>VFQM010000412.1_pt1 | contig 47907 bp, 56 predicted proteins | sample 3512391 | NCBI WGS metagenome assembly VFQM01 (sample SAMN10412369, study PRJNA504923) | tailings metagenome | isolation source: Replicate 1 from Balatoc abandoned mine | place: Philippines | reverse complement strand
CCTCTCCTTTGGGCGGAAGCCACGCTCGTCAAGTCCCCATATGCGAGATTCACCTCCCCCTTTGCCCCTCCGCGAGGATTTCCCCATGCTCGGAACCCTTCTTGGCGATCTCGCCGGCTCCTCTTTCGAGCGCCTGCCCGGGCGCGGCGCCATCCCCCATCTCTCCTCGGACCCCTCCGAGCTGTGCCCCCTGCCCGAGGCCTCCTCGTTCACCGACGACTCCGTCTGCTCCGCGGCCATCGCCGAGAGCCTCATGACCGGCGCCGATCCGGCCGTCTCCTTGCGCTCCTGGGGCCGGCGCTTCCCCGCCGCCGGCTACGGCCCCCTCTTCCGCCAATGGCTCTGGGATTTCCAGGCTCCCGCCAACGAGAGCTTCGGCAACGGCGCCATCATGCGCGCCGCCCCCTGCTGGTGGCTCTCCCCGGACGAGCGCGAGGCGGCCGAATTCGCCCAGCTCCAGGCCCAGGCCAGCCACAATCATCCCCGCGCGATCCGCGCCGCCCGCGCCATGGCCCATCTCATGGCCGCCTTCTCCCGCGGCGAGAACCCCGCCGAGCGGGCCCGCGACGCCGGCATCGACGTCCCCGCCTACGCCTGCCTGCTCAAGCCCGGCCCCTTCCGCTCCGACGCGCTCGACACCCTCGGCCTCGCCCTCTCCGCCGTCGAGGCGGCTCGCTCCTTCGAGGACGGCCTGCTCAAAACCCTCGCCCTCGGCGGCGACACCGACACCAACGCCGCCGTCGCCGGCGCCTTCCTCGAGCTGCGCTTCTTCCCCGGCGAGCCCCTGCTCGCCGAGGCCCTCGCGCGCCTGGCCTCGCCGGAGTTCGCCGAGCTCGGGGATTGCCTCGCTCGCTTCCTGCGCCATCCGGCCGCCGCCGCGAAAGCCCCTTTCCCGGCCGAGTCGGCCGCTTTCGCCTCCCGCCTCGAGGAGTCCCTCCGCGCAGGCGCGCCCTCCCGCAAAGCCGCCCCCTAGCCCATGCCCGCCCCGACCCCGCCCTCCTCCGACGCCCCGGACCTCGAGCTCGAGAAGCCCCTCGCTCCGGACCGCCGGATCGACCTGACCGGCCTGACCTGCCCGGCGCCCCTCCTTCGCTCCCGATTCGCCCTCGAGCGCCTGCGCTTCGGCTCGATTCTCCTGATCGTCGCCACCGAGCGCGATCTCGCCCGGTCCCTCCCGCGCCTGGCGCGCCTGCACGGCGCGCGCCTGCTGCGCGCCCGATCGCGCGGAGGCCGCCTCGAATTCCTCCTCTCCAAATCCGGCTCGCGCTCTCCCGACGCCTGATCGCCCACGCGCCGGCCAGGCCCCATTCGTCGCCTCGCGCCCTCTCCGGCTTGCGTTCCGCCGCCGGGGCGATACAACGGAATTCTCACCGGCTCTCCTCTCTTCCCATGGGCGCCCTTCCGGCTCGCGCGATTCTCGGCTCTCCCCCCGGATCCTTCGGGCCCCATTCCCGCGCGCGGGACTTCTTCCTCGCCGTCGGCGCCTCGAGCTTCGCCCGCTCCGCCTGGCTCCGCCTCGCGGCGTTCCGCCCCCCCTCGGCCCCGACCCGGCCCCGCGCCCGCGCGCGCCCGATCGAGCGGATCCGCATCCCCGAGCGCGCTCTCTCCGACCTGCGCCGCTTCCTCTTGCCCAGCGGCGACACCGGGCTGCGCCAGCTTCGCCATCCGAAGCATCTGCGCCTTCGCCTCGCCTATCTCCTCCTCAAGTCGATCTCCCTGGATCCGCCCCGCCTGGCCTAGCCTCCCGCTTTTCGGCCCCGGCCTTCGCCGGGCGCCGCGACCGGCTTCGCCAACCTTCTTTTTCGGAGATCCATCATGAGAACAACCATCGCCCTGGCCCTTCGGGCCCTCCTCGCCGCGTCCGCTTTCGCCGCGCCCAGCGCCCACGCCGGCTCCATCCAATGCTCCATCTCCCCGCCCAACGCCCTCGCCTCCGAAGGCGGCGAGCTTCGCCTCTGGGCGACCTGCGAGGGCGGAACTCTCGCCTCCATCGAATGGCTGCGCGACGGGCAGCCCGTCTCCGGAGTCCTCCCGCTCTCGGGCGACACCTCCGCGCCCATCCTCTATTCGGCCCCCGTCCTCGACGCCTCCGGCGACTTCCTCTACGAGGTCCGCGGCGTCGGCGCCGGGACGGATTCCTTCGCCGGATCCGCAAGCGCTCGCGTGATCGTCAAGCCCGCGGGCTGGACGAGCGCCTCCGCGCCCCTGGGCTCGAGGCCCTCCGCGCCGGCCGCCCCCTCCGACGGGGCCTGCTCCGTCGGCGCGAGCGCCTCCCTCCCCGCGCTCCCGGCCTCCTTGTGCCTCTCCGGGAAGCCCGCCCTGGTCATCGCCGGGCCCTCGCACTTCTCCTGGAGCTGCCTCGGCGCCGCCGGCGGCTCCGAGGCTAGCTGCTTCGCCCTCAACAGCGCCTCCGCGCCGCCTCCGCCGCCTCCGCCCCCGGCCGTCTCCGGATCCTGCGGCGCCTCCCACGGCCTGACCCTCTCCGCGCCGCCCTCCTCGGGACTCTGCTCGGCCGGATCCCCGACGGCCGTCGCGACCCTGGCCTCCTCGTATGCCTGGTCCTGCCTCGGGTCGGATTCGGCCGCCTCCTCCGACGACGCCGCCTGCTCGGCCTCCAAGGCCTCCGAGCCGCCGCCCCCGCCGACCGGCTCGGACCCGGGCTCGGGCCTTTGGATCCCCCCGGGCACGACCGGCCGCACCTTCGCCGATCAGTCCGGCGAGGCCACCATGCGCGTGACCTACGCCCCCGGATGCCTCAACGGCCTCTACGCCTCGAGCTCCTCGGCCGGCTGCGCCGCCAGCACCTCCTTCAAGGGAACCGCCAACGGCTCGCCCCACACGGTGACCTTCGGCTCTGGCAACCAGGTCGTCTTGCGCTACCGCTCCTCCCCCGCCGCCGGCTCGAGCGTCAAATACATCCGCACCCGCGGATACGACGGCGGCAACGTCGGGGTGAACATGCGCGTCTGGCTCAGCGACAACCCCTCGGCCAGCTACGCCTCCATCGACGCCAAGTGCAAGCAGACCTCCACCCGCCTCCCCACCGTCATCACCGGGCCCGGCTACTGCCCGATCCTGCCGGACAAGGTCTACTACTACGGCACCGAGTATGACGAGCCCAACGTCACGCGCTACCAGATCGACGAGCTCGGCTCCGATTTCCGCTGAGCCGCCGCGCGGCGCCCCAGAGCCCGGCTCCCGCCGGGCTCTGGGCCTTCCTCCCCGCTACTCCGGCCAGCCCGGGGGCATCTCCTCCGGATCGATCCCGAAGGTCTCCCGGAAAAAGCGCCGCGGCTTGCCCGGATGCCGCAGCAGCAGCCGCGGGAGCGAATCGAGCATCCGCTCGCGCGATCGGCGCTCGCGCTCGACGAGCGGATGCTCCGGCAGCTCCGAGCCCTCGCGCAGCCCCAGCCGGATGAGCTTGCGCAGCACATAGCCCTGCTTGCCCGGCCCCGGGACCACCCCCTCGCCCAGCAGCAGCCCCACCGTCCTCGAGATCACCCCGCCGCGCGTCGGCGGCGGCTCCCCCCACCCCGGCAGGAACGAGCCGATCCGCTCCAGCCCGAACCCGCAGTCGAGGCTGTCTCCTAGCGGGTTGACGATGTTGCCGATCTCCACCCCCTCCCGATGCATCTCCGTGCAGTAGCCCCCGATGCCCCCGTCGCTCCAGACGCACCCGGGATCCTCCACGATCCGCACGTCCACGTCCCGATACAGCGACCGATGGTCCGGCCGGTCCGGATGGATCGTCACCGTGTCCGGCAGGACCCCGACAAAATCGAGGAACTCCAGCCAAAAGCGCACCCCCATCCCCAGCGACCAATGCCGCAGCGAATAGAGCCCTAGCATGTGAAAATCCAAAAAGTGCGTCCCGTCGCCGATCTCGCCCAGATCCCCCAGGCGCAGGCACCGCTGGACATCGCAGAAGGTTCGCCTCCGGACCGACATGTCCCGATACAGGCTCTTGCTCTTCTGCATCCCGGAAGTCGTGAACAGCGTCGACTCGTCCGGAGACAAGACCGAAAGGCATTCCTGGAACTCCAGCCCCCCCTTTCGGCAGTGATTCCCATACTTCTCCATCAGCGATTGGCGTTTAGCGATGACATAGCATCCTCCATTTCCCGGCTTCTCCCCCGGACTGGGCGAGCGCGGAATGCGCCCGACCCCACTATCGCGCGCAATCCCCACTACCGTCAACGGAATCCCCCGCCCCTCCCCGAAACTTTCGATAGCTTTTATCAATCGAAACCATTGAAATGATTCATTTGATAAATCATCAGCCGACGCTAATATTCTCCTCAGCGCGCAATCGCGCCCCGGCCCAAAGGCCCCAACCCACCCAGAGGAGATTCGCCATGCCTTACCCCAAGACCCCCACCATCCAGAACCTCGAGGCCGCCTTCGCCGGCGAGTCCATGGCCCACATCAAATACCGCTACTTCGCCAAGATCTGCCGCGCCGCCGGCGACGAGGAGAGCGCGAAGCTCTTCGAGGCCACCGCCGCCCAGGAAGTCGAGCACGCCATCGGCCACGCCGAGCTGCTCTTCTCCTCCGAGACCATGACCCCGGAGAAATGCCTGCGATACGCCATCGACGGCGAGACCTACGAATACACCCAGATGTATCCGAAGTTCCTCCACGAGGCGAACCAGGAAGGCGACGCGGCCGCCGCCGCCGAGATCTCCGCGCAGATCGGCGAGTCCCGCGAGCACGCCGCGCAGTTCCGCGGCGCCCTCGAGAAGGCCGCCAAGCGCTTCGCCGCCCTCGCCAAGGTCGAGCAGCGCCACGCCGAGCGCTACCAGGCCCACAAGGACGCCCTCGCCTCCTCCGGCGCTTGATTCCCCCGCCCCGGCCCCTATCTTTCCTTTTTCCACAACCCCTTTTCCACCAAGGAGACCCTCATGAAAACCTGGCAATGCATCGTTTGCGGATACGTCTACGACGAGACCCTCGGCGACCCCGAGCACGGGATCGCCCCCGGAACCCCCTGGGCCGACGTCCCGGAGGACTGGGAGTGCCCCGACTGCGGGGTCTCCAAGGCCGATTTCGAGATGGTCGAAACCGCCTGACCCCGCCCCGAGGAGGCCCGGACCCCGGGCCTCCTCCTTTCCCGACCCCTCCCGGAGGCCCCCATGCGCCCCATCGCCATCCTCGGATCCGGCCTGGCCGGATACGCCCTGCTTCGCGAGATCCGCAAGCTCGACCGCGACGTCTCCGTCGCCTTGCTCTCGGCCGATGACGCGCGCTTCTACTCCAAGCCCAACCTCTCCGCCGCGCTCTCCGCGGGCAAGACCCCCGAGTCCCTCTCCGGATCGCCTCCGGAGAAGATGGCCTCGGAGCTGCGCGCCTCCATCCTCCCCAACGTCCGCGTCGAGCGCGTCGATCTCGTCTCCAAAACCCTCTTCTGGGATGGCGGATCGCTCGCCTACTCCCAGCTCGCCCTCGCCCTCGGCGCCGACCCCGCCCCGCACGGGCTCTCGGGCCCCGGCGCGGACCGGATCTTCTCCGTCAACAGCCTCGAGGATTACCGCCGCTTCCGCCAGGCCCTGCGCCCGCTCGAGCGCGTCGCCATCCTCGGCGGCGGGCTCATCGGGTGCGAATTCGCCAACGACCTCGCCGCCGCCGGCCACCCCGTCTCCGTCGTCCACCGCGGCCCCTGGCCCCTCGAGCGCCTCGCCCCCGAGCCGGTCGGGCGCGCTCTCGCCGAGGCCCTCGCCGATCGCGGCGTCTCCTGGCTCTTCGGGCGCTCGGCCCGCTCGCTGGCCGAATCCTCCGCCCCCGTCGCGCTCGCGCTCGACGACGGATCCGTCCTGGAGGCGGACATCGCCCTCTGCGCCATCGGATTGCGAGCGCGCGTCGCGCTCGCCTCCTCCGCCGGCCTGGCCGTCTCCCGCGGCATCCTCGCCGACGCATTCGGACGGACCTCCGACCCTAGCGTCTTCGCCCTGGGCGACTGCGCCGAGATCGACGGCGCCCTCCTCCCCTACGTCCAGCCCCTGATGATCCAGGCCAAAGCCATCGCCGCCACCCTGCTGGGCAACCCCTCCCCCATCGCCTATCCGCCCATGCCCGTCCAGGTCAAGACGCCCGCCTTGCCCCTCTCCTTGCTCCCGCCGCCTCCCGGGTCCGCGGGCGGATGGCGCCTCGACTGCTCCGCCGGCGGCATCTGCGCCTTGCATCTGGGATCCGAGGGGGCCCTGCTCGGCTTCGCCCTCTCCGGAGAGCGCGCCAAAGAGCGCTCCCGCCTGGCCGCCGCCCTCGGCTCTCCCGCCTGAGCCCCCTCAGAGGCCCGCGGATCCCCCCCGCCTCCCCCCGCCCGGCCCCGCCGCCGCCTCCAGCCGATCCCGCTCGAGCGCGGCGCGCGCCCTCGCCTCCGCCCCCTCCTCCCAGCTGAGCCATCCCTCCAGCAGCATCCGCGCGCCGGCGCGCTCGAGCCACGCCCCGAAGAGGTCCCGCGCCTCGCCCTTCCCCAGCGGGACCAGCGGCCGCGCCAAAATCGACAGCCGCTCCGAGCCCCCCTCCTTCGGGCGACCCCAATGGATCCCCGCCCCCTCCCCGCCTCCGCGCCGGAGCATCAGCGGCAGGATCTCCCGGCCCGCGCTCCGCGCCGCCGCCATCAGCGCCGCCTCCAGCGCGGCGCGCTCGGCCGAGGACAGATCCTCCCCGGGCGCGCCCCCCGCCGCTCGCCGGAATTCCCCCAGGTCGCACAGCGCCCCCACCGCCTCCAGGGTCATCGGAGCCTCCCCCGGCCCCCCGCCGCTCAGATACGCCAGGCTCACCGCCGCGATCTCCCGCCCGGAGCGCTCGCTCCAATCCATCAGCGCGGCCCCCGGGGCGCCGCCTTGCGCTCCGGCGGCTCCGCGGCCCGAAGCGCGTCCCGGTCGGCCTTGGCCTTTCTGAGCGCCTCGAGCGCTCGCTCCTCCTGCTCCTCCCCCCACCCGCCCCAGCCGATCGGCTCGGCCCCGCAGCGCCGAGCCCATCCCTCGAGCAGCCGGCGCGCGGCCTCCTCCCCGATCGTCTCCTCAAAGCGCGCGTCGAACTCCATGCGCGCGGGCGCCTCCCCGCCCTCATGCACCCGCCAATACCTCCCCAGCGAGGCCATCCGCGAGGAGGGCCCGAAGCGCAGCGCCCCCAGCCCCGCCTCCCGCGCGGCCGCGCGCGCCTCCCGGATCATCTCCCGGTCCGCCGGCAGCCTCCAGGGCTCCGCCGACACCCCCAGCAGCGCCGCGGCCGTGGGCGTCCGGCTCGTTTTGATCGCGTCGAGCCGCTCGAGATCCCCCATCCGATCGAGCTGCTCCTCGCTGGGGCGCTCCGCGGCGAAGCGCCGCAGAAACCCCGTGATCTCGCAGACCAGGCTCAGGCTCCGCTCCCGCGTCCGCCCGCGCACCTCCTCCGCCGCCTCCGGCCAGAGCGCCGTCAGGATCGCCAGCGACCCCGTCTCCCTCGCCAGCCGATCGATTTCGCCCCTTCTCTCGCTCGTCTCCATGCCCCGCCCCTTTCTTCTCGCCGTCCCTTTCGCTCGCCGCTTTCCGCGGCGTCCCCATCCGCCTCCAACCTCAAATCCCCCGCCGCGCCCTCTTCTGGCGCCCCCCCGCGGCGCTCGCGCTCTCCGGAGCCGCCCCCTCGAGCCTCAGGCTCTCCATCCGGGCGCAGACGCTCTGGCAGATCTCCCGCGCCGGCTCTTGCGGACCGAACCGCCCCAGGGCCGAGCGCGCCGCCTCCAGGCACTTCTCGCGCGCGCCCTCCCTCCAGATCCTGCGCGCCTTCTCCATGCAGGCGCGCGCGAGCTCCCGCTCGAAGCGCTCCCGATCCTCCGGCGCCGCCGGCTTCGCCCAGCGCAGCGGCGCGAGCGCCCAGGCCACCGGATTCCCCCCGCTCGCCGCGCACGCCTCCCACGGATCCGCCCCCGCCTCGAGCAGGCTCGCCGCCTGCCGCAGCGCCGCGCGCTCGATGGCCGCCTCCAGCGCCGAGCGCCCCGCGCGCGCCCTCGTGAGCGCCCTCGGATCCCGCAGCACCTCCGCCGAGGCCGCCAGCAGCGCCTCGAAGGCCGCCACGTCCTTGGGCGAGCCGGCCACCAGCGCCGCGAGCGACTTCCCCCGCAGCAGCGCCGCCTCGCTGGGCTTCGCCCTCGCCTTCTCCTCGCGCTGCGCCGCCCCCTTCGCCTCGATCAGCTCCGCCGCGCGCTCGCGCAGCGCCTTGGCCTGCGCCTTGCGCTCCCCGCGCAGGCGCGCCTCGCGCTCGGGCGCCGCATCGATGAGCGCCTTCGCCGCCGACAGGCTCCGGCGGTCCTGATCCCCCGAGAACCCCTCCCCGGGCGTCGCCCTCCGGATCCGATCCCCGGCCAGGCGCTCCTCCTCCTCCCAGAACTCCTGCGGATCGGCCGCGCTCCTCCAGGCCGCCCTCCCCAGCGCCTTGGCCGTCTCCCCCGGCGGCAGCCCGTAGATCCACCGCGTCGCCTCATACGTCTCGAGCAGCTCCGCCGTCCCCAGATCCAAATCCACCGAGCGGATCCACGGCGAGGCCCCCCAATCCCAGAGCTTCCGGCGCAGCGCCGCCTCGAGCTCCCCCGCCTCGCAGGCCAGCCCCATCGATCGGCCCATCCCCGGATCCGGCGCGCCCGCGAATCCTCCGCATCCCTTCGGATCCGCCTCCGCCAGGATCTGATCCAGGCGCTTGCCCGTCAGGGTCCCCTGGCCCTTCTCCCGGAGGATCCGCTCGCCCAGCCGCATCCCCTGCTCGATCTGCTCCCTCGACAGCGCGATTTTCGCCCTCATCCCCCCCTCCCGATCACAGGCCCCGCCGGCCTGGCCGCTTGCCCGGCGCCGCCTCGAGCGCCGCCACCACATCCTCCATGCGCGCCGCCTCCAGCCGCGCCATCATCCGCGCCGCGGCCGCCTCCTCGTCGGCGAACCCCGAGCCCTTCCCCCTGCGGATCTCCGCGAGCGCCGCCAGCCCCGATTCCGCGCACTTGTCCTTGGCGTTCTCCCGCCACGCCCCCGCCGCGCCCCGCAGGCACGCGTCCGCCCACGCCGCCTCGAAGCGCTCCCGATCGCTCTCGCTCCCGCGCGCCGCCGCTCGGGCGCCCCAGAGGATCGGATTGCCCTGGTGGCTCTGCCCCGCCGCCAGCCACGGATCCGCCCCCGCCTCCAGCATCGCCGCCGCCGGCCCCAGCAGCCCCCGGTCCAGCGCGGCTCCGAGCGGCCCGGGCCGGCTCGACTGCGCCAGGCGCAGGCTCAGCGCCCTCGGATCCTTGAGCACCTCCTCCGAGGCCTCCAGCAGCCGCTCGATCGCCTCCGGGTCGGATCCGGCCTCCTCGCACAGCACCGCCAGCGTCCGCGCCCGCAGCATCGCCGCCTCGCTGGGCTTCGCGTCCTTCCCCTTCACGCGGCTCGCGCTCTCGGCCTTCGCCGCCGCGATCTCCTCCACCTTCTTCTTGATCGACTTGGCCTTGCTCAGCGCCGGAGCATTCCCCCCCAGCGCCGCCTCGCGCTCCGCCCAGGACTCCAGGAAGGTCCGGCAGGCCGCCAGCGCGTTCTTGTCGGCCGACCCGAAGAAGCCCTCCCCGGGCGTCATCCCCTGGAAATGCCGCTCGAGCATGCGCTCCTCCGCCTCCAGCAGCCCCGCCGCCCCGCCCTCATGGCGCGCCCAGCGCCAGGCCGCCTTCGCCAGCGCCGAGACCACCCCGCCGCTCTTGCCCGCCGGATACATCTCCCCGGCCAGGCTCCACTCCGAATTCCTCCCCTGGTATCCGTAATGCATCGCGTCGGACTTCATCCACGGGTTCCCGCCCCACTCCAGCACCGCGCGCCGCGCCGCACCCCCGAGCGCCCCGTTCGGATCGGCCAGGTTCCACCCCTCGCGCGAGCCCGCCCCCCAGTCGGAGCGCTTTTGGCTGGGCAAAAATCCGCAGCAGCTCTTCGGATCCTCCCCCTCCAGCGCCGCGGCGATCGCCTTGGGCGACGGGTCCTCCCCATCCGGCCCCATCAGCGCGTAGATCTTCGCGGCGATGCGCTTGGCCTCCTGCTTCTCCGTCTCCGTCAACGCCCGCGCCATCGCCCTCTCCCTTTCGCCTCGAAACCTCCATTTTAGCGCGATTCGCCGCGACGCGCCCCCTTGACTTCCCCTCCTCTCCCGATAGCTTCTCGCGCATGGAGACCAGCCCCCAATTCGAGCTCGACCGATTCCGCGCCGGATTCGACCTTTCCGCCCTCTGCGAGCGCGCCTGGCGCGACGGGGCCTGGGATCCGGCCGACCTCGAAGGGGCCCTCGCGCTCGCCGACCAGCGCTGCGCCGATCCGAGCCTCCTCTTCTTCCGGCGCGAAGCCGACCGGCAATCCCGCCTCGCTCGCGAGCTCGGATTGTCCCTGCTGCGCCTGGCCCATCTGGGGGATCCCCTCGCCGAGCCCTTCCTCGAGCCCCTCCTGCGCGAAGCCCCCCTCTGGCTCGCCGGAAACCCCTTCGCCCGCCGCGAGGCCTTCGGCTTCCGCGCCTCCCCCTTCGCCGCCGCCCTGTGCGAGCGCCTTCCCCTCTCGGAGAGCCGCAAGATCCCCTGGGAGAGCTTCTTCGCCGAGGCCCGCTCCCGGCGCGCCCCCCTGGCCGACCTCTCCGCCCTGTGCGAATCCGCCTTCCTCCTCTCCGAGCGCGGCTGCCTCTCCAGCCGATCCGCCCTGCTCGCCCTCGCCTCCGGCCCCGCCTGCCCCATCGCCCAATCCGCCTGGGAGCGCTGCGCGCTCTCGCGCTCCTGCCCCGCCCCGGCCGAGGCCGCCTCCGAATCCTCCGGGAAATCCGGCTCGCGCGGCCTCTGAGCCCCGCTGGATTGCCTCTTGAAAACTCAAAATTAAAAATTTTTAAAAAAACTAGCCCATACGCATAACATATGGATCAACCCAAAATTTGATCTTTTCCCTCAAATCGTGTATTCTCCCCGCTTCTTTCCTCGCAGGAGCCCGCGCCATGCAATCCGTCAAAGTCCACCGCAAAGAGCTGCTCGCCAAACTCAAGACCAATCGCGAAGAGCACGCCAAGGAAGCCGCCGAGGCCAAGGCCAACTACCGCGCCGCCGTCGTGCGCCGCCTCTCCGAGATGCTCAAGGCCGCCAAGTCCGACCAGCCCCTGGAGACGAGCGTGAACCTGCCCGCCCCGCACGACCACACCCAGGAATACGACAACGCCATCACCATGGTGGAGATGAGCGCCGACGAGGTCATCGAGCTCACCGCCCACGACTTCCGCCAATATGTCCTCGACCAGTGGACCTGGCGCGACTCCTCCCTGATGGCCAACGCCCTCTACTCCGGCTCCGCCGCCAGCAAGCTCGGCCGCTGAGCCCGGAACGGGCGCGCGCCGCGCGCCCGTTTTCCTTCTCTCCAAAAAAAGCCCGCCCCGCCTTGTCCGAACCCGCCGCCCCCCAAGCCAGCCGGCTCGACCGCATCCTCGAGGCGCTCTCCCGCCCGGAGGACGCCGAAGGCCTGCTCGAGGCCCTCGAGGACCTGCGCGCCCTGCGCGGGGAATTCCCCTCCCTCGACTTGGGCTTTCTCGAGCGCGAGCCGGAGCTGGCCTCCTGGCTCGCCCTGCGCGGGGACTACGAGGACGCCCTCTGGGCCCCGGGCCTCATGAGCGTGCATTTCGGCTGCGACTGCGGCTGCGGCGGCGACTCCTGGGACGAGGACTCCTGGGACGCGGCCGAGGCCTCCTCCGAGCGGGCCATCGCCGCCTGGCGGGAGGCCCTCGAGTCGCTCGGCTTCGCGTGGGACCTGCCCCCCTTCCTCGGCGACTGACCCCTCCAGCGCCCCGCCCTCCCGGGCGGCTCCCCGCTCACTTCCTGCGGCACACCCACAGCGCGGAGGCTCCCTCGCGCTCCTCGGCGCACTCGAACCAGGGCCCGAGCATCCGGCGGAACGCCTCGGGCGGAATCCAGCGGAACCGCGTCGCGTGCGACCCCTCCCCCTCGCGGATCTGCTCGTGCTCGACCCAGCCGTCCGGCGCGAGCCGGTGCCGCTCCACGAAACTCGCCTCCCCGATCCGGTAGGCGCGCTCGACGATCTCGCTGGAGGGCTTCCTCCAGAACGTGTTGAAGACGAAGAGCCCCCCCGGGCGCAGCGCGCGCGCGAGCGCCCCCGCCTCCGGCCCCGTGAGCCAATAATTCACCGCCTGCTGGCACACGGCCGCGTCCCAGGCGGCGAACTCCAATCTCGGCAGCGTCTGCGAGAGGGGCCCCACGCGCTTGCGCAGCCGCGCCGCCAGCTCCTCCCCGGCGCGCGCCTCCAGATCCGCCCCCATCTCCTCGGAGAGGTCCATCCACAAGACCTCCCGCGCGCCCTGCCGGAGCGCCTCGAGCGCGATCCGCCCCCCGCCGCCGGAGAGGTCCAGCAGCCGCTTATCCTCCGGACGAACCCGCTCGAGCATGCGCAGATGCTTCTCCCCGCCGAGCCATTTCTCGTAGAGGCGCTCGTAGACCTCCCGGCGCGGATACCCCTGCGCGCGCGGGATCGGGCGGGCCTCCCCGCTCACAGCAGCTCCCCGCCCGGCCCGAAGGCCAGATAGCATCCGTGCGCCTGCACATTGAACGAGCCGCGGATCTCGCGCTCGAGATCCCGGTCCGTCCCGCTGGGCGCCCACGGCAACACCGGCAGCCCCTCCACATGGACATGCCCGTGCAGGATCACCCGCGCCGAAGGCAGGCTCGCGAAGATCTTCCCCAGCAGCGGCGCGTTGAGCGAGGCCTTCCTCGGGAACGCCTCCACCGTCCGCTCCAGCGGGATCACCCGCCCGACCGCGCAGAAATCCTCCGTCTCGCGCTTGCCCCGCGCCGTGCAGACGAACCCCCCCTCCCCCCGCCGCAGCGCCGCCGCCCCGAAGACCAGCCCCTCGGGCGATCGGGGGAAGAAGCCCTCGGCGCTCTCCGAGGCTCGCCGCATCGCCGCCGACAGCTCGGCGACCTCCTCGGGCGAGGGCTCCGGAACGCCCGCGTCCAGGCGCGTGCGCCAATGCCGATCCCCGAACATCCCCAAGAGGAACTCCGCGAGCCGATCCTTCCCCATCGGGTGCACCGCGCGCTCGCGCGTCACCACCAGCGCCTCGTCGAGATTCGCCGCGTCGTTGGCCACCACCGCGCACGCCCCGCTCTCGAGCGCGATCCCGTAGGCCGCCGAGATCAGCTCCTCTCTGGGGAACCCCGCCAGCAGCTTGAAGGCCACCAGATCCGCCCTCGGCGCGGCCGCCTTCACCTCGTCGACCACGCGCGGGGCGATGGTGAAATCGATGGGGATGCGGTCCCCGGGCTTGTAGTCGTGGCTGGGGAACTTCCCCTTCCACGGATTCATCGGGATCAGATTGGCCACCGCCGCGCCCAGGATCACCGCGTCGTGCTCCGGCGCGAGCGCGAGAACCTTCGCCCGGTAGTCGTCAAACCCGCCGTGAAACGCCATCTCCAGCCCCGGATGCTCCGCCGGCCGGACCGAATCCCTCGTGGCCAGCCACGTCACCTTCGCCCCGAGCCGGCAAAAATCCTCCGCGAGGGCCGCCATCCGCCCCCCCTTGAACTTGTTGGTGATGATCTTGACCGCGTCGAGGTTCGCCCCGACCGGCCCGCCCGTGATGAGGATGCGCTTCTCCATCGGATGCCTTTCCGTTTATAATCGAAGCCCGATTGTAGCGCGAAACCGATCCGTTCCCATGCCCCCCGCCGCCTTTTTGCCCCTGCCCGGAAAGCGCCACCACCTCTGCTCGGATCCCGCGGCCTTCCTCTCGCGCGACTGGTCGGCCGAGACCGAGATCCCGCTGGGCTCCCTCCCGGGCGCCTTCGGCGCCGTCCGCCGCCACCACCGCCACGAGGGCGTCGACCTCTACGCGCTCGACGGCGACCCCGTCGCCGCCATCGAAGCCGCCCGCGTCGCCCTCATCGCCCCCTTCACCGGCCCCGAGGCCGGATCCCCCTGGTGGGAGCCCACCTGGGCCCTGCTCGCCCAAGACGAATCGGGCCTTTGGAACTACGGCGAAATCCTCCCCGACCCCCGGCTGCGCGTCGGCGACCCGCTGCGCCCGGGCGATCCCGTCGGCCGCGTCCGGCGGGTGCTGCGCCGCGACAAGGGCCGCCCCATGAGCATGCTCCATCTCGAGCGCTACGCCCCGGGCGCGTCCTCCTGGATCGGCGTCTGGCCCCGCGAGGCCGAGCGCCCCGCGCTCCTGCTCGACCCGTCGGCGCGCCTGCTCGCCCTCTTCCCCGACCTGCGCGCCGGATGAGCCCGCGCTCCTTCCCTTTCCCGATCGGCGCGGTATAGTCCTCTCCTGCCCAGGAGACCCGCCCGATGCCGCTCCCCCGCCCTCGCCCCCGCCTGCAGCGCCTCGCGCGACGCCTCTTGGGCGCGCGCCTGGACGCCGCTTTGCTCGAGGCCGTCGAGGACTGGCGCCCTCGGCGCGTCCGCTCCCTGCTCTGGCTCGGCGCCGACCCGCGCGGCGCCACCTTCCGCTACGGCATCCCCTCCCTCGTCTGCCGCGTCGCCCGCATGGGCTCGGACGAGATCCTCGAGGCCCTGCTCGACTTCGGCGCCGACCCCAACGACGCCCTGGGCCCCCCCGACGGATCCCTCCGGCAATGGGGGCCCATCCACCACGCCGCCCTTAAAGGGCGCGGCTCCACCATCCGCCTGCTCGCCGCGCGCGGCGCCGACTTCCTCGCCCAGGCCAACCCCGGATGGGACCCCGTCTACATCGCCGCGCGCGAGAACCGCCCCGAGGCCCTCCTCGCCCTGGCCGATGTGGGCGCCCCCCTCGACCGCCCCGACGGCGACACCGGCGAGACCCCCGTCATGCTCTGCGCCCGGCGCGGATTCCTCGAGTCCCTCGAGGCCCTGCTCTCGCGCGGCGCCCCCCACAGCCCCCGCACCCCGGAAGGCGCCACCGCCTTGCATCTGGCCGCCGCCGGCGGATTCGAAGCCGCCTGCCGCGCGCTCTTCCTCGCCGGCGCCGACCCCTCCGCCCCCGGCCCCTTCGGGAGCACCCCCATCCGCGCCGCGCTCGCCGAGGGCCACGACGCGCTCGCCGCCGCCCCCGGGCCCTCCCCGGCCGAGCCCCGCCGCCGGAGGGGCCTGTGACCCTCCCCGCCCCGCCCGACCCCTGGGACGCCCTCGGCGCCGCCCTGCTCTCGGGCGACATCGCGCGCCTGGCGCCCTTCGCCCCCCGCGCCGGCTCCCTCCTGCGCCGCGGCCTCGCTCGGCGCGACCGCTCCCAATCCCCCGCCGACTGGCTCCAGGGCCTCTTCGAGCGCTCCTGCCAGGACGCCCCCTCCCCGGGCCTGGCCCTCTTCCTCGACTGGCTCGAGTCCCTCCCGGCGACGGAGCGCGAGCGCGCCTTCCAGCCCGCCGCCTTGCGCCGGTTCGACCTGCTGCGCGTCTGCCTCTCCTACGGCCTCTCCGAGCCCGCCTGGCGCCTGGCGCGAATGGGCGCCTTGCGCTCTCGCTCCGGCCTGCTCCCCCTGCCCCCCTCGCGCAAATCCCCCGCCGACTCGCTCCTCTCCGAGATGCTCTTCTCCCCGGCCGCCCGCGCCGGCGAGCGCGCGCTCGACCTGTGGCTGCTCTATCTGGAGAGCCCCTGCTGGCGCCGCCTCCCGGACTCCGAGCGCCTCTGGGCCCTGCGCAGCGCCCGCGCGCACCCGAGCTTCTGGCGCGCGCTCGCCCAGAGCTCCCTCCCCCTCCAGCCCGGATTCGCCGCCGCCCCCCTGCTCTCCCCCTCCCCTTGGGCCCGCAAGGGGCCCTTGCGCCTGGGCAGCCCCCTCGACGAGCCCAAAGCCCTGCTGGAGAATATCCGCCTCGCCCTGCTGCGCGGATGGATCACCCCGCGCCAGGCATCCGCCTACTCCCGGCGCAAGATCCAGGAGACCCCCGCGCGCCTCGCGCTCGAGCGCCATCTGCTCGAGCGGCGCCTGCGCCCCGCCCAGGGCCCCTCCCGGCGAGAATCCCTCTAGCCTCGAGCGCTCCCCCTTCTCCCGGCGCCCGCTCCGCGCTATAATTCCCCCGAATGGGCCTTCCGCGCCCCTCCTTTCTCCGCCGCCTTTTGAGGACCGATCCATGCCCATCCCCTCCGCCGCCATCTCCCCCGAGGACGCCTCCGCCTTGGGCCTTGCCCATCCCATCGCGCGCCTGTCCTACCGCGAGGCCTTCCTGCTCGAGGCCGCCGAAGACTTCCGCCTCGCCGGAGCGGACGCCGCTCCGGCCGTCTCGCGCGCGAGCGCCCTCGCCGAATCCCTGCTCGCCTCCGGATCCCTCGACGAGTCCGCCTTCGCCGCCGTCTGCTCGGAGAGCTCCCCGGCGGGCCGCGTCGGAGCCTACGCCTTCGCGCGCGAGCTCGCCTCGCTTTCGGCCGAGGCCTTCGCCCGGGCCCAGCCGGCGATCTTTCCGGATCCGTCCGCGCCGACCCACGACCTCCCCCCCGCCATTCTCCAGAATCCGGCGGCCTACGCCCGCCCCGTCCTCCGCCCGGACCTCGAGGAGACCCTCGCGCGCTTCGCCTTCGGGGCCTTCTCGCTTCCGGAGCGCTTTTTGGGCTTTGCCATCGACCACTTCAAGCGCTCCATCGTCGAGTCCCTCCCCAAGCTCTCCCAAACGATGGCCGGGCTGCCCGTCCTGACGACCTCTTCGAAGATGGTCTTCGCCGAGGCCTTCACCCGCTCCCCCAAATTCTCCGATTCCCTCCGGCGCGCCATGATCGATTCCCTCTCCGACTCGGATAAGTTCGAACCGCCCTCCCCGGCCTCTGCTCCCCCTCGACCCCGCGCTCCGCGCTGAGCGAGCGCCTCGGAGCGAAAGCCATTCCCTCTTCCGCCTTTCTCATGTATACTGCCTCCCTTCCCCATTCCGGAGGCCTCTCATGCGCCTGGCCGTCTCCCTCGCCCCCGAGCAGCTCCTAGAGCATCTGCTCCACGTCGCCGCCGTCAGCCCCGTCTTCATCTGGGGGCCGCCTGGCATCGGCAAGAGCTCGCTGGTGCGCGCCTTCGCCGACTCCGTCGGCATGGACTGCGTGAGCCTGCTGGGCACCCAGCTCGCCAGCGAGGACCTCATCGGCGTGCCGCGCATCGACGGGGACGTCAGCCGCTTCTGCCCCCCGGCCATGATCGCCCGCAAAGACCCCTACGTCCTCTTCCTCGACGAGCTCAACGCCTCCTCCTCCGAAGTCCAAAAATCCTTCTACTCCCTCGTGCTCGAGCGCCGCGTCGGATCCTACACCCTCCCGGAGGGCAGCGTCGTCATCGGCGCGGGCAACCGCATCGAGGACGGCGCCATCGTCAAGCCCATGCCCTCGGCGCTCATCAACCGCTTCTCCCACGTCGCCCTCGAGCCCGACGCCGGCCAGTGGCTGCGCTGGGCCGGATCCGCCGGCATCCACCCCGACGTCATCGCCTACGTCTCCTCCCGCCCGGACCATCTCTGGGAGCTCCCCCCCAAGGACGAGCGCCCCTTCGCCACCCCGCGCTCCTGGGAATTCCTCTCCAACGAGCTCAAAAGCTACGGCGACTCCCTCTCCGACGCCCTCGCCGTCGCCCTCGCCCACGGCCGCCTCTCGGAGGGCCGCGCCAAATCCTTCCTCGCCTGGCGCAAGATCGCCAATGACCGCCATCGCCTCGAGCGCATCCTCAAGGGCGACGCCTCCTGGCCCTCCGACCCCGCCGACCGCGACCTGCTCTACTTCCTCGCGCGCGCGCTCAACGCCCGCCTCATCCGCGAGCTCCCCGAGACCCAGTCCGGCTCCAGCGCCGAGGCCCGCGAGCTCGCCCAGCGCGCCAAGAAGGCCCTCGTCGACCTCGCCCGCGTGAGCGAGGAGATGGCCCAAGCCTGCATCGCCAAGGACGACGCCGGCAAAACCCTGCCCGCCTGGTTCCTCATCGAGGTCGCCCGCGACCTGCCCCGCCTCTCCGAGCGCTGAGCATGCCCCGCCACGCCAAGGCCGACGCCCCCTTCTTCGCCGCCTGGCAGTCCCTGCGCGCCAACCCCATGCTCGCCCCCCTGGCCAAAGCCTGCGACCTCGGCGCCGAGGACTCCGAGGGAACGCTCGTCGGGGCGCGCGGATGGGCCAGCATCGGCGAGCTCGGGACCGTGCGCGTGCGCCGCGGCGCCGACAAGTTCGGGACCGCGGCCGAATGGTCCTGGGTCTTCTCCTGCCTGCTCCTGCAGGCCGCCCTGCTCGAGTGGCGCGAAGGCGCGCGCCTGTCCCCTTCCGAATCCGCCGCCCTCGGCGTCGAGGCGCGCCGCCTCGCTCGCCTGGCCAAGGCCGGAACCCCCCCCGACGAGCTCGCCTTCGAGCTCTCCGCCTTCCCCTCGCGCGGCTACCGCGAGCTCGCCGCCTGGATCGACCGCTCCGGATCCTCCGCCCCGAGCTGGCCCCCCTCCCTCGCCGGCGACGGCCTGCCCGAGCTGCGCCTCTCCGGCGAGAAGCTCCCCTCCTGGCGCTCGCGCCCGAACTTCGCCCATGCCCTCGCCGAGGGCATCAGCGCCGCGGCCGAATCCGCCGTCAACCGCGCCGGCGGGCGCGAGGGCGGCTCCGAGACCCTCGCCGCCAAAGCCCGCCGCTGGATCATGGACTGCTATCCGCTCCTGGGCGCCTCCGCCTGCCTCTTCGAGATCATCGAGGACCCGGCCGTGTGCGACCGCGAGCGCGTCTCCATCGCCGCCGTCGCCCCCGCCTCGCGCGAGATCCTCCTGCATCCGCGCGCCCGCCTGGACTTCGAGGAGACCAAGTTCGTCCTCGCCCACGAGATCCTCCACGCCGCGCTCGACCACCTCGGCCGCCGCCGCGGGCGCGACCCCATGCTCTGGAACTGCGCCTGCGATTTCGTCGTCAACTCCTGGCTCATCGAAATGCGACTGGGCAAGCCCCCGGCCCTGGGCCTGCTCATCGACCCCGCCTACGACGGCCTCTCGGCCGAGGACGTCTACGACCGCCTCGCCCAGGAGCTGCGCCGCTCGGGCCGCCTGGTCTGCCTCTCGGGCGAATGCGGCTCCCCGGACCTGCTCGAGCGCCCCGGCTCCGCCTCGGCCTCGGGCGAAGCCCTCCGGCGCTCGCTGCTCTCCGGCCTCGACCTGCACCGCTCCCTCGGCCGCGGGACCCTCCCGGGCGGCCTCGAGGAGGAGATCCGCGCCATCGCCTCCCCCCCCGCCCCCTGGGACGTCCGCCTGGCCGAATGGATGAGCGCGCGCTTCCAGCCCGAGGAGCGCGAGCGCTCCTACGCCCGCCTCTCCCGCCGCCAGAGCGCCTGCCCGGACATCCCCCTGGCCGGCCGGCGCCCCCGCGACGCCGAGCGCAAGGCCCGCGTCATGGCCGCCATCGTCGACACCTCCGCCTCCATGGACCGCCACCTGCTGGGCAAAGCCCTCGGCGCCCTGGCCTCCACCTGCGAGAGCCTCGAGGTCGACTATGTCCGCCTCATCTGGTGCGACGCCGGCGCGGCCGACGCCGGATGGCGCGAGCCGCGCGACCTCTGGGGCAAGCTCCGCGCCAAGGGCCGCGGCGGCACCGCCTTGCAGGAGGGCATCGACCTGCTGCGCGATCTGGCCTCCCGCGAGGACCTGCCCAAGAACGCCCCCGTCCTGCTCATCACCGACGGCTGGTGCGAGGCCGCGCTCGATCCTCGCGGATTCGACACCGCCGCCTTGCTGCCCGAGGGCGCCCCCAAGCCCCGCGGCGTCGGCGAATTCTTCCGCCTCGAATAGCGCTCCAGCTCGCCGCTCTTTCGCTATTGCCCCCGCGCCGCCTTCGCGCTCGCGTGGACCTTGGCGAGCCCCTTCTTCACCCGCTCCGAGAGCCGGATGTATTCCCCGTCCTCGATCCGCCGCCGCGCGCCCTCCTGGTCCCCGCTCCGGCAGCAGGCTAGCACCTCGCCCGCGCTCTGGTGGAACTTCCGGTGCTCCTCGCGCAGCTCCTGGAAGCTCTCGAGCTCCCCGAAGCGCTCCCCGCCCGCCCCGTAAATCCACTGGCCCAGCGCGCAGCTCCGGTCGCTGGCCGCCTCCTCCGGGCTCACCGTCTTGTCGCACTCCCCGCTGACCGCCCGCTCCAGGCGCGCCCTCCAGGCCATGTGCGAGTCGATCGCCTCATGGAAATTCAGCCCCGCCTCCTCCTCGCGCCCCTCGCCCGGCCCCATCTCCGTCTCATCCGTCGTCGCCTCGATCCCCACCTGCCGGCTCAGCCATCCCATCGCCGCCTCCTTGGTCTCTTCGCTCCGGACTCTCCGGCGCTTTTCGGCCCGATTATCCCCGCCATCCGAAAAACCGCAACCCCCCGCGCCGCGCCACGCCGCCATCATTGACTTAATATTCATCCAAAAGTAATCTTTCGCTTTGCCTCCGGAGATCCCCATGCGCCTGCTCGCCCTCCTGCCTCTGCTCGCCGCCTTCCTGCTCCCCGCCCCCGCCGCCGCCGCCGAATCCGCCGCCGCCCTCGCCGCCAAGGCCGAGGCCGCGCGCCCGGCCTGGCTCCCGCCCTCCGTCGCTTTCTATCCGGACATCGCCTACGGCGAGGACCCCCTGCAGCGCCTCGACGCCTATTGGCGCGACGGCCTCTCCGAGACCCCCGCCCCCGTCCTCCTCTTCATCCATGGCGGCGGATGGTCCCGCGGCGACAAGCGCTCCGAGCGCTCGGACGCCAAAATCCGCCGCTTCGTCTCCGAGCTCGGATACGTCCTGCTCTCGGCCAACTACCGCCTCGACCCCGCCTTGGCCTATCCCCAGCAGCCCGAGGATGTCGCCGCCGCCCTCGCCTGGGCCCAGCGCAACGCCGCGCGCTTCGGCGGCGACCCGCGCCGCGTCTTCCTCATGGGGCATTCCGCCGGCGCCCATCTGGCCAGCCTCGCCGCCCTCGACCGCCCCTTGCTCCAGGCCTTTGGCGCCGACCCGTCCTCCATCGCCGGCGTCGTCAGCCTCGACACCGCCGCCTACGACCTGCCCGCCCTGCTCGCCGCGCCCGCCGACTCCCTCGCCGAGCGCGCCGCGCGCAAGGCCTACCTGCCCGTTTGGGGCGGGGCCTCCGCCGAGACCCTCAGCCTGGCCAGCCCCGCCTCGCGCGTCGACCCCGCGCGCCCCGCCCCCCCCTTCCTGCTCGTCGCCTCCCGGGCCCCGAACCACCCCGAGGCCGCCGAGCGCTTCGCCCAAACGCTCCGCGCGGCCGGCTCGGAGGCCCTCGTCCTCCCCGTCGGACTCTCGCATCGCGACGTCCACGAGCGCCTGGGCGAGCCCGGCCCCCTCACCTCCGCCGTCGAGCTCTTCCTGCGCGAGCGCTCCGCCGCCCTCCGGCCCTAGAGCCCGCGGCGCGGCTTCGGGGCCGCCGGCGCCTCCTCCTTGACCTTGGCCTCCAGCGAGAGGCTCTCCAGGCGCGCCAGGCGCGCCTCCTTGTCCGCCCCGCCGACCTTCCCGATCACCCGGATCCCGAAGGCCCGGAACGCCGAGAAATGCCCCATGCCCCGCTTCCCGCGCGCCTGCGCCAAGGCCGAGCGGAACGAGCGGCTCGCCAGGAGCTTGTCGATCATCCGCCCCCCGGCCGCGTCGGATCCGAAGCGCTCATTCGGCCCGAGCCCCTTGCCCGTGCCCGAGAGCGCCAAAGCCAGCTCCAGCAGATCCTCGCGCCGCGCGTCCTCCCCGGGCTCGAACGCGAGCGCCTCGCCGGCTCGGATCGCCCCGTCGCGCAGCGCCCCGATCCACATCCGCATGCGAAGATTCGGATCGATCGCCCCGCGCTCGCCCAGCGCCTCGAGCAGCATAGGCAGCTTGCGCGCCGCCTCCCCCTCCATCCCCAGCGACGGATTCGCCCGCGCGCGCTCGCGCTCGCGATCGATCCACGCCTCGAGCGCCTCGGGGATGCGCCCCTCCCCGCCCAGGCGCATGAACAGCTCGAAGGCGCTCGGGCTCGCGCAGCGCGCGATCTCCGCCGGCCCCGGCTCCCCCCAGAGCCTCGGATTCCCCCGCTCGCTGGCGAACTCCAGCAGATCCAGCGCGTCGAGCGCGAGATCCTTGTCCTCGGCCGCTCGCTCGAGCGGCGCCAGATCCGCCGGCTCGATCTCCGGCAGCCGATCCGGCAGCGCGCCGAGCCGCGCCGCGCTCTCGAGAAACGCCGCGCGCTGCTCCCTGACCTCCCCGATCCCGAAAACCCTCATCCGCCGCGACGCCAAATCCTGCTGCGAGAGCTCCCGCGCGCAGCCGAACAGCCGCAGCAGCGCCTTCTTCTCCGAGAGCGCCTCGCGCAGCCCCCGCGGATCCCGCAGCGCCAATCGCAGCGCCATCTCCCGCCCCGGCGCCGCGCCGGCGAGCGCCCCGCAGAACGCCGAGAACTCCCGCCCGGCTCCCGCTGGCCCGCTGAGCAGATCGCCGAACCCCATCCGCTCGAGCCCCTCGAGCATCGAAGCTCCCGAGAGCGCCTCCTTCCCGAAAATCTCCTCGCTCGCCTTCGCCCAGTCTCCGCTTCCTTTGGCCTGGGAGGCCATCTCCCGCTGCGCCGCCGCCCCCATCCTCGCGAGCAGCTCCGCGCCGCGCGCGCGCCAGGCCCGCGCCGACGCGAGCCTCTCCGCCTCCGACCCCCCCGGCTCCGGCTCGCTCCAGCTCGCTCCGATCCCCCACGGCGCCAGCAGCGGCGTCCACGGATCCTGGCTCGCGCGCAGCCCCTCGCGGATCGCCTCGCGCATCTTCTCGGGATCCTCGCTCACCCGCAGCGCGAAATTCAGCGCCTGCGCCTTCCCCCGCGCCGCCCGCAAAAAACCCCCGCGCCAGCGCGAGCCCTCCCGGAGCGGGCGCCCGCGCTCCCTCTGGCGATCCCTCCCCGCCAGCTCCGCGAGCGCCCTCGCCCCCGCGGCGAACTCCTCCCCCATCGGCGGCTCCGGCGCGTCCTCCTCCAGATCGAGCCCCTTGAGGTCGATCGCCGCGATCTTGCGCGCGGCGACGCGCAAATCCTCCTCGAGAAAGGCGCCGCGCCGGCGCATCTCCCCCATCAGGCTCGCGCACAGATCCGTCGGCTCCGCGAAGGGCGGCTCCCTCCAGCGCTTCTGCGGAATCCACCCGAGCGGATCCTCGCCCTTCCCCGTCCCGACCTTGGCGAACCAACTCACCAGAGCCGTCTCCGCCGCGCTGAACGCCGCCTCTTTCATGCTCTCTCCGCGATGCGCGCCTTTGGGGAAACTCCCCGGCGCCTCGCGGATATTCTAGCCGAATCGCCGCCGCCCCGCCACGCGCCTTCCGGCGACGCCTCTGCGCGGCGCGGCTCGCGGGTCAATACGAGGGGATCTCCCCCTCCTCTCGCAGCCGATCGACCAGATCCTCGTCGGTCACCAGCGCCATGCCCCCCATCCTCGCGACGATCTCCTCGGGCTCGAGCCCGCTCTCGACGCACTCCTCATACCATTGGCTGAACTTCTCCAGCGCCTGCTCTTTGCTCATCGCCATGCTCTTCTCCCGAAATCCACCCCAAAAATCCTTCCCTTCCGGCGGATCACTCCTCCTCCGCCTCGGGCTCCTCCTCGCTCTCCTCGCGCTCGATCTGCAGCCCGTCCATCCCGACGAGCCCCAGAAATCGGCCCTCGTCGGTCTCGATCTCGAAGCGGATCTGCGCCATCGGACCGATCGGATAGAGATCCTCCATCTCGCCGCTCCCCCGGAAGACCCACTGCCAAGGCTCCCCAGCCGGCGCGAGCTCTTGGGGATCCTCCCCCAGCAGGCCGGGGAGCGCCCCTGCGATCTCCCGCTCGAGCCGCCCGGCCTGCTCGCCGCCGATCCGCTCCGCCCAGATCGCCCGCCAATCCGCGGGCGCTCCCGCCTCCGCGGCCTCGGCCAGCGCGCGGACCCCCTCGCTGAGCTTCCCGAATTCGGATTCTCCCGCGGCCGCGACCACCCGATAGGCGACCATGTCCGGCTCCTTCGCCGTCTCATACTCCCGATCGGAGCGCCCGATGAACGCCGCGGCCGCTCCCGCCGGATCCGCCTTCGCCCCCTTCGCCAGCCGCTTCCAGAGCTTCGGATCCGCCTGGATCCCGAGCGTCGCCATCGCCTCGCAGCCGAAGCGGCTCTCGAGCCCGCCGAACGACCCGAAGCATCCGGTCGTCTCGTCGACCCAATGCAGCCCGCGCTCCGCCTCGGGAATCCCCGCCGCGTCCAGCGCGGCGCTCGCGCTCGCGCTGCCCGGCTCCGTCACGAACAGCGCCGTCTCCCCTCCGCTGGCCGAAATCGCCAGCAGCAGCCCCGCCTTCTCCAGCGCCTTGCGCGCCTTCTTCTCCCGCTTGCCCAGCACTTCAATCACGTATCTTCTCATCGGATTCCCCTTTCCCCCCACACTTGCCCATTGCGCATTTTTCGTCAACCCCGCTCCCGCTCGGAGGCCCTAGATCCCCGCCGCGCGCCGCTTCCGCACCCCAGGGCCCGCCGCCTCCCGGATCTTCGCCGCCTCCAGGTTCGCCGCCGTCTGATCCCATCCGAACCTCCGCGCCATCTCCATCGCCGATCCGGCCGCGAATCCCCCGCACCGATCCGGGAACATTCTCGGCCCCGCGCCGTCATTGGCCACGGCGACCGATCGCTCGTCCCGCTCGCTCGACGCCCCCAGGCTCTCGAGCGCCTCTTGCGCCCGGCGCCGCGCCGAGCGCACCGCCTCCGGGTCCAAATCCCCCGGCTGGCCGTTGGCCACCATCCGCTCCGCGTCCGCTCCGCAGACGAACCCCCAGCGCGGCCAGATCTCGATCCGGCCCGCGTCGGACAGATCGAATCCGCTCGCTCCGAGCTCGAGCGCGATCGCCTCGAGCTCCAGCGCGAAATCCTGCCGCTCCAGCTCCCGGGCCCGCTCGGCGAGCATCCGCCGCCTCGCCCGGCCGGCTCGCGCCTGGCTCGCGCTCGCGTAGCCCCCCTCCAGATCCTCCGCGCTCATATCCCCGAGCGGCGCTCGGCGCCCGAGCCCTCGGGCGCCGCCGCCCCGATCCTCGCCCGCTCGATCTGGCTCGCCTCGATCGCCCAGCCGAACATCCGGCACAGCTCCGGGGCCGAGGCCGCCGGCACCGCCGACATCCACCCCATCAGCCGCGAGCAATCCTCCAGCGGCCCCGACGCGGCGATCTCGCGCGCGCCGGCCGGATCGATCGCCGCCAGGCTCGCGAGCGCCTCGTCGGCGCGCTCCTTCGCGCTCTCGACCTTGCGCGCGTCCACTCCGGCGCCCTCCAGCGCCGCCCCCGCCCACGCCAGCGCCCGCGCCGCGTCCGCCCCGTGAACCCCGCCCCAGCGCGGCCAGATCGACACGCCCTCGCCGTATCTGTGGAAATCGAAGCCGCTCGCTCCGAGCTCCTCCCCGATCGCCTCGAGCTCGAGCGCGAAATGCTCCCGCTCGAGCTCCCGGAGCCGCTCCCACGCCCTCCGCCGCCGAAGGCTGTCCTCGCGCGCCTCGCGCTCGCTGGCGTATCCGGCCGGCTCCTCCTGACTCATCCCCGCTGCCCTTGAGGCCCGCCGGACACCCAGCGCAAGATCCGCGGCGCCGACGCCGCGAAAAACGCCGCCAGCAGCCACGCCGGAATCTCCCCCGTCCTATCCGCGAACAGGCTTAGCGCCGACGGAAACAAAATCAGCGCCAGAACCCAATCCGCCCGAAACCACCATTTCCCTATTCTTTCCATCTCATCGTCCCCTTGGTTCGCCTTCATCTATTCCATCTCGCTTCCCGCCGCCCTCCGCGGCGATCCCCTTGAGCGCGTAGAGCGCCTCGAGCGCCTCGCGCGGAGTCATCCGGTCCGGATCCAGCTCCTCGAGCGCGGCCTCGATCGCGCTCTCCGGGGCCGCCGGCGCCGCCCCGGGCTCCCCCGGAGACGGCGCGCCCGGCGCGGACTGCATCCGCGAGAGCTGCTCTCGCGCCCAGACGAGCGCCTTGGCCGGGATCCCGGCCATCCGCGCCACCGCCACCCCGTGGCTCTTGCTCGCCGGGCCCTCGAGCAATCGGTGCGCGAAGAGGATCTCCCCGCCTGGCCCGAAGGTCGCGTCCATGTGCGCGTTGCGCGCCCCCTCGAGCGAGGCCGCCATCTCCGTGAGCTCGAAATAATGCGTCGAGAAGAGCGTGAGCGCCTTGTTGTCCTCGTGCAGGTGCCGAAGGATCGCCCAGGCGAGCGCGATCCCGTCGTAGGTCGAGGTCCCCCGCCCGATCTCGTCGATGAGTGCCAGGCTCCTCCCGTCGGCCTGCCGCAGGATCGCGGCCGCCTCCTCCATCTCCACCATGAACGTGCTCTTGCCCCGGGCGATGTCGTCCCCGGCCCCCACCCGCGCGAACACCCGGCTGAACGCCCCGATCCGGCAGCTCGACGCCGGCACGAAGCTTCCGGCCTGCGCCAAAATCACCGCCAGCGCGGCCGAGCGCATCAGCGTCGACTTCCCCCCCATGTTCGGCCCCGTCACCAGCAAGGAGCGCTCGGCCGCGCTCAGGCGCACGCTATTGGGCTGGTAGCTCTCCACCGCCAGCTCCGCCACCGGGTGGCGCAGCCCCTCCGCCTCGAAGCGCGCCTCCTCCTCCCCGATCTCGGGCCGGACATACCCGCGCTCGAGCGCGACCCGCGCGAACGAGCAGAGCGCGTCGAGCGCCGCCACCGCCTTCGCCGAGGCCAGGATCCCCGGGGCCCACCCCGCCAGCCGCGCCTGCGCCTGCTCGTAGATCTCCCGCTCGAGCCCTCCGGCTCGCTCCTGCGCCGAGAGCGCCTTCTGCTCGAGCGCCTCGAGCTCGTCGGTGGTGTAGCGCTCCGCCCCCTTGAGCGTCTGCCGGCGACGGTAATGCGCCGGCGCCTTCCCCGCCTGCCCCTTGCTCACCTCGATGAGGAACCCGTGCGCCCGGCTGAACTCCACCCGCAAATTCGGGATCCCCGTCGCCTCGCGCTCGCGCGCCTCGAGCTCGGCCACCAGCCGCCGCGCCCCCCCCGCCAGATCCCTCGCCTCGTCGAGCTCCGCGCTGAACCCCTCCCGGACGAACCCGCCGTCATTGATCCTCGCCGGAACCTCCTCGGCCACGCAATCGCGCAGGAAGGCGAGCGCCTCCCCGCTCCCGCGCGCCTCCAGCAGCAGCCCCGACACCAGCGAGCTCTCCCCCGCCGCGGGGCCTAGCGCCTCCTTGAGCGATCCGATCCGCTCGAGGAACGAGCGGATCCCGGCGAAGTCGCGCGGGCGCGCCGACTGGCTCGCCGCCCGGCTCGCCGCCCGCTCCAGGTCGATGAGCTCCCCCAGGATCGATCCGAAGCGCTCCATCCCCTCCGGAATCCCCAAGAGCGCCTCCACCGCCTCGTGGCGCTCGCTCGCGCCTTTCGCGCTCGCGCTCGGGCTCGCCAGCCAGGCGCGCAGCCTCCTCGAGCCCATATGGCTGAAGCAGCGGTCCATGCACGAGGCGAGCGTCGGCTCGGCCTCCCCGCGCTGCGTCGACAGAATCTCCAGCGCCCGGCGCGTCTCCGCCCCCATGCGCAGCATCCCGTCGAGGCGCTCCTCGCGCAGCTCCTGCAGGCTCGGGCGCTCGCCCCCCGCGCAGGCCTTCGCGTGCGAATACCCCGCGCACAGCGCCGAGAGCGCCAGGGCCTTGCCCTCCAGCCCGAACGCCTCCAGGCTCGAGGCCCCGAAGTGCTCGAGCAGATCCCGCTCCCCCTTTTTCGCGTCGAAGCGCCACGCCGGCAGGCTCGCGCTGGCCACCCCCTCGCGCTCGAAGGCGAACCCCTCCGGCGCCAGGATCTCGCTGGGCGCGAGCCGCTCGAGCTCGTCGGCGATCTCCGCGGCGGGCAGCTCGCACCAGCGCGCCTCCCCGCTCGAGGGCGCCATCCAGAAGATCCCCGCCCGGCCCCCTTGCGCGAAGAGCGCCGCGAAGCTCGCCTCCGCCTTGCGCTCGAGCAGCGCCTCGTCCATGAGCGTCCCGGGCGTCACGATCCTCGAGAGCTTGCGCTCCACCGGCCCGACCGCCTTCGCCGGATCCCCGACCTGGTCGACCACCGCCGCGCTCTTGCCCATCTTCGAGAGCCGCCCCAGATGGATGTCGAGCGCGTGCCAGGGCACCCCCGCCATCTCCACCGGCCTCCCCCCGGACTCGCCTCGCTTGGCCACGGCCAGATCCAGCAGGCGCGAAGCCTCGCGCGCGTCCTCCCAGAAGAGCTCGTAGAAATCCCCCACCCGGAAGAAGAGCAGCATCGAGCCGACTTGCTCCTTGAAGCCCAGATACTGCCGCATCAGCGGCGTGTGCTGCGCGAAGGGCCCCGCGGCCGCCTCCCTCTTCCCCTTGGCCATCGATTCCCCCTAGCTCTTGACGATGCTCAGGAACACCGGAGCGCCCCCGGCGGCCGCGCGCGCCTCGTAGGCCGATTTCCCCAGCCCCACCGCCATCTCCCGGCTCGGCGCGATCGCTTGGAACGCGTTCACCCACCAAGAATGCCGCGAGGCCTCCAGCGCGACCTCCGCCTCCCTCTCCGCCGAGATCAGCCCCGCCTCGTCCGCCCCCTCGTCCGCCAGCGCGAAATACAGCTTCTTCGTGAGCCGCGCGAAGCCGTCGAGCGTCTCGGCCAAGCTCGGCGTCTCATCCCCGTCGGCCACCCAGTGCGACGGCATCGGCCGCGCCGCGAGCCTCCCCAGGATCTCCCGCCCGACCCGCTCGAGCTCCTCCTCCTCCGGCTTCGCCCCGGCCTCCAGCCTCTTGAGCCGAATCGCGTTCTCCCGGAGCGCCCGCGCGATCGCGGACGCGTTCTCCTGCACTGACAGCATGGCCTATCCTCACTGAATCTGGTCTTTTTTCATTATACAACAATGCTTTCTGTGGTCAAGCCGCCGCCGCGCTCCGCCCCCGGCGCAGATAGCCTCGCTGATCGGACTCGCAAAACAGCGCGCAGCCGGGAGATAGCTCCGCCGCGTCGAGGACCCCCATCCACCAGCGCTCGGTCTCGAGCGCCCGATGCGAATCCCGCCGCAAGTCGTTGTCGGAGACGTGCGCCTCCCGGCAGCGCGGCGACTCCAGCAGCGCCCGCGCGAGCGAGCGCGCCGAATCCAGCCCCGCGCCCTCCGCTTCGCACACGATCTGCAGATGCGACAGGTCGAGCGCGAATCCGAAATCCGCCCCCAGCAGCCGCTCGTATTCGGCCAGCGTCGAGAGCATCGGGTCCCGGCCGGGACGCCCCGACGGATACAGCCCCTCCACCCCCACCGGGATCCCCAGGAAATCCTCCAGGCGCAGCGCGTTCGCTCGCATCGCCTCCCAGCCGATCCGCTCGGGCGGCGCGTGATACGTGTAGGCGGCCGACCCCAGCCAGCCGCACGCCCGCTTGAGCCGCAGGGCGTAGCCCGCCCCCTCCGCGCGGAGGTCCGAGCCCGCGTCGAACCGCTCGAGCTTGTCGCGCAGGCGCGCGTTGGCGTGCAGCCGGAACTCCGTCTGCGGATGCCGCTCCCGAAGCCCCGCGCAGGCCTCGCGCGAGAGCCACCCGCGCTGCTGCGGGCACAGCTGCATGCGCTCGGGCGAGACGCTCTCGAGCATCGGATCCCCCAGCCCGCCGCGCAGCAGCCGATGGGCCGCCTCGGCGTAGCCGAATCCGGGCAGGCAGCTCGAGGCCGGATGCGCCGCGCGCCGGATCACAGCCCGCCGAGCCCCTTGCGGGCGCCCTTCTTCGCCTTGGGCGTGGCCTCCCCGATCGCGCGCCCTTCCGTCTGCGCCCTCCAGCGCGCGAAATGCTCCTTCCCGGCGAAATCCTCCGCGAAGCGCTCGAAGCCCTTGGGGCCGCTGTCGTAGACCTTGTGCGGGAACACCCAGGAATCGTCGCTCCCGTGCCCCTGGTGATACGCCGTCAGGATCGAGTTGAGCCCGTCCTGGATCTCGTCGGTGTCGTCCGGATACGCGTATTCGTCCCCGTCGGAGGCCATCTCCCTCTTCTCTTTGGTCAGGTAATCCGCGTAGGCCCCCTCGTAGAGCCCGTCGTCGTTGTAGTAGCTCTTCTCGAAGACCACCGCCCAGCGCGTCACCTCCGGGTGCTCCGCCAGATGCTCGTAGAGCGCCAGCGCCACGCCCAGGCGCTCCACCGCCTCGATCTCCGCCTTGAGCCCCTTGAGCTTCTCGAACTCCTTCTCGGCTTCCTTCGCGCTCTTGAAATCGAACTTCACCAGATCCATCCGCCCGCTCCTTTCCTATCGAAAATCTCTTTCCGCCAGGGCTTGGCCGAGCATCCCCGCCCCAAGCCCCGCGGCTCCATGACACCCCGAAATTATAGCGCGGAATCCTCCGATCCCGCTCCCTTCTCTCCGCTTCTTTTCGCCGCGCTCGCCCCCGCCCGGCCCCTTAGGGCCCCGCGGGCGCCTTGGCCTGCTCCGGCTCGGCCGACCCCATCAGATCCAGCTGCTCGGGCTGCTCCTCCCCGCGCGCCCGGCGCCAATCCTTCGCGAGCCGGTCGCTGGCCTTGCGCGCGACCTCCTCGGCGAGCGCGATCACCCGCTCGTCCGTCACGCCCGCGTTGCATTTGCCCCGCAGCTGCGCCGTCCTGAACCGGTTGGGCTCCTTGCCCGCGCTCTCCGGCCACAGATCCGCGAGCTTGGCCGACCCGTCGTCCTCGGCCTTGCCGTCGCCCTGGCTCGCCGGCTTGATCTCCAGCGTCGCCAGGCGCCGCCCCTCCTCGTCGCGGATCGAGAAGATCCTCGAGAGCCCGCGCTTGCACCCGTCGGAATAGCTCGAGACGCAGTGGCTCATCTGCTGCCCCTCCTCCCAGAGCGCGTAGGCGTCGGAGAGCTCCACCGCCTCGATCTCCCCGCCCTCTCCCTTGAGCTTGCCCACCGCCGGCGTCCAGCGCAGCTTCTCCTGGTCCCCGCGCTGCTTGGCCAGGATCATCTCGTGCCACTGCCGCTGCCGGTTCATCAGATACGCCCAATCCGGCTTCTCCGGCAGGCTCTGCCAGACCCCCTCCGCCCCCGCCCGGCTCAGCCAGTCCCAGCACATCCCCCACTCCGTCAGCGCCGTCTGGATCCCCGCCTTGTCCGCCCGCCGCAGCAGCCCCGCGCAGATCGTCCCCTTGCGGGCCTCCTTCGCCTCCCACTCCTGCGCGTAGTTCTTCGCCGCCTCCGGCGTGCCCACCCGCGCCTCCGGCAGCCCCAGCCCCATCAGCCCCCGCAGCGCCTGCCGGTCCGAATGCCCCACCTCCGCCGTCGTCACGCTCAGCGCCGTCTCCGCGCTCGCCCCGGCCGCCGCCGCCAGCGAAAAGGCCGACAGCGGCTCGCGCAGCGCCGTCAGCAGCGCCTCGCGCGAGCGCTCGCGCCGCCGCTCGGGCGTCCCCTCCGTCCCCTCCAGGATCCGCAGCGCCTCCGAGAGCCCCGGCATGATCAGCCGCTCGGCCAGGTCCGTCCCGCCCGATAGCGCCTCGGCGAGCTTCTTCCAGCCCCCTTCCGTGATCAGCCCCTCGCGCTTGAGCTCCCCCTTCACCTGCCCGACCACCCCGTCGCCGATCTCCAGCCCCAGCGCGCGCGCCGCCATCAGGCTGAACGCCCCCGCCCCCTTCGCCTCGCGCGCCACCTTCGCGGCCGCCTCGAACTTCTCGCGCCCTTGCGTCGCCTCCGCGATCTCCGCGATCGAGTAGAGCCGCCTCGGCGAGGGCGCCGCCAGCCGCAGCCCCTCGAGCGCGCTCTCCGCCCCGGCCTGGCGCATGAATTCCTCCAGCCGCCCCGCGGCGATCTCCACCGCCTTGCTCCGCGCGCCCGATCGCATCGCTCCGAAGCGCCCGCCCAGATCCATCAGCGCCTTCCAGTCCGACATCGCCTTGCCCGCCTCCGCGTCGGGCAGGCTCCGCAGCGACCAGCTGAGCCTCGCCCCGTAATTCTGCGCCAAATCCGAGGGGACTCTCGTGCTGGCGTAGAAGCACCGCGCGAACGCCTCCAGGAACCCCATCGCCGCCCCCTCGGGCTTGCGCTTGCCCTTGGGCGGCATCCCGATCGCGTCGCGCGCCGCCAGCCCCAGCCTCTCTCGCAGCAGGTCGCTCTTGTCGAACTCGGCGAGCTGCTCCATGAGATGCTTCGAAAACCCCAGCTCCACCTCCCCGGCGTGCCGCGCGGGCTTCCTCTTGAGAAGCGCCTCCCCCAGCGCCCGCAGCGCCAGGCTTTGCGCGTCCGCGCCCGCCGGAGCGCCGGCCGCCTCCTCCAGGTCCCGCGTCACCGCGCAGCGCAGCTGGCCCTCCTCGCCGACCCACACCAGCGCCTCCCCGCCCGCGAGCGCCAAGGCCTTGCCGTCCTCGCTGACCCGGCACAGCGCGCTCGCGTAGCGGCGCGCCAAATCCTCCTGCGCGCCCCGCAGGCGCTCGCGCGTCGCCTCCCCGCCTCCGGCGAACACCGCATCCCGGATCTCCCCGAGCCGCTTGGCCTGCGACGAGCTCATCCGCTCCCCGTAGCTCTTGCGCGCGTCCGGCGGCGCGAGCCCCTCGCTCGCGGCTTTCTCGATCAGATCCAGCGCCTCCTTGGACAGGATCGTCGCCTCCGGCGGCTCGAGCGCCCTCCCGCGCTCGCGCGCGAGCCCGCGCCGGGCCATCTCCGCGAGCTTCGCGAACTCGATCATCCCGCCTGCCTTCGCCTCTGCCATGCCGCTCTCCCTCTTCTTTTGTCGGGGCGCCGATCCTTCGGCGCGCTTTTATTCTCTCTTCATCTCTTCCCAGGTCTTCCCTGGCTCCGGACTCCCGCCCCTTCCCTCAAATCCCCCGCCGAGCGCTCGCCTTGGGCGCCTTGCCCTTGCCCAGCCCCTCCTTGAGCGCCTTGCCCTCGGCCAGCGCCAGCGCCTTCTCGATCTCCTCGCGGACGCGCCGATTCTGCAGCCGGTCGAGCGCGCAGCCGCCGGACTTCTCCGGCAGCAGCCACAGCTCCGGCCAGACCCGCGCGCTCATCGCCAGCTCCTTCTCGTCGATCGGGCTTCGATACCCGCTCGCTCGCTCGGCCCAATGGCTCGCCGCCGTCCTCCCGTCCGCGTCGCGCCCCATCGGGTTGAGCCCGAGCTTGGCCGCGCTCTTGAGCTGCCCGGGGCTGAGCGCCGAGAGCGCCTTGCCCGTGACCGCTCGCTTGTCCTTCTCCATCTCCTCGCTCTCGAGCAGCGCCGCGAGCAGCGGATTGAACCGCTCCACGCTCGCCCGCTCCTGCGGATCCCGGCACGCGCACAGCGCCATCTCCAGCAGCGTCGGGTCCTTGAGCATCCCTCCCCCGGGCATGGGCATCTGATACCCCTTGGGCGCTCGCAGCCCCTCCGGCGCCAGGTCCAGCCTCGCGAGCATCGCGCAGAAGGCCTGGTCGCGCTGCTGCAGCGCCATCGCCCACACATCGCAGAGCTCCTGCTGGAATCCCCGGATCCTCTTCGCGTGCGCTCGCAGCAGATCCTCGAGCGGATGCTCCTCGCCCGGATCCCTCGGCAATCCGCCGCTGAGCGGCCCCTTCGAGAGCATCGCCTTGAGCGCCGCGTCGCTGGGCTCGGCCCCGGCGCGCGTCATCTCCCGGATCAGGTGCATCCCCGCGTCCGCCCCCGTCTGCAGCCCCCGGCCCAAAAACTCCTCGGCCATCTCGGAGGCGTCGGCCAGCCCCTCCCCGACCGCCCAGTCGAGCGCCTCGAAGCGCCCCGCGAACGCGGCCCCGCGCGCGAGCATCTGCCCCTCGCGCGAGCCCTTGCGGATCCAGCCGATCCTCACGAGCTCCTTCATCGCCCACAGCGGCGCCCTGCCCGCCCCCAGCGCCGCCGACTCCCGGACCCGCGAATCCTCGCTGAGCCCCTTCTCCAGCGACCCTAGAATCTCCAGCGCCCGATCGTGCGCTCCGCCTCGCAGCAGATCGAGCGCCTTCGCGCGCAGCCGCTCGCCCTCGCTCTCGCTCATCCCCGGCGCCGCCCCTTTCGGATGCCCCTCGGAGCGCCCCAGCCGCATCTTGATCCCCTCTCTTTTCCCTTCGCTTCCCAATCGATCCCCCGCCCCTGTCCGCTCGCGCCGCGCGCGCCTCTCTCCGGGCGGCGCCTGGCGCCCGCCCCCCCATTCTTCCCTCTTCTTGTCTTCTTTCCGCCGGGGCCTTCCTTCGCGCTCTTCTTCTCCGCCGCGCTCGCCTCCGAGGACCTGGTCATTCTAGCGCCGCGGAGCCCCTCCGCCAAGCTCGGGGTGCGGATGCCTCCCGTCGACGGGCATGCCCGCCTCGATCAGCGCCGCCTTCCAGGCCGGGTCGTCCGGCGTCGGGTAGACCGCCTTCGCGCACACCGGGCAGCGCTCCTCCCCGCCGACCCCCTCGATGCGGTAAATCCGCTCGAGCCCCAGCGCCGCGAGCGCCATCGCGATGTCCCGGAACACCTCCTGCGCGTCGTCCCCCTCCAGCGGAATGTCCATCCCGTCGAGCAGGAAGCCCGTGCGCCTGGCCCGCAGCGCGATCCTCCAAAATTCCGGCTCCTGCGGATCCTCCCCGTGCAGGCTCGCGCTCGCCGCCAGATCCTTCGGGCTCGCCAGCGCCTGGCTCGCCGCCTTCGCCCCCAAACTCGCCAGCAGCAGCGGCCCGGCGAGCCGATTCCGCCTCGAGACGATCTCGTCGAGCTCCCCGGCCGCGATCGCCGCGCACCCCGGCGCCGCCGCCTCCCCGATCTCCCGCAGGCTCTCGAGCGCCAGGCGCCGCTCCCGCGCCCCCGTCCCGTCCCAGCTCCCCCGCCCGGCCCCCGGCAGCAGCGCCAGGATCATCCCCGCCCTCGATCCGCCCACGATCTCCGAGGGCGCCACCCCCTCGCGCCCCTCCGCCTCGCTGCTCCCTCGCGCCAGCCCCAGCGCCAGGCGACGGCGCGCCGAGAACAGCATCTCCCCGAGGGCTCCCGCCCCGAAGAGCCTCCCGTGCATCGCGAACCCCGCCCGGCTCGCCTTCTCGCGCGCCGCCTCCGGAACCCCCGGATCCTCCCCCAGCGGGCCCACCACCAGCGCCGCGCAGAGCCGCTGCCCCTCCCCGGCGATCTCGCTCACCCGCCGCAGCGCCTGGCGCATCCGCCCGGCCGCCTCGAATTCCCCCTCCTCGAGCAGCTCCCCCACCGCCAGCAGCGCCTCCTCGTCGCGCCCGCCCTCGAGCGAATCCCGCACCGCCCCCTCCAGCCGCTCCACGCTCCCCGCCGTGGGCTCCTCGCGCGCCGCCGCCTTCGCCCGCTCCGCCCGCTCGCGCCCCTCCTCCCCCAGCAGGTCCTCCCCCATCCGCTCGCTCCCCATGCCCATGCCCCTTCTCCTCGTCTCGCTCCACTGGGCGCCGATCCTATCCCCTCCGATCCCAAAACGAAACCCCGCTCCGGCTCGCCCGCCCCCCTTCTTCCCGAAAAGTATTGCGTTTACTCTCTTTTTAATGCACAATAAGTCCCTATGTGTCATCCCTATTCACCTCGGGGAGCTTTCCCCTACCTCACTCGAAAGGCTTTTCCATGAAAGAAAGCGAAGCTCGCCTGCTCGCCAGCCACGGCGCCCTCAAGGATGTCGTCGTCGAGCGCTCCCCCACCGGCGCCCGCGCCAAGAGCGGATCGGCCGGATGGCTCGCCCGCATCAACGGCGAGCCCCTCGCCTCCGCGCGCAAGCCCGTTCGCGTCTTCGCCAGCCTCGACACCGCCAGCGAAGCCCTCGCCAGCCTGGGCATCACCCAATTCCAGGTCCGCGGATCCGCCTCCGCCCAATCCTAGCCATGCCGGATCTCTCCGGGCCCGCCCGGAGCTTCCGGCGCCTCCTGCAGCGCTTTTGCGCCCGCGCCCTCCCCCGGGGGGCCTCGGCTCGCTCGCTCGCCTGGGCCGCCCTCCCGCTCCTGCCGGCGGCCTTCGGCTCCTTCCTCTTCCTGCTCGCGCTCGAGTCCCTCGCGCTCGCCGCCCTCCTGCCCTTCTGGGCTCTGGCCGCCTTTCTTTCCTGGGCCGCCGTCCGGCTGCGCCCCTGGCTCCCGCGCCCGGCCATCGATGAGGCCGGATGGCGCCTGCAGCGCCTCGCGCGCTCCCTGCGCGGCGTCCCCCCGCTGCTCGTGCGCGTCGACTCCCCCCTGCTGCCCCTGTTCGCCATTCCCCTGCTCCCGGCCTTCTTCCTCCTGCGCGCGCCGCGCCTGCTCGAGCGCCTCGCCCGGCGCGATCCGGCTCGGCTGCGCGAGGCCGGCCTCTGCCCCTGGAGCCTGAGCCTCTCCTTGCTCATCCTCTCCCCCTCCTCCCCCGAGACAGTCTCCGCCACGCGCCGCCCCGAGGCCTGGCGCCGCCTCGCGCTCCGCGCCGAGCGCCCCGATTTCCCTGATCCGCTGGACCCCGCGCTCTGGGCCTTCCCCGCCCGCGCCGCGACCGCCCTCTTCTGCTTTCTCTTCCGCCTCTTCGCCCTGCTCGCCCCCGCCGACGAGAAGCCCGCCATCGCCGAATTCCTCCGCCTGGCCCGACGCCTGAATTTCCGCGGGGCCTACCTGCGCGCCCGCGCGAGCGAGCGCGACGCCCCCGCCCCCTCCGAGCCCGAGGCCGCCTTCCTGCGCGCCTGGCAAGCCCGCGAGGAGCGCGCCCTTCTGCTCGGCCAAGCCCCCGCCGCCTCCGCCCGATCCCTCCGCCGCTCCGTCTGACCTGGCTTCCCCAAAAGAAAAGCCGCCTATCGGCGGCCTTCTTCGCGCTGGGCTCTCCCGCTAGCCTTTCCCCGGCCCGTGGCACGCGCAGCCTCCGCCGCACCCGCCTCCGGCCGCCTTCTTCTCCTTGAAGTCCGTCGCATACCAGCCCCCGCCCTTGAGCGCGAAGCCCGGCGCCGAGAGCTCCTTGGCGTAGGCCTTCGATCCGCACTTCGGGCACGCCGGCGCCGGATCGTCCGATTTCATCAGCTTGTCTTCCCTGTGCCCGCAATCGGGGCAGGCGTATCCGTAGATGGGCATCTCTTCCTCCTCGGGTCTTTTCCCGCCCCGATTATCCTACTTTTTCCGATCCGAAATCAAGGCCCCCTCCCATTGCCGGCGCGCCCGCCCTCGCTCCTTCCAGCCCCCGCCGCCCCGGCGCGGCATCGGATCGTCCCAGCGCCCCTCCTTCCGATTCGGCCGGCTGGCGCCGAGCGCCCGCCCGAGCCCCTCGATCTCCCGCTCCCGCGCGAGCGCCTCGAAGCGGCGCGCGCCCGCGCCACGATCCTTCCGGATCCTCGATCTCCACGCCCGCGGCCCCGCGCCCCGCCCCGTCCCCGGCTCCGGCCCGGGCCCCGCCTTGCGCCCCCCCAGCCGCCGGCGCTCCCGGCGAAGCCGCGCCTGCCCCGCGCGCCTCGCGCGCTCGGAGGCCACCAGCTCCTGCGGGCTGAGCGCCCTCCCCCGCGGCGACAGGCACAGCAGCAGCGCCATCCACTCCCCCGGCGAGCGCAGCTCCCAGAGCCCGTCGCGCAGGCTCCTCCACCGCGGCCGCTCCAGCGCCGCGCGCGCCTCGAGCCATCCGCTCAGCCCCCGCGCGAGCTCCTCGCGCGACCCGAACTCCCCCTCGCGCGCGCGCAGCCGGCTCGCGCCGTCCCCCGGCGCCATCCCCGACTCCCAGGCGAACGCCCACCATCCGCCCCCGGCGGATCCCGTCTCGACTTTCCTTTTTCCCATCGCGAACTCCAGGCTGTTGAACACACCTAGAAGTCCGCCGCTCCTTTCGGCGCACGCATCCGCCGCTCCTTTCCCAACGTCCGGCGGGCATTCTCCCCCGATTCCCGCTCCTTGGCAACCCAAAGCGAAGGCCCCGGGATCCCGGGGCCTTCGCCTTTCCTCTTCCCTCGCGCTCAGCCGGAGCCTCGCGCTTTCCCGGATCAGAGCCCGTTGGCCTTGCGCTCCATCTTCGAGAGCGCCACGATCAGCCGCGTCGCGTCCCGCTCCAGGTCCTGCTCGATGAGCTTCGCCGCCGCGACGGCCTCGCCCTTCTCGATCCCGGCCACGATCTTCGCCGCCGTCCGGTGGAACTGGCGCTGCTTCTCCATCAGGTCCGCGAACTCGTCCGTCCGCCCGTAGGCCAGCTTGCCCTCCGAGCGCATCCACGCCCCCAGCTCCGTGCTGTCCTCCCGCGAGAGCGCCGCGAAGCCGTCGTCCTTCACGTCCCCGGCCGCGTAGGCGATCAGCGCGGACTTGATCTGCCGATACTGCCCCTGCCAGCCCTGGAAATTGATCTTCCCGGAGCTTTCCTCCTTGTTGGCGAACAGCCCGATGAGTCCCTTGAACATGCCTGTCTCCTTTTGGTTTCTTGTAGTTTTTTTGTGGTTTTTTTCGCCCGCAATTCCGCCCGCGCGCCTCTTCCCGATTGGAGCATCAGAAAACGCTAATATTCCGATTCCGTCGATGAGTCTGCCATATCCGGATTCCCTGGCAACCCCTCTCCCGCTCCGGGCGACAGACGGCCGAATCCCTCCGGCCGCCCCTCAGGCCGCGAACAGCGTCGCCCCCGGCCGGCGCGCGAACGCGCTGCGGCGCTTGGCCTCCGTCTTGATCTCCTCGCAGCGCCGCTCGAGCTCCCGATCGAGCGCGTGGCGCAGGTCGATGTCCAGCGGCTTCTCCCGCAGCGGGCTGAGCTCGCTTTGGATGAACTCCAGCTCCAGGTCGCAGAAGGCCTTGCCCCCCATCCGACCCCCCGGATACGCCAGCAGCGGCGCGGGCTCTTGCGCCTTGCGCGCGAGCGCCTCGAAGGAGCGCTCCGGGCAGAGCTTGGCCGCCTCCCCGAACACCGCCCCCACCACGATCGCCTCCGCGAACACCCCCGTCGGCTCCGCCGCCATCGTGTCCGGCTCCAGCCCCAGCCAATACTTGAGCTCCTGCGACCGGTGGCTCTCGAGCGCGAAGCCGTTGATCTCCGTCCCCTTCGGCCAGGCGTGCTTGGCCAGCCGCAGCGAATCGATCCCCAGGCGCCCCTCCAGCAGCCACGGCGCGATCGCCTCGATGAACGGCAGCCCGTGCGCCACGATCGGCGCGTCCCCGACGATCTCCAGCACCCGCGCGCGCGCCTCCTCCTGCCCGAGCCCGTCCTCCTCCACCCGCCGCAGCAGCTGCATGTCCAGATTGAACTCCGCGCGCGCCTGCGCTCCCACCCGATGGTCCGGCCTCGCCCAGATCTCGTGCGCCTTGCCCGGATCCGTGCGCAGCCGATCCCCGGAGATCTCCGCCAGCGCGATCAGCACCGGCTGCGCGCTCGCCGGGTCCATCCCGCTGGGCCGGATCGCCACCGCGAACGCCTTGGGCTCTTTCGCCATTTCCCTCTCCCGTCTCGCTTTTCGATATCCGCCTATTCTATCGCGCCGCCTCCGGATCTTGCAAACCCTCTCGAGCCCCTCCCGCTCGCGCGCCGCCTAGCAAAATCATTGACCACCTCGACACTTCCTATTAAAATGAAACCTCCTTCCCCCCTCCGAAACCGACATGCGCTCTCTCCTGCCTCTGCTCTGCCTGCTCTCCCCCCTCGCCCTCGCCTCCGACCCCGCCTCCCTGTCGGCCTCGGGCGAGATCCTCCACGGCCCCGTCCTCGTCGAGGCCCGCCTCGAGCCCTCGGGCGACCTCGCCGCCCTCCTGGTCCTCGCCCGGGCCCCCGACGGCTCCCCCCTCGCCGAGGCCCGGGCCCCGCGCGCCTCCTGCCGCGGCTGCGCCGGCGGCCGACGACACGACCGCTGGTCCCTCTCCGCGCTCTCCGTCTCCGGCGGCGCGCTCGCCGTCGACCACCAGGGCGGCTCCGGCTCCGACGCTTGGGCCTGGCGCACCGAATGGGCCTGGGACCCCGCCTTGCTCCGATTGCGCCTGGCGCGCTCCCAGCGCATCGGCCCCGGCCCCGACGGCCAGCTCCAGCGCGAATCCGCCGACTGGATCCGCGGCGTCCGCGAGACGGCCGGCCCCGGCGGCCCCGCCCTCTCCTGCCGCATCGCCCCCGCGCGCTTCCCCTCCTTCGAATCCCTCTCCGCCGAATCCCTCGTCTCCGGCGCCTACCTGCCCCCTTGCGTCTCCCCGCCCGCCCCATGATCCGCCCGCCGCTCGCCCTCGCCCTCGCTCTGCCCTGCGCCCTCGCCCTGGCCGGCCCCTTGCCCTCCCCCGCCTCCGCGCGCCTCGAGGGCTCCGCCCTGCGGGCCTCGGCGAGCCCCAGCGGCTCCTCGGCCGCCCTCCGGCTCGAGCGCTCCGCCGGCTCCGAGCGCCGCCTCTCGATCGCTCCGCTCGCCGGATCGCGCTCGGGCCCCTCCTGGGATCTGGCCTCCCTCTCGGCGCGCGAGGGCCGCATCGAGATCGAGCACCGATTCGCCGAGGGCGACCTCTCGGGCTCCTGGACCACCGCCTGGGAATGGCCCGCGGGCTCCCCTCGCCCCCGCCTCGCCTGGGCCCGGCGCGCGCTCGCCCTCCCCGGCGGCGAAATCCTCTCCGACATCGCCGACTGGTCCTCGGGAGAGCGCCTGCGCATGGCCAACGGCCGCCTGGCGCGCTGCCCGATGCCCTCGGGCGAGCCCCCGGAATTCTCCGAGCTCTCCTTGGCCTCCCTCGCTTCCGGCGCCTATCTGCCCGCTTGCGCCCCCGGCGCCGAAATCCAGAGCGCCCCCGCCGAGGCCCCCTCGGCGCCCTAGCCTCCCCCGCCGGCGCTCCTCGCTAGAGCGCGCGCGCCTTCCCGGCCCGACCGCCCGCCTCCCCCTCCCCGAGCCGCTCCCGCTCCAGCCTCGCGAGCAGCATCTCCGCCAGGCGCGGCTTGCCCGAATCCCTCGCCATCTGCCAGGGCAGCCTTCCGCAGGCCCCCTCGCGCGCCGGATCCGCCCCGCGATCGAGCGCCCACTCGGCCAGCTCCAGCGCCGCCTTGTCCGACATCGGCGCGAGCGCCGCCCACCCCAGCGCGTCCCGCCCGAGCCGATCCGGCGCCGCCGGATCCGCCCCCCAGCGCGCCAGATCCTCCAGCTTCCCCACCCCCGAGACCGCCCGCCCCGAGAGCGCCCGCCCATACGCGCTCGCCCCGTCCGGCGGCGCCCACGCCCAGCGCCCGCTCCACCCCGCCAGCAGCCCCACGCACCGCCAAACCCCCTCGCGGATCTCCAATTCCCCCCGCCCCGCGTAAGCCCGCAACGCCGCCTCGAGCGCGCTCTCCCCGTCCTCCCCGCGCTCGAGCGCGTCCGCCCCGCTCTCGAGCAGCATCCGCGCCGCCGCCGCCCTTCCGCGCCGCGCCGCCTCCCGGATCGGCAGCATCCCCGATCCGGAGCGCCCCACCCGGGCCCCCCCCGCGATCAGCCGCTCGAGAATCTCATCCCCCGCCCCCCCCAGCAGCCCCGCGCAGATCCTCCCGGGCCCCAGCGGCGCCTCCCGGCTCGCCCTCGCCCCCGCCCGGAGCAGCAGATCCGCCGCCGCGTCCTGCCCGCGCGAGAGCGCCGCGTCGAGCGCGTCCTCCCCGTCCGGGCCCGCCGCCTCCGGATCCGCCCCGAACCCCAGCAGCAGATCGCACAGCCCCTCGTCCCCCTGCCAGGCCGCCTCCAGCAGCGGCCGATCCTCCGGCCCCGATCCGTCCGGATTCGCCCCCGCCTCCAAGAGCTCCCGCGCCGCGCGGACCCCGCGCCCCTCCCCCGAGCGCGCCAGCAGCGTCAGCCCCGAGCATCCCCACTCCGAGAGCGCCCCCGGATCCGCCCCCGCCTCCAGCTCCCGGCGCGCGCCTCTCCAATTCTCCGGCTCGTGCTCGCACAGCCGCAGCAGCCTCCGGTCCTTCGGATCTCCCTTGCCCATCTGCTCTCTCTCTTCTTGTTCTTCTGTCTTGCTCTTCTTCTTTTTCTTCGCTTCTTCTTTTCGCGCTTCTCGGCTCGGGCCCTCCCGGGCCCCGCCCCGCGCTCAGCATCCGCCAAAAAAAACCAATCCGCAACCGCCGACCCCGCCCGGCCGCCCTCAGCGCTCCCAGGGCCCGCGCCGCCTCCAGATCCTCCACCCCAGCGCGACCCACATCCCCATCCCCGCGAGCATCAGGAAATGCGGCAGGATCCCCTTGCCCACCCCGAAGAGCGCCGCCCCCAGCGCCGCCCACCCCATCCAGCCCCAGAACACCTTCGAGCGCCGCATCCCGCCTCCTTGTTCTTTTCTTTTCCCTTTTCCCCAAAACCGCTCGCGCCATTCTCTCCGTCTCCCCGACGCTTGGCAATCCGCCGCGCGCGCCCGCTGGCGGCCCCTCCCCCGCCGCGCTATCCTGGAAGGGTCGCGACTCGCCCCTGCCGGAGACCCCCATGCCCATCCCCTCGACCCCCACCCCCTGGACCCACGAAGCCGTCACCGCCGAAGCTCTCGAGATCGAATTCGGCCCCGCCGGCTCCCGCCTGCGCCATCGCGTCGCCGTCCCCGCCGGCACCCTCTGCCGCAAGCTCGAGGGCGGATCGGCCCCCTGGGTCGTCGCCGACCTCTCCTTCCTGCCCGACCCGCGCTCGATCCTCTTCCACGACGCCGACCATTACGGCATCCGCGTCCCCGAAGACCGCCTGCGCGACATCCGCGAAACCCCCCGCCCCCCTCGCCGCGGCTTCGGCGCGCGCTGAGCGCGCCTTCGGCCCCGGCTCCCCTTGGCAATTCCCCCGGATCGCGCGACAATCCGCTCTCCCCCTCCGGAGATTCCCATGCCCGCCCCCAGCGCCTCCCCCGCGGCCCCGCGCGTGCTCATCGTCGACGACGACGAGGGCATCCGCTCCCTGCTGCTCGACTACCTCTCCTCCAACGGATTCGCCCCCCAGGCCTGCCCCGGCGCCGCCAGCGCCCGCGAGCTCGCCGCCCGCGAGCCCTTCGACCTGTTCATCGTCGACCTCATGATGCCCGGGGAGGACGGCCTCTCGCTCGCGCGCTGGCTCTCCTCCGCCGCCCCCGGCTCCCCCATCCTCATGGCCTCCGCGCGCGGCGAGGACCTCGACCGCATCATCGGCCTCGAGGCCGGCTGCGACGACTATCTGCCCAAGCCCTTCAACCCGCGCGAGCTCCTCGCCCGCGCCAAGGCCCTCCTGCGCCGCCGATCGGCCTGCGCGCCCGGCGCCGCCCCCGCCGCCTCGGCCCCCCCCGCCGCCCCCTCCGAGCGCCGCTTCCCCTTCGGGCGCTTCCTCTTCCTCCCCGACTCCTTGCGCCTGCTGCGCGACGGCTCCGACGTCGAGATCACCTCCGGCGAGCGCGATCTGCTGCTCGCCCTCGCCACCCGCCCCAACCGCTCCATCCCCCGCGAGGACCTCGCCCGCGCCCTGCGCGGATTCGACCCCGACCCGCTCGACCGCTCCATCGACACCCGCGTCGCTCGCCTGCGCAAGAAGATCGAGGAGGATCCCGCCAATCCCCGCCATATCCGCACGGTCTGGGGCCGCGGCTACCTCTTCTGCCCCAACCCGGACGCCGCGGCGCCTCCCTCCGGAGCCTCCTGATGCCGCCGCGCGCCGTCCCCGTCCCGCTCCTCGCCCTGCCCCCCCTCGCCGAGCCCCTCTTCGGCGCCCTCGCCGCCGCCGGCCTTCGGGACTGCTGCATCTTCGGCGGCGCCGTCCGCGACGCCGACTGCTCCGCCGCCTGGGGCCGCGACCTGCCCATCAAGGACTATGACGCGCGCGTCTGGCTCGGGGGCGAATCCGAGCGCGCCGCGCTCGCTCGCCTCGAGCGCGCCCTCGGCTGCTCCCCCCGCTCCGTCCCCGCCGGCGGCACGCCCCACCTTCGCCACCTCTTCCTCTGGCGCGGCGACGAGATCGACCTGAGCCTGCGGAGCGCCCCCCCGGCGCCGAGGACTCCCCCGAGCGCGTCGCGCTCGACCGCGCCCTCGACGCCGACGCCGCCTTGAGCTCGATCGCCCTCGCCCCCGACCTCTCCGCCTGGGCCCGCCCCGAATACCTCTCCGACCGCGACGGCGACACCCTCACCTTCTTCGCCTCCGGCAACCCCGAGCGCCTCGCCGCCTACATGGCCCGGATGTCCGCCAAATTCCCCGGCCGATCGGTCCGCGTCCTCTCCCCGGAGCGCCCTCGCGCGTCCCCGTAGCCGATCCGATTGCCCTCGATCCGATTGCTATCCGGATCAGAACATGCTATAGTGTTTTCCTCTCGCCGGAGCCTCCGGCGCTTTTCTTTTCTGGGGATCTCATGGGCCGCGCGAAAGTCTTCTCGACGCCGAAGCTGTGGATGGAGAGCGAAGCTCTCCGCCAGCTCGAGCTCGCCTCGAGCCTGCCCGGCTGCGTGGGCGCCTTCGGCATGCCCGATCTCCACCCGGGCAAGGGCATCCCCATCGGCGCCGCCATCGCCACCGAGAACGGATTCTACCCCCACCTCGCCGGCGGCGACCTCGGCTGCGGCATGCGCCTGACCCTGCTCGCCGACCCCGCCCGCAAGCTCAAGCCCGAGAAGGCCCGCCTGGAGAAATTCCTCGCCGCCGAGCCCGACCCCGAGCTCTCCGAAGCCGCCTCCGCCCTCGCCGCCTCCGCCGAGGCCGCCACCGGCGAATCCTTCGCCCGCGCCTTCGGCTCCATCGGCGGGGGGAACCACTTCTGCGAGATCCTCGCCGTCTCCGAGGTCTTCGAGCCCGAGGCCCTCGAGCCCTTCGGCATCCGCAAAGGCAGCGCGCTCATCCTCTCCCACTCGGGCTCGCGCAGCATGGGCGAGGCGGTCGGGCGCCTCTGGAGCGCCGCTCGCGGCTCCTCCTTCGCCGACCTCTCCGACCCCTTCGGCGCCGAATGGCTCCGCCTGCATGCCGACTGCCTCGCCTGGGCCCGCCTCAACCGCGAGGCCGTCGAGCTCCGCGCCGCCCGCGCCTTCGGCCTCTCGCTCTCCGCCCCCCTGCTCGACCTCGCGCACAACGCCATCGTCCCCCTCCCGCCGGAGGCCGCCGGCTCGCTGGGCTCCGAGAAGCCCTGCTTCCTCCACCGCAAGGGGGCCAGCCCCGCCGAAGGGGGGATGGCCATCCTCCCCACCTCCCGCGGCGACCTCTCCTGGCTCATCCGCCCGGCCGCCCTTCCCGCCTCCGAAGCCGGCCTCTCCCTCGCCCACGGCGCCGGGCGCAAGTGGGCCCGGAGCGAATGCCGCGGCAAGCTCGGCTCCAAGGCCGTCGCCTCCGATCTGCTCAAGACCCCGCTGGGATCGCGCGTGCTCTGCGACCGCAAGGAGCTGCTCTTCGAGGAGGCCCCGCAGGCCTACAAGAGCGGCCGGGACGCCCTCGAGGCCCTCGAGTCCTCCGGGCTGGCCTCGCGCCTGGCCAGCCTCACCCCCCTCTGGACCGTCAAGGCCTGATTCAGAGCCCCGCTCGCCGCGGCCTCGCCCCCTCCGCCTCCGGCGCGGCCCCGCGCAGCAGCGCCGCCTGCGCCATCGCCCGCGCCGGATCCAGCCCGCTCGAGCAGCTCCAGCGCGGAGCGCGCCTGCTCCTCCCCCCACTCCGGATCCCCGCCGCGCTCGCTTCGGACCATCAGGGCCAAAACGCCGCCGGCGAGGCGCTCCTGGCTCTCCCGCCGCTCCTCGGAGGGCGACTTCCCCCGCTCCTTCGCCTTTCCGTGCTTGCGGGGCTGCCGCCCCCGCGCCGCCTCCAGATCCTTCTCCCGCTCCATCTCCCGGATCCCCTCCCGCAGCGCATCCGCTTCCCACTCCGAAAGCCACTCCGCCTCCCCGCGCTCTGCCGCCATCCTCGCCGCCATCCACGCGAAGGCCTCCGCGGGCTCGCCCTCCTCCCGCCTGCGCAGCGAATCCCTCCCCGCCGCGAGCGCCATCTCCACCATCTTCCCGTTGGGATTCGCGATCTCCATCGCGATCCGCCGCCCCGCCGCTCCGAGCCCGGCGCACCGGCCCGCCGCGAAAATTTCCATGGCCTCCCGCTCGATCTCGCCGAGGATCCCCGAATCCGTCCTCGGGACCAGATCCCCCGCCCCCCGAAGCAGCGTCCCCCCCCCCCCGAGAGCGAATCGACCAGACGCTCCCAGCCATCCCGCCATGCTCTCCGATCCCGCCTCCGGCGCCTCCAGCGCGAACTCCCGCCCCGCCGTCGCATCCTCTCCAATGCCTTCCCGCCATAATAGCGCTTCGGCTCGCCTCCCGCCCGCGCCTCAGATCCCGCGCGGCGCCCGCCTCGGCTGGCTCGCCGCGGCCAGCAGCGCCGCGTGGAGCTCTTCCTCCCCGTCCCGGCGCTCGTCCCCGCGGCTCCTCCCCAAGCCCCACCATCCCCAATCCGGATCGCTCCGCTCCTGCGGAGCGCGCCCCGCCAGCAGCGCCGTGGTCCTGCCGAGCGCCGCCGAGAGATCCGCCCCCGAGAGCCCCCCGAACTTCCCCGCCGCGAGCTCGGGGATCCTCCGGGCGAGCCCCTCCGCCCCCGTCCCGGCGAACCAGTCACTCCAGAGCCCGCTCTCGAGGCTCCCCAGCGCCGCCTCCAGCAGCGCCGCCGCCGGCGCCCTCGGCTCGAACGCCCCCGCCCAGCGACCGTCGAGCCGCTCGCTCCAGGCCGGCCAGCCCTCCGCCCTCCGCGACCCGCGCAGATGCCCCAGCAGCGACGAGAGCGCCATCTCCCGCCCCGCCTCCCCGAACTCGGCCAGATCCACCCCCTCCCGATCGCACCGCTCCAGCGCCGGCAAGCTCCCCTCGAGCGCGAGCTCGGCGAGGCGCCGCCGGAACCGAACCGATCGCTCCGCCCTGAACCCCGCCAAATCCAGCCCCTCGAGCGCCGCCCGAGCCCCCTCCTCGAACCCCCGCCGCAGCACCAGCCCCCACGTCGCCGCCATCAGGATCGGATGCCCTTCCCCTGATTCCCGCATCCCCCATTCCCGCGCCTCTCCCTCGAGCGCTCCGCGGCGCGCCAGATCCCGCAGCGCCCTCGGCGCGAAGCCCTCCCCCAGGCAAACCCCGATCCAGGAGATCCCCTCCGGGGCCGCCATGCCCGCCCCGCGCGAGAGCGCCCAATCCATCCCGCTGGGGCAATCCGACCGGACCAGCTCGAGCAGCGCCGCCTCCGCCGCCTCCGCCCCCCCTCCTATCCCCGAGAGCAGCCCGTCGGCCACCTCCCGCAGCCTCCCCCGCGCCCAGGCCTCCTCCCCGGCCCGGCACAGCCGCAGCAGCGCCCCGAGCCCGCGCTCCCCCTCCTCGGGATCGAGCGCCTCCTCTCCCGAACCCGCCGGATCGAGCTCCGCGAGATCCTCCTCGCGGGGCCTCCCCCGCGCCCTCCCGCGCTCCCTCATAGCCGCGCCCGGGGCCGCCTTCCCCCCGCCCCCGGCTCTGCCGCCCCCTCCAGCTCCGCGCGCTCCCTCTCCGCCTCCAGACGCCCGAGCCGGTCGAGCGCTCCCTGGCTCCAGCGCGGATCGAGCTCCTCGCGCAGCCGCAGCGCCATCCCCTCCGGCGCCCGCGCCGCGCCCAAGGACGCCCCGCCCGCCTCGAGCCGGTCGAATCCCTCCGCGTCCCCGTTCTCCAGCGCCGCCCACAGCGGGCTCTTCCCCATCCAGCTCCCGTTCGGCGGCGCGCCCGCCGCCAGCAGCGCTTCGATCCCCTCCGCGCCCGCCGCGCCCGCCTCCCCCATCCCATCCCACGCCGAATCCGCCGACGCCGCCGGCCGGCTCTCCACGATCCGCCGAGCCAGCATCCGGCACACCTTGTCCGGATTCTCCAGCTGCAGCCCCTGCCCGCGCAGGATCCTCCCCGCCCGGGCCCGCTCCGCGAACGCCGCCCAGAGCGCCTGGCGCGCATGCCCCGGCTCGAGGTGGCAATGCGCCAGGGCTCGGTCGAGCAGCCGCGCCGCCTTCGCCGCCGCCGGAGCCCCTCCCTCGCCCGAGCGCAGCGCCCGCCCGAGCCGCTCGAAGTAGCGCTCCGCCCGGCTCGCCGGCAGCCTCCCGTCCTCGGGCTCCTCCCCGGCCGCGATCAGCCCCGCCCCGATCCCGAAGAGGATCCGCATCCGCTCTTTATCCGATATTCTCATCCCCGCCCTCTCCGATCGACTCGACTCGACTCGATTTCCCATTCTCTCTCTCCGCGCCCTCCGCGCCTAGATCCCCGCAGCCATCCTCTTGCCGAATCCCGCCCCCTTCATCCTTCCGGGCTGTCCATTGCCC
>VFQM010000409.1_pt1 | contig 48053 bp, 42 predicted proteins | sample 3512391 | NCBI WGS metagenome assembly VFQM01 (sample SAMN10412369, study PRJNA504923) | tailings metagenome | isolation source: Replicate 1 from Balatoc abandoned mine | place: Philippines | reverse complement strand
CGGCTCAAATTAGAGCTGAACAATTAAACCGTGACACACTTATTTGAACATTCCCTCTTAAGCAACTGATTGTTCAATGTATTTTGCAATTGGTGAAAAAGAAACACGATGATAGGGAGTAATGCCGTAAGTTGTGATTGCACGATGATGCTCTGCAGTGCCATAACCAGCATTTCTTTCCCATCCATAATGTGGATGTTCTTCTGCCAATCTACACATTATTTTGTCTCTCATAACTTTTGCAACAATAGAAGCTGCAGCAATCGAAAAACTTAGTGAATCTCCTTTTATAAGCGTTTGAACATGACAGTTTAGTAAAGGTTTCACATTACCATCCACTAAGGCTACATCAGGCTTTATGTCCAAAGAATCGATAGCTTTTTTCATTGCTAACAGGGCTGCACATCTAATATTGAGGGAATCTATTTCTTGTACACTTACTTCTGCCCAAGATATAAAACACTCATTTGCTTTTAAGGTCATTAATTCTTGGTAAATAATTTCTCTTTTTTTAGCAGAAATCTTTTTAGAATCTTGGATGAACTCAAGCAGATTTAAGGGAAACTTTTCTTGGTTTATGATAACAGCCGCCGCAACGACAGGACCGGCCCATGGACCGCAACCTGCTTCATCAATTCCTGCAACAATTCCATTGTGGAGGTTCTCATAAAAAAAGCTAGGCAACTTCATTTCCTTAAAAAAGTTAATCATTCAACTCTTTAAATTCATCATCACTATCTTCAAATTCTTCATCAATTTCTGGTTCAAAGATTTTCCGGAAAAAACCAGGTGTAAAGATACTAACTGGATTTACAGAAATTTCAGGCTTGTTACTATCACCTGTGATTGTATAGGAAACAGAAAATAAACCTTCATGCTTACCCCCACTTGCGAGTTCTCCTATGATCGGTATTTTTGATAAAATAGTATTTAGATAATAAGCAGGAATAATCGAGCCATGAATTTGTAAATTGTTTTTTTGTAAATCAACAGAGCCTGCAAAAGTTAACCCTAACGAAGCTCCATTTGCACGCCCTTTTGTAAGAACAATTTTATTAGTATTTGCGCTAAACTTACTTCTAAACTGGCTAAATGACATTCCTTTTTCAGAAAATAAATCCACGACTCCTGTTGGAAATGCAAGTGACAATAATTTCCCAAAGATTGGAGCTTTTTTTAAAGAAAAATCTTTCATTACGAGCTTCCCCTGCCAGGGTTCATGCGGCAGACGATCATCATGCGTAGCGATAATGTTTAGATCTCCTTCATAAACATTATCATATATCTGGAAGATTTTAAGAAACTTGCCTCCATAATTTGTTTTCAATTTAATTTTTCTTGTATGTACATCCTCATAAGCCAAGTTAATTTCTAATATCGCTTGAGGATATTTTTTTGATAGTCCCGCTCGGAAATTTAACTGATTTATAATATTCTTATTATAATGCATATTAAGTTCGCTATTATAAATAGTTCTATCAACCCCTAACACAACATCGTTTATGTTGGCATTTAGCTCAAAAGAAGACTCCAACTGATTTTTGGAAGTATGTAAGAAGTCTTGCAAAAACGGTTCTAAATTTAAGGTTTTTCCCCAAAGTTTCACAAGGTATGCATTATTTTGCTGTCGCAACAAAGAAAAATGAACATTTGTATAACCTACTTTAAAATTTGGGAAAGTTAGTTCTGTTAATCCTTTATCATCAAATGCTCCTTTACCTTCAATATGAATGCCATCTGTTACCTTTGCTTTGATAAAATTTAATTTGTAAGGAATACCGTTGCGGATTGTCATTGAAGTTTCCAGACTCCCTCGCGTCATCCCCATTTTTTCCCATCCTAAAATACGTGCATGTGCATTTGTAAGATCGACTTTTGCAGATAAGACTCCATGAGCATTTTCTTTACTTAAATAATTGATTTCAAATGGAGCAGTTCCTCCAAATGATTGTATCCAATTAGTTTGTCCATCTTTAAATACTTGCTCATTTATAACCCCAGTTACAGCGAGCTTCGTCTGAAAGTCTGCATTCGAGATAAAATTTCTCTGCCATATAATTTTAAGAGGAACCTTGGAGACATATCCAACACCTTCAAAAAGCAAATTTTTATTATTAACTTTTAACGCGAAATTGCCTCTCTCTAATTCAAAGGGTAATGCTGCTAGAATATCAATGAATCGAGCATTCAATAATTTAGAGTTAATATCTGCTTGAATGTCATTTACTGTAATTGTTGTAAGAAGCGGAAACTTTAAATGAACCTCTGTCTCTGCTTCTCCAAAAGTTTGAGAAGGCTTTAATCCAAACTGTTCTGCATACTTTAAGGGTTTATAATCTATCAATGATAAATGATGAGATAAAGAACCGTAGAGGCTTAACCAGATATCAATATCTTGATCTACGTTATCTAGATTCTGAATATCAACACGCCCTTTCTTGAGAAGAAGTTGATGAATTCTCCCTGAGTCAATCGCAATTAGGAAATCTTTGGATGAATAACGAGCTTCTCCTCTCACATGTGTTACTTTTGGCATTCCATCCAAATAAGAAACTGTGGCGTCTTGTATTTTTATCGTGCCATTCAAATTTTTAAGAGTGAATGTTGTTTTTTTATTTTCCAAACTAATCATTGAATCAAGTTTAAGTGTTGCTTTTGGAACCTTCCCTTGTGTAATATTTTGTATGACCCACTGACGAGATGTTTTGGCCAAGTTTTTAGGCCAAAATTTACTTAAATCATTTAACATAACATTTTCTGTCTCTGCTTTACTTTGCAAGGTGAATGCTCGGGTAAGTTTATCCCATATCCCTTCAGCCGTACCTCTAATAAAAGCATCACCACTTTGAATTCTAAATTTTTTTAACTGAAAATGGTTATGACTATAAATAGCCTCTATATCACCTTTATAAATATCAATAGAGTGTTGGAATAACGAAGGAATTTCTATTTTTCCTTTATCCAATTTCAAAATAATTGAGGCTTCTTTTAAACCTTCTTTTTTTGAATAATGAATCTTACTCGTTATATAAAATGGTAACTTTAAGCCTGAGAAGAATTGATCTTCTTGGTTTTTAGGAATTACGGTCTTTACTTTTTGATTTTGCTGAAGGTCTTCTTTGACAGAGTAATTACTATTGATGTTGGCATCTACAAAAATCTCTCCTGCTTTGAAGTCGCATGTCCCTTTTAATTGAAAATGATTTTTTTCTGTTCCGCCCAAGCAGTGAAATTTCTGCATCTTATTCACGCGCTCTACCATAAAAGTTAAGCTTGGAATAGAGAAAAGTCCTTCTCCTCTTAAATCTTCAATTTTTACATTTGCTTCAACAATTTTAAGATGCTTCACACGTTTCCAATGCTGTTTATGATTCAGAAAATCTTCCAAGATAGTCAAAATAAATTGATCATCCACTTCTGAAGAAGGAGCCAGTGAGGAATTATCTTCATAAATGAAACGAAGCGAAGGTTTAATAATTTCTAACGTTCTTATGCTAAAATTCCCTACTAACAATAAAGGAAGAGAAAAGCTAACCTTTAATTCTGGAAGAACAACCTTCAAATTTCTTCTATGCAAATCCTGTATATTGACATTCTTAGCGTCTATAAAGATTGGATGTCCAAGACCTTTCCATGTAAGCATCGCATCGTTTAATGAAACCCTATATTGAGGAGCTATTGCCTGAATACTTTTGCTGACTTCTTGAGGTAAATCTTTAAGGTTTAGAGGCACATGATAGATACGAATTAAAATGCTGGCTCCCAATATGAGACTTGTGCCAACTAATGCAACACAAGCCCATAGCCAATAAATAAAAATTTTGTTAACTTTATTTTTTTTCATCTTAAAAGATTATTCTTTATATTATAATGAAAAACAGAATTCATTCGGAGGACACTAAATGTTATTATCACTTAACCAACTAGCCCCAAGTTTTACCACAGTAACAAACTCAAATCCAATACTTACTCTCGAATCTTTTAAAGGGCACAATCTCATTTTATATTTTTATCCTAAAGATGACACACCAGGATGCACTCTTGAATCTTGTGGGTTTCGCGATAACTACCAAGAAATACAGCAATATCATGGAGAAATTCTTGGTGTTTCAAAAGATAATCTTGATTCTCACCTAAAGTTTCGCAAAAAGTACGATCTACCTTTTGAACTTGCTGCTGATTCTGAAGGTGCTTTATGTAAACTTTATGATGTTCTTCAAGAAAAAAGCATGTACGGCAAAAAATATATCGGTATAGAACGCTCAACTTTTTTAATTGACCGCGATGGAATTCTTCGCAAGATATGGCGAAATGTGAGGGTTCCTGGACATATTCAAGAGGTTCTTGAAGCGCTAAAAACACTTAATTAAATAAAGAATCATCCCTATAAAACCAAACCTTTTTTTAGAAAGCATATAAAAATCGCTTAATTCCTTGCTCTGCCCATTGCATGCTTAAGAAAGGTAGCATATATTGTATCAAAATTTATTAAATTTGGAGATATTTTATGCCTTGGCAGAATAATGATGGAGACAAAGATCATAATCCATGGGAGGATAAAAATGATCCCTGGAAAAGCCGTAAGCAAGGTAAACCTATAAATCTCGAATTCTCGGCTGAAAAAGCATGGGAAAATTTAAAAAAATCTTTTTCTGGTCAGGGAGGAGATAAGGGAAAAGCTATCTTAGGCTTATTGGTATTTATTCTTCTTTTATGGTTCGCAACAGGTTTTTATCGAGTATCAGAAGGTGAATTAGGTGTAGAACTTCGTTTTGGTAAAATGACGACTATTACTCAACCGGGATTACGGTATCATCTTCCTTCACCGATTGAAATGGTAATTGTCACAAAAGTTTCTGAAATTAATCAAGTTGATAGCGGCATTCGCGTCAAATCAGATACTGCTATGCTTGGAGAAGATAGTGACAACCAGATGCTTACAGGAGATGAAAACATTTTGACACTCAACTTCTCAGTTCTTTGGTATATTAAAGATGTCACAAAATATCTTTTTAATGATCCTTCTCCGAATAAGACCGTTAAATTAGCCGCAGAAAGTGCCGTCCGTGAAGTTATTGCTCAAACAACAATTGTAGAGGCTTTAACAAAAGGAAAAGATAAAATTGTTGTAGACGCACAAAAGCTTCTTCAAAAAATGCTTGATGATTACGGTATCGGGATCGAAGTACAACAAGTCAGACTCTTACGCGTCAATCCTCCAGAAAAAGTTATCGATGCCTTTCGTGATGTTCAAAGAGCACGTGCCGACCGTGAAAGTAAAATTAACGAAGCCCGCGCTTATCAAAATTCAATTATTCCAGAGGCAAGAGGTCAAGCTCAACAAATCGAACAAAGTGCAGAAGCCTTCAGACAATCTGTTGTTGCTGACGCACAAGGACAAGCTCAACGTTTTCTTGCACTTCTAAAAGAGTATCAAAAAGCACCTGAGGTTACGAGAAAGCGACTTTATATAGACCTCATGACACAGTTAATGAAAAATCTTAATAAAGTTATTATTGATATTCCCGGGAATGGACAAAGCATTTTACCTTACTTACCTCTTCCAGCAATAAAAAATAAACTTTCGACCTCTTCAGGAGATTCTCAATAATGAAATTACCTTTATTACCTTCATTGATTGCTGGTATAATTCTATCATTTATTATCATAAGTAGTTCACTATTTACACTTCATCAAACCAAGAAAGCCCTAGTTCTTCAATTTGGTGAACTTGTAAAAATTCATGATAGCCCGGGCCTTAAAGTTAAAATACCTGTCATTCAAGATGTTATTTTTTTTGATAAACGTTTGCTAGACTACAATCTTCCTGTCATTGAAGTGAATGCTGGCGATCAAAAGCGAATGGTTGTAGACCTCTATGTCCGCTATATTATTAATGATGTCTTAGTTTTTTATAAAACAGTTGGCACCTTAGAAGGCGTTCAAAACAGACTTGGTAAGATTGTGCCAGACATCATGCAAGAAGTAATTGGAAGGGTTCCTTTATCGGAAATGTTATCACCAAATCGAGCAAAAATTATGGGAGAAATCTTCCGTAAAGTTCGAGACTCTTCTAAAAACTTCGGTATTGATGTTCGAGACGTCAGAATTATTCGTGCAGATCTTCCAAAAGAAAATAGTGAAGCTATTTTTAATCGAATGGAAAGTGAACGACGTCAAGAAGCAAAACAATTCAGAGCTGAAGGAGATGAGCAAGCTCAAGGGATACGTGCAAAGGCAGATCGTGAACGCGCGCTTATCCTTGCGCAAGCCCGAAAGAAATCTGAGATTCTTCAAGGAGAAGGAGAAGCAGAAGCAACACGTATTTATGCTAATGCTTTTTCTCAAGACCCTGATTTCTTCGAGTTTTACAGATCTATGGATGCCTATCAGAAAACAATGAAACCAGAGGACACAACTCTCGTGTTAGCACCATCAAGCGAATTTTTCAAATATTTTCACAAGAAACATGTTAAGTAGGAATTAAGGAGAAATAGATGATATTTAACAAATCCGCCCCTTTTAAGAAGTCAATTATGGCAACAGCGATATTTACCGTTTTTGGAACTATGTCGCCTGTGCACTCAGTTCCTTTAGCTGTTCAAAAAGAAGTTCCTACTAACTTTGCAAATATTGTTGAACCACTTCTCCCTGCCGTCGTTAATATTTCAACGACAACAGAAGTTAGTGCAAATCGTCGCTATCAAGAAATGCCAAATTTTCCTCCTGGGACGCCCTTTGATGAATTTTTCCGTTATTTTTTTGAAGAAGGGCAACCTACTAGACCAAGAAAAACAACTTCTTTAGGATCAGGTTTCGTTGTTTCGCAAAAAGGTAAAGAAGCTCTCATAGTAACATGCGCTCATGTCGTTGCTGATGCTGATAAAATCACAGTCATTCTTAACAACGATACAGAGTTAAAAGCAACAGTTGTAGGTCAAGATAGGCGCACCGATTTAGCTCTTTTAAAAGTTGTCACTGATCAAAAACTTGCTACCGTTGAATGGGGAGATTCAAGTACGGCTCGCGTTGGAGAATGGGTAATTGCAGTTGGTAACCCTTTTGGTCTTAGTAGTACTGTTACAATAGGGATTATTTCCACAATTGCACGAAATATTTCTGCTCGAGCAAAAGGAGCCCCTGCTGTTGATTATATTGACGGTTACATTCAAACAGATGCTTCTCTTAACATGGGTAACTCAGGTGGTCCTATGTTTAATATAGATGGCAAAGTAATCGCTATTAGTACTGCGATATTCTCACCAAATGGAGGTAACATAGGAATTGGCTTTGGAATACCCTCTGCTATAGCAAAAACCACTATTGAACAGTTGAAAAAATATGGTCATACAAAACGAGGATGGTTGGGTGTAACAATTCAAGCTATCACCCCCGAGATTGCAGAGTCTTTGGACCTCAAAACAACAGTTGGTGCATTAGTTGGAGCTGTTGCTTCAGGCAGTCCTGCAGCAAAAGCTGGCATTAAACGAGGCGATGTTATTCTTTCTTTCGATGGAAAACCTGTCAAAGAATCTCGCTCTCTCCCCCGAATGGTCGGAGAAGCATCAATTGGAAGTAAAGTTCCAGTTACTCTATGGCGAGAAGGCAAAGAAGTTAAACTTGAAACGTTGGTTGGCGAATTCGAAGAAGCGCAACAAGAAGGACTTATTGTTGACCCTTCAGAAGAAACTGATGCACAACGCACTAAAAAAGGACCAGAAATTCTTGGCATGTTTATTAAAGAAATAAAACCTGCAGAGTTTGAGCGTTATGGTGTATCTGAAAAAGGTGTCGTCATTGTCGGTCTTGATCCAGACAGCGAAGCGGCTGAAAAAGGATTACGTCCCGGAGATTTTATTACAGAGACAACAATTTCAGGAAAGCATGAGCGCATTGTTACTGCAGAACAGCTATTAAAAATCCTTGAAGATGCTCAGAAACAAGGGAAAAAGCAAGTCCTTCTCCTTATTAATCGAGGTGGTGTCCAGAGGTTTATTACTTTAGCTCTCACGAAACCTTCTAAGCCTGCTCCAAAGGCAGCTGAATAGCTAACAACAAAAAGGCTGGAGAGGGAAATCTCCAGCCTTTTTTAATCTCATATAAATATTTAAAAACTTATCCAGCTCGCGAAATTAAACCAACCGATTTATCCAAATAGCTTCCTACAGAGGTAACAAGTTCTTCTAAGTGATCTGAAAAGAAATGATCTGCTCCTGAGATAATATTCTCTTCAACAACAATATTTTTTTGCTGAGAAAGCTTTTTAGTTAACTCTTGCACAGATTCTCTAGGAACAATTGTGTCTTGATCACCATGAACAATTAGTCCAGATACTGGGCAAGGCGCTAAAAAGCTAAAATCATACATGTTGGCCGGAGGACTGATTGAAATGAATCCATCTAATTCAGGGCGCCGCATCAAAAGTTGCATACTGATCCAAGCCCCAAATGAAAAACCCGCAACCCAGCATTCTTTCGCATTAGGATTATAAGTCTGCATCCAGTCTAGAACGGAAGCTGCGTCACTCAATTCTCCTTCCCCATGACTAAAGCGACCTTCTGATTTACCAACACCACGAAAATTAAACCGCAATGTATTAAACCCGCGCTCTACAAATGACCGAAAGAGAGCATATGTCACTTTATTATTCATCGTTCCACCATGCTCAGGATGTGGATGAAGAATTAAAGCCATAGGGGCATAAGGATTATTTCCATGATGATAACGGGCTTCAATTCGCCCTTCGGCTCCATTAATAATGACTTCAGGCATGTACTTGACCTCTTTCTTAAATTATGGATGTTGACTACACAACTCCTATTTTAAAGTCAAGATTTGTTTTTTAAGTAATTGATAAAAAAGAATTTATATTAATAAATTTTGTAAACTTTTTCTCATAAAGTTTATTATTTACTAACCTCTTCTTCTCTATCTTTGATCTAAGAGTTTCCTCCGGTTAAAGCGTCCAAAGCATTTTCCATCATGTTATCAAACTCACTGTTTTCTTCACTTTCGCTACAGCTCATACCAGATTGATTTGCACCATTAGAAGAAGAGGATTGAGAATTGTTAGAAGAGCCATTATTCCCAGAAGATGATTTCTTATCATCTTCATCTTTCTTCTCAGCTTTAGCTTCTTTCTTTTCTTCTTTCTTTTCTTCTTTCTTAGCCTCTGCCTTTTCGTCTTTCTTAGCCTCTGCCTTTTCGTCTTTCTTAGCCTCTGCCTTTTCGTCTTTTTTGTCAGCTTTAGAGGCTTGAGTGTCATCGTCATCATTGCCGGCGGCGAGCTGAATTGCAGTACCGACACCTCCAGCAGCAGCAAGAACACTTAGAATCATAGCACTACTTCCCATGCTTTTAGCTGAGGGAGGAGTAACCATTTGTATTCCCATCATTAAGCTAAGTGTAAATAACATTATTTTTTTTTGCATCTCTTCTACTCCCTATTATTTCTCTTAAATTTTCTTTTTCAGACCAAGAACAAGCTCATGAGCATGTGATTTCTTGGCTAAGGTTGTTTGGTATCCGCCATGAACTGTCCAACCTGTGTTATAGACAACAGCAATACTTGGTCCAATGTTAAAGCTATGACGTATTTTACGCGGTGAACCAGAGCTTAAGCTTAATGGATTACCAGTTAAGCTAAAGTTTGTTTTCCCTTTAAGCCCACGGTCATAACGATACCCAGTTGATATTTGGGCAGACCAACGACCTTCTTCAAAAGGAAAAACTTTTGTTAAGCTAAAACCTGTTGTTCCTGCAATATTTGAACTGGTTCGACGATTAACTGCCATATTATATTGTCCAGCTTCACGTTCAGTATAAGCTTTACGACGATTATCAAATGCTTCAACACCAATATAAGGTGTTAAAATCCAATTGTTTTTAATTGTCGTATGAGTAAGCGTAACACTTGTAAAAGCTTCTATATTTTTTTGTTTACTTTTAGCAGTCGTTTTTGTTGGTGCACTAAGAATATTTCGTTCATTATGTGTCTTTCCAAATCCCAAGGCTAAAACTGTATGTAAAGCAAACTTTTTCCCAAATGGAACAGTTAAATAAGGTCCTGCAAAAACACGCCCTACATCTGATTGACCACGATCGTTTCTTAGATCAACGTGGGTTCCTGAATAGCCTGCAAATATACCAAAATCCATATTCTTAAATAAAGTGGTGCTCAAACCAGCGACAAGCCCCCCACTTCGACTCTTATAACCGGCGATAGAACCATCATTATTTTGGAATCCTAACCCTCCCATCGCACGCACCCAAAGAACTTTACCTGTTTCTTGTAAGATGGCGAAAGGTGAAGACGATATAGACTTTTTACTTAAACGATCTCTAATATGATGTTTGCTAGATGGCTTATAGATATCTATTTGTTGTAAAGCAGAAGCATAAGTGCTTTGCTGATGAAGTTGTTCAAGCATCTTCATTTCATATCTTGCCTGCGGTGCATATGCCGCAAATGCAGAACACTTTTCACTTTCTATATTATCTGATACTTGTTGTCTTAGTATATCTCCAACTTCTTGATAATGAATCCTGGTAATTTCATTTGAAGCTAAAACTTCAGCTTGTAATCCTTGAGTTGCTTCATTCTTTTCTGCTTCATTACTTGAAGGGGTTAAATATCTTAGAATGAGTTTAAGGATACTTTGATTATCACCTTCTTCTTTTATAGGATCAAGATAATATCCGCTACCAGATGTAAATGGTCCTCCTGCAAGAATTTCTTCTGAAAAATCTCCAGTAATTCCCTCATTTGACTTGATGATTTCAAAAACTTGACCAACATTATATGTTCCAGGCTGTGCAATAACTTGTAAAATAGCTTTACCTTCAATTGTAACAGCACCAATGACATTTAATAAGCTTGCCCCACCTTCTGGTGTAATGCTAACGCGAAGAATACCATTATTTTGAGTATAATCTCCATTTATCGTAAGTGTCCCTGGCGCTTCATTGGAACCAGGAATAACAATACCTTCACTATTAAATATACCTTGTGCCAGTTCTCCGGTACCACTTAAAGTACCATTTGTATCAACTGTAAATTTTGAACCGGCTATGGCATTTGGTAAAAGATTTACAGTTCCTTCAGAAATATATACTTCTCCTTCATTTTGAATCTTACCAACGCTTAAAGTTCCTGTCCCCGATTTGGTAATAAACTTATTGTTTCCTTGAAGCCCATTATTAAATGTTATTGCATGTGGGCCAGTATCAATAATAACCCCAATATTTGGGTTGCCAGCAGTTTGAAAAGTTCTATTGGAAGTTACTTCTGAAGTGAACTTAAGCGTCCCTTTTTCTAAGATTACTGGTTTAATTGATTTAGTATTCCCAAGATTTTTATCATTTTGAACACTTAAAGTCCCAGCTGCAAGTGTCAATGAGCCCTTATAATCACTATTGTCACCTGCTAAAATAAGTGTTCCAAGTTCTCCTTGCTTTATTAATGAACCATTATCACCTGAGATTTGACCATTTAACGTAACTGTTTTGGTGCCCGTGTTGAAAGTAACAGATTCTTCACCTTCACTAACAACTTCCAGGGCTCTGTTTAAATCCATATCTTTTTCAAATTGTAATGTTCCTTTTTTTAAAACTAAAGGACGATTTGACTCAACGTTTCCTAAATTATTATTGTCAACAATACTTAAAATTCCATCTTCTAGACGGAATGAACCTTTATAATTACTATTATCACCGAATAAGTTAAGCGTTCCCTTGCCACTTTTAACAATCTGTCCATTTGAAACCGACGCAAATGCAGAAAGCTGTATAAACTTACCTGAATCAGGCAAAATTATAACCTGAGCATCATCCATCATGAAGATTGAAGGACCGAAGCCTTTACCACTTCTCGGATTATTGATATCCCCCCCAACTTTTCCCCCTAAAACTTTGTTTGTCTCATCAAAGAAGCTATCATTTTTAAGGGTTAATTTTCCCATCACGAAGAGAGCGCCGCCTAAACCAGCACCACCGCCACCAAAGCCTCCTTCGTAACTGCCATCACCAGCAGCAAAACCACCTTGTCCTTGACTTCCTGGAATATTATTTTGGGTGGAACCACCACCACCACCGAAGCCACCACCGCCGCCAGCTGTCCCAACGAAAGAACCACCGCCTACAACGTTTTTAAGGTCTATGGCACCGCCACCACCGCCGCCGAAGCCACCACCGCCGCCACCAGCGAAACCAGGTTGATTGTATCGCCCACCAGTGCCTCCACCGCCACCAAAAACTGGACTTCCAGCACCGCCACCACCAGCAGCCGCGCCTTCACCACCACCATCAGCACTTATCATAGCTGGAAAAGGAATACTTCCAAAACCTCCCTGGGTCTGTCCACCTGGATTTCCATTACCTTGTTGACTTCCAGCACCACCGCCGCCGCCAAGACCACCGCCACCACCGCCACCAGCATTAGGGTGAGTCCCTCCGTCACCTGCCAACACGGTGATACCGACTTTTACACCTTTTCCTCCAGTACCATTTTGTTGGCCTGCTTGACCTGGAGTCCCTGTACTTTGAATAACATTTACCCCATATCCACTCCCACCACCAGAACGTGTATTGGCATCAGTGCCAGTTCCACCACCTCCCGTGTTCCCAACTTCTTCTGGATCATTATACTTAAGAGTGCTTCCCCCTTCTGCTGTGTTGTTCGAAAAAGTAACATTTTCCGCAATTAGCTGAGCATTTTGATTCACAAGAACAGCGCCTCCAAGACCAGCACCGCCGCCACCATAGGTACTACGTCCGCCTCTTGCCATTCCGTCTTGGATCTTTAAATTCTTTAATTCGAGAGTGATTTGAGCATCCCCAATACCCACGAGAAAAGGGCGGTACTTTTCAGCACCTTTAATAGTAACAACGCTACTATTTCCTATAATTGAAAGATTTTTTTTAATAATTGGAAGTGAACTGCTCAAAGTAATTGGATCATTTAAGTCAGGAAGGAAAGTAATTGTTGAATTGGCATCCGCATGTGCGTTAGCATCTTGGATTGCACGCCTTAATGATCCCGCTCCAACATCCTTATTGTTTTGCACAATAAAATTCCCAGCATATGCAAAGGATGAAAGGGCTGTGGTTAAAAGAGCTGCTTTTAAGCTATTTGCGACTATAAACTTCATAATTATTTATCCTGTATTTAATTAAAAATTTCTTTAATTTAAACTTAAAAACCTTAATTTATGATTAATTGAATTTTTACTTTTTTTAAAAATACAGAGATTTTCTTCTAAAACAATCTTGACTATTTTAGTCAGAATAGATAGCTTATGTTCAAACCTTGAGGTTAGACATGAGATTAGGAACTAAAGGGCGTTACGCCGTCATTGCAATGACTGACCTTGCAAGTCATGCTCAGCAAAAGCCAATCACTCTTACAGAAATTGCACACAGACAATCTCTTCCTCTTTCTTACCTTGAGCAACTTTTTATTAAGCTACGCCAAAAAGGACTCGTTGAAAGCGTCCGTGGAAATAGCGGAGGATACTTATTAGCTATGTCTCCTGAAAAGATTCGAATTCGAGAAATTATTCTCGCGGCAGAAGAAAAGATTAAATCGACGCAATGCGAGGCGTCTTCATCGCAAAGTTGTCGAGGCCAATCTGAGCGTTGCTTAACCCACAATCTTTGGGCAGGACTTGAGAACCATATTTTAGATTATTTAGGATCAATTACATTAGAAGATGTCTGTACACGCCGCATTTCCGCAAATGGCTCTACACTTAAAGAGGCTGTTGCATGAAGAATACGCCTATCTATCTCGATTATAACGCTGCTATGCCGTTACGAGAGTGTGCTTGGAAGGAAATACAAGACATCTTATCGTTGACTGGCAACCCCTCTTCGATTCATCACTTTGGTCGTGCTCTTTCAATGCGTATTGAAAATGCACGTCAGCAAGTTGCAACTTCTTTAAATACGTTGCCTGCCGAGATCATTTTTACAAGTGGAGGAACAGAAGCAAATAATTTAGTTCTGCAAAGTCACGCTAAGAATGGGTATGAGATTTTTGTTAGCGCTGTTGAACACGATTCTGTACTTAATAGTGTCGAAAACTTAAAAACAATTCCGGTTAATGAACAAGGAATCTTATGCCTTGCCTCTCTCGACACGCTTTTGCAGACAAAAACGAAGCCCACGCTTATCTCCGTCATGCTTGCCAACAATGAAACAGGTGTTATTCAGCCTCTCGATGAAATAGTTGCTATAGCTAAACGTTACAATGCCCTTGTTCATACCGATGCCGCACAAGCCATAGGACGCTTTCCTTGCAACTTTAAAAATTTGGGTGTTGATTTCATGACGCTTTCTTCGCTTAAAATAGGCGGACCTGCAGGCGTTGGCGCTCTTATTGCCAAAGAAAAATTACCTTTATCTCCTCTATTATTGGGCGGAGGACAGGAACGAGGTAAACGCGCAGGTACGCTTAATACTGCTGGTATTTGTGGTTTTGCAGCTGCAGTTACTGAAGCTTTTCAAGAAGATTGGAAAGCTTGCCAAATGTTAAGAGATGAACTCGAACTTTCCTTACTTCGTTTAACCCCTGAGGTTCGCATTTTTAGCCAACAAGCACCACGCCTTCCCAATACAACTTGCATATCTTTGCCACAGCATAGAAGTGATAAATACGTCATGCTTTACGATCTCGAAGGAATTGCTGTTAGTGCGGGCTCAGCTTGTTCTTCAGGAAAAATCAAACCTTCTCATGTACTTAAAGCGATGGGAACTTCTGAAGATTATATTCATTCAGCGATTCGCATCAGTTTAGGTCGCCAAACAACAAAATTAGAAATTGAAAAATTTTGTGAAATTTGGCAGGTAATTGCCACCAAAAACCACCATCAACCCCTTCCGAAAGAACCTTTCGTGCGAGATGCGATGATATCAAGGAGAGAATCTTATGCCAGTCCTAAACTTTAAACCCTCTTATCCTGATATAATCTATCTTGATTATCAAGCAACAACACCTTGCGATCCTCGTGTTGTTGAAAAAATGCTGCCTTATTTTACGGAATATTTTGGCAATCCTCATTCTCGGAATCATCAATTTGGGTGGGATGCTGAAGCTGCTGTCGAAACAGCTCGCCATCAAGTTGCCGATATATTAGGCGCTCATCCAAAAGAGATTATTTTTACCTCAGGTGCAACAGAATCAAATAATTTGGCTCTAAAAGGAGTTGCTTACTTCAATCAAGCAGAAAAAAATCATATCATCACGTGTGTGACCGAACATAAGTGCGTGTTGGATACATGTCGTCACCTAGAACAGCAAGGCTTTTCTGTTACTTACTTACCAGTCGATAGTAACGGTTTTCTTGATCTTCAAAAACTAGAAGAAGCTATCACGGAGAAAACAGCTCTCGTTTCCATTATGGCTGTTAATAATGAAATAGGTGTCATTCAACCCTTGAAAGAAATTGGCGCTATTTGTCGTAAGAAGGGCGTCTTCTTTCACACAGATGCCGCTCAAGCTGTTGGAAAAATTCCTTTGGATGTCAAAGAGATGAATATTGACCTCTTAAGTCTTTCAAGCCATAAACTTTATGGTCCCAAAGGGATCGGAGCTTTGTACGTTGGCCGCAAACCAAGAGTGAGACTGACCTCTCAAATGAATGGTGGCGGACAAGAACGTGGCATGCGATCCGGAACCCTTTCACCTGCTTTATGCGTTGGCTTGGGCGAAGCTTGTCATATTGCTCATCAAGAGATGGATTCTGAGCTTGCTCGTTTAACAAAATTAAGTGATGCTTTCCTTAAAAAGATTGAAACTTCTCTTGACCAAGTTTATTTAAATGGTGATCGTACATTGAGGATTCCAGGCAATCTTAACCTTAGCTTTGCTCATGTAGAGGGTGAAGGATTGATGATGGCGATTAAGAACCTTGCTGTTTCGTCAGGCTCGGCATGTACTTCTGAGTCTCTTGAACCATCATACGTTTTACGTGCTCTTGGAGTAGATGAAGAACTTGCTCATACCTCTTTAAGAATTGGCTTTGGACGTTTTACAACACAACAAGACGTTGATAAGGCGAGTGAGATGCTTATCTCATCTGTTCAGAAACTACGAGAAATGAGTCCTTTATGGGAAATGGCACAACAAGGAATTGATTTAAAAACCATCAATTGGGCTGCACACTGAGGAGAACACTATGGCATATAGCAATAAAATTATTGATCATTTTGAAAACCCAAGAAATGTAGGCTCGTTTGAGGGCTCAGATCCTGAAGTAGGCACAGGTTTAGTTGGTGCTCCTGCTTGTGGAGACGTGATGAAACTTCAAATTAAAGTTAAAGATGGCGTTATTGAAGATGCTCGTTTCAAAACATTTGGCTGCGGTTCTGCGATTGCTTCGAGCTCATTAGTAACAGAATGGGTTAAAGGAAAAACACTGCAAGACGCTTTAGAAATTAAGAATACAACAATTGCGCAACATCTGGCTTTACCGCCTGTAAAGATTCATTGCTCAATGCTCGCAGAAGATGCCATTAAAGCTGCCATTAAGGACTATCAAGACAAGCAAGGGAAGCCTTAGAATGGCCATAGCTAAACCTCCCGCACTTCAGATCACCGAAACGGCTGCTGAAAGAGTGAAGGCACTTTTAAACGCACGCGGCAAGCCTTCTTTAGGAATCCGTATTGGCATCAGAACAAAAGGCTGTAACGGTCTTTCTTACACCTTAGAATATGCAGATGAACAGCAAGCTTTAGATGAAATTGTGGAAGATAAAGGGATTAAAGTTCTTATTGATCCTAAAGCTTTATTGTTTTTATTAGGAACAGAAATGGACTTCGTTCAAGATCAACTCCAATCAGGTTTCATTTTTAAAAATCCGAATGAAAAAGGTCGTTGCGGGTGTGGGGAATCTTTTCATGTCTAGCACGTTCTTTGTTTCAAATGCCTTTGAGAAATTTAAATTGCCTGTAACTCTCAATGTCAATCTTGAAAACCTTGAACAAAGTTATTTTAAAGCCCAACAAGAACATCATCCTGATCGTCATAGAAGCTTTATAAACATTGAAGAAAGTAGTCTGAAAGCTGCTGCTTTCAATGAAGCTTATCAAATTTTAAAAGATCCATTAAAGCGAGCAACGCACCTTTTGAAATGTCTCGGCTGGATTGATTCAGTAGAAAATTCTGAGACCCAAAAAGATTCTACTCTTTTAGTTCTCATGATGGAACTTAATGAAAGAATTGAAAAAGCAACCAGTGATGAAGAAAAACAGAAATTAGCTTCTTTTCTCAAAGAAGAGATTCAAAAAAATTGGACTGCTCTTGAAAATTCTGTTGAGAAGAAGGATAAAGAAAATTCCTTATCGCTGTTAAATCGCCTTACATACCTTAAACGACTTCAACAGAATCTAATAAAGTAAATAAACGATGCTGCTTCAACTCGTTGAACCTGGTCAAACACCTCTTCCTCATACTCAAGAAGAAGATTTTGCTGTTGGAATTGACCTTGGAACAACCCATTCTTTAATTGCTTTTGCAGCTGAAAATGATGTCCCTCACCTTATTCCTTTACAAGGTGAACGCCTTATCCCTTCAGCTGTTTATTATACTGAAGAAGGCTTACCTATTGTAGGTAAAAATGCTCTTTCCATGTTGGCCCAAGATCCGCAAAATGTTGTGCGCTCTATCAAAAGATTTATGGACCATGGAAGCCAACGCTTAACCTTTAGAAAACAAGAATTAACGCCTGTTGAGATTTCTTCTCACATTTTGGCCTATTTAAAATATCAAGCAGAAATTCAATTAGGACGTTCTATCCATCAAGCTGTTATTACAGTTCCTGCATATTTTGATGAGGGTGCACGAACAGCAACGCGCGATGCAGGTCGCTTAGCTGGTCTTACAGTTTTGCGTCTGGTGAATGAACCGACAGCAGCTGCGCTGGCCTATGGATTAGAGAAGAAAGCACAAGGTATTTATGCCGTTTATGATTTTGGCGGAGGAACCTTTGACCTTTCACTCTTAAAGCTTCAAGGTGAAGTTTTCCAAGTGCTCGCAACAAGAGGCGACATGAATCTTGGCGGAGATGATATTGATCAAGCGATCTATCAACAATATTTTCATTCTTTAAGCCAAAGTATTGATTCCAAACAAGCGTTATTCGTCATAAAGATGCTGAAAGAACAGCTTACCACCCAAGAACAAGCTTCTTTAAACATTGAAGGTCATTCTTTTTCACTTACGCGTCAACAGCTTGAGGAAATTGCTTACCCCTTTATTGAACGTACACTTAGCCATTGCCAGAAGGCACTTGAAGAAGCGAACATCCCTAAAGAAAGCATTCAAGGTATTATTCTTGTTGGTGGCGTTACACGGATGCCTTTTGTTAAAAAATCTGTTGAAAGTTTCTTTGGTAAAAAACCGCTTGATGATATCAATCCTGATGAGGTGGTAGCTTATGGCGCAGCCTTGCAAGCCAGGGCTTTAACCCATGGAAGTCATAACCTTCTTCTCGATGTCACACCTTTATCTTTAGGACTTGAAACCTTGGGTGGGATTGTTGAGAAGATTATTGATCGTAATTCTCCGCTACCCATCAGCAAAGTTCAAGAGTTTACAACGCATGAGGATGGCCAAACAGCGATGCTTCTGCATATCGTTCAAGGCGAACGAGAGCTTGTAAAAGACTGTCGTTCCTTAGCCCGTTTTGAATTGCATGGCATCCCTCCTCTACCGGCAGGACTTGCCCGCATCCAAGTTCAATTCACGATGGATGTTGATGGTCTTCTAATAGTCAATGCCAGAGAAAAAACAACCGGGATTAGCCAAAACATCGAAATTAAACCTTCTTATGGTCTGAGTGAGTGTGATCTTTTAGATATGATTTCAAATAGTCTTACACATGGCCAACAAGACCTTGAAACACGCCTTCTTATTGAAGCAAAAGTCGAAGCAGAACGGATCCAGAAAGTGACGCTAAACGCCCTTGAAAAAGACGCTCATCTCCTGGATCAGATACAAAATAAACTTATCCAAGAAGCGCTAGAATCTCTTAATGAGGCTTTGGAAACAGAGGGGCGTCTTAAAATTCAAGAAAGCATTGAAAAACTAGCTGCAATAACGCATCCTTTCGCTGTTAAAAGAATGACTTATCATCTCAATGAAGCGCTCAAAGGGCAAAAAGTCGACACATTCAAATAATGTCTCTTGCCTTCCTCTGGTTGTATGTTAGGATTTGATTTCACATAAAGAAAGGGGACTTCTATGAAATTTATTAAATGGTTATTTGTTTTTGGCGCGTTTGCTATATCACCGATTACAGGGCAAGCTCATGAAAAATCTGAGGCTCAAATAGAAGTTGCGTGTGGAACGATTGATATGCTTGGCCTTGAGGCGTTAATAAACTCCAAGACACCTTTTGTTTTGATCGATGCAAGAACAGATAAGTACTTTGATGGCACACTAATTGCAGGCGCTAAACGTCTTAATGTTGATTCTTCTCAAGCAGAAGTTGAAAAATTACTGCCTGCAAAAGATGGCCTGATTGTTGTTTATTGTGCCGGCGTTGGCTGTCCAGCCAGCAAAAGGATGGCAAGCCGCCTCATTACAGAAGGCTATAAAAATGTCATCGACTATCATCATGGCATTCGTGAATGGAAAGAACACAACAAGCCTATCGAAAAACTTTAAGAGAACTTTTAATTGTTTTAAAAGCCCGACTTAAGTGTCGGGCTTTTTTTATTGATCTTAAATTTTAAGTGCTTTTTTGCTTGCAAAACAGTTTGTTTCGCCCTATTTAAGCAAGGTTACCAACATGAGTATTGCGGTCGTGGCGGAATTGGTAGACGCGCAGCGTTGAGGTCGCTGTGGAGGAAACTCTGTGGAAGTTCGAGTCTTCTCGACCGCACCAAACCTTTTAAATCAAAGCTGAAAAGTGTCCTTCTTTATGGGAGAATTGCTTTTAATTCTCTGCTTCTTCGACGTCCATATCGTCACTCACACTTCCGTCCTCATCAGAATTACTGCCTGATTCATTTGAAAGGTCGTTCCCAACAATTTTATTCCAAAGATTGTTTTTATAATCCACCAGAAACTCAAGGGGTAAGCCTTCACGTTCAAAAGTTGCAAAGTGCGGAATGTACGCTTGCCACAAATCATTGCGTGACAGGCACAAGATTAAAAGTTAGGTCTAGATCCCCGCTTTCGCGGGAATGACCCACGGGTGGATCGTATGTTTGAGGCACAGTGTTCTGGCGTAAGAAGGAGTTTGAAACCTTTCTGATGTCATCCTCGCGAAAGCGGGGATTCAAGCAAATGCTGAAGGGCAACCAATGGCTATAGGCAAGGCCTATCTGTTGCTTGAGATTCTCGGGACAAGTCCCAGGATGACAAAAGAGAAGCTAAATATTTGAGGTTCCTATTGTGCGTGAGAGGCACAGTGTGACAAAGGTGATTCAGGAGGCGTTGCAAGACAACCAATGGTGATAGGTGCCAAAAGGTCCTTTTTAAACTCTTATTACTTGGATCTCGAGGCCAAGGAAAGGAGGAAAGAAGGGCTAAGGTTGTTACGAAGAAATAAAGGCACGACCAATGTAAGAATGAAAGAGGCCCTATGGCTTGCCTTTATTCTTCTTCCTCAAACAAGAAGAAAAGGCTTTTCAGATTCATTTCTGTGAGAGAACCTCACAGGAAGGGAAAGAGACAAATTGTAAATAGAAAAACAAACCATAAACAGGGAGTATAAAAATGGATAAATATCAACAAAAAGCAAATAAATATCTAGAGTTTTTAAAAAAAAATTTCTAACAATTAAGACATAAAATTAAGAAAACAAGAAGTCTTAGCTTTCTTTCCCAATGACATTATTTTGAAAGGTATTCTTCTTAAGACAATTAATGGTGACATTGTAACTCTTGATAGTAAGAAACTAGAACAATATACAGCCGAAAACCTTCTTAAAGCTGGGCTAAGTTTGTTAAAAAAACAAAAAAGTATATCGGAAGAATTGCGTTTTAAAGCACATGATATTTGTGATCTTTTAGTATACTCACTTTTGAATGCCAAAGCGGTTGGAATCAATACAACTCAAATTAAACCTATAATTGAAACTCTACGCAAAAGAACTTTTTAATTTTTTGATCATATAGGTCCCAGATTTTTCTGGAACCTTTTTTTAGAGAATCTTAGCATTATACCAATAATTTCAATTCTTTCAAAATATTATCACATCCTTTTACGCGCTCATTCGCGTCTTTCCAAACGCGTAAAAAGACAAGCCTATGATCTGGCCTAAGTTTTACTGTCCCTGCTTGCGTTTGAATAAATTGAATAAGGCCTGAAGGGTTTGAAAACGTATTATTATAAAAGGTAAAAATAGCACCCTTCTCACCGGTTTCAATTTTTTCAACACCAACTTGGCGACATAATTGCTTTAATTTAAGGATACTCAAAAGATTCTTGACTTCTTCGGGCAAAGGACCGAATCGGTCTAGTAATTCTAAGGTGAAACCTTCAATTTCTTCTTCATTCTCTACATTAGAAAGACGACGATATAATGTCAAACGTGTTGAAAGATCTGTAACATATTCTTCTGGAATTAAAATTGGCAAGCCAAGGTGAATTTGCGGCGTCCATCCCCTTGTTGTTTGAGGGGTTGAATCTGTCGACTTATGGCGCCCTGTTTCAACAGCATCTTGCAGCATCTGCTGGTAAAGCTCAACACCCACTTCTCTGATGTGTCCTGACTGCTGTTGTCCTAAAAGATTCCCTGCACCTCTGATATCCATATCATGGCTTGCTAGCTGAAACCCAGCCCCAAGCGTATCAAGTGTTTGCATGACTTCTAAACGCTTCTGGGCTGTTAAAGAGATAACTTCAGGGATGGTTAAGTAGGCATATCCTCTTATTTTAGAGCGTCCCACGCGTCCTCTTAATTGATACAATTGCGCTAACCCAAAAAGATCAGATCGATGAATAATAATCGTATTGACTGCTGGAATATCAAGACCTGATTCGATAATATTGGTTGAAAGCAAAATTGAATAATGACGATCATAAAAATCGTTCATAATCTTCTCGAGAACTATTGGGGAGAGTTGACCATGTGCTACAGCAACCTTAGCCTCAGGCATTAGAATCCTTAATTTTTCCCGAATAGTTTCAAGATCTTCAATACGTGGACAAACATAGAAAACTTGCCCGCCTCGGTTAAACTCTCGCAACAAGGCTTCACGGATTACAATCTCGTCATAAGGCATTACAAAAGTTCTTACAGCAAGGCGGTCAATCGGAGGCGTGGCAACAATACTCATATCTCTCACACCACTCAACGACATTTGAAGCGTTCGTGGAATGGGTGTTGCTGTGAGTGTTAAAACGTGCACATCTTTTTGTAGATCTTTTAATTTTTCTTTTTGTTTCACACCAAAATGCTGTTCTTCATCAACAATTACAAGACCAAGATTTTTAAAGTGTGTAGATTGAGCCAGAATTGCATGAGTTCCTATAACTAAATTAATATGCCCTTTTTCTAAGCCTTCTTTAATCTGTAATGCGTCTTTTGCGGATACCAACCGCGATAGTTGAGCAACCTTCAGACCAAAACCTTCAAACCGCTTTTGAAAATTTTGATAATGTTGGCGACATAATAAAGTGGTTGGCGTAATGATGGCAACTTGTTTCCCCGCAGACGCAACCAAAAAAGCCGCCCGTAAAGCAATCTCTGTCTTCCCAAAGCCAACATCGCCACAGATTAAACGATCCATTGGCTTTCCTACCTCAAGATCCTGCAAAACATCTTGAATTGCACGCTCTTGATCTTCTGTTTCATTATACGGAAACCGAGCAGCAAATTCATTATAAAGACTCTCCGAAGGATGATAAATTTCTCCAACCCGTAAAGAACGCTCAGCGGCAAGGGCAATCAAATGCTCGGCAACATCTTCAAGCCTTTTCTTAACTTTTGCTTTCCGATGTTGCCATGCTGAACTTCCTAGTTTATCCAAAGTCACAACACTGTCTTCGCCGCCATAGCGAGACAAAATGTCCAAGTTTTCAACCGGAACAAAGAGCTTATCTCCGTCAGCATACACAAGGCAGACACAATCATGTGGAAGATTATCAACTTGTAATGTTTGAAGCCCCTGAAACTGTCCTATGCCATGCTCCTGATGGACTACATAATCACCTTCATTTAAACTTGAGGTTTCAGCAATAAACAGATCTGAACGTCTTTTTCTTTTTACGGGTTGGCTCTGTCGTTCTCCAAAAATGTCTTGCTCAGTGATAAAAACAAAATCATTCAGTTCAAAACCTCGCTCTAGAGGAATCAAAGCAAGCCCTATTACATGCTCTGGAAGCGTAATAAAGTCATCCCATAGATCAACTAAAGATGCTTGGCACTCATGATCTTGTAAAAGCCCTTGAAGCCTCAAGCGTGAACCTGTCGTCATGCAAGTAAGCAGAACTTTTTTTCCTGCTTTTAAGTAATTTTCCGCTCGTTCTTTAAACGCTTCAATAAGATTTATATTTGGTTGGGCTCTCGCTGCGCTAAAATCCTGTATCAAACGTCCTTCAATGTGAGGACTACCTTCTTGAATAAAAGGTGAAAGATGCACAGCTGTCTTTGTCTGAATAGTTTCTTCAATTTCCTCAAGGGGAATATATAATGACGTTGGCAACACTGGATAATAAGGAGGTCTATTATCTGTTTTGACAGTGATGAATTCTTTTCTTGCCTGATAATTTTCTTCGATAAGATCAAGTTGAATTTTTGCCGTTTCAAGAGCTTTACTATCAAACACTAAAACTGCCTCAGGCACGTACTCTAATAATGTTTCAAGATGTGGATAAAAGAGAGGTAACCAATGTTCCATCCCTGCATAGGATTGACCTGAGCTAATCGCTTGAAAAAGAGGATCCTTTTCGCCAGTATGACCAAAGACTTTTCGATAAGAAGTCCGAAATATTTTAATCGATCTCTCATCAAGCAAAACCTCACAACTTGGTGTTAAATGAACTTCTTTAACACTTTGCAAGCTGCGTTGAGTGAAAGGATCAAATATCTTAATACTGTCAATCTCATCTCCAAAAAGATCAATACGACAGGGTTGCTCTAAGCTTGGGGGGAATAAATCAATAATCCCACCTCGTATAGCATATTCAGAGGGCTCTCTTACTGTTGAAACGCGAACGAAGCCATACTTAGAACAATAGTTTTCGAAAGCTTTAAGATTAAAACTTCCACCTTCTCTTAAAAGAAGTTCTGCATTGATAAATATTTCTTTCGGAACAACCCTCTGAAGAAATGCTTGAATGGTTGTAATAATAAGCGTGGTTTTATTAAGACCTTTTGTGAGTTTAAGTAAGGTTGCTACACGCTCGCCAACAATATCTCTTTTAGGAGACATCCGATCGTATGGTAAACAATCCCATGAAGGGAAAATTAAGATTTCCAATGAGGGGTCCAAAAACCTGAGCGTGGACTCAATTTGATTTATTTGAGTCTCATGACGACATATATAAATCAAAGGGAAGCTTAATTCCTGCTTCAAAATCTCATTTAATAGGAAAACTTCTGCTCCTTCAGGAACCCCCCCCACCATTGTATGAGAAAACTTCTTAATAAAATGATCGAGCTTGACTATCTGCATTTTTATTAACTTAGGGGATTTACTAAATGATTAAAATATTCTTCAACAATTGAAAAATCTATTTCTTCTAATGTCGAAGGAGACCATAGCGGCGTTTGGTCTTTATCAATTAAGACAGCGCGAACTCCCTCAAAAAAATCATGTTTTTTTATGAAGATTTGACTAAGCTGAAATTCAACTTCAATGGCTTCTGCTAAAGTTTTTCCTTTATTTCTTTTAAAAAGTTCAAACGTAATTCGTAAACTTGTCGGTGAGCGCTTTCTTAATGCTTTAAGAGTGTCCTGAGAAAAAGCTGATTCATCTAGTTCTAAAGCTTGGAAAATTTGTTCTAAAGTTGAGTGATCAAATAAATTATCTATTTGTTCTCCCTGTCCTTGCAACATACCTTCCGGAAGATTTTCTGAATATTCCTTAATTATTTTATTAACCGTTGAAATGTCCGAAATATTCTCTTTTAATAAAGCGTCGATAACTTCCGCATGTTTTTTTTCTGGTACAAAATGGGTGGCTAAACGAGCATAAAGACTATCACTCGCTCCGATAATATTACCTGTAAGCGCAAGATACATTCCCAACGCACCAGGAGCTTTATTGAGGAAATAACTTGCCCCGACATCAGGGAAATACCCTATTTTCGTTTCAGGCATGGCAAGTTGAGCATTTTCGGCAACAATACGATGTGAGCCATGAACTGAAAGTCCCAAGCCTCCGCCCATTGCAAAACCCTTAACAAAACTAATATATGGCTTCGGAAAATTGGCGATTGCTAAGTTAAGGGAATACTCTTTACGAAAAAGTTCATCATGAAAGCAAGGGTCATTTCGTTGCTGTGCTTCATAAACTGATCGCAAATCACCCCCTGCGCAAAAAGCACGCTCCCCTTGTCCTTGAACAATAACAGCTTTAACCTTTGGATCTGAATGCCACGCTTGTAAGATTTCATGCAAAGTGGTGATCATGGGAAGATTTAAAGCATTCAAGCTTTCAGGTCGCACGAGTGTGATAAAACCAATCTGATGCTTAATTTCATAAATAATAGGAGCGGATGTTTTTTGTGTCATTTTCTGCTATATTTTTTGCAACTGTTAATACTTCTTATAACTTATAGGCTTTTACACTCAAGCTAAAATATTCTATTCGTGTTTGAAAAAGAGCTATAAGAAGAATAAGACAAATGATAATAATAAAAACACTTATTTTTAGTTAGCAAAAGAGAGCTTCATGCCCTTATTAAAGTCCTCATCCCCTCTTCAAGTACAAGATATTATGGAGATTCTCAAACAGATTATTGACCCTTATTCAGGAGAAAATATTGTCTCTTTAGATTGGATCTCAGGCCTCAATATTGATCGGAATAATTTAACCATTTCTATCAATGTTCCACCAGCAAAAGCGAATGACTATGAATCTTTACGACAGGAAGTTGAACATAAAATAAAAACCTTACCAAATGTTCATAAGGTCATAGTTGTTCTGACTGCTCATAAAGCTTCTTCTCAGCAAAATATGAAAGCGAATCCAACATTTCGGGGTAAATACGAGCTTCCAACCATCAAGCATGTTATCGCCATTTCTTCCTGTAAAGGAGGGGTTGGTAAATCCACAACGGCCGTCAATTTAGCCTGCGCTTTCCAACAACAAGGATTAAAAGTTGGAATTGTTGATGCAGATGTTTACGGACCTTCTCTTCCCCGTATGCTAAATCTTCAAGGTCGTCCGCTTATCGATGAAAATAAAAAAATTACGCCTCATCTTCAATACGGTCTTCAATGTGCTTCCATTGGCCTTTTTGTGAATGAAGATGAACCTCTCATTTGGCGAGGTCTAATGGTCCAAACGACCATCCAACAACTCTTTAAAGATGTGAAGTGGCAAGATTTGGATGTGCTTATTGTTGATTTGCCCCCTGGCACAGGTGATGCTCAATTGACTATGATCCAGAGAGTTCCTTTGTCCGGCGCGATTATTGTCACAACCCCTCAAGATATTGCGTTAGTCGAAGCACGTAAAACCATCAGTATGTTTAAAAGGCTTGAAACTCCTGTGCTCGGCATTATCGAAAATATGAGCACTTTCCAATGTCCTCATTGTGGAGAGACTTCTCCTCTTTTTCATTCAGGCAATATACAGCAAGAAGCCGACCGCAAAGAAGTTACTTTTTTAGGACAAATTCCTTTTATTTATGAATTAAGCGAAGCATGTGACACTGGCGAACCTTTTGTATTGAAACATCAAGACCATCAAGTCTCAAAGATTTTTCAAAATATTGTGAACCAACTATTGCCCATTCTCAAATAAATATTGAATCTTAAATTTCATTAATCAGAAAACTTTATTGACAATTAAGAAAATATTTACTAGTTTTCTTTAAAAAATTTTTACCAAAACAAGGAACTGACATGCTTTCAAGAAAACAATTACTTACTCTTGTAACATACTTTATTTTGCATAGCTCTCTAGGGTTTTCCTCAGCTACCAAAGAAGACATAGTCGACTTAACTGACCGTACAACAGTTATTAAATTAATAGACCCCTCTTTTAAGAATGATAATCCTGCTATTAGAGCGATGCAACAGCTGGGAAAGCTGATCTCTGTAACAGAAATTAGAACCGTTAAAGGCTCAGACGGTAGAGGAGCTGGACAAGCTTATTGCTGTCATCCTGAAGCCCTCGCAAAATTTATTCCCTTTGTGCGAGGAAAAAAAGTACTAGAGATCGCTGGAGCTTCTGGTGAAAACGGTGCTTTCCTAGCTTTCAGTGGTGCAAAAGAAGTGTATGTTAATGAACTACAATCTTCGGAAAAACCAAACTTTGAAAAAGTATGTTCTATGCTTCCAAAAAAAATTCAACCCCGACTTAAGCCACTATGGGGTGATATCTTTGATGTTTTACAAAAAAAACATGACATTCTGACGCCAGGAACTCATATCTTATGTCGTAATTTCTTGCATATGCTCGATGACAAACAGATAGAAACCTTTTTTTCGCTTATTAAGCCAGTACTTGGTAAAGAGGGTACAATTCTTTTATCGGTTAATTCTTTCAGTCCTTTACTCAAAGATGTACAAGAAGAATACCCACTTCATACAAGGTTTATTTGGACTCGAGGAGAAATTACGGATCATACTGGAAATCCTGTAGATCATACTTTTTCTCATATGATACCGGATAGTACTTCTGGAATGTATGGCTTTGAAAAATTTTACCCGTACACACATTGCAAAGCTAATGTTACGGAAAAGAGTGAAGAAGAGTTAAATAAATTACTTCCTGAAATACGCACTCTTTATTTAGAAAAGCTTCAACAATATGAAGCAATTGCAGCTCAAACTCCTTCAGGAAAATATAGTGTGATTCGCTCAAATCTTGTCGCCTTTAACGAGAAGAATTTTAGATTTCTTCTCAACAAGAATGGATTTGAATGCTTGGATACTTTTCTTGTAAATCCTGTTAATGGTCATAAAGTTGGTTGTACATATCCAGATGGAACAAAAGAAAAATTTAACCCAGAAACTGCGTATCAACTCGTTGCTTTCGCAAAAGTAGCTTCAACAACAAAATAAGATTAAATTATCTCTTTTGAAACGATAACAGTTTCAAAAGAGATAAAACATTTTGTATAAAGTTAACCCCAGAAATATAATTCTTAGGCTACCTTGTTCAAAATCTTAAGTTTGCCCTATTCTTTAGTGTCGGCTACTATGGTATAAGGAACAAATCATTAGTGGTTAAAATTTATGACATCAAATCCAGCTTTGATCCAAAATCTTTTCTATTATATCATTACAACACTTGCCTGGGGCTCAACGTGGTATGCCATTAAATTTCAATTTGGGCCTGTTCCTCTTGAACTCTCAATTGGATATCGCTTTGGACTGTCTTCTCTAATCCTGTTTGGGTGGTGTGCTTTTAAAAAAGCCAAAATAAAGTTCTCAAAGAAAAGTCACTTTTTCTTTATGCTTCAAGGAATCTTTCTTTTCTCACTCAACTATTTTTTCGCTTATGAAGCTGCTGCCCTTATTCCTAGTGGAATTAATGCCGTCATTTTCTCAATTGTTTTAATCTTTAATATGGTGAATTCTTTTTTCTTTTATCGCCTCCCTCTTAATTTAAAGCTTATCATGGGCGCCTTATTAGGAATTATAGGCGTTTGTTGTATTTTTTGGCCTCAAATTAGCGCCTTCAATCTTTCGAGCAATAGTCTAAAAGGGATGCTTTTAAGTCTATTAGGATCTGCTGTTGCGTCATGGGGTACCATGATTTCAATGCGCAACCAAAAACATCATCTTCCAGTCATGCAAACTAATGCTTATGCCATGGGATATGGCGCTATTATCGCAATACTCTTAGCCTGCTTTCAGGGGCATTCTTTTACTTTTGACTGGTCGTTAACCTATGTTAGCAGTCTCTTTTATTTAAGCATTGTGGGATCAATTATTGCTTTTGGTTGTTATTTGACCCTAGTTGGCCAAATTGGTCCTGTGAAAGCTGCTTATATCATGCTGATTACGCCTGTCGTTGCTCTTATCATTTCAACTTTCTTAGAGCAATTTAAATGGGAACCCCATGTCATCTTTGGCGTCACTCTTATCAGCTTTGGAAATCTAATTATTCTTGGAAAAAGAAAAAGCTCCCCTAAAAATCTTACATGATTGAAGATTGAAGAGCCTTTTCCTAAAAACTTATTAATGTTTTTGCGTCATCTCTTCCAGTTCTTTTAACATTAACCTTTTATGATGATAAGCTTGTCCTGCTTTTGCCATAAACTCAAGAATAGCAATATGCTTATCGGGAGACATTTCATCTGAATCATCTCTTGTATAAGCTTCTGGATGCCATTGGATTCCTAAGAAAGGTGCTCCATATTGATTCTCAAAAGCTTCAATCGTATCGTTTTGAGGCTCCATTTGAGTCCCTTGTCTTGTATTAGGCGCAATTTTATCATCAGCAGCAGCTCTCGCAGAAACGCGCGCTAAAGAAGGAACTTTCTTTGCAGACGGCGCTTTCCAATGCACACTATTAACGCTTGGCATATCTGCTTCTGTCGTCGTTTTCATGATGGCACCCAAGAGAGTATCCTGCTCAACTTTTATACGATGGATCTGCTTATTATAACCAATTTTCCCCATCTCATTAAGACGTATCATTCCGCCTCCATAAGAATGATCTGTAACTTCTTCTAATTCACCTCCCAGAGCTTCCCAAAGTCGCCATGATCCTGCACAGACTGCTAAAACAGGTTGACCTCTTAAGAAAGCTTGCTTCAGAATATTTTGTTCATGCGCCTTGCGAACAGGTTCAAATTCATTATCGCGAATTCTTCCAGGTATAAAAAGAAGACCCTGTTCAGAGAAATTATCTATAGACTCTGGAATTACTTGTCCTTCTTGCTCTGAACCGTATTTCAAACGATAGGTTATCGTTTTTGAATGGTCTTTCAAAGATTTTAAACGCATCCTGGGATGGGCTGAAATAAGTGTTGGGTATCGAGTTGCTTTTTGCACAGTATAATGATCATAGAAAGCTCCTTTTCCACTTCCTTCATCCCTAAATGCTATAACTATTGGAGCACTACCAGTTGTTTTCGCAGGAGTTGCTTTCTTTCTTTGAGATTTAATTTGGCTAGGCTTATTAAGCAGCCTTTTTACATGATCTTGCATGTCACTAGTTTGATTCACTAGCCTTTCTTTAACAGGCTCTTCTTTATCAAAATCTAATCTTTTTGCGACAACTGTTTTCGCAATTACCTTCTTCTTTTTTGGCGCTTTTTTTGGTGTTGTTAAGTCTTTATAAACTGTAGGTAATTTCGATTTGAAATTTCTTAACAGTTTAGGAGAGTTTGTTAATTTGTTATTTACAAAAAGAGAAATCGTGGCATCAGAAATCTCTAATGTTTGTGCAAAATAAGATTGGGTTTTTCCTTTTTGAACTTCAGACAGTATATAATTCCTTATAAGTTGATTATCATCAGCATTCACACGCGGTGAAAATAAAAGGAACAAAAGAACGATAGTTAATAAACATTTTTTCAAAGTATTCTCTCCCTAGAAGTACATTTTGTGCGTTCATGTGTTTCAATAACAAGTTCAAAATTATAGGAAAAATATATGTAAGACTATAAGTAAAATACTCCTGGGAAGTATACCTAGGTAGACATTACTTACTCTGTTTAAAACACTTTTTTAAATTTTTTCCGTCTTATATAATCGACGGATCTTCTTGAAGAATCTTAAGAATTTCGGGTGGAATTGATTGATTATCTCCATAGCCAACGCCGATAAAAAACATAGAGGATTCAGTGGACGACTGTATTTCTAGGAATTCCTCTACTTTTGAATCATAAAAGGCGCCCGTAAGCCAAGTTTGAAGTCCCAAAGCTGTTGCCGTTAAAAGAACAGTCTGAGAAGCATGACCAATATCCAATAAAGCAACCCTATAAGCTCTTGAATGTGGATATTTCCACCATACCTTATCAAATCGAGAAGTTAAAAAGATCCCACAAGCTAAACCTTTGGCAAAAAATTGGCCCAATAATAATTCGATGATTTGTTTTTCAAATTTGCCTTTACGAATTAAAGTGAGATCATGATTTTTATCATCATAATGGTAAAGACCGGGCTCTATGTTTTCAACATTAAAAGCAACGATATATGCTTCTTCAGGATGAATTCCTCCGCCGGAAGGAAATGCTTTTCGAACTCCAAGAGCCATCAAATCATTATCTTCAAGATCCTGCCATTTTTCATGAAGTGGTCCCAAACTAATATAAATTAAGGTTGATAGGTACTCAAGCGGTACTGGTTTTCCTGAGAAAGACCGGCATGTCTTACGGGCTTTCATTACTTCTAAAAAATTTTGATTTTTTAACAGCTCAAAATTGGGTAGAGGAAGATTGATCTTCTCCCCCTCTCTTTTTATATGAAATTCTGGTGCTTCTTTAGAAATACCTTGGCAATACTCTAGATATTCTTTGGACCATTGTTGGGGATCAAGTTCACCTAAATTAGTTGCAATATCACGGGTTCCAACATGATAAATTTGCGCTAAAATATCCCATCCCCATTCTTCTTTATGAACAGGTTGAAGAGATAATAGTTCTCCTTCAGAAAGCTCTCGATCAATCGCTATTGGTTCCAGATTTTCTTTTTGCGACCAATCTACAAGCCGCTCAAAATAGGCTTTTTCTAAAACAAATTGTTGATGATTTTTATAATCCCAAACGACGATTTCTCCATCTTTAAGAAAGAAAAAAATATGTGGGTTAACATACATTTAGGAAACCTTTAAACTTTTTTTTAAACACGATAACTTCAAACATTTTTTAAACTTACATTATTTAAATAAATATTTGTACCCTTGATTTTTTAGTCTAAAGCCGCCTATAGAAGAAAAAGATTTATTAAAGGATAATAACGTGTCACGGAAGCTTTTTGGAACTGATGGTGTACGGGGAACAGCGAATGTTGAGCCGATGACCCCTGAAACAATAATGCGCTTAGCAATTGCCGCAGGCAAACACTTTAAAAAAGGGACGACTCATCCAAAAGTTGTTATTGGAAAAGATACGCGGCTTTCGGGCTATATGGTCGAACCTGCTCTCACTTCAGGCTTTATTGCCGTAGGAATGGATGTCACTCTTGTAGGACCAATTCCAACGCCAGCCATCTCTATGTTAGTTCGCTCATTTAGAGCAGATCTAGGTGTTGTTATTTCAGCGTCTCACAATCCCTATCATGATAATGGTATTAAATTATTTGATAGAGAAGGATATAAGCTAAGCGATGAGGTAGAAAAACAAATAGAGTTAAAAGTTTTTTCAAAATCTCTTGATGGTCTTGTTCGTCCAAGCGATTTAGGCCGTGCAAAGCGCTTAGAAGACGCAACTGGCCGATACATTGAATTTGTCAAGAACACTTTTCCAAAGAACAAGAGACTTGATGGTCTTCGTATTGTCATCGATTGTGCCCATGGTGCTGCTTATAAAGTAGCGCCTACGGTCTTATGGGAGCTTGGGGCTGAAATTATTCCTCTGGGTGTTTATCCAGATGGTACCAACATTAACAAAGATGTAGGAGCAACCTCTATTGAAGCAGCAAGACAAGCTGTTTTAGAATATCGGGCTGATCTTGGCATTGCTCTTGATGGTGATGCCGATAGAGTCGTGATGATTGACGAAAAAGGCGGTATTATTGATGGAGACCAGCTTTTAGCGCTTATTGCAAATACATGGAATGAGTCCGGCCTTTTAAAAGGAAAAGCTGTCGTTGGCACTGTTATGGCGAATCTTGGGTTTGAAAGGTTTCTTGAAACTAAAAGATTAAAGTTAATTCGTACTCCTGTTGGTGATCGCTACGTCTCTGAATCTATGCGCGCCAATGGATGCAACGTTGGTGGAGAGCAATCTGGGCATATTATTTTAAGTGATTATGCCCGAACAGGAGATGGGCTTGTGGCTGCTCTTCAAGCACTGTCTATGATTATTGCTTCTAATAAAACAGCCAGTGAAATTATGCGCGTATTTGAACCTGTACCACAATTGCTCAAAAGTTTTAAAATTAATAATACTTCTCTATTAGAAGATGAGAAAGTAATTGCAGCAATTACTAAAGCTGAAGCTAAGCTTGGCACTTCAGGAATGCTTCTGGTTCGTAAATCAGGAACTGAATCGCTTGTTCGTTTAATGGCGCAAAGTGATAATGAACATCTGCTTAAAGAGATTTTAGATGATCTAGTAGAACTTATCCATAAGAAAGATGTTAGTAACGCATAGCCGCCAAAAACGTTTATATTACAAGAACTGCCTATGTTTATTTTAAACTTTTTCTATTATTAAGAAATAATTTGATGAACAGTTCTTTTAACATCTTCTGCAGCAGGTGCTGTAGGATAACGCGTTAAAATGGGCGTTTGCATACAAATGCTGGTTCGTACAAGAGGATCTCTTCTTATAATGCCTAACAAGTTAGGCGTTACTTTTAAAAACTTTTCACATACTTGTTGAATAGTTCCATATGTCCGCTTTCCAGCTTCCAATGTTTCTGCTTGGTTAATAATTATGTTCATAGGAAGCTTATTTTCACGTCCATGCATTACTTTTATAAAAGCATAAGCATCCATTAAGGAAGTGGGCTCATCCGTAACAACCACAATGCATTGTCCTGCAATCTGCATAAGATTTTGAATAGTAGGCCCTATTCCCGCCCCTAAATCAACAAGCACAACGTCATAGTTGAGTGCTAATTTTTTAAGTTGTTCTTTTAAGTACACCAAGCTTTGAAAAGGAAGTGTTGCCAAAGTACCGCTTCCAGAGCGACCAGCAATGACATCAAATCCACCTTGTGGGCAAGAAATAATCACTTGCTTGAGATCAATATGGTTTATAAGGCTCGTGGTCAGATCCTTGTCTGGAGTTAAACCCAATTGAATATCGATATTAGCTAGTCCAAGATCTCCATCACACAAAAGTACCTTTTTTCCTTGCTGAGCAAGAGCATGGGAAAAAGTGATGGAAAACCATGTCTTCCCCACGCCTCCTTTGCCTGAAGCAATAAAATAAATATTTTTCGGCATTGTTTGTTGCTCAAAGCTCGGATCTTTTGAATCCATTTTTAACATATTCAACCTCTTAGCTCCTTTGCTACTTCCTCAAAAACAAAATGTGGGGTACTATTAATGTTTTGAAATTTGGTTAAAAGTTCTGCCAGTAACTTAGAATCCCCTGCTTGTAAGCGAGAACCTAATTCTGGCCCCGCACTTATATGTGCTAAGGAAAATTGTCCTTGATAAAGTGATGTCATGAGAGCGCCATATCGATATGTTGTATCCGCTCTTGTCAAAATAATTCTTTTTACCCCAAAACTCTTATAAAGACCCAAATAATCGGTGATTTCCGAAGAATCAAGACCAGCAGGAAATGTTAGAACGGCTTCTCCACCCAAACATTTTATAGCGTCTGTTAAAAATTGAAGTTCGTCTTGACGATATGGATTTATTCCTGGGGTATCGACCAAGATGTACGTATTAACAGGTGACTCATTTAATACTTTTTTAAGTTGTTTGATATCCTCAACAGCATGCAAAGGAAGCCCAAGAGCCTTCATATAAACTTCAAGTTGTGTAATCGCTCCTGCCTTAAAACAATCAAGCGTAATTACAAAAGGCTCAAATCCTGCCATGACATATTCAGCAGCAAGCTTCGCAATTGTTACACTTTTCCCAGCACCTGAAGGTCCTAGAAGAGCTAATCGAGCGGGAGGAAGGAATTTACCGTTATGGTTGATAAGGGGCTTAAAATTGAAGATTTTTTCGAGAATATCTTCAAAGAGCCTATCTGGCTCCTCCTCTATTGAAGTTGAAATAAATTCTATAAGTTTCTCTTGAATGTCCTCAGGAACACGATGGTATTCAAAAACACGACAAAAACTATTTAAGAGGTCAAACGGCTCGTTAAGCACAAAATTACTTACACTAAAATCATCTTTACGCTCTAAAGCAGCTGTTACACAAACTTCATTATCTTCTTCTAGCGTTGATAATATAATCGCTTCTTGTCCGAATTCTTTCTTAATTTCCTGCAAAGCTTCGGTAATCGATGATGCCCTAAATGTCTTAAGACGCATCTTTTTCTCCCCCTATTATTCTAGCTCTCTATACTTATTATTATGACTTCACTGCTTGAAAAAAATCCCTACGGTTTTTTTATAATCATTAAGCTTTTAAACTTGAGTACATCTAACTTCTTTCAATTTTAATAATTTCAGTAATTGTAATTCCAAGATGGTCCTCTATCAGAATTACATTACCACGTGCAAGCAATTGATTATTTAAATAAATTTCTATTGATTCTCCGATCTTGCGATCAAGTTCAATAACGGTCCCTGGCACGATATCTAAAAGCTGCTTAATAGGGATCTGCGCACGCCCAAGAACGGCAGAAATCTGAAGAGGAACGTCATATAAAGCCTTTAAATTGGCCAAAGGTTGAGAATTTGATTCTGCTTCGGAAGATGATTTTAAAAAGACATCATTTAATGGCTTAAATTCAGAATTATTTGTAAAATCATTTTCGATCGATATTTTTCTTTGATTGCTGCTGCTCATCCATTCCCCTCTTATAGGATGCTTACCCCTTTTTATGACAACCTTTTAATTTATAAAATGTCACTTGTAAATCTGTAGTATCGGTAAAATGAGTTTGTAAGAATGTTAACCGAAATCTAACTCTCTCAAACCTTTTTATTCACAAGTGATTTATTAAGCGAAATTTCATTCTTCTTAATTAGTTCTTTTGCTTGGCTAACAATCTCTTGTTGAGCTTCATATACATTTCGAATTTTAACCATATCTAAAGCTGCTATTTCATCTTTCAAAAGCTTAGCCGCTCGGTCAGGCATGTTGCGAAAGAAAATTTCTTTTAAAGACTCACTCCCTCCTTTTAAAGCAACAACAAGGTTGTTTTTATCAACACTATCAAGAACCTTTTTAATCCCGCTGCCCTCAATATACTTTAAGTCTTCAATTGTTAAAATACGTTCTTTAATCCGTTTAGCAGCTTCTAAATTTTTTAATTCGAGCTTCTGCATAAACTTTATCTCATTTTTCGAATCAAAAGTGTTAAATATATCCACCATATGAGCCGCAGAATCTTGAGGAACTATCAGTGGAGAAGCATTTTTAATTTCAGATTTAAGCGTATTCTCAATCTCGTTAAGAACTTCTTGTTGCACACGCCCCATATTTAGCATTCTATCCATAACATCAATAACTAAGTCTTCAGGCAATTCCATAAAAACTAAGGCGGCTTTCTGAGGAATAATCTTACTTAAAATAAGAGCAATTGTTTGAGGACGTTCATGTTGAAGGAAGTTTGCTAAATTAGAGGGATGAATGTCTTTTAAAGTTATTGATAGGCTATCATCTTGGTTCTCTGGTTGAATCGTTTGGTTATCACTCTTTTGTAATGAATCAAACAACTTCTTCAAAAGTTTATTTGAATTTTCTGAAATTTCTCGTTTCTTTATTAACTTTTCTACTTCGATCGTGAATTCTAAATAGAGAGTCTCAAGTTCAGATGATTCAAAAGTCCTTAAGGCTCTCATCTGTTGTGATATAAGGTCTCGCTCATATTCATTAAAACTTGCTAAAACTTTTTCAGCAACCTTTTGCGGGAGTGATTGTAAGAGAAGAGCTATTTTATCAAGAGACGACAACTTTGATGTTATTATAGTTGCCTGTGTCGTTTTCTCAACCACCATATTTTTATTTTCCTTCCTGCAACCAACCTCGAAGCACAGTTACAGCTTCTTCAAAGTGAGTATCAAGAATATCTTTGATTTTTTGTTGAGACAACTCATTTACTTTTTCTGGAACTTCTTTATCTAACTCATAAATAGATTGTTTGTCCAAACTTTTAGAAGTTTGGACAGAATTTAACCCTACTTGTGAAGAAGGTCCTTGAGAAACAATTTCATTCACATCTAACTTATTTTTCTTAAAAGAAAATCTAAACCCTATAGGCTTTATAATAATCATAATACCCAATAGGGTTGCGATAATAAAAATCAATAGCTCTGCAAAACGTAATAATTCTGAATGTTTAAAAGCGATGATAGACTCAGAATAATCGGTTTTATAAACCTTTTTCTTCTCTACCTTAGCAAAAGGCATATTGATAACTTCTAATTGATCTTTTCTTTCAGCATTAAATCCAATTGCAGAAGCTATGAGTTTCTTTAATTTATCCATTTCCTCTTGAGATCTTGGTTGATAAACCTCTTCTCCTTTATCATTGAGAAGGTAGTGTCCATCCACAACAACTGCCACAGAAAGACGTCTTATACTTCCAGATTCTTTTGATTGTTTTTGAACAAGCTTCGAGACCTCATAGCTAATATTCTCTTCGGTTAAGTCATGTGGCTCTTTAGATTTTCTAATAATTTTACGTGATCTCTCAACTTGTCCTTGAGGATCATAGCGTTCTTCTTCTTGTGAAAAACGATCAATATCAATTTCAGCTGTCACTTCAGCTCTTACCTTTTCAGGTCCCACATACTTGCTTACAAGACTTTCAATCATTTGGGCTGTTCTTGTTTCATAAGCCATGCGCGTTTCTTCAATATTGGTTTGATGTTGAGAATCCATTTCTGCATCACTTTTAGCTAATAGATTGCCTTTATCATCAATAATGGCTACGGCATCAGGCAGAAGTCCTGGCACTGCTGAAGCAACCAGATGTTGAATAGCTAATACTTTAGATTGATTTAATTTCTTTGAACGGCCCATATGAAGAACAATTGAAGCACTTGGTTGCTGGTGCTCTTTGATAAATAATTCTCGTTTTGGAAGAACTAAATGAACTCTTGCAGACACGACGCCTTCTAAAGACGATATGGTACGTGCAAGTTCACCTTCTAAAGCACGTAGATGTTTTATATCGTGCATATAACTTGAATCTACATTAACTTGATTTTGATCAAAGATTTCATATCCTACAATCCCCCCTTTAGGAAGCCCTGCTTCGGCCATCTCCATTCGCAGGCGAGATACTTTTTCAAGAGGCACATAGATTTGTGTCCCTTCAGCTTTGATCTCTAAGGGAATCCCCTTCTTTTCAAGCCGTGCAACTATACGACTTGCGTCTGCCAGTTCTAAATCTGAATACAATAAAGCCATAGAAGACGATGATGACTTAATAACAAAATAATATAGACCAAAAAGCCCTACGATTATAACAACTAAAAGAAGAGCTCGTTGCGGAGTTTCCCAACTTCTTATAGTCTTAACTATCCGCTCCACAACAATATCTCCTTAAGGTTAAAATTGTCGATAGCTCTAAACATTAAAGGTTAATAATTTATTAATAAAGAAAGATTTTTAAGACATAAACAATTTTTTTATAGGGATGAAAATAAAAATTTAATTTTTGTTAACTTCTTTTTCTTATCATGGAAGAAGCAGCTATTATTAAAGAAAGAAGAAATTAAAATGACAAAACTTCCCCTGATTTTAAGTCTTATCTTTTGTATTTATACGACAAATGGTTTAGCGATATTTGGCTTATTCAAATCAAATACCTCTTCAAAAATTGAAAACTCACTTACAAAAATATCAAATAATTTACAAGCCATCTCACAGCAGATAAAAGCTTTCGAGCTCTCTACAAGAGTTACAATAAGAATTGAAAAAATTAACCCTGCTACTTTAAGTAAAAGTGATAAGGACGAGTATGAAAAGTCTCGTAAACAACTTCCTGAAATTCTTTTAACTCTTTCTAAAAATACTCAGACTATTGAGAATAATGCAATAGAACTTAGCCAATCAACTCAACTTATAAAAAATTCTAAAGATTGTCCTGCTCCAAAAACTTTAGAAAAGGCTTTTAGCGCCTTAGAAACTGCAAAAAGTTCAAAACTTAGTGATGATATGCTTAAAGCCATGGCACTATCTAAAACTGATGCTATCCAAAAGCTAAGCGTATTGTACCCAAGGCTTCAATTGTCGCGTCAAGGTTTGGAAACAACTCTTTCAGTTATTAAGCAAAAATGTGGAAAATAGTTCTATAACTTAATCTTCCCCTTGGGCTTTAGTAAAGCCCAAGCGTTCTCCAAAAATTGTAAGTTTTTCTAAGTGCATCCACGTATAAGAAAGACTTACTTTCTCAAGCAAACGACAAATTAATTGATCAGACATGGCGGCCTGCTCTTCCGACATGAATCGGCAGCTCCACAGATCAACGACATCTAATGAGGTTCCTGTGCTTGGATACACTTTTACCCCTCGATTAGAGATCATTTTAAGAGTGATTGGTAAGTCCGACATGATTTCTTCTAAACTTTTGCCTAAAACTTCTGCCGTCGAATTGGATTGAATAAAAAGATCAATGCCGACGACTTTTGAGTTAGCCTTAACAACTTCTGGGTTACGCGAAATTAATGGCATTTTAAGGGGTGTATAATTTCTTGCTTTCCAGAATGTGGATTTTTTCCCTAAATTTTTTATAATTTCATCAGAGTAAGCTGTTGTCGAAGCAGCATTTTCTTTTCCTACAACATCTCTCGTTAAAGCTTGCCCTTCTTGAAGAGTGAGCAAAATAGCTTGTTCAATTGTATTGGCCGCCTCAAACTCTCCCAAATATCTTAACATCATTAAACTCGAGAGAATGACAGCCGTAGGATTAATTGTATTTTGTCCAGCATACTTAGGTGCTGAACCATGAACAGCTTCAAAAATAGCAATATCATTTCCTAAATTTGCACCTGGTGCAAATCCTAACCCACCAATTAAGCCTGATCCTAAATCACTTAAAATATCACCATTCATATTCGTCGTAACGATGACATCAAATGACTCTGGTGTTTTTACTAACTGGTGAGCGCAATTATCAACAATAATATGGTGAGCTTCTATGGTTGGATATTCCTTAGAAATTTCCTCAAAAGTCTGTTTTAACATCCCTTCTGAGAACTTCATAATGTTGGCTTTTGTTGCACAATGGACTTTTTTACGACCTTCAGAAAGGGCAAGTTCGAAAGCAACACGCACGATCTTTTCGCACCCTTTACGCGTAATTAGCTTAAGAGTTTGGGCAACTCCAGGCGTCTGCATGTACTCAATGCCGGCATAAAGATCTTCAACATTCTCTCGCACAATAACAAAGTCTATTCCTCGTCCTTGATAAGGACTTGGAATGTTCGGAAATTCTCGAATTGGGCGAATATTGGCATACGTTTCAAATAATTTTCTTAAAGTGACGTTTGCACTTTTTTCTCCAAAACCAACGGGTGTTTCAAGAGGACCTTTAAGAACGACGCGATTGCGTTTAATAGAATTAATCGTTTCTTCAGGAACACCTGTTGCGAGTCCTTGCTTAAAGACAACTGAACCTGCAAGACATTCTTCCCATTCAATATTCACACCCGAAGCGTCAACAATCTTACGCGCTGCTTCAGTAACTTCAGGTCCAATCCCATCACCTGGGATAAGTGTAACCACATGTTTTGTCATAATATCTTTCTTAATTGCTCTCACATTCAGAAGCCGTTGATGAATACAAACAATTCCCCATAAAAATTTTAAAACTGCTTACAAAGCTTTTCAACAAACTATTAAGACTTCCTTTTAAGGAAAGAGCTAGCGATTCTCCGGTTAAAACTAACTTTAATCTTCCCAGTAAAGTGAGTTCTTGAGGGAATATTTCAAGTTTCACGGACTCATTCTCTTTAAAGCCCGCTTTTTGTTTAGCAATATTAATAGCAACTTCCATATCCCCTAAAACATCGACTAACTTTTGTTTAAGCGCCTCATCTCCAGTCCATACATGACCTTGTGCTATTTTACGAACTTCATTTAAAGGGATGTTACGAGCTTTAGAAACGCGTTGCATAAAAACTTCATAAATCTGATCTAAAGCATTATTCATTGATTTAAGTTCTTCTTGCGAATATTCTTTAACACTGTCCCACATCAGCGCTTTTTGGCCTACTGTTACGCCCTGCCAATGTATTTTTAATTTTTCCCACAATGAATGAGTTACAAGCTTCCCCCCATAAACACCGATAGATCCCGTAATAGTTGCAGGATTTGCAACGATCTTTTGTGCGGGAAGAGCCACCATATAACCGCCGGAAGCAGCGACATTTGCCATAGATGCAATGACCGGAATTCCTTTGGCCTTCGCGCGTTCAACAGCGCCCCAAATTGTATCTGAAGCCACCGCCGACCCTCCGGGACTATCAATTCTAAACACAATTGCTTTTACTTGACGATCTTCAAGAGCATCTTCAAAAGCTTTGCGAATTTCTTCAGCATTTGCAGTCGAATCAAAAGAAAGAGGATTAATGCCATCCGAGGATCGCATAATAGCACCAATCGCATAAATAATGGCTATTTTCTTACTTTCTTTTGTTCTGGGAAGCGTCGAAGCATAGCGTTTAAATGAGATAAATTTTAGAGATGATTGTGTTTGCTTGCGAAGAGAATCATACAATTCCTCAATATAGCCAACATGATCAACTAACTTCATTTCTTTGGCTGTTTGTGAATTAACGATAGGAGCAAGATTAATGTACTTTTCGATTTGATCTTGGTTTAACTTCCGATCTACAGACACATCTTTGATAAACTGCTTGAGTCTTAGATTTAAAATATTCTTTAAATCCTCATGATTTTGGGGCGAAAGACTTTCATGCGTCAAGAAATCCATAGCTGTTTTATATTCTTCACGCCTGATAATATGAGCCTTAACACCATATTCATCTAAAAATTTCCGCAAGAAAGGAATTTCAACACCAAAGCCCGTAATATTTAAGGAACCAAGAGGTTGCAGCCAAATCTCTTGACAAGCTGAGGCCAGATAATAGGAGGACATACCTGAGCCATTCTCGCCAAAAGTATCACAATGTATGACAACGTGCTTACCTTTAAGCGCAAACTTTTTTAAAGCATTGCGAAGTTCTTGGACATGCCCTAATCCGATTGGGACTTGTTGATTTAACCTTATAAGAACACCTCGAATCTTAGCATCTTGACTTGCATGATTAAGGGCGCCTATCAACGAGTGCAAGGTAAGGCGTGGTTTTAAAAAAGACTGAAGGTCTTGCGTTGCTCTTTCTTCAAGGGGAGCATCCAACAATAACTCTAAATAACTGTTTTGTGGGATCTTTTGACCTTTGAAAGATACAAAAAGAACTCTTGCAAATGTCAGCACAAGTAAAAAAAGGGTTAAGCTACCCAATAAGAAAACCAGCTTGGAAAAGATATTTTTTAACATCTTCAATTTTATTACCGTTCTTCTTTAATCGTTGAGATATCTGGCGCATCAATAGCTTTCATGCCGACCACATGATAGCCACTATCAACATGATGCACTTCACCGGTAACGCCAGAAGATAAATTACTTAGTAAATAGAGTGCCGCCCCTCCAACATCTTCTAGCGTCGTGTTGCGCTTTAGCGGAGCATTGTATTGATTCCATTTCAAAATATAGCGAAAATCTCCGATCCCTGAGGCTGCTAGAGTTTTAACAGGGCCAGCCGAAATTGCATTAACACGAATATTATCGTTTCCTAAATCTGCAGCCAGGTAACGGACACTGGCTTCTAAAGCTGCTTTTGCCACGCCCATTACGTTATAATGAGGCATCACTTTTTCAGCACCATAATACGTTAAAGTTAATAAACTCCCTCCTTCGGACATAAGGGAAGCTGCATGACGAGCAACAGCTGTAAATGAATAACAAGAAATATCAAGGGTATTTAAAAAGTTAGCTCGTGTGGTGTCGACATATTTTCCTTTTAACTCTTCTTTATCTGAAAAAGCAATTGCATGGACAACAAAATCAATTGTTCCCCATTGTTTTTTCAATTCTTCAAAAGTTTTTGCTAAATTTTCTTCATGCGTTACATCACACTCAAGTAAAATGCTGGAATTAAGGGATTCCGCGAGTGGAACAACTCTTTTTTTCAGCACCTCCCCTTGGTAAGTAAAAGCTAATGAAGCGCCTTGAGAAGCCAAGGATTGCGCAATTCCCCAGGCTAAAGAGTAGTCATTAGCAACCCCCATGATGAGGCCTTTTTTCCCAGTCATTAATCCTTGTTGTGTCATCAAAAACTCCTTGTAATATCCCAACGATCATTGTGGAAAGAAGATATTAACGGTAAGGTTATCGTTTATCAATACTTGTGATTGAACGAATATCTGCTTTTAAAATTAAAATCTAAGGATTATCGTTAGTTTATCTCTTCTTCTTGGCTTTCTGTCGGGTTTTGTTCTTCTTGAACGGGCACAGAATAGATTTCTGAAAACCACCTATTCAAATCAATTTGTTTGCAACGAGCCGAACAAAACGGCCTAAACTCGTGATGACGCGGCTTTTTGCAAAGGGGGCAGACCAGAGTTGATGAAGAATTCTTTGGGGTCATTATATAAAATTAATCTTCTTTAGTTTTTGAGGGGTTGAAAGTCCTGCACGATACCGGGTTAGCTCAAAAAGACCTGTCCGTGTAAAACCTGGGATAAAAGTTTCTTTTTCCCCGAATTTCTCTTTCAAGTCTTTCCATAGTTTAAAATAAAAACTTTTATTTTTAAAGATTGGAAAATCAATGACGACTCTTCCGCCGTAATTCCTTAATTTAATTTGTTCTATACAAATTTCACCCGCACGCTTATTAAATTCATAAAGATCATGATCGCCCTTAAGTTCAATACTTTTTTGATCATAGCCGGAAGTATTGATATCAATTGCTGTAAGGGTCTCGCCTTCTTCAAACAAAATCCAACCGCCTCCGGGAATTGACACGATAGGTTCTGTTATTGTTTGCCATACTTCTTTTAAGTGAGTTGGCCACCCTAAGTCTGATTTTAAGGTTGTTGAGACAAATCCTAATGCTGCAATTTCTTGATACAAAGTATAATCATTTACAGTAATTTGAGGCTGTGTATTGAGGTTTTTTAAGTAAGTCTTCCAAAGATGATCATTGGCAAACAGTCTGTGAGGTGGTTCACGACCTTCTGCTTCTCTTATAAAATGTTCTTTTTCAGGAAACTTCTCGGTAACCAATGCGCCTTTTTGAGAATAAGGTGTCGTAATCGATTCTTTTAAAATGCGAACAACTTGACGTTCGCCTTCAACAAATGCAGCTCGTAGCATACAAAGAGCAGGTTTATTTTCGCCCACATCAAGCCATGCTCTTTTCTTATCTGTTCTTAGCACGCGCGCTAAATAAATATCGCCAACTTTTGGAAGATTATCAAGCAAATCAAGAGTACAGTAGACTTCCTTTTCATCTTTTAAGGATGTTAAGAATATCCCTTGCGGCTCTTTTAAAATAAAAACTTGATCTTCTTCCCTTAAATTCATCTTGCGCATCTTTCAAAAGAGGAAATTCATAGAAAAACCAAGCCGTTAGAAAAAATATCAGATTGAGAGTTAAGAAATCCGATAGATATAAGTGTGAAGATTTCTAAGCCCCTTCTCAGGTATTACTTTTCTCTGAAAATCACACGCCCTTTCGTCAAATCATAAGGCGTCATTTCTACGACAACACGATCCCCTGCTAGAACTCTAATTCTATTTTTACGCATACGCCCCGAAGTATGCGCGAGAATTATATGTTCATTATCTAATTTAACTCTAAACATAGCATTCGGCAGGATTTCAACCACTGTCCCACTAAACTCAATAAGGTCTTCTTTTGACATTCACACTCCATTTTAGGTTAATCATAATTTTAAGGTCCAAAAGAGTTTATTATAGTGAACTATAATTTTTAGCCAAGTATTCTTGTGAGTAGGGTTGTAGTCTAAAATCGGTTTCTAAGCAATCTTTTGTTTAACTTTTCTATAAATTTAGGTGCTTATTCATTTATTATTAATCTTGTTGCTTAATAATAAGGATAGATAACTAAAAAAGGGGGTAATCATGCGTTATAAAAGTTTAACTTTTTTGGGGTTGGGAACAGCTCTTCTTTTATCCTGCGCTTCCTTACACGCTGGAGATGCAACTTGTCCAACTTTAGATCTAAAAACACTTCCAGTGGCAGCTTGTGCAACAGCAAAAGCCCCTTATAGAACTGCGCCTCTTTCTAAAATCTCATATTATGCTAAAACTCCTTGTCCTACACAAATTGGACTTAAAAAATTATTACAAAATGTCTTTAAGGGATCAAAGGATTACCCAGGAACTGTTACTAACGCAACTGCAGGATCCTTTACTTGTTCATACAAGCTTACTGATGAATGGAAGAAAGTATTAAATGTAAGTGATGAAATGCTGTTTCTCGATGGAACTTTACCGTCAGCTAACCATGTAAGCTTCCTTAATGTTCCTATGGCAGGATTTACATGTCCAGCTCTTGAAACAAAATTGATTGAGTATATAAAACAGAGCAAGAAAATGGAATTTGAGAAAAAGTTCTCAGATGGAACGATGCTTACCTATGCTTTACAAGCTAGAAGATTAACAACAGCTTCTCAAGCAACTCATTTTTTAACAAATTTGAGATTAAATACGCCTGACCTTTCTAAGCTAACCTCAATTAAGGCTTCAGACAAAGCAAAAATAACAAAAGATTTTGAAATTACATGTCGCTATGAACACAAAACGGGCGGTGAGAAGCAAGAGTTAATTCTCGCAGGAAGTAGTAAAGGTAATTCTTAATTAGAGTGGCTTTTAAGTTAGAAATAGCTTAAGCGCCATCATTAATAAAAAAGCACCCGTTACGCGGTCAATCCAATGGCGGTACTGGCTAAAAAACACACGAGCGCGCTCATTTGAGAAGCAAAAAGCAACAATCGTGAACCACGCGAGTGTTGTAATAAAAATCATTGAAGCATAATAGGCTAATAAAGCTTTTGGGGTTTCTTCATTTACATTAAGCGAAAGCAAACTCAGGATAAAAAGCATCGCTTTGGGATTGAGAGCATTTGTTAAAAAGCCACTCCTTAAAGCCCCGATCGGGCTAAGTTTTAAGTCTATAGGACTTTGTTGTTGGCTTTTAACTCCCGGAGAAGCCTTAAGTCCCATTACTCCTAAATAAGACAAATAGCTTGCTCCCACCACTTTTAAGCTTGTCAAAAGCCAATCTGTTTGGGCAACAATTGCTCCTAATCCCATAAGAATATAGGCGACATGTACCATAATCCCACAAGCAATACCTAAAGCCGTTAAAAGTGCAAGACTGCGAGAATAAATGAGGCTATTTCGAACAACTACAGCGAAATCTGGACCTGGACTTACTAAAGCGACAATTTGCATCGCTGTAACTGAGACAATGGAGGGCAAATAGGCTAAAAGAAATGCTTTCATTTATTTACTCACCTTTAAAAAATTATCTCCCCCAACTTTATAATCGTGTAATTATTACTCGCTTCCTGAAAAATCTTCAAACAATTCTTGTATATCCGCCTGGCTCACCTCAGAAATGTCGTCATCATGATTTTCTTCATCATACTCTGCTAAAGGAGCTAACTCTTCTTTCCCTTTTAAACGAGGTGAAGAAATAAGTGTAGCTTGTCTCATCTCTGGCTTTACTCTCTCCGGACTCATTCTAGGGGACGTCGGAAGTAAAGGAACAACCGAACTGCTAATCGAAGAGCGTCTAACAATGGAATCAACCCGCCCTTCTTCACCTCTCTTGGTTTGAAATTGCTTTTTTTGTTCTCTTTGCTCTGCTAGCAATACTTTAGATGACTGTCTTTTAACCATAGGTTTTCCTGCCTGAGACGAGCTTGTATATTGTGCTTCAAGGCTTTCGAGAGCTTCCTTTTTTTCTTGCTCAGATAATTTAAAATTTAAGGTTTTAGATGTGCTTGCTGTAGGTAGTTCCAAGCGACGCGCTGAAAACTTCCGAAGCATAGCAGGCCGCGACTCAGTTGGCGTTGCAGATGATGATGCTTCATTGGTCATAGAACCTTCAGAAGCGGTCGTTTCCTACGCCAGTTGACGATATCGTTCTGCAATAAATTCTTTAGTAGGCACACTTTTCTTTTTTGCTTTCTCTATACGTTTTTGTTCTACCTGAGCTTGTTTTTCAATAGCGTCCTGCCAATTACCTGAATCAGGTCGAGCAACTTTCTTTGCAAGCTCATTTGTTCTTGTTTTTTGATAAGCTTGAACAAAAGGAGTACTTGCCATGTTTTTCGTTAGTTCGCTTGCATAAAGTATTCTAAAACTAAAAGGAGTGTCGTTATTTCCTAAATAAATACTATAATGAAGCTTCGTTTGAAGGCCTGACCTTGAAGCTGAATTAAATTTGACCAGAACATTTTCCAAATTAAGAAATTCTTCTTTCATCAAATTATGCCTGGTTAGGAGAGTAAAATAATACCCTTCAGACTTAAAATATCGTTTATAAATTATGCTTTTATAAGGTTGACCGTTTTTCTCATAGGTAACGTCTATCGGATAGATATTTCCTGTTCTGTTTAAAAATACCTTTAACTTACTTGCTGTGAAACCCTCTGGCATTTCTCGAAACATTCTAAAAAAACCTTCCGGATCTTTGTCTTCAATTGTCGTAAGTTTTGATGTTGAAGCTTCTCCTTTGAAAGGATTCACAGTTGCCAATAAAAGGATAAGAAAAATAAAACTTAAAGTTGTGCGCATGACATAATCCATCCATAAATTGTAATTTGATCATCGTTATATCATAAATTGCCATTTATGCAAAAACTTTCTTATAAAAGAAATAAAATTACTTTATATCTCACTTGCAGGGCAATATTCTTGTTGCCGATCTTCTCCTTCTAAATTGACATAATTACAAAGTTTTTATCTTCTATAATTTTTATTTCTTATGAAAAATAAGTATATGATTTAAAATGTTTATTTCTTTTATTTCTAAGATAATTTTTCTTGATATTTGTAGCGGTTTATGGTAGTGTGGTTGTAGATGGTCAAGAGAGATTTTCCTCTTCTTATGAAGATCTA
>VFQM010000408.1_pt1 | contig 48215 bp, 47 predicted proteins | sample 3512391 | NCBI WGS metagenome assembly VFQM01 (sample SAMN10412369, study PRJNA504923) | tailings metagenome | isolation source: Replicate 1 from Balatoc abandoned mine | place: Philippines | reverse complement strand
CCTGCAACCAGGCCTGCCTCGACCACATCTTCAACGGCAAGCTGACCTCCTGCCTCGTGAATCCGCGCGCCTGCCACGAGACGACGCTGAGCATCGCGAAGGCGGCTTTTCCGAAGAAGGTCGCCGTCATCGGTGCCGGGCCGGCCGGCATGGCCTGCGCGACGACCGCCGCCGAGCGTGGCCATGACGTGACGCTGTTCGAGGCCTCCGACCGCATCGGCGGCCAGTTCAACATCGCCAAGCAGATTCCCGGCAAGGAGGATTTCAACGAGACGCTGCGCTACTTCGGCAAGCGCATCGAAACCACCGGCGTGAGGCTGCGTCTGAACACCCGGGCGGACGTCGATGCACTGAAGGCCGAAGGTTTCGACCACGTCGTGCTGGCCACCGGCATCAGCCCGCGCAAGCCTGCGATCCCCGGTATCGAGTCGGAAAAGGTGGCGACTTACCTCGACATCATCGAAGGCCGCAAGCCAGCCGGTAAGGCAGTGGCGATCATCGGCGCCGGCGGCATCGGCTTCGATGTTGGCGAGTTCCTCACGCATGCGCACGACGAGCGCAGCGAGGCCGAGCGCTTCAACAGCGAATGGGGCATCGACCCCTCCTACGCCAGCCGCGGCGGCCTCAAGCCGGCCGTCGACGAAAAGGCGCCGCGCAAGGTGTTCCTGCTGCAGCGCAAGGAATCGAAGGTCGGCGACGGACTGGCGAAGACCACCGGCTGGATCCGCCGCACGCTGCTGAAGAAGCGCGGCGTGACGATGATCCCCGGCGTGAACTACGAGCGCATCGACGAGGCCGGCCTGCACATCAAGGTCAATGGCGAAGCGAAGACGCTGCCGGTGGATACGATCGTCGTCTGCGCCGGGCAGGAGTCGCGCCGCGAACTGCAGGCGCCGCTGGAGGCAGCCGGCATTCCGGTAACGCTGATCGGCGGTGCCGATGTCGCCGCCGAGCTCGATGCCAAGCGCGCCATCGACCAGGGCACGCGCATCGCTGCAGCCCTTTGAGTTGAGCGCACCCGATGCCACGCCGAAAGACCGACACCGGACTCGAACCCAACCGCCGCAGCGAACTGCTGCGCGCAGCGGCGAAGCTGTTCGTCGAAAAGGGCTTCGATGCCACCACCACGCGCGACATCGCCGAAGCGGTGGGCATGCGCTCGGGCAGCCCGTTCTACCACTTCCGCAGCAAGCAGGAGCTCTTGAAGGCGGCGATGATCGAAGGGCTGGATGCCGGCCGCGAGCGCCTCGCAGCGGCGATTGCCGGCATTGCCGATCCCGAGCAGCGGCTGCGCGTTCTGGTGCGCACCCATCTCGGCACCCTGCTCGAGGGCGAGTGCCGTTCGCCGCTGCTGGTCAGCGAAACACGCGCGCTCGACGACAAGGCCCGTGGCGAAATCGCCGATGCCTTCGACCGCTACCAGATCCCCTGGCAGCAGACGCTCGACGAACTTGCCGCCGCCGGCAGGCTGGCCAGCGCCGCGCCGCCGGTGCGCCTGCTGCTCTTCGGCATGCTCAACTGGAGCAGCCACTGGTACCGCGCCGATGGCGAGCTGTCGGTCGACCAGCTGGCCGAGGCAGCGGTGAACATGCTGCTGAACGCCCCGTGCACCACCGGCAGCACCGCAAGAAAGGGGGCCAGGAAATGAGCAGGCATCCGAAGCCGGAAACGATCCACGCGGCCGACGCTTATCCGCTCGCCGCCCGTTTCTTCACGCCGGGCGAACCGGCGAAGGGCGCCGTGCTGATCGTGCCGGCCATGGGCGTCAGCCAGGAGTACTACGCCGACTTCGCCAACTGGCTGGCCATGCACGGCTACGCGGCAGTCACCTTCGACTACCGCGGCATGGGCCACTCGCGCCGCGGCAGCCTGCGCGGCTTCAAGGCCGACATCTTCGACTGGGCGAAGCTCGATTGCACGGCCGCTGCCGACGCGCTGGCCGCGCGCTTTCCCGGCGTGCCGATCTACTGGATCGGCCACAGCCTCGGCGGCCAGATCCTTGCCTTCTTCCCGCAGCATGCGCGACTCGCCAAGGCAATCACGGTCGGCACCGGCAGCGGATTCTGGCGGGAGAACACCTGGTCGCTGCGCCTCTACGTGTGGTGGCTGTGGTATTTCGTCGTGCCGGTAGCGCTGCCGCTGTTCGACTACTTCCCGGGTCGCAGGCTGAAGAAGGTGGGCGACCTGCCACGCGGGGTGATGGCGCAGTGGCAGCGCTGGTGCCGCGATCCGGAGTATGCGGTGGGTGTCGAGGGGGAGCCGGTGCGCCGGCAATATGCGGCGGTGAGGACGCCGATCGTCTCGCTCTCCTTCACCGACGACGAGTTCATGTCGGCACGGAACACGGAGTCGCTGCACGGCTTCTACACCGGCGCGGAGCGGACGATGAAGCGGATCGCGCCGAAGGACGTCGGCGCGAAACGTATCGGCCATTTCGGCTTCTTCCGGCACCGCTTCGCCGAGAGCCTGTGGGCGAAGCACCTGCTGCCGGAACTGCAGGCGGCTACCTGAAGACGTCCCGCAGCACGTCGGCGATGATGGCAGTGCCGATCTGGACGAGGATGAGGTCGGTACCGGCCATCTGCCATTCGTAGCCCGGATGGTGCGGCAGGCGACCGAGCATCGCGGACGGGGCGGTCTTCTTGGCGATTCCCGGCGGCAGCGGCTTGCCCCGCGCCAGGTTCTTGCGGATGCCCGGCGGCAGCGGCTTGTACTTGCCGCCGCCGATGCCGGCGTCGATTGCGTACTGGTGCGCGATGGCAGCGGTGATGCCGGCCGTGATCAGGACGCCGGCCGACACCCCGGAATCGGAACGTTCCATCTGCTCGTTCCGATCCTTGTGCTTGTTGCGCCCCTTGCCTTCCGGCGGATCGGCCAGCGTCGGCGCCGAGGCGACGGCGAGGCTGCAGGCGAGCAACAGGCTGCGAACGGGAATACGAAGAGGATTCATCGCTTTCACCTTTCTTCTCGGTTGTGTTGAGGAACCCCGGCGTTCAGGCAACCGGGCGGGCCGGATCGCTGCACCATTCGCTCCACGATCCCGGATAGAGCCGGGCACCCGACAGGCCGGCATGTTCCATCGCCAGGAGGTCGAGACAGGCGGACACGCCGGAACCGCATTGAACGACGGCATTCCTCGGGTCGGCACCGGCCAGCAGCGCCAGATATTCCTCGCGCAGACGGGCGGCGGGCTTGAAGCGGCCGTCGGCCTCCAGGTTGTCCTTGAAGAAGCGGTTGCGCGCTCCCGGAATGTGACCGCCGACAGGATCGATGGTTTCGTTCTCGCCGCGGAAGCGATCCGGGCCGCGCGCATCGATCAGGCAGAGGTCGGGCGAATCCAGGTTGGCAAGCAGCCAGTCGGCATCGACGGTTCCGCCCTGCGGGCTGCCGGTAAAGCGGGTCGCCGGCCGCAGCGTGACAGCCGCCGACAGCGGGCGCCCTTCGGCCTGCCACAGCGGGAAGCCGCCATCGAGGAAGGCGACCCGGTCATGGCCGAGCCAGCGCAGCAGCCACCACAGGCGGCCCGCGATCATGCCCTGCGCATCGTCATAGACGACGACCTGGGTGTCGTTGCCGATGCCCGCTTCGCCGAGCCGCGCCGTCAGGCGCTGCGGATCGGGCAGCGGGTGGCGGCCGTTCTTGCCGGTGAGCGGGCCGGAGAGATCGCGGTCGAGGTGCAGGAAGATGGCGCCGGGAATGTGCGACTCGGCGTAGGCTCGCTCGCCATAGGCCGTATCGGAGAGCTGATGCCGCAAGTCGACAATGCACCATGCCGGATCGCCGAGATGCTGCTCGACGGTGGCGCCGTCGATCAGGGTCGTCCACTTCATCGGGAGCGGGCGTCAGGCCGCGGCGGCGAGCCAGCTGGCGGCTTCGTCGGCATCGGCGAAGACCTGCATCTCGGCGTTCACGAAGATCTGCGACAGCCAGGCAGTCCAGGTGATCCACTGGCTGTCGGTGACGACCGCGATGCGGTTGAAATCGTTGGCATGCGTGCGCGAGAAGCGCAATTCTTCCCATGCCACATCGAGCGTGAAATCGGCCATCTGGCGAAGATCGAACAGCAGATCGACCGGTCCTTCGAACTTGACCTTGAAATTGACGAGCTCTTCGAATTCCCTGTAGTCGGCCATCGTGAATTCGCCATAGACGGCGACGCTGACGCGGTGCGGCTGGTGATCGGTGACGATCATGATCGGACTCCGTTGTTGTTGTACCTTCGTGCCAAGTTTAATCCTGTTCCGCCGGATTGGCGCGCGAAACGCGCGTCGCTGCGATGCCGCTCGCCACGATCAGCGCGATGCCGAGCCAGGCGCCGGCCGACATCGTTTCACCCCAGATGGCGACGCCGAAGAGGCTGGCAAAGATGATGGCGGTGTAGGCCAGGCTGGCGGCGACGATCGGTTTGCCGCGCTTGTAGGCGCGCGTCATGCACAGTTGCGCGAGCGTGGCGAAGCTGCCGACGCCGAAGAGCAGCAGGCCGCCGCGCAGATCGACCGGATGGAACTCGTTGGCGAGCATCCATAAGGCACTGCAGACGGTGGCGAAGAGCGAGAAGTAGAACACCGTGCGCGCCTCCGGTTCGCCGCGTGCGCCGAGTTCGCGCACGTTGAAGTAGGCGAGCCCGGAGATGACGCCGGAGCCGAGCGCGATGAGGCCGCCGACGAGCTGCTCGGAATTGAGCGTCGGGCGCAGCAGCAGGACGACGCCGACGAAACCGATGACCAGTGCGACGACCATGCCGGCGCGCAGGCGCATGCCGGCGAAGGCGGCGAAGTAGACGGCGAGGAAAAGCGGCGAGGTGTAGTTGAGCGTCACCGCGGTCGCCAGCGGCAGCATGGCGATCGCGTAGAAATACATGAGCAGCGAGACGAAGCCGCTGGCGCCGCGGAACATCTGCAGGCGCCAGTAGGGCGTGGCGAAGGCGATGCCACGCGCGCGCACCAGCGCGGTCATCAGCACGAGCGAGATGGCGCTGCGGTAGAAGACGATCTCCGCTGCCGAGAAACTGTCCGCAGCCAGTTTCACGCACACCCCCATGGCGGCGAAGAGCAGGCTGGCGACGACCATCCACAGGGCTTGCATGTTTGCCCGCAAAGAAACACCGGCTATCGCCGGGGTGTCCCTTTTTTCGTCATTGGCTCGGGAATGTGCACAAACCGCCCCTGGCTAGGCGCGCTGATGCCCCGAAGGAAATCCCCTTGAGGGACGAAGACAGTACACGAAGTACGGCAAGGAAGCGCAACGACGCCAGGGGCGGTTTGCGCACGTTCACCGCAGGTGTTCGCCCATGATGCGGCGATAGAACTCATGGAAGTGCTGCATCCCGTCCTCCATCGGCGACTGGTAGGGACCGACCTCGTTGCGGCCCTCCTTCATCAGCGCGCGGCGACCGCGGTCCATGCGCTCGCCGATCTCGTCGTCCTCGATCGCCGTCTCCATGTAGGCAGCCTGCTCGGCCTCGACGAACTCGCGTTCGAAGAGCGCGATGTCCTCGGGGTAGTAGAACTCGACGACGTTGGTCGTCTTGTCGACGTCGCGCGGAATCAGTGTCGATACGACGAGGACGTGCGGATACCACTCGACCATGATGTTCGGATAGTAGGTGAGCCATACCGCGCCCTGCTTTGGCCGGTCCTCGCCGTAGTAGTCGCGCACCGCCTGCTGCCAGCGTTCGTAGGTCTTCGATCCGGATTTCTGCAGCGAGGTGATGCCGACGCGCTGCACCGAATACCAGTCGCCGAACTGCCAGGTGAGGTCGTCGCAGGTGACGAAGTTGCCGAGCCCCGGGTGGAAGGGGGCGACGTGATAGTCCTCCAGATAGACCTCGATGAAGGTCTTCCAGTTGTAGTTGCACTCGTGGATCTCGACCTTGTCGAGCTTGTAGCCGGAGAAGTCGAAATCGCCGGCGATGTTCATGCCGCCGAGGTCGGCATTGGCCGAGCGGGGCCCGGCGAAGAGCAGGCCGTTCCAGCTTTCCAGCTTCTTCTTGTCGAGATGCAGGCAGGGGTTCTGCGGGAAGTGCGGCGCCCCGATCAGTTCGCCCTGACGGTCGTAGGTCCAGCGGTGGATCGGGCAGACGATGGTCCGGTCGATGGTGCCGCTGCCCTGCAGCATGATCGCCTGCCGGTGGCGGCAGATGTTCGACATCTGCCAGACGGCGTCGTCGTTGCGCACCAGCATCCGGGCATGGTCGAGCCATTCCTGCGTGCGGTAGTTGCCCGTTTCCGGGACCATCAGCTCGTGGCCGACGTAGCCCGGCCCGGCATCGAAGATGAGTTTCTTCTCGAGTTCGAAGATGCTCTCGTCGAAATACCAGTTCACCGGCAACTGGGAAGCGGCCGGTGCAAGTGTTGCTGCCGATGCGATGTCGGACATTCCACGCCTCCAGAAAGACAAGGGGCAGAGCCAAAAGAGGGGGATTGTACCGCGCGCCGAATTTGACCAAAAGCCCGTATTTACGGTATTTTTCGGGGTTTTCTTCGCTCATCTGGCCGCCTCGGCGCCCACCCCCTGCCATGGCAAAAAATACCCCGTCGGCTGACGGCATCGCCGGACTCAAATTCGAAGCCGCACTGGCCGAGCTGGAAGCGCTCGTCGCGTCGATGGAAACCGGCCAGCTGCCGCTGGAGGAATCCCTCAACGCCTACCGTCGCGGAGCCGAATTGCTGCAGCATTGCCAGCGCCAGCTGGCCGATGCCGAGGAAAAGGTGCGCGTGCTGGACAACGGCGTGCTGCGCCCGCTGGATGCCGACGAGGGCAGCCGATGAGCACGCCCTTCACCGAATGGATGGCCGCAACGCAGGCCCGTACGGAAACGGCACTGGGCCGGCTGCTGCCGGCGACCGAGTCGATTCCCGGGCGTCTGCACCGGGCGATGCGCTACAGCACACTGGGCGGCGGCAAACGGGTTCGCCCCCTGCTCGCCTTCGCCGCCGGCGAAATTACCGGTGCTGCGCCGGAAGCGATCGATTTCGCGGCGTGCGCCGTCGAGTGCATCCACGTCTATTCGCTGGTGCACGACGATCTGCCCTGCATGGATGATGACGTGCTGCGCCGCGGCCGCCCGACCTGCCATGTCGAGTTCGACGAACCGACCGCGCTGCTGGTCGGCGACAGCCTGCAGTCGCAGGCCTTCGAACTGCTGGCCCGGGCGCCGCTTGCCGATGCCCCCAGGCAGCTGGAAATGGTTCGCCTGCTGGCGGTGGCCAGCGGTTCCTGCGGCATGGCCGGCGGCCAGGCGATCGATCTCGAATCGGTCGGCAAGCCACTGACGCAGCCTGAGCTCGAACTGATGCACGCGCTGAAAACCGGTGCCCTGATCCGGGCTGCGGTGCTGCTCGGCGCGCTGTGCGGGCAGCCGATGGACGATAACGAGCGCGCGGCGCTGGACCGCTTTGCGAAGCGCGCCGGCTTGCTCTTCCAGGTCGTCGATGACATCCTCGACTGCACGGCGAGCACGGCGACGCTGGGCAAGACGGCAGGCAAGGACGCCGCTGCCGACAAGCCCACCTATGTCAGCCTGCTCGGACTCGAAGGCGCCCGCCGCTATGCCGGCGAGCTGGAAGCCGAGGCGCTCGCCAGTCTGGGCATTTTCGGTGCGCGCAGCCAGCGCCTGGCCGAACTGGCGACTTTCATTTCCCAACGGCAATTCTGAACCCGCGGCCACGCCGTCGTTCCGACCCCAGGACCGCTCCGACACAATGAACGAATTTCCGCTGCTCTCCACCGTCGAATCCCCTGCCGACCTTCGCCGTCTTGAGCGACGGGATCTGCCGCAGCTTACCGACGAACTCCGCGCCTTCCTCGTCGAGTCGGTGGCGAAGACCGGCGGCCATTTCTCGTCCAACCTCGGCACCGTCGAACTGACGGTGGCGTTGCACTACGTCTTCGACACGCCGGCAGACCGGCTGGTCTGGGATGTCGGCCATCAGTGCTACGCCCACAAGGTGCTCACCGGCCGCCGCGAACGGATGTCGACGCTGCGCATGCACGATGGCCTTTCCGGCTTTCCGAAGCGTTCCGAGAGCGAATACGACACCTTCGGCGTCGGCCACTCGTCGACCTCGATCTCCGCGGCGCTGGGCATGGCGCTCGCCGCGAAGCAGAAGGGCGAGCAGCGCAAGGTCGTAGCCATCATCGGCGATGGTGCGATGTCGGCCGGCATGGCCTTCGAGGCGCTGAACAACGCCGGTGTCGCCGATGCCGACCTGCTCGTCATCCTCAACGACAACGACATGTCGATCTCCCAGCCGGTCGGCGCACTGAACAAGTATCTCGCCCGCCTCTTCTCGGGCCGCACCTTCAACGCCGCTCGTCGCGCCGGCGAGAAGGTGCTCGGCGTTGCGCCGCCGCTGCTGGAGTTCGCCAAGCGCGCCGAAGAGCACGTCAAGGGCATGCTGACGCCGGGCACGCTGTTCGAGGAGTTCGGCTTCAACTACATCGGCCCGATCGACGGCCACGACCTCGACTCGCTGATCCCGACACTGCAGAACCTGCGCGAGCTGAAAGGGCCACAGTTCCTGCACGTGATCACCAAGAAAGGCCAGGGCTACAAGCACGCGGAAGCGGACCCGATCCTTTACCACGGAGTCGGCAAGTTCCAGCCCGATATCGGCATCGAGCCGCCGCCGGCAGCGCCCAAGCTGACCTATACGCAGGTCTTCGGCGACTGGCTGTGCGACATGGCCGCAAACGAGCCCCGCCTGGTCGGCATCACGCCGGCAATGCGCGAAGGCTCCGGCATGGTGCGCTTCGCCGAGACCTTCCCGGACCGTTACTACGATGTCGGCATTGCCGAGCAGCACGCGGTCACTTTTGCCGCCGGTCTCGCCTGCGAAGGCCTGAAGCCGGTGGTCGCCATCTATTCGACTTTCCTGCAGCGCGGCTACGACCAGCTGGTGCACGATGTGGCACTGCAGAACCTGCCGGTGGTGTTCGCCATCGACCGTGGTGGCCTCGTCGGCGCCGACGGCCCGACGCACCACGGCACCTTCGATATTTCGTACCTGACCTGCATCCCGAACATGGCGATCATGACGCCTGCGGACGAGGCCGAATGCCGCATGCTGCTGTCGACAGCGATGACGCTCGACTGCCCGAGCGCAGTCCGCTACCCGCGCGGATCGGGCATGGGCACGATTCCCGGTACCGATCTGGCGACCCTGCCGGTCGGCAAGGGAGAAGTGCGGCGCCGGGGCAATTCCGGCAAAGGTATCGCTATCCTCGCTTTCGGCAGCATGCTGGCACCGGCGCTGGCAGCCGGCGAGGTGCTCGATGCCACGGTCGCCAACATGCGCTTCGTCAAGCCGATCGACCGCGAGCTGATTTTGCAGCTGGCCGGGGAACATTCGCTGCTGGTCAGCGTCGAAGAAAATGCCCTGATCGGCGGCGCCGGTTCGGAAGTCGCGCGCGTGCTGGAAGAAGCCGGTTGCAAGGTTCCCCTGCTGCGTCTCGGCCTCCCCGACCGCTTCATCGATCACGGCGACCATGCACGACTGCTGGCCGAAATCGGCCTCGACCGCGACGGTATCGTCCGTTCCATCCAGGCCCGGCAGCAGGCGTAACAATAACGAACGGCCCGCACAGAGAACAGCAATGAACGCACCGCAAGCCCCCGCCGCCATGGAAGACGTCCAGGGTTCGGCAGACACGCGCCAGATCGCGATCAACAAGGTCGGCATCAAGTCGATCCGCCACCCGGTCAAGGTCCAGGACAAGACCGGCGGCGTGCAGCACACGATCGCCGTCTTCAACATGTACGTCAGCCTGCCGCACAACTTCAAGGGCACGCACATGTCGCGCTTCGTCGAGATCCTGAACGGTCACGAGCGCGAGATTTCGGTCGAGAACTTCCCGGCGATGCTGGCTTCGATGGTCGAGCGGCTGGAGGCCGAGAGCGGCCACATCGAGATGAACTTCCCCTATTTCGTGAACAAGGCGGCGCCGGTTTCCGGCGTACAGAGCCTGATGGACTACGACGTCACCTTCGTCGGCGACATCTGCAGCAGTGAAGTGGTGTCCACGGTCAAGGTTGTCGTCCCAGTGACCAGCCTGTGCCCGTGCTCGAAGAAGATCTCGGAGTACGGTGCGCACAACCAGCGCTCGCACGTGACCGTCACCGCTCGCCTCAACGAGCACATGTGGCTGGAGGAAATCATCTCGCTGGTCGAGGCGGAAGCCTCATGCGAATTGTTCGGCCTGTTGAAGCGCCCGGATGAGAAGTACGTCACCGAACGCGCCTACGACAATCCGAAATTCGTCGAGGACATGGTGCGCGACGTCGCCGCCCGCCTCAACGCAGAGAAGCGCATCTCGGCCTATGTCGTCGAATCCGAGAATTTCGAGTCGATCCACAACCACTCGGCCTATGCGCTGATCGAGCGCGACAAGGACCGCAGTTCCGGTTTCTGCGGCGCCGACTGATCTCAGCGATACAGACAACAAAAAAGGCGCCGAGGCGCCTTTTTTGTTGGGTCTGAAGAGAGACGGAGAGCTATTACGCCTCGGCCTTCTTGCTGACCAGCTTTTCCTTGATGCGGGCCGACTTGCCGGAACGCTCGCGGAGGTAGTACAGCTTGGCGCGACGCACGTCGCCACGACGCTTCACTTCAACCGATGCGACCAGCGGCGAGTAGGTCTGGAACGTACGCTCGACGCCTTCGCCGGACGAGATCTTGCGGACGGTGAAAGCCGAATTCAGGCCACGGTTGCGCTTGGCGATGACAACGCCTTCGTAAGCCTGCAGACGCTCACGGTTGCCTTCCTTGACCTTCACCTGGACGACGACGGTGTCGCCCGGAGCGAAATCGGGGATGCTCTTGCCCAGACGGGCGATTTCTTCCTGCTCGAGTTGCTGAATCAGATTCATTTTTAAGCTCCTAAGTTTTCCTGACCGCATTGCTCCTGTTCGGCCTTGAGTTCTGACTCAAACTCCGCCAGGAGTTGCGCTTCCTCTTTCGACAGCGGTTTTTGCAACATTCTTCCGGCCAACAACTCCGGCCTCCGCTGCCATGTCCGCCCCAGCGACTGTTTCAGCCGCCAGCGACGAATCTTTTCGTGGTGACCGGAAAGCAGCACCTCCGGCACCCGCATGCCCTCGTATTCCTCGGGCCGCGTGTAGTGCGGGCAATCCAGCAGGCCCGACACGAACGAATCCTCTACCGCCGACTGTGCGTCATTGAGCACACCCGGCAACTGCCTGACGACGGCATCGATCAGCGCCATCGCCGGAATCTCGCCTCCGGAGAGCACGAAATCCCCGATCGAGATTTCCTCATCGACGCAGCGCTCGATCAGCCGCTCGTCGATTCCTTCGTAGCGCCCGCAGAGAAGAACCAAACCTTCGTCTGCCGTTGCCGCATTTGCCACGAACTGCATCACCCGCTCGTGCGTCAGCGGTTTGCCCTGCGGCGAGAGGTAGATGACGCGGCTCGCCGCCACACCTGCCTCGCGCTGCCTCGCCTTCGCTGCGTTGATCGCAGTTTCCAGCGGTTCTGGCAGCATCACCATGCCGGGGCCGCCGCCGTAGGGCCGGTCGTCCACCGTCCGGTAGTTGCTTGCGACGTAATCGCGCGGATTCTGGAATCCGAGCGACCAGGCACCTTCTTCAAGCGCCCGCCGGGTCACTCCGCTTTCCGTCAGCGCGGTGAACATCTCCGGAAAGATGGTCACGGCATCGATGCGCAGGGTCACCAGTCAGTTTCCCAATCGACGCTAATGCGTCCGGCTGCCAGATCGACATCGAGAACCACGGCGCCGACAAAAGGCAGCAGATGTTCCCTGCCCCCTTCCGACTTGACGCACAGGACGTCGTTGGCTCCCGTTTCGATCAGACGATCGACCTTGCCAAGAGGCTCGCCACGGACATTCACGACGTCCAGGCCGATCAGATCGTCCCAGTAATACTCGTTTTCACCTGCCGGCGGCATCGCTTCGCGCGGCACACCGACGAGGGTTCCTTTCAGGGCTTCGGCCGCATTGCGGTCACTCACCCCATCCAGCTGGGCCACGACTGCACCGAGGTGCAGACGGCTGCGCCGGATTGCTACTTCATGCCACGTTTCGGGGGCATGTTCCTGCCCAAGCCACCATGCCGGCAGCTTGCCCCAGGCTTGCGGATCGTCAGCGAGGGGATACACCCTTACCCAGCCCTGCACTCCGTAGGCCCCGACAATCTTGCCGAGGATGACCAAGGGCTGGCCGGACAAGGAGGTCTGCACTACCTCAGGCGGCAGCCTTGGCCGACTGCTTGACCAGACGGGCAACGGTCGGCGACAGCTGGGCGCCGTTCTGCTGCCAGTACGTCAGGCGATCCGTGGCGATGCGCAGCGTTTCCGCCGAGCCGGACGCCACCGGATTGTAGAAGCCGATGCGCTCGATGAAGCGGCCATCACGGCGGTTGCGCGAATCGGCAGCAACGATGTTGTAGAACGGACGCTTCTTGGCGCCACCACGGGCAAGGCGAATCACAACCATTGTGTTCTCTTCCGGAATCAGAAAAAGGGGGAGATTATAGCAAGAAAGCACGACAAAACAATCCCCTACTTCACTGTAACGAACGGGCCGCCGGAAAAGGCAGGGGCGACAGCACGATTGCCTTCGGAGAAGGCAGGAAGCTCTCCTATAATCACGCTGCCTAAAATAGCCAGCTCAGCATGAACGACTCCCGATTTCCCGAAGACGACACCCTGTCGATGATCGACCTGCGCGCGATCCTCGACTGGCTGGCGACGCCTCCTGCAGCACAGGCCGAAGACGAGTTGCAGCCATTGCATACCCATCTCACGGCGCTGCGCGACACCACGACCACCGCCCATCAGAGGCACAAGGTACTGGATCTGCTCTATGCGCGTGCGCACAGTGTCGTGCAACGACTTCTCCCTGACATTACGGGAGTTTCGCTGCCGCTCTCCCGGCGGATCCGTCATACCGTGCGCGGCATGCAGACCTTGCTGCTGATGATCGCCGAGGACTACCTGAAGACGCTCGGGGAACTTGACGAGCATCTGGTCAAGGGGCTGCGCCGACCGCCGGAGCTTACCCTGTGGCGCGCCATCGACGCCCTGGCCACCCATCAGTTGATCAGCAACTATGCGGCAGCTCCGTATGCCCCCGGCGTCTGGAAGCTGATGCATGAAGCCTATCGCACGGCGGTAGAGAGCCGACACGAGGACACTCACGTTCAGGGCGTGGACGGCACCATCAACGACATCTACCTGCGAGCCAACCTGCTGGCCTGTACGCAACCGGCTTCCTTCACCTCCCGCGAGATCGATCTCGTGGTGGACTACATCCGGCGTTTCGGCAACCGTGCCACATTTCTCCCGTCCGCCCAGGCAGCCCAGGGGGAAGGGGTTTTCTGGTCGGATGCAAGCCGCGACACCCCCCCGACTTCGGCAAACAGGATGCCGCCAGCGGACGGCGCCACCTGCTTCGCCTGCGAACAGCTGGCACAGCTCGCCGAGGAGCAGGTCGATGCACTCGACGCTGGAACCCCGCCCGACGTGCTCGATCTCCCGGAAATCACGCTGACTGCTGCCGGCCGCGGCGTCCTCCGCCGCCTCGCGCACCACTGGGGGCACCCGGGAAAGAGGCGCTTCCCTCGACGCCGGCAGAACTATCGCGCCATCCTCTGTATCGGGCTCGCACCGATCTGGCAGCTTCTCCACGAGCAACAAACCGTTGCCGGCGAACTCACCAGCTGGATGGTGACCAACGAGAGCCCCGATGGCTACGCGGTGATGCACGTTTCAGGCAAGACCGGTCGCCTGGCGGCTGGCGACGTCGTCGCCATGCGCACGGAACACGCGGCCGACTGGCAGATATGCATCGTGCGCTGGGCCTTGTCCGAAAATCCGGAACATCTGGAGCTCGGCCTGCAGATTCTTGCCACCCATGCGACACCGGCCACCCTTGCCGTACACACCCGCAAGGTGGAGGCGCCGCGCCAGAAAGTGCTCGCACTGCCCGCCCTGCCGCCGCTGCATCCGGACGAGATGCTGGTGGCCCCTGTCGGCACGGTGGTTCCGGATTGCGACCGGATGGTCCTGATGCTTGAACAAGGCAATCTGGAAATTCGCGAAATCCGGGCCACCCGGCTTGCGGAACAGACTGCCAGCATCGAGGTCGCTGCGTTCGAGACGAACTTCCTGCCCTGACCGCAGGCGCTACCGACGACGACGCCGGCGGCGCTCTCCCGCCCCCTCGAACTCGGGGAGTGTCGCCGCAACCAGCCCGCCGAGCAGAACCACTGCCCAGGAAAGATAGACCCAGAGCAGGAAGATCGGCACTGCAGCGAAGGCTCCGTAAATGGCCTTGTAGGACGGGAAGTAGGCCAGATACAGCTCGAAGGCCCGCTGCAGTAGCAGGAAACCCAGCGCGGCAGCGGCTCCCGCGATGAACGAATGGCGCCAGCGAACGACGGCATTCGGAACTGCCCGGTAGAGAAAGGCGAAGAACAGCACGAGGACGGCAAACGAGATGCCCTTGAAGACTGGCGCCCGGATCCAGCGCAATTCACTGAGCAGCCCGAACGATGCCGTCAGCGCCGACGACATCGCCGCAAGGACGGCGCCGACGAACACCGGCCAGGCAGCGACGACGATCGCATAGAGGGCAATCCGCTGCCACAGGGGACGCGGGGAACGAACCTGCCAGACGTGGTTGAATGCGCGCTCGACCGTGTTCATGAGCAGGAAGGTCGTGATGACGAGTACAGCGACGCCGAAGGTGCTGACTTCCGCTGCCCGCTGGGAAAACAGCAGCAGCTTGCCCGAAATCAACCCGGCGGATCCCGGCGGCAGCAGATGCGTTACCAGGAGTTTGTCGACATGATCGACAAAACTGGCGAACGCCGGGAAGACTGATACGAATGCAAGGATCAGCGCAACCAGCGGCACCAGGGAAATCAGTGTCGTGAATGCCAGACTGGCACTGATCTGATCGAAGTCCTCCTCGCCGAAACGACGGAAGATGCGCCCGAGAAACGGGAACAGGAAGGATCGGGTCGTGGCCATAGGCTGGCTATAATAGCCGGATATTTCGAAACATCTTCAGCACGCCGTCACCAAAACTGCGGCCACCACCCCCGATGCCCCCTTCCCGTATTGCCTACTTCACCGCCTGCGCCAGCCTGATTGCACTGATTTTCCTCGGTCTCGCCTGGGAACTTCGCCTGGCTCCGCTACAGGCGGGAGGATCGGCACTCGCGCTCAAGATCGTGCCATTGCTGTTCCCGCTTTTCGGGATACTTCACGGCAAGCGCTACACGTACAAATGGTCTTCGCTGCTCATCCTGCTGTATTTCGCCGAAGGCCTCGTCCGCTCGACGACCGAGCCGCCGCCGTCGCAGTACCTGGCCATGGCCGAAGTGCTGCTGTCGCTGTTGTTCTTCGCTGCAGTCGTCGCCTACCTGCGCCAGACGCGGGCAGGATGAAAAAACGCCGGAGAATCTCCGGCGTCCATTGCGAGTCCCCGACAGGACAATCCTGCGTCAGACGTCACCCTGCGGGTTGAGCTTCTCCCCGGAAGAATGCAGCTTGTTCAGTGCATTCAGATAGGCCTTGGCCGAGGCGATGACGATATCGGTGTCGGCGCCGTTGCCATTGACGATACGGCCGCCGCGCGACAGTCGAACGGTCACCTCGCCCTGCGCATCTGTTCCCGTCGTGATGGCATTCACCGAGTAGAGAAGCAGTTCGGAACCGCTCTTGGCCACGGTTTCGATCGCCTTGAAGGTTGCATCGACCGGGCCGCCGCCAACAGCGCCGGCCTTGTGTTCGGCTCCGCCGACAGTCAGCGTCACTGCCGCCTCCGGCGTTTCTCCGGTTTCCGAGCAGACGCGCGAATAAACTAGCTTGTAGTGCTCATCTTCCGGCGTCACCGTCTCGTCGGACACCAACGCCTGCAGATCCTCGTCGAAGATCTCGTGCTTCTTGTCGGCAAGTTCCTTGAAGCGGGCAAAGGCTGCGTTCAATGCTTCGTCGCTGGCAAGCTCGATGCCGAGTTCCGAAAGCCGTGTCTTGAAGGCGTTGCGGCCGGAATGCTTGCCGAGAACGAGCTTGTTCTGCGTCCAGCCGACATCCTCGGCACGCATGATTTCGTAGGTTTCCCGGTGCTTGAGCACGCCATCCTGGTGAATTCCGGATTCGTGCGCGAAGGCGTTGGCCCCGACCACGGCCTTGTTCGGCTGCACCGGGTAACCGGTGATCTGCGACACCAGCTTCGAGGCAGGAACGATCTGCGTCGCGTCGATGCCGGTCTCGACCGGGAAGATGTCGGCACGCGTGCGCACCGCCATGACGATCTCCTCCAGCGAGGCATTGCCGGCACGCTCGCCAAGGCCGTTGATCGTGCATTCCACCTGGCGCGCACCGACAAGAACGGCAGCCAGCGAGTTGGCAACGGCAAGGCCGAGATCGTTGTGGCAATGAACCGACCAGACCACCTTGTCGGCGCCCGGCACACGGGCGATCAACTGCTTGATCGTCTCGGCGAACTGGCCCGGCAGGTTGTAACCCACGGTATCAGGCACGTTGATCGTCGTCGCTCCGGCCTTGATCACCGCCTCGAAGATGCGGCAAAGGAAATCGATTTCGGAACGCCCTGCATCCTCGGCCGAGAATTCCACATCATTGGTATATTCACGCGCCCAGCCAATGGCCTTGACCGCCTGCTCGACGACCTGATCCGGCGTCATGCGCAGCTTCTTCTCCATGTGGATCGGGCTGGTGGCGATGAAGGTGTGGATGCGACCCTTCACCGCCGGCTTGATCGCCTCGCCAGCGCGGCGGATGTCGTTCTCGTTGGCACGTGCCAGCGAACATACCGTCGACTCCTTGATCGCCTCGGCAATGGCATGGATGGCATCGAAATCGCCGGGAGAAGCCGCGGCAAAACCGGCCTCGATCACATCGACCTTCATCCGCTCGAGTTGCCGGGCGACGCGGATCTTTTCTTCCTTGGTCATCGACGCTCCGGGGCTCTGCTCACCGTCGCGCAAGGTGGTATCGAAAATTACCAAACGTTCTTTCATGTCTGACTCCAGATATGGAAATCCATCAGCGGCGTCGCATTCGCGAGGCCGGCCGGAAACTGCTACTCAAATTGTGGGAGGAAGATTTAGCGCGCGAGGCGCAGCAGCGGCCGCGCCAATAGCAGGGCGCGAAGGGAAACGAAAGTGGTGCGCACGGCGCGCCGGAACTTGACCATGAATCGACTATAAACATTGCCCGGCGCGCGTGTCAACGCGATCAGGCGCCGACACCTGGCTTGCGCCGCAGCATGCGCCAGGCAGCCATCGCGTAACCCGACAGGGCGTAAATGACGAAGAATCCGAAAAGGGTAACTTCCGGTTTCAGAGCCATCAGCGCAAAGACCAGTGCGATCGCGGCGACGGCCATGAAGGGGACGCTCTTGCGTAGATTGATGTCCTTGAAACTGTAGAAACGGACGTTCGTGACCATCGTCACACCGGCAAAAATCGTCGTCGCCGCCGCCAGCAGGGCGAAATCGCTGCCGGCATAGCCACCATCGATCGCCACCCAGATGAACCCGGCAACCAGTGCCGCCGCCGCCGGACTGGGAAGTCCCTGGAAATAGCGCTTGTCCATCACTTCCAGCGTCGTATTGAAGCGGGCGAGGCGCAACGCCGCCCCGGCACAATAGATGAAGGCAGCGATCCAGCCGAGGCGGCCGAGATCCTTGAGCGCCCACTCGTACATCACCAGTGAAGGAGCAGCGCCAAAGGAAACCATGTCGGACAGGGAGTCGTATTCGGCACCGAAGGCCGACTGGGTGCGGGTAAGCCGGGCGACACGACCATCGAGACCATCGAGCACCATGGCGATGAAGATTGCCACGGCAGCCTTCTCAAAATTGCCCTGCATCGCCATGACGATGGCGAAGAAACCGGAAAACAGCGCCGCCGTGGTGAACAGGTTGGGCAGGATGTAGATGCCCTTGCGTCGCAGTTCCGGGTTGAAGATGGCCTTGCGGGGGAGTTTCGGATCCGGCATATATCGAGTCAGTGGGGCGAGGAGGCTTGCCCGTTCAGCAAAAGAGTGCGCAAAGGATACACCTTTTCGCGGCCCGGAAAGAAACTCGCCCGGCACATGTCCGGGCGAGTTCATCAAGCATCAAAGCAGGTGCAGATCAGTTCTTCGACTGGTCGACCAGCTTGTTCTTCTTGATCCACGGCATCATGTCGCGCAGCTTCTCGCCAACCTGCTCGATCGGGTGAGCAGCGGTCAGGCGGCGACGCGCAGTCATCGACGGGTAGTTGGTCTTGCCCTCGAGGATGAACATCTTGGCGTATTCGCCCGACTGGATGCGCTTGAGTGCAGCACGCATGGCGTAGCGCGATTCCTCGTTGATGACTTCCGGACCGGTCACGTACTCGCCGTACTCGGCATTGTTCGAGATCGAGTAGTTCATGTTGGCGATGCCGCCTTCGTACATCAGGTCGACGATCAGCTTCAGCTCGTGCAGGCACTCGAAGTAGGCCATTTCCGGCGCATAGCCGGCTTCGGTCAGGGTCTCGAAACCCATCTTGACCAGCTCGACGGCACCGCCGCAGAGGACGGCCTGTTCGCCGAAGAGGTCGGTCTCGGTCTCTTCACGGAAGTTGGTCTCGATGACGCCGCCCTTGGTGCCGCCGTTGGCAGCAGCGTACGACAGGGCGATGGCCTTGGCCTTCTTGGTCACGTCCTGATGCACGGCGATCAGCGACGGCACGCCACCGCCCTTCAGGTATTCGGAGCGCACGGTGTGGCCCGGGCCCTTCGGCGCGACCATGATCACGTCGAGGTCGGCGCGCGGCACGACCTGGTTGTAATGCACGTTGAAGCCGTGCGCGAAGGCCAGTGCTGCGCCCTTCTTGATGTTCGGTTCGATGTCGTTGTAATACACGGCCGGGATGTTCTCGTCCGGCAGCAGGATCATGACGACGTCGGCGCCCTTGACGGCCTTGGCGACTTCCTCGACCTTGAGGCCGGCCTTCTCGGCCTTGGACCAGGAAGCGCCGTTCTTGCGCAGGCCAACGGTGACCTTGACGCCGGAGTCCTTCAGGTTCTGGGCGTGGGCGTGGCCCTGCGAGCCGTAGCCAACGATGGTGACCTTCTTGCCCTTGATCAGGGAGAGGTCGGCGTCCTTGTCGTAATAGACTTTCATGGGAGTCCTTTCAGTGGATCTATCTGGGTTCAAACTTTGAGGATGCGGTCGCCACGGCCGATGCCGCTGACGCCGGTACGAACGGTTTCGAGAATCAGGCCGGCATCGATGGCGCTGATGAACGAATCGAGCTTGCTGCTGGAGCCGGTCAGCTCCACGACGTAGGTCGAGTCAGTGACGTCGATGATGCGACCACGGAAAATGTCGGCCATGCGCTTCATCTCCTCGCGGTCCTTGCCGGTGGCGCGAACCTTGATCAGCATCAGCTCACGCTCGATGTGCGCGGCTTCCGACAGGTCGACAACTTTCACGACATCGACCAGCTTGTTCAGCTGCTTGGTGATCTGCTCCAGCACGTCGTCCGAACCAGTCGTGACGATCGTCATGCGCGACAGCGAAGCATCCTCGGTCGGCGCGACGGTCAGGGTTTCGATGTTGTAGCCGCGGGCGGAAAAGAGGCCGGAAACACGCGACAGGGCGCCGGCTTCGTTCTCGATAAGAATGGAAATGATATGACGCATTTTTTCTATCTCTCCGCGCTTACAGATCTTCGGCCAGGATCATGTCGGTCAGGCCCTTGCCGGCCGCCACCATCGGGAAGACGTTGGCCTCGCGGTTGGTCTGGAAGTCCATGAACACCAGGTCGTTCTTGTGGTCGATGAAGGCCTTCTTCAGCGCCGGCTCGACATCCTCCGGCTTCTCGACGCGGATGCCGACGTGGCCATAGGCCTCGGCCAGCTTGACGAAGTCCGGCAGCGAATCCATGTAGGAACCGGAATAGCGGCTGCCGTAGAACATCTCCTGCCACTGGCGGACCATGCCCAGGTAGCGGTTGTTCAGGCTGATGATCTTCAGCGGCAGGCGGAACTGCTTGGCGGTCGACAGTTCCTGGATGCACATCTGGATCGAGCCCTCGCCGGTAACGACGGCAACGGTCGCATCGGGGTTGGCGAACTGCGCGCCCATGGCGTATGGCAGGCCGACACCCATGGTGCCAAGGCCGCCGGAGTTGAGCCAGCGACGCGGCTTGTCGAACGGGTAGTACTGCGCCGCCCACATCTGGTGCTGGCCGACGTCGGAGCAAACGATGGCCTCGCCCTTGGTAATCTCGTAGAGCTTCTGCACCACGTACTGCGGCATGATCAGATCGCTGTCCTGCTTGTAACCCAGACAGTTCTTGCCGCGCCACTCACCGATCTGCTTCCACCAGTCCGCAGTCAGTTCCGGGTTCGGTTTGTTCGGCTCGAGCAACTTCATCATTTCGTCGAGCACGTCCGGCACATTGCCGACGATCGGCACGTCCACCTTCACGCGCTTCGAAATCGACGACGGGTCGATGTCGATATGGATGATCTTGCGCTGCTCTTCGGCGAAATTATCCGGATTGCCGATGACCCGGTCGTCGAAACGGGCGCCAACCGCGAGAACGACATCGGCGTAATGCATGGCCATGTTGGCCTCGACCGTGCCGTGCATGCCGAGCATGCCCAGATTCTGCCGGTCGGTTGCCGGGAATGCGCCGAGCCCCATCAGGGTATTGGTCACCGGATAGCCGAGATGGCGGGCAAGTTTCGTGATCTTTTCCGATGCGTCGGAGAGGATGGCGCCACCACCGACATAGATGATCGGACGCCGGGCTTCGCCCAGCAGTTGCACGGCCTTCTTGATCTGGCCGAGATGCCCCTTGACGACCGGATTGTAGGAACGCATCTGCACGGTCTGCGGATAGTCGAATTCGCAGAGATGGGCAGTAACGTCCTTCGGGATGTCGACGACGACCGGGCCCGGCCGACCGGTCTTGGCAATGTGGAAGGCCTTCTTGATCGTGCTGGCGAGATCGCGAACGTCCTTGACCAGGAAGTTGTGCTTCACGCACGGACGGGTGATCCCCACCGTATCCACTTCCTGGAAGGCATCGAGGCCGATCGCCGGCGTCGGCACCTGTCCGGACAGCACGACAAGCGGCACCGAGTCCATGTAGGCGGTGGCGATGCCGGTCACGGCATTGGTCGCGCCCGGACCGGAAGTCACCAGCGCTACGCCAACCCTCTGCGAGGACCGGGAATAGCCGTCGGCGGCATGCACAGCTGCCTGCTCATGGCGTACCAGAATGTGCTTGATCTGGTCCTGCTTGAACAGTTCATCATAGATGTGCAGCACAGACCCGCCGGGATAGCCGAAAACGTATTCGACCTTTTCTTCCTGCAGGCACCTGATTACAATCTCCGCACCGGTCATCTTCATCTGGTTCCGCCTTACAAACCTGGTTCTCGAAAAACGCGTAACCTTATCGGTAAGGCCCCGTTTGGTCAAGGCAAAAGCCGCATTCCGGCTGGCTAGCTCCCTGATTTCCTGAAGGAACATCTCTGGCAACACAACGAGAACTGTCGGACTTTCTCGCCTCGGTCGAGCGCCGAGCCTTCCGGCAGGCGGCCTACGCCGTACGAAACGACGAGACTGCGCTGGATATCGTTCAGGATTCGATGATGAAACTGGCCGAAAAATATGGCGACCGGCCAGCCGAAGAGTTCCCGATGCTTTTCCAGCGCATCCTGCAGAACGGGGTGCGCGACCACCATCGCCGGCACAAGGTCCGTTCGATGTGGACGACGCTGTTCTCGGCGCTTTCCCCGAAGGATGAGGAAGATCACGATCCGCTCGAGTCGCTCGAGGTCGAAAACACCTCGAAGATTGCGGATACGCCTCACGGGCGCCTCGAGCAGGCGCAGGTACTGGCGGTAATCGAGAACGAGATTAGAAAACTGCCGGCACGTCAACGCGAAGCCTTCCTGATGCGTTATTGGGAGGATATGGATGTCGCCGAGACGGCCCTTGCCATGGGCTGCTCGGAAGGCAGCGTCAAAACACACTGCTCGCGCGCCACGCACGCGCTGGCTGCAGCACTCAAGGCCAAGGGGGTTGGCTTATGAACGAACTGCATTTCGGCTATCAGGTCCGGCAGCATCTCAACCGTGGCTTGGAAACCATCGACGAAGACAAGCTGAAGCAGCTGGCAAGCGCACGTCAGCGCGCCCTGTCGGCCCAGAGGCATGCCGCCGGCGCACCAGTGCTGGCCGGCGCGGGTTTTTTCTTCCGCTTTCATACGGAAAACCTGCGCCCCCGGCACCTGCTGCTTGTCGTTGTACTGATCCTGATGACAGGGCTCTACGCCAGCTGGCAGGCAGAGACCATCGTCGCCGAGCTGTCGGACGTGGACAGCGCCCTGCTGGCCGATGACGTGCCGGTGGAAGCGCTGCTCGACAAAGGCTTCGAGTCATGGCTCAAAGATTCGCACTCGCACTGATCGCGGCACTCTGCCTGAGTGCACCGCTGCGTGCGGACACCAATCCCATCGTCGTCGCGACGCCGCCACAACCCGCCTGGGCGGCCCTCAGTCAGGAACAGCAGGCCGTGCTCGCCCCGCTCGCCGGCGAATGGGACCGTCTGGAAAACTATCGGCGCAAGAAGTGGCTGAGCATCGCCGCTCGTTACCAGTCCATGAGCCCGGAAGAACAGCAGCGCGTTCAGGAAAGGATGCGTCGCTGGACTGCACTCACACCGGCAGAACGCCTCGCCGCGCGCCAGAAGTATCGGGAAGTGAAGACGCTCCCCCCGGAGGAAAAGGCCGAGTTGCGGGAAAAGTGGCAGAGATACAATCAGTTGCCCGAAGAAGAGAAGCAGCGCCTGCGTGAGCAGCGGGCTGCGCGCAAGGCACAACCCGACAAAACCACCCCTGACGAAACATCCCGATGACCGATAACCGATCGACGCCCGGCATTGCCCGGCGACTTGCTGCAATGTCCTACGAAGCGCTGCTCATCACGGCGCTGATCATCTTCGCGCTGATCGTGCCGCACATGCTGCTGGGTGCATTTGCCAAGATCCAGGCCCCGCACACGGTGATCAAGATTCACCTGTTCATTGTCCTGCTCGTCTATTTCTGCTGGTTCTGGATGCATGGCGGACAGACGCTGGCGATGAAGACCTGGCGCATCCGCGTCGTCGACGTCAGCGGTGCCCGGCTGCGTCCGGCGCAGGCCGTGCTGCGCTACATGGCTGCCTGGGTGAGCATCGGGCTTGCCGGCGTCGGGATTCTCTGGGCGCTGTTCGACCGCGACGGCCAGTTCCTGCACGACCGCATCGCCGACACCCGGATCGTTACCGCCTGATCAGCGCCGTTCCACCCACCACAGCATGCCCGCCGCTGCCAGCATGAACATCAGCGACGGCGCGGCAGCACTGGTGAATGCCGGCCAGCTGTTGATCGCCCCGAGGTTGGAAAACAGGCCGTTCAGCATGTGGAAGAGGATGCCGATCATCACCCCGGTGAAGATCTTCAGACTCACGCCGGCAACCCGGTTGTGCGTGTATCCGAACGGCAGAGCCAGGGCGATCATGACCAGCGCTGCAAGCGGATAAACCGCCTTCTTCCACAGCGCGATCTCATAACGCTGCGCCTTCTGCTTGTTGATGGTGAGATGCTTGATATATGAGGTCAGGTGCCACAACGACATGCTCTCTGGGCGCACCAGCAGCACCGACAATATGTCCGGATTGAGTGCCGACTTCCAGACAATTTCCGGCTCCGTTGTGACGCTGCCGCGATTGCCGCTCAGGTTGGTTCGAACAACGTTCTTGAGCTTCCAGCTTGCCGGAGGCAGGTACTCGCCCTCTTCCGCCTCGCTCACCGAAACCAGGTGCGCGGCCTGATCGAATTCGTAGATCCGGATGCTGCGCAGCTGTGCATCCGGGGTCACGGCGCGCACATTGACGAAAGTCATGTCGTCCTTGACCCACAGCCCAGTGCGAAACTCTGCAGCAACCAACTTGCCAACGGCACTCAGCCGCAACTGCTTGGCTGCCCGTTCCGCCGGCGGCGCGACGAATTCACCAACGAGCAGAGTTGCCACACCGAACACTGCGGCGATCTGCAACAGCGTCCACAGCAAGCGTCCAGTCGATAGTCCAGAGGCCCGCATCACCGTGATCTCCGAGTGTCGCGCCAGGGTCGACAGTGCATACAGCGCACCGATCAGCACCGCGATCGGCATCAGTTCATAGATTCTGCCGGGCAGCTTGAGTGCAAGGAAAGCGAGCGCATGCTGCAGCAGATAGCCACCCTTGCCTACATCACGCATTTCCCCGATCAGGTCGAAGAAGCTGAAGAGCACCAGGAATGCAGCCAGGACAAGCAGGATCGCGGCGGAGACCTCCCGGGCCAGGTAGCGCTTGTAGAGCTTCATCGCTGCAACCGCAGGAAAGAGAAGACCATGATCCGGCGGGCAAACAGCAACGGCAGGGCCAGCAACATCACCAGATGGATCGAGAGCAGGCCGGCGATGAAAGATATCTTGCCCTGGGCCACCCAGGCCTGGGCCAAAGAGAGGAGATTGCTGTAGATCGTGTAGACGAGCAGCGCCAGAATCAGGTTCGCAGAGCGCCCGGCACGCGGGTTGACGAACGACAGCGGGATCGCCAGCAGCGCAAGAACCAGCGCAGATACGGGAACATTGATCCGCCACAGCAGTTCGGCACGTGCGCGGCGATCGGCCGTGCGCACCAGATCAGTCGTGGACTCGCCGGCAATGGTCCGTTCGATTCCGCGCGCTTCCCTCGTCTCCACCCGGAGGGCGTACTTGTCGAATTCCATGATGCGGAACTCCGGCGTCCCGGGAACGACTTCGTAGCGCCGCCCCTTTTCGAGCACCATGAAGCGATCGCCGTTCTCGACGGTTTCCTGGTAACCCCGGCTGGCCATCGTCACCCCCAGCTTCCCGTGCTGCACGGCGCTGATGAAGACATTCTTTACGTGCGTCTCATCCTCGCCGAGGGTCTCGACGAAAACAACCCGGTCGGTGGACGATGCTTCCTTGAAGCTGCCGGGAGCCACCTGGGAGGCATCGCTGCGTACCGTCATCTTCTGCTTGAAATCAGCGCTCATTTCATGCGCCCAGGGAGAGAGCACCAGCGTCAGGGTCGCGATGGCGACGAGCAGCGGGAAGGCAAAGATCAGAACCGGCCGCACCCATGCCGTCAGCGGCATGCCTGCAGAAAACCAGACGACCATCTCGGAATCGCGGTAACTGCGCGACAAAGAGAGCAAAACAGCGACAAACAGGGTCAAGGAAAGCAAATAGGCCGAATAGTTCAAGGCAGCGAAGCCAAGAAGGGCGGCCACGGCCTCTGCTGCAATCCGTCCGGCCGCGGCATCGCCAAGCAGACGAATGCCCTGGATCGCGACCATGATCGCAAACAGCGCGACGAAGACGCCAGCGGCAGATTGGGCAAATTCACGCCGGACGGCGCGCTGGAAGACCATGCTTTGACTTATGCGAAAAGCTGCGGTGATAATCAGGTTTCAGTGCAAAACCTGCATTCAGGAGCGGCGAGTGGAATTTAGCATAAAAAGCGGCAGCCCGGAAAAACAGCGCAGCGCCTGCGTCGTCGTCGGCGTCTTCGAACCGCGGAAACTGACCCTTCCCGGCGAACTTCTCGACAACGCCTCGCGCAACTATCTTTCCGACATCATTCGTCGCGGCGACATGGAAGGCAAGCTCGGTTCCACGCTGCTCCTGCACAACGTGCCCGGCACCCTCTGCGACCGGGTGCTGCTGGTCGGGCTCGGCAAGGAAAAGGAGTTCCGCGAGAAGGAGTACTGCCAGGCCATTCGCGTCGCCGCAAAGACGCTGAACGAAACCGGCTCCTTCGACGGCACCATCTTCCTCACCGAGATTCCGGTCAAGAAACGCAGCGTCGGCTGGCGGGTACGCCAGGCGACCGTCGTCGCCCTCGAGACGACCTACCGCTTCGACCAGTTCAAGAGCAAGAAGGAGGACGTCCGGCGCCCGTTGCGCAAGCTCACCTTTGCCGTCGAGCGCCGCAACGAGCTGGCACCGGCGGAAGAGGCCCTGCTGCAGGGACAGGCGCTGGCACAAGGCATCTCGCTGGCGAAAACCCTCGGCAACCTGCCCGGCAACGTCTGCACCCCCAGCCACCTGGCCGATACCGCCCGCCAGCTGGCGCAGGAACACGGTCTCGAATGCCAGGTACTCGAACGCGCCGACATGGAAGCGCTGGGCATGGGTTCGCTGCTCTCGGTAGCCAAGGGCTCGCACCAGCCGCCCAAGCTGATCGTCCTGCAGCACAAGGGGGGCAAGGCCGAAGACAAGCCGGTGGTGCTGGTCGGCAAGGGCATCACCTTCGACTCCGGCGGCATTTCGCTGAAGCCCGGCCCGGAAATGGACGAGATGAAGTTCGACATGTGCGGCGCCGCCAGCGTGCTCGGCACGATCAAGGCGGCGGCACAGATGCAGTTGCCGATCAACCTGACGGTCGTCGTGCCGACAGCGGAGAACATGCCCGGCGGCGGTGCCAGCAAGCCCGGCGACATCGTCACCTCGATGTCCGGGCAGACGATCGAAATCCTCAACACCGACGCCGAAGGCCGGCTGATCCTGTGCGATGCACTCACCTACGTCGAGCGCTTCGACCCGGACGTCGTCGTCGACGTCGCCACGCTCACCGGCGCCTGCGTCATCGCCCTCGGCCAGGTGGCCAGCGGCCTCTTCGCCAACAAGGAGGGGCTTGCCCGCGACCTGATCGACGCCGGCGACGAAGCCGGCGACCGCGCCTGGCAACTGCCCTTGTGGGACGACTATCAGGAACTCCTGAAGAGCAACTTCGCCGACATGGCCAACATCGGCGGCCGCTATGCCGGCCCGGTGACAGCCGCCTGCTTCCTCTCGCGCTTCACCAAGAAATACGACTGGGCGCATCTGGACATCGCCGGCACGGCCTGGAAATCCGGCAGCGAAAAAGGTGCGACCGGCCGCCCGGTGCCGCTGCTCATGCATTTCCTGCTGGCCCGCGCCGGGAAGCTCAATTGACGCAGATTTTCTTCTACCACGGCGCCGCCGACCGCATCGCCGCCGCAGCCGGATTGATCGCCAAGGCCTGGGCGCAACGCAAGTCGCTCACCGTCTATGCACCGGACCCGGCCGTTGCCGGTGCTCTCGACCGCGCGCTGTGGGTACGCAACCCCACTGACTTCATTCCCCACGTCGCTTCCAGCTCGCCGCTCGCCGGTGAAACCGGCGTTGTCATCGCCGACACGCTGGAGAACATGCCGCAGGGCGACGCCGCGATGTCGCGTCACGAGCGCCTGATGAACCTCTCGGGCGAAGTGCCCCCGGGGTTCTCGCGCTTTGCCAGCCTGATCGAGGTCGTCAGCGAAGATGCGGAAATTCGCCAGCCGGCCCGGGAGCGCTTCAAGTTCTACAAGGATCGTGGCTACGAGATCCAGACCCTCGACCTGACGGGCAAAGCCTGATGAGCGACGACATCGTTTCCCGGGCAGATTCCCTGATGCGGCGACGCAGTTTCGTCGCCACGCCGCCGGCACCGACTACGCCACCTGCATCCGCTGCATCGCCGGCACCAGGGCCACTGGTCGCCCTCGATTTCGATGCCGACGACATCCCGGTTCTCACCGAAGAGGTCCAGCCCGAAATGCCCGCCGGCGACCTGCCGCGCGACCGCTTCGACGAAACGCTGGCCGCCCGCCTTTCCTCCGAGTTCGCCCACACGCTGGAGAGGCGGCTGGCCGCCGAACTGCCAAGCCTGGTCGAAGCCAGCCTGGCCGTGCTCGAATCCGATCTGCGGCGAGGCATCCTCGACACCGCGGACGCCGCCATCAAGGACTTTCTCGCCCGGCGGGAACAGTTGCGTCTGCCGCTCGACGACCAGGACCAGGCGGGCTGAGTCATGTCCAGCGATGCCCCAAGAAAGTCTCCGCCAGGCACCGCCTCACGAAATTTTCTCTGGCCAGCCCTCGCGCTGCTGCTCCTCTCGGTGCTGGCTGCCCTCTTCTGGCGCACACAGCAAGCTCCGCCCATCCGCATCGGCGTCGTCCACTCCCTGACCGGGACGATGGCGCTCAGCGAAGCACCGCTGGTCGACGCGGTCCGCCTCGCGGTCGAGGAGATCAATACCGGCGGCGGCCTGCTCGGCCGACAGGTCGAACTGGTGGTGGCCGACGGGCACTCCGACTGGGGCACCTTTGCCAGTGAAGCCGAACGGCTGATCAGCGAAGAGAAGGTCAGCGCCCTCTTCGGCTGCTGGACATCTGCCTGCCGCAAGGCGGTGAAGACGGTCGTCGAGCACCATCACCACCTGCTCTTCTACCCTGTCCAGTACGAAGGCATGGAGATTTCGCCGCACATCGTCTATGCCGGCATGGCGCCCAACCAGCAGATCATTCCGGCGATGCGCTGGGCCTTCGGGCATTTCGGCAAGCGCATCCTGCTGGTCGGTTCCGACTACGTCTTCCCGCGCACCGCCAACCGGATCGTCCGCGACATCGCCGTAGCCAGCGACGCCAGCATCGTCGGCGAGCACTATCTGCCGCTCGGCGGCGGCCCTGGCGCCAGCCTGATCGAAGAAATCAAGGCACTGCAGCCCGACCTCATCGTCAACACGATCAACGGCGACAGCAATCTGCTGTTCTTCCACGCCCTGCGCGATGCCCGCCTGGGGAATGTACCGGTACTCTCCTTCAGCGTATCGGAAGTTGAGCTTCGCGCCATTGGCAAGGAGGCCTTCCATCCTGCCCACTACGCCGCCTGGAGCTACTTCCAGAGTCTCCCCAACGAGGCCAACCGCCAGTTCGTCAGCGCATACAAGGAACGCTTCGGCAAAGACCGCGTCACCAGCGATCCGGTCGAGGCTGCCTACGTCAGCGTCCTTCTCTGGGCGAGCGCGGTGCGCGAGGCCGGGACCGAGGATACCGAGCATGTCAATCGTGCGATCGGGCGACAGAGCGTTCCGGGGCCGACGGGCGTCGTCGCCATCGACGCCGGCACCCGCCATTTCTGGAAGGCCTTCCGCATCGGCCGCGCCCGCGAGGACGGTCAGTTCGCACAGATCACGGCATCCGAACAGACCATTCGCCCGACCCCCTTTCCCGGCTATCGCAGCGTCATCGACTGGCTCACCTTCATGAGCGAGCAGGAAGCCCGCTCGGAGTACCAGCCGTGAGCGCGCACCTGATCCGCCACCGGCTGTGGATCGCCTTCATCCTGGTCGCCGTGCTGCCGCTGATCGGCCTCTCGTGGCTGTACCTGACGTCCTTCGAAGCCGCACTGGAAACCAGCGTCCTGCAGTCGGTTTCATCGATCGCCGACAAGAAGGACGACGAAATCGATGCCTTCATCAACGAACGCATTGCCGATGCCCGCGTTGCCAGCCAGCACGAACTGCTGCGCCAGGCCATCGACGAACTGGGCACCGCCTTCCGGCGTGGCGGACTGGCGGCAACGGCGCCTCTCGAAAAACGCTACAAGGGCTGGCTTGGCGAGATCGCCGACTTCACCGACTATGGCCACTACCACGACCTGCTGCTCATCGATGCGCAGGGCAACGTCATCTTCTCGCTCGCCCACGAAGCCGATCTCGGTACCAACCTGAATACCGGCCCCTATCGCGACAGCGGCCTCGCCAACGGCTATCGCCAGGCGATGCAGCTGCTGCACGCCGACCTGACGCCGTTCCAGCCCTATGCCCCATCGGCCAACACGCAGGCCACCTTCGTCGTCGCTCCGATCCTCGCCGGCGGGCGGCCGATCGGCGCCATCGCCCTGCAGATCGACATCGACCCGCTCACCGAGGTTCTCGCCGACCGTACCGGTCTCGGCCGCAGCGGCGAAATCGTGCTCGCCAGACTGGAAGGCGACGAGGTCGTATATACCGCCCCCAAGCTGCTGCGCCGCCGCGATGCGGCACTGCCTGCCCACCAGCCGCTGGGCAGCGCGCCCCACTCCCTGCAGCGCGCACTGGCCGGCGAACACAACCGCGGCATCGTTACCGACTACTCCGGCGTTCCCGTCGCCGCCGCCTGGCGCTACCTGCCTGCGCTGCACTGGGGCATGGTAGTCAAGGTCGATGCCGAGGAGGCCTTCGCCCCGGCACGACAGGTTAGACGCCTGGCGCTGGGCACGCTGATCACCTTCCTGCTGCTGTCCACGACGGCCGGCATCGTCCTCGGTCGCCGCTTGATCCGCGCCGAAGAACGCCTGCGTGCCAGCAACATGCAACTGAAGGAGGCGCAGCGCATCGCCCGCCTGGGAAGCTGGACCCTCGATCTGCGTACCAGACAGCTGGAGTGGTCCGACGAAGTGTTCCGCATCTTCGAGATCGACCGCGAGCACTTCGGCGCTTCCTACGACGCATTCCTCGCCCTGGTGCACCCGGACGACCTGACGCGGGTGCAGACCGCCTATGAAGAATCGCTCCAGCTGCAGAAGCCTTACAGCATCGGCCACCGCCTGCTCATGCCCGACGGGCGGATCAAGCATGTGCAGGAAAACTGCGAGACGCTCTACGGCGAGGACGGCAAGCCCCTGGTCTCGCGCGGCACGGTGCAGGACGTCACCCTCGAGCGGATGTCCATCGAAGGCCTGGAGCTCTACACCAATGTTTTCCGGCACAGCGGCGAGGAAATCATCGTCACCGACCACGCCAACCGCATCATCAGCGTCAACCCGGCCTTCACCCGCCACACCGGCTACACCCTCGACGATGTCCGCGGCGAGAACCCCAGCATCCTGTCCTCGGGGCGGACGCCCCGCGAGACCTACCAGACGATGTGGGCCTGCATCAGGGAAAGCGGGTTCTGGCAGGGCGAGCTTTCCGACCGGCGCAAGGACGGCACGATCTACCCGAAATGGGCGAGCATCTCGGTGATCCGCAACGAAGCCGGCGAAGTGACCCACCACATCGCCAGTTTCACCGACATCAGCGAACGCAAGGCGGCCGAAGAGCGCATCCACCAGCTCGCCCACCACGATCCGCTGACCGGCCTGCTCAACCGCTTCAGCCTGGAAAGCCGGCTGCAGCAGGCCGTGCTCACCGCACGCCGCGAGGAAGAGCAACTGGCAGTCCTGTTTGTCGACATGGACCATTTCAAGCTGATCAACGACACCCTCGGCCACCACATCGGGGACCTGCTGCTGGTCGAGATCTCGCGCCGCCTGCAGGCCTGCGTGCGCGAGAGCGACATCATCGCCCGACTGGGAGGCGACGAGTTCGTCGTCGTCCTCTCGGCGCTGCGCGACAGCATGGCGGCGGCGGCCACGGCGGGCAAGATCGTCGAATCGCTGGGGCATCCCTATCTCATCGAGCACCATGTCCTGCACACCAGCCCGAGCATCGGCATCGCCATGTTCCCGGCCGACGGCAAGGACGTCGACAGTCTGATGAAGGATGCCGACACCGCCATGTACGACGCCAAGCGCCGGGGCCGCAACAATTACCAGTTCTTCACGGCGGCAATGACGGCTGCGGCCGACGAACGCATCGAGCTCGAACGCGGGCTGCGTCGCGCCATTGCCGAAAACCGGCTGGAACTGCACTACCAGCCGCAGGTCCGGGCAGACAACGGCACAGTCTGCGGCGTCGAGGCGCTGGCACGCTGGAACGACCCCGAACTCGGCACCGTGCCTCCGCTCAAGTTCATTCCGGTGGCCGAGGAAACCGGACTCATCGAAGCACTGGGCAGCTGGGTACTGAAGGAGGCCTGCTGGCAACTGGCTGCCTGGCGGGCCGAAGGCATCTACGGCGTACGCATGGCGGTCAACCTGTCGGCCCACCAGCTGCGCGATCCCGAGCTGGTCGAGCGGGTCCGGGCAGCCATGGACGAACACGGCATCGGCGAGGGCGATCTCGAACTGGAAGTCACCGAATCGGTGGCGATGGACAACCCCGAGCGAGCCATCAGCCAGCTGCAGGCCCTGCGCGAGATCGGCGTGGAGCTGGCCATCGACGATTTCGGCACTGGCTACTCGTCGCTGGCCTATCTCAAGTTGCTGCCGATCCAGACGCTCAAGCTCGACCGCGCCTTCGTTCGCGACATTGAAAGCGACGAGAACGATGCCGCCATCAGTGCTGCCACGCTGGCGCTGGCCCACAACCTGGGCCTCAAGGTCGTCGCCGAAGGTGTCGAAACCGAGGCCCAGCGCCAGTTTCTCGCCACCCATGGCTGCGACATCCTGCAGGGCTACCTCTTCAGCCGGCCGCTTCCGGCCGCGCAGGCCACGGCCTTCCTCGCCCAGCGCTCCCCGGCAGCCTCCCCGGTCGATCCGGTATAATTGCCGCCTTTCGCCGCCAGCGCGGCAGATTCACTTCCAGATTCACTTCCTTTTCCTCGTACCTTCCCGAGTAACGTATGGAACTTGCCAAGAGTTTTGAGCCGGCCGACATCGAGCGCCGCTGGTATCCGCAGTGGGAAGAGAACGGCTATTTCAATGCCGGCCTCGACACCACCAACAAGAACGCCTTCTGCATCCTGCTGCCGCCGCCGAACGTCACCGGCACGCTGCACATGGGCCACGGTTTCAACCAGGCGATCATGGACGCGCTCACCCGGCACTACCGGATGCTCGGCCACAACACGCTGTGGCAGCCGGGCACCGACCACGCCGGCATCGCGACGCAGATCGTCGTCGAACGCCAGCTCGACGCGCAGGGCATCTCGCGCCACGACCTCGGCCGCGAGAAATTCCTGGAGAAGGTCTGGGAGTGGAAGGAATACTCGGGCAACACCATCACCAAGCAGATGCGCCGCCTTGGCACCTCGCCGGACTGGACGCGCGAGCGCTTCACGATGGACGCCGGCCTCTCCAAGATCGTCACCGAAACCTTCGTCCGCCTCTACAACGAGGGCCTGATCTACCGCGGCAAGCGGCTGGTCAACTGGGATCCGAAGCTGCACACCGCCGTTTCCGACCTCGAAGTCGTCCAGGAAGAGGAAGACGGCTTCCTCTGGCACATCCGCTACCCGCTGGCCGACGGCTCGGGCAGCCTGACGGTGGCCACCACCCGTCCGGAAACCATGCTCGGCGACACCGCCGTGATGGTGCATCCGGAAGACACGCGCTACCAGCACATGATCGGCAAGACGGTGAAACTGCCGCTCTGTGATCGCGAGATCCCGATCATCGCCGACAGCTACGTCGACCTCGAATTCGGCACCGGCTGCGTCAAGGTCACGCCGGCGCACGATTTCAACGACTACGCAGTCGGCCAGCGCCACGGCCTGCCGATCATCTCGATCCTGACGCTGGACGCCAGGATCAACGACAACGCGCCGGAGAAATACCGCGGCATGGACCGCTTCGACGCGCGCAAGGCCGTCGTCGCCGACCTCGAAGCGCTCGGTGTGCTGGAGAAGACCGACAAGCACAAGCTCAAGGTGCCGCGCGGCGACCGCACCGGCGTCGTCATCGAGCCGATGCTGACCGACCAGTGGTTCGTCGCAATGAGCAAGCCGGGCGCCGATGGCAAGTCGATCACCGAGAAGGCGCTCGATGTGGTGGCTTCCGGCGAGATCAAGTTTGTTCCGGAGAACTGGGTCAACACCTACAACCAGTGGCTGAACAACATCCAGGACTGGTGCATCTCGCGCCAGCTGTGGTGGGGCCACCAGATCCCGGCCTGGTACGGCATCAACGGCGAGGTCTTCGTCGCGCACGACGAAGCCGAAGCCCGCGCCCAGGCCGACAAGGTCGGCTACGCCGGCGCGCTCACCCGCGACCCGGACGTGCTCGACACCTGGTATTCCTCGGCCCTGTGGCCGTTCTCGACGCTGGACTGGACGCCCGAGTGGCCGGCTAAGTCGAACCCGGCGCTCGACCTCTACCTGCCGTCGACGGTGCTTGTCACCGGTTTCGACATCATCTTCTTCTGGGTGGCGCGCATGGTCATGATGACCAAGCACATCACCGGCAAGATCCCGTTCAAGCACGTCTATGTACACGGCCTGATCCGCGACGCGGAAGGCCAGAAGATGTCGAAGTCGAAGGGCAACGTGCTCGACCCGATCGACCTGATCGACGGCATCGGCATCGAGGATCTGGTGAAGAAGCGCACCACCGGCCTGATGAACCCGAAGCAGGCGGAGCAGATCGAGAAGCGGACGCGCAAGGAATTCCCGAACGGCATCCAGGCCTTCGGCACCGACGCCCTGCGCTTCACCTTCCTCTCGCTCGCCAGCCCCGGCCGCGACATCAAGTTCGACCTCAGCCGCTGCGAGGGCTATCGCAACTTCTGTAACAAGCTGTGGAATGCAACCCGCTTCGTGCTGATGAACATCGAGGGCCACGACCTCGCGCTCGGCCACCAGCAAGGCGCCGGCGGCGCCTGTTCGGTGCCGGTCAGCGCACCTGAAGGAACTGCGGCGAAACTCGATTTCGGTTTCGCCGACCGCTGGATCGTCAGCCGCCTGCAGCGTACCGAAGCCGAAGTTGCCAAGCACTTCGCCGACTACCGCTTCGACCTCCTGGCCCGCGAGATCTACGAATTCGTCTGGGACGAGTTCTGTGACTGGTATCTGGAACTCGCCAAGGTACGCATGCAGACCGGCAGCGAGGCCGAAGCCCGCGGCACGCGTCGCACGCTGGCCCGCGTGCTGGAAACCGTACTGCGCCTCGCCCACCCGCTGATCCCGTTCATCACCGAGGAACTGTGGCAGGTCGTGGCGCCGATCGCCGGCCGCAAGTCGCATGATTCGATCATGCAGGCGCCCTACCCGGTCGCCCAGCCGGAGCGGATCGACGAGGCGAGCGAAGCCAAGGTCAAGCTGCTGAAGGACCTGATCTACGCCTGCCGCAACCTGCGCGGCGAAATGAACATCTCGCCGGCACAGAAGCTGCCGCTGATCGCTGCCGGCGACGAGGCGACGCTCAAAGCCTTTGCCCCGTACATCGCCGGCCTGGCCAAGCTCTCCGACGTACAGATCGTCGCTGACATCCCGGCGGACGAGGCGGCACCGGTCGCCGTCGTCGGCGAATTCCGGGTCATGCTCAAGGTCGAGATCGACGTCGCCGCCGAGCGCGAGCGCCTGACCAAGGAAATCGCCCGCCTCGAAGGCGAGATCGCCAAGGCAAATGCGAAGCTCGCCAACGAAAGTTTCGTCGCCCGCGCGCCGGCCGCCGTGGTCGAGCAGGAAAAGAAGCGCCTCGCCGACTTCGGCGACACGCTGGCCAAACTCAAACCCCAGCTGGCCCGCCTGGGCCACTAACTTTCATCGGAAAATCCTGTGTCCAACCAGAACAAACCGCTCCTCTCCCGCGTCTTTCCGGCGCTGATGCTTTACTGCCTGCTGGTCTGGGTATGGACCGTGGCCATCATCATGGCCTGGCCCTGGGAGAAAACGAGTGACTGGAAGGCGGACGTCCGCCTGCCGGTCGTCTGTGCCGATGGCAAGACCTGCTCGATCACCTACGACAAGCTGGCAAGTTCGCTGGCGGAGGGCAAGGTCACCGCACTGCTGCCTACGGAGCCGGCCGGCGAGCTTCAGGATCCCGATGCCTGGCTGCGCTGGAAGAGCGTCAGCGACCAGCCCTGGCAGATCGAGGCGTCGCTGTCGTCCTGGCACTTCGAGACGACAGTCCGCTACAAGCCGGGCGCCGGCACGCTGGAACTCGTCCAGTACCGCCACTACGATGCGGGGGTCTTCTTCTACGCCCTGCCGGCGGCGCTCTTCTCGCTGCTCGGCATCTATTTCAGGCGTCTGCGAGGCTGACGCGCACCAGTCCGCGCAGGGCGTTGCCGAGGTAAAGCTCGTGCGCCCCGCGCAGGTCGGCTTCGACCAGCACACGCTCCACCGCCTCACCGTTTTCCAGCAGGCGACGGCGCAGCACCCCCGGCAGCAGGCCGCTGACCAACGGCGGCGTCAACAGAACCTCGCCTGGCCTCAGGCGCACGAAGACATTGCTGCGTGCGCCTTCGCAGACCTCTCCCCGCTCGTTGCAGAAGATCGCGTCGAACACCGACGGATCGGCCGTCACTCGCGCCAGTTCGCTGTCGTACATCGCGCGGACGGTGGTCTTGTGGCGCAGCCACGGAGACTGTGAATCGACCCGCAGCGGCGAGAACAGCGCGCGCATGTCGCTGGCAGTTGCGGCCAGCGGCGCCGAAGTCAGCTCGATATCCCCTGCCCGGCCGAGCGTCAAGCGGACACGGTGCCGGCCCCCCGCACACGTCACCGCCAGCTCGCGCAAGGCGCGCTCGACAGCCGAGCGGTCACAGGCGAAGGCCAGCGCGCCAGCAGAGGACGCCAGGCGGTCGAGATGCAGGGCAAGCAACGGATAAGCACCGTCTTCCAGACACAGGGTCTCGATCAGGCGGAACCCAGGCTCTGCCTGCGTCACGAAGCGCGCCTTGAGCAGGCATTCGGCGTATTCGGCAGCCGCTTCGGAATCCCAGACGATGCCGCTGCCGACGCCACAGCGCACATTGCCGGCGCCATCGAGAGTCAGCGTCCGGATGGCGACATTGAAATGGAAGTTTCCGCCTCCCCCTATCCAGCCGATGGCACCGGTATAAGCGCCGCGAGGGGTACGCTCCAGTTCGCGAACGATCTGCATCGCCCGGACCTTGGGCGCTCCGGTGATCGAGCCGCAGGGGAAGAGTGCCTGCAGCACCGTCGCCAGATCGGCGTCGCACTCGGCGACGACCGTCGAGGTCATCTGATGCACGCTCGGGTAGGTCTCGACCGTGCACATCGATTCGACCCGGACACTGCCCGGCCGTGCGATGCGACCGAGATCGTTGCGGATCAGGTCGACGATCATCACGTTCTCGGCTCGATCCTTCTCCGATGCAGCCAGTCCGGCCCGGATCGCCGCGTCATCTGCAGCATCTGCTGCACGCGGCGCCGTTCCCTTCATCGGCCGCGCCCGGAGCCGGCCGTCGGTGCGCTCGACGAAAAGCTCCGGCGAGAATGAAAGCAGACAGGTCTCTGCCGTCATCACCAGCCCGCCGTGCGCCACCGGCTGCGCCATGCGCAGACGGGCATAAAGGGCGAGCGCATCGCCCTGACAGCGGCCGGAAAAGGGGAAAGTGAAGTTGACCTGATAGCAGTCGCCGGCGGCGATGTAGTCGCGAATGCGGGCAAGCGCCTCGGCATGCGACGCCGCATCCAGCTGCGGCCGGAAATCGGCAATGGTCGCCGGTCTTGGCGGATCGCCGGCCAGCTGGCGAAGGTGCTCGGCAACGGCCGCCGGCGTCAGTTCCTCGCGCGCGGCAAAAAGCCAGAAATAGCCAAGCGCACCCGATGGCACATCGCCGGCAGCCGGCTCGAACACATGGCCGAGTTCGTAATCGAGTGCGGCGACCACATGCCGGCCGGCTGCGATCGCCAGCTCCACCTCACCGCAACAGGCCACGAAGCTGTCGGCAGTGACGGTCAGCGTCTTCTGCAGATCGAAAAACAGCAAGGCGCCACCGCCCGGCGTATCGAGCAGGGCGAATGGTGGCGACATGGGAAACGAGGAGTGAGGGAGGAGGGACGGCGTAGCAGCCGGCGGGCGGCTGGAAGCTCAGGCGGCGCTACTTGCGCTTGAGTACGTATTCGTAGACGTTGTCCGTCTGCCCGCTGGACACCAGCTCGTTACCGGTCTGGCGGGCAAAGGCCTGGAAATCCTTGACCGACCCGGGATCGGTGGCGAGTACGCGCAGCGTCTGCCCGGATTGCATTTCGGCCAGCGTCTTTTTCGTGCGCAGGATGGGCAATGGGCAATTCAGTCCCTTGACGTCGAGTTCGCGGTCGTACTGCATGGCGGTTCCAGTCCAGATATCCAGAGGGGTTGAGCGAGGCGCGTATTTTACCCGCTTCTGGCGCTATTTCCGCTGCTTCGCTTCTTCCGCCTGGCGCTTCTTCAGTTCGCGCAGGCGTGCATCCACCACCGACTGCTCATAGAAGTTGCCATCGCCCGCACGCTGTGCAAACTGCAACTGCTCGATCGCCTGCACCAGTCGCCCCTGGTGGTAGTACATCTCGGCCAGCGCCCGGTGCTGTTGCAGTTTCCGGCCCTGCACCGCGTGATTCTTGGCCTGCAGGCCGTACAGCTTCGGATCGCCGGGATAGGACTGCAGCTGCTCCTCGAGGAAGGCATCGAGGCGATCATAGGTGCGCAGAGAGAACAGCGCATCGGCGTAGCCGTAAGCCAGCGCACGCGACAGCGGGAAACGCAGCAGTCCCTCGCGGAAGAGGTTGGCGGCACCGGCCAGGTCGCCGCTGGCAGCGCGGATCTCACCGGCCAGTGCTTCGATCATTGCCGAGCCGCCGCCATTCTTGATCTGCCGCCGGATCATCTCGATCTCCCGCTCGGCTGCGACGTGATTCTTCGCACGCAGGTGTGCGTACGCCAGCCCGTAACGGACGGCGACTTCCGACGCAAATTTCCGTTCACGCAGCAGCAACTCGAAGTCAGCCACAGCTTCCTTCGCTGTTCCGTGCTGCGCCCGCAGCTTGTTGCGCACCAGCTGGTAGTCGAGGCTGTCGCGGACCTGCCGATAGGGGGCCTGTTCCAGGCGGTTCTGCATGTCGCTGATGCGCTCGACAGTGATCGGGTGCGAACGCATGTACACCGGCGCATTGTTCTCATAGACGCGCGAGGCCCGCTGCAGGCGCTCGAAGAAATCCGACATGCCACGTGGATCGAACCCCGCACGCTGCAGGATATCGAAGCCGACCCGATCCGCCTCGCGCTCGAACTCCCGCGAGAAGGCCAGCTGCGACTGGACGATCGCCGCCTCGCTGCCGGCCATTGCCGCCCCGGCAGCCTGCGAGTTGGAGCGGGCTGCCAGCAGCGCGACGGCCATGGCAATCATGCCGATGACGGACTGCTTCTTCTGGCTGGAGATCTGGCGCGCCAGATGGTGCTGCGTGACGTGGGAAATTTCGTGGGCGACCACGCCCGCCAGCTCGGATTCGCTCTGCGACACCAGGATGGTGCCGGTATTGATGCCGATGAAGCCCCCGAACATGGCGAAGGCGTTGACCTGCGCATCGCGGATCGCGAAGAAGTGGAAATCGCCGCCGGGTTGTGTGCTGGCCGCCAGCAGCCGCTGCCCGAGCCGATTGAGGTAGTCGTTGACCTCGGGGTCATCGACATAGCTCGGCTCGTGCAGGCGAATGTCGTTCATGATGCTCTCGCCGATCTTCCGCTCGAGCTGCGGCGAGAGATCGGCCCGGGCCGACTCGCCAAGATCCGGCAGGCTGTCGGCAAGTGCCGGCGGCGTCACCGCGAGCGCAGCGGAAATCATGACGCAGAGAGCCCTGCAGCGGAACGAGGGACGATGGGGTTGGCCAAATGGCAGCCGTCGATTCATGGTGCTATGATAGCGCACCCGCTGCAGCCCATCCCCCCTCCCGCTCACCCTTTACATTTGCTTGCATGACCGCGAACCCGCTCACCCATTTCGATGCCGAGGGGCAGGCCCACATGGTCGACGTTGCCGCAAAGGCGGAGACGCATCGTGTTGCCCGCGCCGGCGGCAGCATCTTCATGCGCCCGGAAACGCTGGAATTGATTGTCAGCGGCTCGGCGAAGAAGGGCGACGTCCTCGGCATCGCACGCGTCGCGGCCATCCAGGCGTCGAAGCGTACTTCCGACCTGATCCCACTCTGCCATCCGATCGCGCTTACCCGCGTCGCAGCGGAATTCCGGGTCGATCACGAACGCCATGCCGTCCATGTCGAGGTCACGGCAGAATGCACCGGCCGCACCGGTGTCGAAATGGAAGCGCTCACGGCTGCGAGCATCGGGCTGCTCACGATCTACGACATGTGCAAGGCGGTCGATCGCGGCATGCATATCGAAGGTGTCCGCCTGCTCGAAAAGCAGGGCGGCAAGTCCGGCCACTGGCTGGCCGACAAGGAATGAAGCAATGAATACCCGAACGCCAACGTCCCATTCTCCAGCACGCCGTCACCTCCTGCGCGCGAGTGGCGCCAGTGCCGCCCTCGTCGCACTTGCGGCAGCCGGATTGCTGCGCCCGGCACGCGTGCTCGCGGCCGACTGGCAGCGCGACGCCTTTACCGCCACCACCTTCAGCGGCGCCTTGAAGGCCCATGGTGCCGCGAATTCGGTTGAAAGCCGCGAGATCGTCTTTACTGCACCCGATATCGCCGAGAACGGTGCCCAGGTGGTCGTCGAGGTAAGCAGCAACCTGCCGGGCAGCCAGTCAATCTCGATCTTTTCCGAGAAGAATCCGATGCCGCTCGCGGCCAGCGTCAGCTTTGCCAACGGCGCCCTGCCGCAGCTCCGCATTCCATTGAAGCTGGCGGAAACGATGCGGGTGCGGGCCGTGGTCAAGACGGCCGACGGCAAGATCTGGCATGCCCAGCGGGAAATCAAGATCACCACGGGTGGTTGTGCCGGCTAGCCGCCCGCCGCGACCAGGACAGCAACCGATCAGGAAAATGGAACAAGTGGAATGAGCGATCCGATCAAGATCCGTGCAACGCTGCAAGGTGACATCACCGATATCCGCATTCTCATGCAGCACCCGATGGAAACCGGCCAGCGCAAGGACCCGGCCAGCGGCAAGCTGGTACCGGCGCATTTCATCCAGACCTTTCTGGTGTCGGCCAACGGCAAGCCATTGGTCGAAGGACAGACGAACACCTCGGTGTCGAAAAACCCGATGTTCGCCTTCAAGGCAAAGGGACTGAAGGCGGGCGACAAGATCGTCGTCAGCTGGCGTGACAGCAAGGGTGGAGAACGCAGCGACGAGGCCGTCGTCGGCACCGCCTGATCGAGAGCTGGTTCATTTGCCGCCCCCGGCAAACGCGCATAAAAAAACCCGCCTTGCGGCGGGTCTTTCAAACGACCTGAAAACTCAGGCCTTCTGAATATTCGAGGCTTGCTTGCCCTTCGGACCTTGGGTCACGTCGAAGGAAACCTTCTCGCCTTCCTTGAGGGTCTTGAAGCCGTTCATCGTGATGGCGGAGAAGTGAGCGAACAAATCCTCGCTGCCGTCATCCGGAGTGATGAAACCGAAACCCTTGGCGTCGTTGAACCACTTGACCGTACCAGTTGCCATATTGCGACTTCCTTGAAAAAAGACTGAATCCGGGTTTTTGCCCGACTACGTGTTTGCGTTCAACATCGGACTGCCCGGCTATCCTGCAAGAAAAACCGCACGACTCGCACGACTGCAACCACTTGAAAACAAACTGCGGCTTTTTTACTCGACTCAATTCAATGCGTCAAGCATTTTCGATGCTGCAGCACAACAGCAGCGCCTCTCCTCCCGGTTCCGTAGATGGCTATTGCACATTCGGGGCGACTGATTAGAATCAGACCATGGCGACAAGGCATCAAGGCGAGGGGCTTCTCGAAGCGCAACGGACGCGCGCAAAGCTGCCTCCACTCTACAAGGTACTGCTGCTGAACGACGATTTCACGCCGATGGATTTCGTGATCACGGTGCTGCAAAAGTTTTTTGGCATGGACAGAGAACAAGCGACGCGAATCATGCTCAAAGTTCACAATGAAGGTCGTGGCCTGTGCGGTGTTTACCCGCACGACATCGCTGCCACCAAGGTGGAGCAGGTAGCGGCCTTTGCCCGCGAGCACCAGCACCCGCTGGCTTGCGTCATGGAGGAGAACTGAATGATCGCGCAGGAACTTGAAGTCAGCTTGCACATGGCCTTCGTCGAGGCTCGCCAGAAGCGGCACGAATTCATCACGGTCGAGCACCTGCTGCTGGCATTGCTGGACAATCCGTCGGCCGCGGAGGCCCTGCGCGCCTGTGGCGCGAGCATCGAGGTGCTGCGCCGTGACCTGACCAAATTCATCGCCGAGCACACCCCGACGGTCGCTGGCGAGGACGAAATCGACACGCAGCCGACCCTCGGTTTCCAGCGCGTCATCCAGCGCGCGATCCTGCATGTCCAGTCTTCGGGCAAGAAGGAAGTGAACGGCGCCAATGTCCTAGTCGCTATCTTCGGCGAGAAGGACTCGCATGCCGTCTATTACCTGCAGAAGCAGGGGGTGACGCGCCTCGACGTCGTCAATTTCATCTCGCACGGCGTCAGCAAGGTACCGCAGCAGAAGGCCCCGACCGAAGGCGAGGTCGAGACCGAAGGCGAGCAGCAGGCCAGTGCCGGCCCGCTGGAGAATTTCACGATCAACCTCAACGCGATGGCCCTGGCCGGCAAGATCGACCCGCTGATCGGGCGTGACAAGGAGCTGGAGCGAACCATCCAGACGCTGTGCCGCCGGCGCAAGAACAACCCGCTGCTGGTCGGCGAGGCCGGCGTCGGAAAAACGGCGATCGCCGAAGGTCTGGCGCGCAAGATCGTCGAAGGGGACGTCCCGGAAATCCTCGCCCAGGCCAATGTCTACGCGCTGGACATGGGCGCCCTGCTCGCCGGCACCAAGTACCGCGGCGATTTCGAGCAACGACTAAAAGGTGTGCTCAAGCAGCTGCAGGAGAATCCGAACGCGATCCTCTTCATCGACGAGATCCATACGCTGATCGGTGCCGGTGCCGCTTCGGGCGGCACGCTCGATGCGTCCAACCTGCTCAAGCCGGCACTGTCGTCCGGCCAGCTGAAGTGCATCGGCGCGACGACCTACAACGAATACCGCGGCATCTTCGAGAAGGATCACGCGCTTTCGCGGCGTTTCCAGAAGATCGACGTGACCGAGCCATCGGTGGCGGAAACGGTGGAAATCCTGAAAGGCCTCAAGCCGCGCTTCGAGGCGCACCATGGCATCAAGTACTCGGCCTCGGCGCTGACCTCGGCGGTCGAACTGTCGGTCCGCTTCATCAACGACCGCCACCTGCCGGACAAAGCCATCGACGTCATCGACGAAGCCGGCGCAGCCCAGCGCATCCTGCCCAAGTCGAAACAGAAGAAGACCATCGGCAAGCAGGACATCGAGGAGATCGTCGCCAAGATCGCGCGCATCCCGTCGACGCACGTCACGACGGACGACCGCAGCAGCCTGAAGAACCTCGATCGCGACCTGAAGAATGTCGTTTTCGGCCAGGATGCCGCCATCGACGCGCTGGCCAAGGCGATCAAGATGGCGCGTTCCGGCCTCGGCAATCCGGGCAAGCCGATCGGTGCCTTCCTCTTCTCCGGCCCCACCGGCGTCGGCAAGACCGAGGTTGCCAAGCAGCTGGCCTACTGCATGGGCATCGAGCTGCTGCGCTTCGACATGTCCGAGTACATGGAGCGGCACGCGGTGTCGCGCCTGATCGGCGCACCCCCGGGCTACGTCGGCTACGACCAGGGCGGCCAGCTGACCGAGGCGGTGACCAAGAAGCCGTACTGCGTGCTGCTCCTCGACGAGATCGAGAAGGCACATCCGGACATCTACAACATCCTGCTGCAGGTGATGGACCACGGCACGCTGACCGACAACAACGGGCGCAAGGCCGACTTCCGCAATGTGGTCATCATCATGACCACCAATGCCGGCCAGGAAGCCATCCAGAAGACGACGATGGGCTTCACCACCGACAAGAAGGCCGGCGACGAGATGGTCGAGATCAAGCGGCTGTTCACACCGGAGTTCCGCAACCGGCTGGACGCCATCGTCTCCTTCGCTCCGCTTGACCACGACGTGATCCTGCGCGTCGTCGACAAGTTCCTGATGCAGCTCGAAATGCAGCTGCATGAGAAGAAGGTCGACGCGATCTTCACCGATGCGCTCAAGGAGCATCTCGCGAAGAAGGGCTTCGACCCGCTGATGGGCGCACGGCCGATGGCCCGGCTGATCCAGGACGCCATCCGCTCGGCGCTCGCCGACGAACTGCTGTTCGGCCGACTGGCCAACGGCGGCAAGGTCACGGTCGACCTCGGCAAGGACGACAGCGTGAAGCTGGTTTTCGAGGAAGAACCCGCTGAAGTCATCTGAACCAGCACCAGCCCGATGGCCATGCCACAGCGCATGGCCATTTTTTTGCCAACCGGATTTCACACCACCAGGGAGCCCTAAAAAATGACTTTCAAGACCCCCGACCTCTGCGATGAACACGAGGCCGATATCGGCCGGACACTGCGCATCGTTGCGCCGATGTTCAAGTGCTACGGCAAACGTGCTGCATTCAGCGGCCAGATCGTCACGCTCAAGCTGTTCGAGGACAACTCGCTTGTCCGCACCGCATTCGGCGAGGATGGCAGGGGCAAGGTGCTGGTGATCGACGGCGGCGGCTCGCTGCGCTGCGCCCTGGTCGGCGACCAGCTGGCGATCCTGGCGCAGAAGAACGGCTGGGAAGGCGTCGTCGTATATGGCTGCATCCGCGACTCGGGCGACATCAACGGCATCGACATCGGTGTCCGCGCCCTCGACACGCATCCGCAGAAAAGCATCAAGAAGAATGTCGGCGACCGCGACATCGCCGTCACCTTCGGCGGCGTCACCTTCAACCCCGGCGAATATCTCTACGCCGATGAGGACGGCGTCCTCGTTTCCAGCAAGCCGCTCTGCTGAACCAGACACCCCGGAATGCGACAACGGCGCCCGCGGGCGCCGTTGTCATTTCCCGAAGCTGCGTAGCGCAGCCTGTTCGGCTCGGGTTCAGACTTCGAGGAGCACCATGCTGTCGAGGCCGATCCGGACGTTGCCCCACGGGCGGCCGTCCACGGTAATCGGCATATTGATCTCGGACAGGATTTCGCCGGTGTCGCGGGCATAGGTCTGCAGCAGCATCGGCAGGGTATTCTTGGCGGCGCGCTGACCGGTCGGGTCGGTCCAGATGCGGCGCGTCCGGTTGCCGACGAGGTCGGCCTGGTAATCCCCGGACAGCGGCTTCGAATACTTCAGGTTGTGGATGCCGATGTAGGCCTTGTTGTCGATGATGATCGAATACATGCCGCCCTTCATCTGCGCCAGCGACGCCTCCAGCATCGGCTGCAGTTCGCGCTCGAAATCCGGGAGATAGGTGACGTTGTACTTCTGCGGGTTGGTATTCGGGATCGGCTGGAAGTTCTGGTCCCAGATATTGACGCCACGCTTCGCCAGCTCGGACAGCTTGACCTGGATCGCGTCGCGGAACTCGCGCGTCTTGTCGACGTTGTAATCGAAGGCGCCACGACCGATCTTGAAGCGGGAAACCAGCTCCTGCACACTCTCCGTGGCCTGCGACAGGCCGACCGTCGACTGTTCCGAACCGGCCATGTTGGCAGCGACCTCGGAAGACAGCGTATGGATGGTGGCGACGTTGTCGTGCACCTGGGCATTGGTCGCAGTCAGTTCCTCCATCGCCGAGGCGATCTGAACCAGCTGTTCGCTGGTGTGCTCGAAATCCTCGACCATCTGGCGGAACTGCGACGAAGAACGCTCGACGACTTCCCGCGTCGTGCTGATGTCGCTGTTGATCACCTCGTTCTCGGCCTGCGTTTCGCGAACCAGACTGATCATGCCGCCGATGTTGTCGTTGATCTCGGTGGTCGCCACATTGACCCGTTCGGCCAGCTTGCGCACCTCGTCGGCAACAACCGCAAAGCCGCGGCCGGCCTCGCCTGCGCGGGCGGCTTCGATGGCTGCGTTCAGCGCCAGCAGGTTGGTCTGGTCGGCGATATCCTTGATCAGGCCGGCGATCTGGCGAATGCTGTCCGAGCGCAGGCTGAGATTGCCGACGGTATCGTTGAAGCGACCCAACTTGTCGCTGACCGATTGCACCTTGGTCACGATGTCGAGCATCTCGTTCAGCGAACCACGTGCCGTCGACAGGTTGCTTTCGGTGGAATGCGAGATGACATCGGTGGCGCCGGAAACCTCCTGAATTGCCTGCGTCGCCTCGTTGCTGGCGGTGAAAACGGTCTCCGTGATCTCACCCTGACGGGTTGCACGGTTAGCCGTCTCGCTGACGCTCTTACGGACCACCACGGCTTCCCGCGCGATATTGACGCTGCTCTTGCGGACCTCGTGGATGATCTGGCGCATCTTGTCGGCAAAACGGTTGTAGCTGTTTGCCAATTCGCGCAGTTCGTCGTGGGACAGGACCGGCAGGTCCTTGGAGAAATCGCCCTCGCCACGGCCGATCTCGTCGAAGATCTTGGTGATCGCCCGCACCGGACGAACGATCAGAAAGCGGAGGTAGAGGATCTGGCCGATGTTCCAGAGAAGGGCGACGACGGTCAGTGCCAGCATCAGCCACAGCCCGTGATCGAAGGCAGCCTGGATCGCGGCCGAGACTTCGGCAGAAACACCGCCCTTGGCGACGAGGCCGCCGACCACCTTCGTCTGGTAGATGTAGATGCCGAGATAGGCGACATCGAGAATGAACAGCAGCAGGAAGCTGGACAGCTTGCGCGTCAGGCTCCCCCAGCAGGTCCGCTCGAACCAGTCGTACAAGTCCCAGAATGCTTTCATTCTCCCCTCCAATCCTTCCGCGGTTCTTTCTTTTTGGCTGCCGATGGTGAAGCCGTGTCTCGATTGTAGCAACCGGGATGACGTCAGGGAACCGAATTGCACCAGCAAAGTGCAGCCCATGACGATGACAAGGTCCGCCCGGAGCGGGAGCCTTCATGACAGACAGATGGCGTGCATTCCAGAGGGTTTCCAAGCTGTTGTTCCAATGGATGATAATTTCCCCTCACGACATCCGGACGCGCAGCCGGAACGGCAAGACACCGGCCTCGATTCGACCGGTTTCGCAGCCGGCACCCGAGTAAAGTCGCCACGGACGGCGTCGCGGTCAGCGCTCTGTCCGGTGCCGCCGCTGTAGCGCCAAAATTCATTTCGTTAGCCGAACAACGTTTCACGATACAAAACTTACAACGCAACGCATTGTTTTTGAACAGCTTAAAAAAATCTTATGTCTTATATAAGACACTTGTCTTGATCAATGTTCGTCTTTATACTCTCGCCATCGGCTGGAAATTTCAGGCAGGTCGAAAAGATCGCCGGCAGCCGCCAAGGCAAACTTGAACCAACCCTTAACCCACATTGAGGAATGACCATGAGCACTCGCGAACAGCAAATCGCCGCACTGGAAAAAGACTGGGCCACCAACCCCCGCTGGAAGGGCATCAAGCGCGGCTACTCCGCTGCCGACGTCGTCCGCCTGCGCGGTTCGTTCCAGGTCGAGCACACCCTGGCCCGCCGCGGTGCCGAGAAGCTGTGGAACCTGGTCAACAACGAGCCGTACGTCAACTGCCTCGGCGCCCTGACCGGCGGCCAGGCCGTGCAGCAAGCCAAGGCCGGCATCAAGGCCATCTACCTGTCGGGCTGGCAGGTCGCCGCCGACAACAACGAGTACGCCGCCATGTACCCGGACCAGTCGCTGTACCCCGTGGATTCGGTGCCGAAGGTCGTCGAGCGCATCAACAACGCCTTCAACCGTGCCGACGAAATCCAGTGGTCGAAGAACATGAACCCGGGCGACAAGGGCTACATCGACTACCACCTGCCGATCGTGGCTGATGCCGAAGCCGGTTTCGGCGGCGTGCTGAACGCCTACGAACTGATGAAGGCGATGATCCGCGCGGGCGCTGCCGGCGTGCATTGGGAAGACCAGCTGGCTTCCGTGAAGAAGTGCGGCCACATGGGCGGCAAGGTGCTGGTTCCGACCACCGAAGCCGTGCAGAAGCTGATCGCTGCCCGTATGGCAGCCGACGTCTACGGCGTCCCGACCCTGGTCATCGCCCGTACCGACGCTGAAGCCGCCGACCTGCTGACCTCGGACTACGACGAGAACGACAAGCCGTTCCTGACCGGCGAGCGTACCGCCGAAGGCTTCTACAAGACCAAGAAGGGTCTCGAGCAGGCCATCTCGCGCGCCATCGCCTACGCCGACTACGCCGACCTGGTGTGGTGCGAGACCGGCACGCCGGATCTGGAATTCGCCCGCAAGTTCGCCGAAGCCGTGCATGCCAAGCACCCGGGCAAGATGCTGGCCTACAACTGCTCGCCGTCGTTCAACTGGAAGAAGAACCTCGACGACGCCACCATCGCCAAGTTCCAGCGCGAGCTGGGCGCCATGGGCTACAAGTACCAGTTCATCACCCTCGCTGGCATCCACAGCATGTGGTACAACATGTTCGATCTGGCCCAGGACTACGCCAAGCGCGGCATGTCGGCCTACGTCGAGAAGGTCCAGGAGCCGGAATTCGCGGCCCGCGACCGCGGCTACACCTTCGTGTCGCACCAGCAGGAAGTCGGCACCGGCTACTTCGACGACGTCACCACCGTGATCCAGGGCGGCAAGTCCAGCGTCACCGCGCTGACCGGCTCGACCGA
>VFQM010000407.1_pt1 | contig 48402 bp, 45 predicted proteins | sample 3512391 | NCBI WGS metagenome assembly VFQM01 (sample SAMN10412369, study PRJNA504923) | tailings metagenome | isolation source: Replicate 1 from Balatoc abandoned mine | place: Philippines | reverse complement strand
TGGGCATGCAGTAGCTGCAGCGGAAGTTGCAGCGGTCGGTGACGCTGATGCGCAGGTCGCGCAGCGGCCGGCCCAGGGCGTCGCCCAGCAGGCCGGTGGCGGGCACAGGGTGCGCCGGCACCTGCGCCGCACGCGTTTGCAGGCGCTGGTCGATCAGGGGAATGACGCGTTCGGACATGCGGCAATTATGGGCGATGCCCCCGAGGGCATCCCCGTGCACAGCCCCACCCATCCGGGGGACATTGCCCCGCCCGAACCTGCACAGGGCATCGCAGCCCGGTCCTAGAATGGCCTGGCCGCCTGCCGTCAGGGCGGCATGGGGGTGCCACATGGACGGGATCTTCATCAGCTACCGGCGCGACGACGCGTCGGGCTACGCCGGGCGCCTGTATGACCGGCTGGTCGCGCAGTTCGGGGCCCATCGCGTGTTCATGGACGTCGAGGGCATCGAGCTCGGCGCCGATTTCGTGAACGCGATCGAGAAGGCCGTGGGCTCGTGTCGTGTGCTCATCGTGGTGATCGGCGACGAGTGGCTCGACATCCGCGACGCCCAGGGCCGGCGCCGCCTCGACGATCCGCACGATTTCATCCGCCTCGAAGTGGCCGCGGCCCTGTCGCGCGACATCCGCGTCGTGCCGGTGCTGGTCGATGGTGCGCAGATGCCGCGCGCCGAGGACCTGCCCGAACCCCTGCAAGGCCTGGCGCGCCGCCAGGCGGTCTCGGTACACCACAACCAATGGGAGGGCTCCACGGCAAAGCTGGTCCAGGCCCTGCAGCGCCTGCTGGGGGAGCGCGTCGATGGCGGGCACGGCGCCCTGGGCGAAGGTGCGCGCTGGGGTTTGGCGATGGGCGCGGTGTCTGCGCTCGCGGTGGGCGGCTGGTGGGCGCTGGGCCCGCGCGGGCCCGACCCCGCCCCGCCAGGTACGCTGGTGGCGGGCGCGCCGCCGTCGACTTCGCCGGACGCTGCACCGCCCGCCGCTGCGGTTGGATCACCCGTACCACCCGCTGCCAGCGTCACGTCACCTGTTCCATCGCCTGCCCCATCGCCTGCTCCACCGCCAACCGCACCACAGATCGCCTCGCCACCCTCGCTGCCCGCCGCTCCCCAACCTTCGGCAGCCACGTCGCGCTCCCCAAGCCCCGCCCCACGTCCTGACCCGGCACCCGCGGTGCGCGCGCCGGTGGCGGCATCGCCAGCCCCGGCTCCCATCCCGAAGGTCGCAGTCCCATCACCCGCGCCCGCTCCGGCCGTCGCCCTCGACCCGCGCCTGCCGCGCCCCGGGCAAAGCTGGACCTACCGCGTGCGTGGCAAATGGCCGACGAGCCCGAACCGCGAGGTGGTGATCACCGCCAGTGAGGTGCGCGACGGCCAGGTGCTCGATCGGCTGAGCGACCCCGCGGCCGACGCGCCGGTGTCGCGTCGCTCGCGCGCTGGTCAGGGTGGCTTCGTCAACTGGCCGGGCATCGGCATGGAGTTCAGCCCCTATCTGGCCAGCACCGAGCTGCTGGGCTGGCGCGGGCGTGGCTTCAATACGCCGGACATTGACCCGCAATGGACGCAATGGCATTCGCAGGGCCAGGCGATCGGCCACGAGCCGGTGACGGTGCCGGCCGGACGCTTCGATGCGGTGAAGGTGGAGGTCTGGAGCAGCCGCACCGCCAATGGCGGCGCCGCGTCGATCAACATCGAGCCGGTGCGCGTGCACTACCTCGTGTGGTACGCGCCCGAGGTGCGGCGCCATGTGCGCCTGCAGCGCCGAGTGATCAGCGCCGCCGGTCAGGAGATCGAGCGTGACCTGTTCGAGCTGGTTGCGCAGCGCTGAGGCCGAGCGTGCCGCCCCCGTGGCTTGCCTTGACCTGGGTCAAAGCGCCACGGCGCCACCTGTCTAGACTCGTTCAGCAACAGGAGAGCGCCATGAGCGAAACCAACGCCACCCCCGGCACCGACGAGCCGCTGAGCAACTTCACGCAATGCCACGCGGGCATCGTGCGCCGTCTGAACGCGCTCGATGAACTGCCTGCGTTGCTCGAACCGGCGGCGCGCGCGCGTGCCCTGGCCGAACAGTCGCTGGCCTTCTTCCGTGAAGCGATCTTCGAGCACCACCTCGATGAGGAGCGAGAGCTGTTCCCGGCCGTGCTGGCCAGCGCGCAGCCTGGCGTCGAACGCGATCGCGTGCAGACGATGGTGGACCGACTCACCGCCCAACACCGCGCGCTGGAGGCGCTGTGGAAATCGATGGAGCGCGAGCTCAAGCGCGTGGCGCGGGGGCAGGACAGCGAGCTCGATGCCAACGACGTGCACCGCCTGGTCAGCGAGTACGTGGCGCACGCGCGTTACGAGGAAACCGATTTCCTGCCGGCGGCCGAGGCGATCCTGGGGCGCAACGACAACCACATGGCCGCGCTTGGCCTGTCGTTGCACCTGCGGCACGCGCCGCAGCCCGTGCCTTACGTCTGAACCGGCTGCGCCAGCGGACGCTGGCGGTAGAACGTCAACGGGCTGGTGGTGGCGCGCGCCACCGCGGGCTTGAGCTTGCCCACCACGTGCATTTCGCAGGGTTTGCAATCAAAGCGCAGGGTGAGCTTCTCGTTGTTGTGCGTGATCGTGAGCGGTTCCGCACGCACCGTGCCCTGCACACCGGTGACGCCCTTGGCCTGCTTGGGGCACAGGCTGAGTGAGAAGCGCACACAATGCTTGGTGATCATGAGGCTGACCTCACCGGTCTCCTCGTGCGACTCGTAGGCGCTGGCGATGACCTTCACGCCGTGCTTCGCATAGAAGTCGCGTGCCTTGTGGTTGTAGACGTTGGCCAGGTAGGTGAGCGTGTCTTCGGGGTAGGGCGCGGGCGGCTCCACAGGCACGCCGCGCGGCAGCCGCGTGAAGGCCTTGGCGCGCGCGGCCTCCAGCGCAGCCACCGCATCGCGGCGCAGCGCGTTGAGCAGCGAGGCCGGCACGAAAAGCGCTTGGCTCAGCGCCAGCGCAATGTCGATCGGTGCGAACAGCGTCTCGCCCAGCCGGCCGAGCGCCTCGCGCAATTTCTGGTCGGCCTGCGCGGCATCGCGTGCGGGCTCGGGTGCACAGGCCAGTTCCGCGTGGGCGGCGTGGCCGTCTTCGTCGGTGAGGTCCAGGCGCAGGCCGGCGGCCGTCTGCGACAGCTTCATCCACACACCGATGCGGCGGTCGGCGGATTTCTTCTCCAGCGCACGCACCCAGTCCATGTCCCGGTTGCGGTTGATGACCGTGTCGCGTTTCAGGTGGCGCAGGCCGTCCATCGCGTCCTTGGGGAAGACGCGGAAGCGCCCCGGCGCACCGGCCGGCTCGGCCCGGTTGATCTGCAGGCCCACGAGCTCACGGTGCAGGTCCAGGTAGCACAGACCGTCGCCGTTGTGGATGACGGTGGCGACGTCGTCGCACTGCAGCTCGACCCAGTTCGGGCCGACCTGCGTGACGAAGCCGATCGGGCGGCCCGGGTTCTTGGGGGTGTCGAAGGCGCCGATGTCGTCCTTGCGGCCGTTGACGAAGTAGTCGGTGAACTCGCGGTTGAAGTTCTGGTCCGGGTCGGGCGTGAAGCTGAACGTGGTGCGCCCGCTGGAGGCGCGGCCGAGCTCGGGGCGCTCGTCGAGGATCTCGTCGAACAGCCGCCGGTAGTGCGCGGTGATGTTCTTGACGTAGCCCAGGTCCTTGTAGCGGCCTTCGATCTTGAAGCTGCGCGCGCCAGCGTCGATGAGCGCGCGCAGGTTGTCGCTCTGGTTGTTGTCCTTCATCGAGAGCACGTGCTTGTCGTGCGCGACGATGCGGCCCTGGCTGTCCTTGACCTCGTAGGGCAGGCGGCAGGCCTGCGAGCAGTCGCCCCGGTTGGCGCTGCGCCCCGTGTGGGCGTGGCTCACGTAGCACTGGCCACTGTAGGCCACGCACAGCGCACCGTGGATGAAGAACTCGACGATGCAGCGATCGGCGTCGAGCGCGTCGTAGATCGCGCGGATCTGCGGCAGCGTGAGCTCGCGCGCCAGCACCAGCTTGGACAATCCGGCGTTCTGCAGGAAGACGGCCTTTTCCACCGTGCGGATGTCGGTCTGCGTGCTCGCGTGCAGCTGGATCGGCGGCAGATCGAGTTCGAGCAGGCCCATGTCCTGGATGATCAGCGCGTCGGCACCGGCGTCGTAGAGCTGGCGGATCAGTTTGCGCGCAGGCTCGAGCTCGTCGTCGCGCAGGATGGTGTTGACCGTGACGTAGATGCGGCTGCCGAAGCGGTGGGCGTGCTTGGCCAGCCTGGCGATGTCCTGCACGCTGTTGTCGGCTGAGGTGCGCGCGCCGAACGATGGCCCGCCGATATAGACGGCGTCGGCGCCGTGGTTGACCGCCTCGATGCCGATGTCGGCCGTGCGGGCGGGAGAGAGCAGCTCGATCTGGTGGGGCAGCATGGGGGCGGGCAGAATCGCGAAACCGCGTATTTTCCCGGAGAAGCCCCTTGCCTGCACACACGTCCATCGTTCTGGTCCACGGCTCCTGGCACGGCGCCTGGTGCTGGCGGCGGGTGCTGCCGCTGCTGCGCGCGGCCGGTGCCGAGGTGCACGCCGTCACGCTCACCGGCGTGGGCGAGCGCGCCCACCTGATGAGCCCGGCCATCGACCTGAACACCCACATCCAGGACGTGATCGGTCTGATCGAGGCCGAGGAGCTGGCCCGCGTGGTGCTGGTGGGCCACAGCTACGCGGGCATGGTCATCACCGGCGTGGCCGACCGCCTGCTGCGCGAACGCCCGGGCTGCCTCGCGCACCTGGTCTATCTGGACGCGGCCCTGCCGTACCCGGGCGACAGCTGGAGCAGCCACCACAGCGAGGAGACAAAGGCGGCCCGCATCGCCTCGGCACAGCCCAGTGGCGGCCTGCATTTCCCCCCGCCCGACGCGAAGCTGTTCGGCCTGGAGGGCGCCGACCGCGACTGGGTGAACCGGCGCCAGACGCCGCAGCCGTTCAGGCTCTACCAGCAACCGCTGCCGTACGATGGCGAGGCCTGGGCGCGCGTGCCGCGCACCTTCATCGATTGCACGTCGCCCGCGCTGGCCACCATCGCGCCGGCGCGCGAGCGCGTGCGCCGCGAGCCGGGCTGGCAGCTCATCGAGATGGCCACCGGGCACGACCCGATGGTGAGCGACCCCGACGGCCTGGCGCGCCACCTGCTGGCGGTGAGGGGCCAGGTGCGATGACACAGCGGTACGACCGTATCGACCAGTTGCGCGCCGTCGCGCTGCTGTGGATGACGGTCTATCACTTCTGCTTCGACCTCGACCACTTCGGCCTGATCGACCAGGCCTTCCTGAGCGACCCGTTCTGGACCACGCAGCGCACCGCGATCGTGAGCCTGTTTCTCTTCACCGCCGGGTTGTCGCAGGCGGTGGCGCTGCACCAGGGCCAGGGCTGGCCCCGATTCTGGCGCCGCTGGGCGCAGGTGGCTGGCGCGGCACTGCTGGTGAGCGTCGGCTCCTGGGTCGTGTTTCCGCAGAGCTTCATCTACTTCGGTGTGTTGCACGGCATCGCCGTGATGCTGGTGATCGCGCGCCTGACGGGCGCGTGGGGCGCCTGGCTGTGGCCGCTGGGCGCGCTCGCCCTGGTGCTGCCCTGGCTGGCACCGGCGGCGATGGCGCATTGGCCGGCGCTGGCGGTGCTCAACGAGCCTGGCCCCAACGCACTCGGTTTCATCACCCGCAAGCCCTTCACCGAGGACTACGTGCCGCTGTTGCCGTGGTTGGGCGTGCTGTGGTGGGGGCTGGCCTCAGGCCGCTGGGTTTGCGCGCATCGGCCGCGCTGGCTGGGCGGCTCAGGTCAGGGCGGCTCGAATCAGGGTGAGCAGGGCAGGCGGGCAGGGCGCTTCATGGCCACCTGGGGCCGCTGGAGCCTGAGCTACTACCTGCTGCACCAGCCGGTGCTGATGGGTCTGGTGGGCATGGCCGTGGCGCTGGCGCGCTGACGCGCGGACGGGATCGCCGCTTACGGGGTGCGCGGGCGCTGCAGCCGTTCGTAGGTCTGCAGCGTGTTTCCCATGCTGTTGAGGTTCTGGCGCGCCAGCATTTCGTGGTCAGGCTGGTACTGCGGCAGGTAGAAGTAACGGCCGCCTGGGTGGTTGCCGATGCGTTCGATGAAAGCCTTGAGCCCGTCCACCTGCTCGCGCAGCATGGCGGTTTGCGAGGCGGGGTCGGTCCGGGTGCCTCCCATGCGTGCGGTCATGGCCTGGATGTCCCACCACACGAAAGGCATGTCCGGGTCCATGCTGCGGGCCTGTTGCTGCAGCGCGCGCGATCGCTGGGGATCGGGGGCGTTGCGCGCGGCGACCACCAGCAAGGTGGCGTCCTGGTGCTGCGCGGCCAGGCGCTCCATGTCGGCCAGCAGTTCGTTGCGGGCCCGCACGTCCCGGCCGGACGCAAAGTAAAGCTCGGCGGCGTCGAGCTTGCGTGGGCCGAAGCGTTCGTACAGGGCGCGCATGGCCTCGTGGCTCTTCGCCTGATCGCGCTGGATGTACGCGTAGATCCAGGCGTTGGCGAAGAAATCCTCGGCCGTGCGGGGGTTGCTGCGGATGCGCTGCGACTGCGTCATGTCCGTCAGCGCCTGCACGTTGCCGGAGATGACCGCCACATCGCGCTGGATCAGGCCCAGCCGCTCGCCCACGGTCTCGGTCACCGTTTGTCCTTGTCCCACCAGCATGAAGGCACCAAAGGTCAGGGCGGCAAACAGGCCGAAGCGCATGGCATCGCAGGTGGGGCATTCCACCACCGCCTCCAGGGCGTCCTTGTCGGCGGTGTTCACCCCACTGGCCTTGCGCCAGCACAGCACGGCGGCCACCGTCGCGATCACGAAGAACGCGCCGGCCAGCAACGGCGGCGTGAGCAGTTCGGTGAAAAAGCTCACCAGATCGCCTGTCAGTCCGATCGCGCCGCCGACCACGGCAAACATCGAGGCCTGCTTGGGCCAGATGAGGCGACGAATGAGTTGTGCTTTGCCCGCCACGTGCAATCCCCCCCCGGGTTATGCGGTCCGCACCGGACCGACCCGGCGCATGCTAGCGGCGCTGGCGGTTTCTGGCAAAAAACAAAAAGGCGCGGAATCGTCCGCGCCTTTTCGTGCCGCCCGGCCATTCAGCCGGCCGGGCTCACTGGATCTTCGCCTTCTCGCGCAGATCCGTCTGGTACTTCTGCAGCTTCTGCTGCGTGAGTTGCTGCACCACCTGGGGCTTCACTTCTTCCAGCTTGGGCAGTTCGGCCTCGCGGATGTCGTCCACGCGGATGACGTGCCAGCCGAACTGGCTCTGCACCGGCGCCTCTGAGGTTTCGCCCTTGGCCAGCTTGATCATGGCCTGGGAGAACTCGGGCACGTAGCTGGCCGCGGGGGCCCAGTCCAGATCACCGCCGTTGGCGCCGGAACCCGGGTCCTTGGACTGCTTCTTGGCGATGTCCTCGAACTTGCCGCCCTTCTTGAGGCTGGCGATGATGGCCTTGGCCTCGTCTTCCTTCTCGACCAGGATGTGGCGGGCCTTGTATTCCTTGCCGGCGTTGGCGGCCACGAACTTGTCGTACTCGGCCTGCACCTCGGCGTCGGTCACCGGGTTCTTCTTCTGGAAGTCGGCGAACAGCGCACGGATCATGATGGTCTGGCGCGCCAGCTCCATCTGGTTCTTGAACTCGGGGCTGTTGGCCACGCCGGCTTTTTGCGCTTCCTGCATGAAGATCTCGCGCAGCACCACTTCTTCCTTGATCTGGGCGCGCGCCGCGTCGTCAACCTGACGGCCGCTGGCCTCGATCTGCTTGACCAGGGCCTCGACCCGCGCGCTCGGCACAGGCTTGCCGTTGACGATGGCCACGTTCTGGGCCATGGCCCAGGGGGCGGATGCGATCAGCACGGCCGCGCTCAGGGCCGACAGGGACATTTTCATGGAGGTCCTACAGGGGAGTGAAAAACGGTTGGAGCCGCCGCGCGCTGCGGGGTTCGATACCAGCTTGTGACAGAAGGTTGTCAGCGCTGGATCTCGATGGCCAGGGCATGGAGCCCGGCGTCGGTGAACGGCTGCAGGGCATCATACACAAGGCGATGCTGCGCCACCCGGCCCAGGCCGACGAACGCCGGCCCAGCAATGCGCACGCGGAAATGCGTGCCGTAACCCAGGCCATTGGCGCCCGCGTGGCCGGCGTGGGCGGCGCTTTCGTCGATGACTTCCAGCGCCGTGGGCGCCAGTGTCTCTCGCAGGCGGGCCTCGAGGGCCGCCGCGGTGGGAACCGCGGGCGCGCTCATGGCTTGGCCTCCGGCTCGTCCTTGAGGTAGCGCGCGATGTACAGCCCCTGGCCGACGATGAACAACACCGGGAAGACGTAGCCCCAGAGTTTGAAGTTCACCCATTCTTCGGTGGTCTGGTAGGCCGCGAACCAGGCGTTGATGCCCGCCATGAACAGGAAGTAGCCCACCCAGGCGAGCGTCAGGCGCGCCCACACCGGCTCGGGCAGGCTGAGCTGGCTGCCCAGCAGCATCTGCAGGACGTTCTTCTTCCAGCCCCACAGCGCCGCGCCCAGCACCACGGCCATGCCGGCGTAGAGCACCGTGGGTTTCCACTTGATGAAGCGCTCGTCCTGCAGCAACAGGGTGAGCGTGCCGAACACCAGCACCAGCACCAGCGTGATCTTGTGGATGTTTTGCAGCTTGCGGTCGATGGCGTAGATGATGCCGGTCTGCACCAGCGTGGCCACCATGAGCACCGCCGTGGCGAGGTAGATGCCCTGCAGCTTGTAGGCGCCGAAGAACAGCAGGATGGGGAAGAAATCGAGCAGCAGTCGCATGGCGGGGATTATCCCCGCCGGGCCAAGACCCCGGCGCCTGCGGGAACCTTGGCGGCACTTGAAGGCTCGATGAACGGCCGCACATTCACCTGCCGACGAGGAGAACCCGACATGACCCCACAGGAACAGCAAGCCATCCTCACCATCGCCCTCATGGCTGCGCTGGCCGACGGCGACAAGGCCGACATCGAGCGCGAGAGCCTGCGCGGCATCGCCGAATCCCTGGGGGGCAAGGGTGGCGTCGCCGGCCTGGCGGCGGTCTACCAGGACGTGCTTCTTCGCCGGGTGGATCTGGCTGGCACGGTGGCCCGCCTGGGCGATGCCGGTCAGCGCGAGCTGGCCTACGAAATGGCGGTCTGCGTGTGCGACGCCGATGGCGCGCGCAGCACGGCCGAATCCGCCTTCCTGGCCGATCTGAAGGCCCGCCTCAAGCCCGACGCGGCCGAGGTCGCGGCCTTCGAACGCACCGAATCCGAGCTCGTGCAGGCCGCCGCCGCGGCGGTGCCGGCCACGGTGGTCGCGACAGCAGCAGCGGCGCCCGAGGGGCGCGGCCTGGACAACGCGGCACTCGACAAATCCATCCTGAACTACGCGCTGCTCAACGGCGCGCTGGAGTTGTTGCCGCAGTCCTGGGCCTCGATGGCCATCATCCCGCTGCAGGTGAAGATGGTCTACGGGATCGGCAAGGCGCATGGCGTGGAACTGGACCAGGGTCACATCCGCGAGTTCATCGCGGCGGTGGGCGTGGGCCTGACGTCGCAATACCTGGAGCAATTCGGGCGCAAGCTGATCGGCGGGCTGCTGGGCAAGGCCGCGGGGCGCACGGTGGGCGGCATCGGCCGCACCGCCACCGGCATGGCGTTCTCTTTTGCCACCACCTATGCACTGGGCCAGGTGGCCAAGCGCTACTACGCCGGCGGGCGCCAGATGAGCACCGAATTGCTCAAGCAGACCTTCCAGGACTTGCTGGGGCCAGCGAAGCAGATGCAGTCGCAGTACCTGCCGCAGATCCAGCAGAAGGCGGCCACGCTGGACGCGGGCCAGGTGATGGCCCTGGTGCGCGGGCGCTGATCAGGCGGTCGCCGCCACCGCCCCTTCGCGCATCGCCGCTGCGGCGATGTCGAGCGAGCGCAGGCGCAAGGCCGGGTCGAAGACGTCGCTCACAAGGATGAATTCGTCGGCCTCGGTGAGGTCGGCCAGGCGCTGCAGGCCGGCGCGTACCGTTTCCGGGCCACCGATGACGGCGGCCGCCAGAAAATCGCCGATCCCCTGTCGCTCGTGCGGCGCCAGCGAGGCCACGAAGTGATCCACCGGTGGCGGCAGTTGCCCGCGGCGGCCGGTGAGGATGCCCAGCACGCGCTGGTAGGTGCTGCTGGCCAGGTACTCGGCCTCGTCGTCGGTGGGGGCGGCAATCAGCGGCACGCCGATGGCGGCGTAGGGCCTGGCCAGCACCGCCGACGGCTGGAACTCGCTGCGATAGACCTCAAGCGCCTGCAACAGCAGGCGCGGCGCGAAGTGCGAGGCAAAGGCGAACGGCAGGCCGCGCTGCGCCGCGAGCCGGGCCGAGAACAGGCTCGATCCCAGCAGCCAGATCGGCACATGGGTGTTCTGCCCCGGCATGGCGATCACGCGCTGGCCCGGCTGCACCGGGCCCAGGAAGGCCTGCAGCTCGGCCACCTCGCGCGGAAAGTCGGCCTCGGTTTCCACACGGTCGCGGCGCAGGGCACGCATGGTCAGGCCGTCGGTGCCGGGTGCGCGGCCCAGCCCGAGGTCGATGCGCCCGGGGTAGATCTCGGCCAGGGTGCCGAAGGCTTCGGCCACCACCAAGGGGGCGTGGTTGGGCAGCATGACGCCGCCCGAGCCGACGCGGATGCGGCTGGTGGCGCCCGCGATGTGGCCCACCAGCACGGCCGTGGCCGAGCTGGCGATGCCGCTCATGTTGTGGTGCTCGGCCAGCCAGTATCGGGTGAACCCCAGGCGTTCGGCGTGCTGTGCGGTGCGGCGCGCAATGGCAATGGCGTCGGCCACGGTGCCGCCTTCGCGCACCGCGACGAGGTCGAGCATCGAGAGCTGGATGTCGGCAAGTTGACTGGGCATCGCTTCACTTCTCCTTCAGGTCGATGGCGGCGGAGTTCATGCAATAACGCAGTCCGGTGGGCGCCGGGCCGTCCTCGAACACGTGGCCCAGGTGTGCACCGCATTGGCTGCACACGGTCTCCGTGCGCACCATGCCGTGGCTGCGGTCGCTGATCTCGGTGATGGCGCCGGGAACGGCCTTCCAGAAGCTGGGCCAGCCGCAGCCGGCGTCGAACTTGGTGCCGGCGTCGAACAGGTGGTTGCCGCAGCAGATGCAGTGGTAGCTGCCGTCGGCCCAGATCTCTTCGTATTTGCCGGTGAAGGGCCGCTCGGTGTGGGCCTGGCGCGTGACCTCGAAGGCGCCGCGCTCGGCGCCCTTGGCGGCCAGGATCTCGCGCCACTCGGCGTCGGTTTTCTTGATGGGGAAGTCCATGTCCTGGGGTCCTCTCATGACGAACAGCTGATCTCGATCTGCTGCGCCCAGTCGGGCGGGAAGGCGGCGAGGTCATCCTCGCCCTCGCGTTCGTCGAACGGCGCCAGCAAGGCATTCAGCAGTCGATCCACCTCGGTGAAATCGCCTTGCTGCGCGCGCTCGATGGCGATCTGCCCGAGGTGGTTGCGCAGCACGATGCGCGGGTTCACGCGGCGCATGGCGGCGGCGGTGGCGGCGGCGTCGAAGCCGGGTTGCGCATGCAGCCGTTCGCGCCAGCGCGCGGCCCAGGCGTCGAAGGCTTCGCGCTGCAGGAACAGATCGCGCACCGGCTCCAGGGGGCCGTCGACCGCGTCGCAGAGCCGACGGAACGCGATGGTGAAGTCCACCGCGTCCTTCGACATCAGCTGCATCAGCGTCTCGATGAGCCCGGCGTCGCCCTCGCGCGCATCGGCCAGGCCCAGCTTGGCGCCCATGCGGCGGGTGAGTTCGCTGGGGAACAGCGTCTTGTAGGGCTCCAGCGCATCCAGCGCCTGCTGCTGGTCGTCCATCAGCGGCAGCAGGGCCTGGCCCAGGCAGAAGAGGTTCCAGTAGGCGATGTTGGGCTGGCGGTGGTAGGCGTATCGCCCGCCACTGTCGCTGTGGTTGCAGATGTGCGCCGGGTTGAACGCATCCATGAACTGGAACGGGCCGTAGTCGATGGTCAGGCCCAGGATGCTCATGTTGTCGGTGTTCATCACCCCGTGGCAAAAGCCCACGGCCTGCCACTGCGCCACCATCCCGGCGGTACGGGCCGCCACGGCTTCCAGCAGATGGGCGTAGGGATTGCCACTGCCGTCGCGGCAGGCGGGGTAGAACCGGTCGATCACGAAGTCGGCGAGCCGGCGCAGCTCGGCGAGCTGGCCGTTGGCCGAGAAATGCTCGAAGTGCCCGAAGCGGATGAAGCTGGGCGCCACGCGCGTGACCACGGCCGCGGTCTCCACCGTTTCGCGGATCACGGGTTGCGGCGAGCCGGTGACGCACAGCGCGCGCGTGGTGGGGATGCCCAGCGCGTGCACGGCCTCGCTGCACAGGAACTCGCGGATGGAGCTGCGCAGCACGGCACGCCCGTCGCCCATGCGCGAGTAGCGCGTGAGGCCGGCGCCCTTGAGCTGCAGCTCCATCGGCCCGGCGGGCGTGTCCACCTCCCCGAGCAGGATGGCGCGGCCGTCACCGAGCTGGCCGGCCCAGACGCCGAACTGGTGCCCGCTGTACACCGAGGCCAGGGGCGCGCTGCCGGCCAGCGCGCGGTTGCCGCTGAGCGCCTGCAGCGCCTCGGGGTGGCCCAGCCAGGCGGCGTCCAGCCCGAGTTCGCGCGCCAGGGCGGGCTGGGTGGCGACCCAGTGGGGCTCGGGCAGCGGCGTGGGAGGGGTGCGGGTGAAGAAGGCTTCGCCCAGGGCGGCAAAGCGGTTCTGCCAGTTCCAGCCCAGGTCCAGGGCGGGAGCGTCAACAACGGCATTCATGGGCCCCATTGTCGGGCGCTGCGCCATCGCGCACAGGCCGCAGGGTCTTGCCGGCCCGGTGTGGCTGTTGCCCCCGGGACATCCCGCTCGCGCACAGGCCGCCGGCGCGGCTAGCATGGCAGTTGATTCATCCAACCACTTCCGGAGACCTCCCCATGCTGGGCCAGATGCAGAGCCAACCGCTGCTCATTTCCAACCTCATCGTCCACGCCGAGCGCCACCACGGCGGCACCGAGATCGTCTCGCGCCGTGTGGAAGGCGACATCCACCGCAGCAACTGGGCCACGGTGGCCCGGCGCTCGCGCCAGGTGGCCAATGCCATCGACGCGCTGGGCGATGCGGCTTTTGGTGACCGCGTGGCCACCCTGGCCTGGAACGGCTACCGCCACCTGGAGCTGTATTTCGGCGTCAGCGGCACCGGCCGCGTGCTGCACACCCTCAACCCGCGCCTGCACCCCGAGCAACTGGTGTGGATCGTCAACCACGCCGAAGACAAGGCGCTGTGCTTCGACATGAGCTTCCTGCCGCTGGTGAAGGCGGTGTGGAGCAAGTGCAGCACCGTCAAGCACTGGATCGCGCTGTGCGACGCCGCCGCGCTGCCGGCCGACAGCGGCATCCCCGGCCTGCAGAGTTATGAGGCCTGGATCGGCGCGCAAAAGGACAGTTTCGACTGGCCCGAGTTCGACGAGAACAGCGCCTCGAGCATGTGCTACACGAGCGGTACCACGGGCAATCCCAAGGCGGCGCTGTATTCGCACCGCTCCACGTTGCTGCACGCCTATGGCGCTGCGCTGCCCGACGCGCTGGGTTGCTCGGCGCGCGATGCCATCCTGCCGGTGGTGCCGATGTTCCACGTCAACGCCTGGGGCCTGCCGTACTCGGCCGCTGCCGTGGGCTGCAAGCTGGTGTTCCCGGGTGGCGCCCTCGACGGCAAATCGGTCTACGAGCTGATCGAGGCCGAGGGGGTGACCATGGCCGCGGGCGTGCCCACGGTTTGGCAGATGCTGCTGGGCCACCTGCAGCAGAACAACCTGAAATTCAGCACCCTGAAGCGCACGGTGATCGGCGGTTCGGCCTGCCCGCCGGCCATGATCGCGGCCTTCAACGACCTCTACGGCGTGGAGGTGCTGCACGCCTGGGGCATGACCGAGATGTCGCCCCTGGGCACGGTGTGCAATCTGAAGAATTCGCAACTGGGCTTGTCCAAGGCAGAGCAGATGCAGGTGCGCCTCAAGCAGGGACGCACCGTCTTCGGGGTGGACATGAAGATCGTCAACGAAGCCGGTGAGGAGCAGCCCTGGGACGGCAAGAGCTATGGCGATCTGCTGGTGCGCGGGCCGTGGATCATCGCCAGCTACTTCAAGGGCGAGGGCGGTGACCCGCTGCGCTACGACGCGCAGGGCCGTGGCTGGTTTCCCACCGGCGACGTGGCCACCATCGACCCCGAGGGCTTCATGCAGATCACCGATCGCAGCAAGGACGTGATCAAGTCCGGCGGCGAGTGGATCAGCTCGATCGATGTCGAGAACATCGCCATGGCGCACCCAGCGGTGGCCATGGCCGCCTGCATCGGCATGCGCCACCCCAAGTGGGATGAACGGCCGATCGTGGTGGTGGTGAAGAAGCCGGGCGCCGAGGTCACGCGCGAGGAATTGCTGGGCTTCTACGAGGGCAAGATCGCCAAGTGGCAAGTGCCCGACGATGTGGTGTTCGTCGATGCGATCCCGCTGGGGGCTACCGGCAAGATGCAGAAGATGACGCTGCGTCAGCAGCTCAAGGATTACGTGCTGCCGGGCCTGTGATGCGTGCTGCCAACCATCGCGCGATGGCGCGGGTGTCGCCTGGGGGATAGAAACGCGGGCATTCCCTGAAGCGGCCCGCGCGGTCTCGCTTTACGCTGCCTGCGTTCGTCCTCCCGGGCGACCCATCCCATCAAGGAGACAAGCAATGAAATGGTTCGTGAAGTCGGTGGCGGGTGCCGCCATGCTCGTGGCCGCAGGCGCGGTGCTCGCCCAGGCGGGTGAGACGGTCAAGCTGGTCCGTATCGACCCGCTGACCGGTCTGCTCGGTCCGGTGGGCGTGAGCCAGTTCAAGGGCTACCAGTTCTTTGCCGAGAAGTTCAGCGGCAAGGGCAACCCGGCCGGCGTGAAGTTCGAGATCACCGCGATCGACAACAAGCTCAGCCCGGCGGAAAGCCTGAACGCACTCAAGGCCGCCATCGACCAGGGGGCGCGCTACATCATCCAGGGCAACGGCTCCTCGGTCGCGCTGGCGCTGGCCGACGCGGTGGAAAAGCACAACGCACGCAACCCCGGCAAGGAGGTGCTCTACCTCAACGATGCCGCGGTGGACCCGGACCTCACCAACAGCAAGTGCAGCTACTGGCACTTCCGCTTCGATGCCGACACCTCGATGAAGATGGAGGCCATGTCCAGCTTCATCGCCACGCAGCCGGACATCAAGAAGATCTACCTGCTCAACCAGAACTACTCGCACGGCCACCAGGTCGTGAAGTACGCGAAGGAAACCGTCGGCCGCAAGCGCCCCGACATCCAGTTCGTGGGTGAGGATCTGCATCCGCTCGCGCAGACGCGCGACTTCGCCCCCTACATCGCCAAGATCAAGGCCTCGGGCGCCGACACCGTGATCACCGGTAACTGGGGCTCCGACCTCTCGCTGCTGATCAAGGCCGCCAACGAGAACGGCTACACCGGCAAGTTCTTCACCTATTACGCAGGCGTCACCGGCACGCCCACCGCGCTGGGTACCAACGGCGCCGGCCGCGTCTACCAGATCGCCTACAACCACTACAACATGGGCGGCCAGATGGACAAGTGGATGAAGGAGTTCAACCAGAAGTACAACGATGACTTCTACACTGGCTCCACCATCCGCATCTTCGAGATGCTGGGTGCCGCCATGGCCAAGGCCAAGTCGACCGACCCGGTGAAGGTGGCCGCGGCGATGGAAGGGCTGGAGGTCAAGAGCTTCAACGGCGAAGTGCAGATGCGCAAGACCGACCACCAGTTGCAGCAGCCGCTGTACATGTCGGTGTGGCAGAAGGCCGACGCCAAGTACCCTTACAGCCCCGAGAAGACCGGCATGACGCTGGCGCCCGTGGCGCAGTACCCGAACTATGTGTCGAGTACGCCCACCAGCTGCCAGATGAAGCGCCCCTGATCTGAGCTCGCCTCACAAGAGCCCGAAACGGGGTGCCGTCTCGGGCTCTTTCACTTGCACCGACAACGAGGATCCAGGGAATGGAGTTTTTCATCATCTCGATGCTGAACGGCCTGAGCTACGGGCTGTTGCTGTTCATGCTCAGCTCGGGGCTGACGCTGATCTTCAGCATGATGGGTGTGCTCAACTTCGCGCACGCCAGCTTCTACATGCTGGGGGCCTATGTGGGCTACACGGTGGCGCAGCTCGTCGGCTTCTGGCCGGCGCTGCTGATCGCGCCCTTCGTGGTCGGTCTGCTGGGCGCCGCGTTCGAGCGCCAGTGCCTGCGCAAGGTGCACAAGTACGGCCATGTGCCTGAGCTGCTGGTCACCTTCGGCCTGTCCTACGTCATCGTCGAGATCGTGCAGCTCATCTGGGGCCGCATCGCGGTGGAGTTCCGCCCGCCCGAGGAGCTGCGCGGGCCGGTGTTCACCCTCATCAACCATTCCATCGACGGTCTGCGCCTCGTCTGGGGTGCGGCGCCGGCCGAGCTGTGCAGCGCCGCAGACGCCGCGGTGCGGGTGGTCTGCTCGCCGTTCCCGGCCACGCGCGGCTTCATGATGCTGGTGGCGGTGGTGATGCTGCTGTCGGTCTGGCTGCTGCTCACCCGCACACGCATCGGCCTGGTAATTCAGGCCGCGCTGACGCACCCCGAGACGGTGGAATCCCTGGGCCACAACGTGCCGCGCGTGTTCATGCTCGTGTTTGGCGCCGGTTCGGCGCTGGCGGGGCTGGCCGGTGTCATCGGCGGCAGCACCTTCCTCACCGAGCCGGCCATGGCCGCCACCGTGGGTTCGGTCATCTTCGTGGTGGTGGTCGTGGGCGGCATGGGCTCGCTCTCGGGCGCCTTTGTTGCCTCGCTCCTGATCGGCGTCATCCAGACCTTTGCAGTGGCCTTCGAGTATTCGCTGCTCACACTGGCCGACCAGTTGAGCATCCCGCTCTCCGAAGGGCTGCGCAACAACTCCTACATCAGGCTCACGCTGTCGCAGGTGGCTCCCATCCTGCCGTACCTGTTCCTGGTGCTCATCCTGATCTTCCGTCCGCGCGGGTTGCTCGGCAAACGCGAGAGCTGATCCATGAACGCACACGTCCAGCCTTCCGCGCTCGCCGCACCCCGTTTCAACCCCTGGCGTTGGGCCCTCTGGGGCAGCTTTGCCCTGGTGCTCGCCGTCGCACCCCTGGTCTTCAACAGCGGTCTGGCGCTGACCGTGCTGTCGCAGATGGGCATCGCCATCATTGCCTGCCTGTCCTACAACATGCTGTTCGGCCAGGGCGGCATGCTCAGCTTCGGGCACGCGGTCTACACCGGCCTGGGCTCGTTCATGGCCATCCATGCGCTCAACCGGGTGACCGAGGGCCTGCTGGACATGCCGGTGTCGCTGGTTCCGATCGTGGGCGGGCTGGCCGGCATGGGCTTTGCCGCGCTGTTCGGCTACGTCACTACGCGCAAGGCCGGCACCACCTTCGCCATGATCACGCTGGGGCTCGGTGAGCTGGTGTTCGCGCTCTCGCTGATGATTCCCGAGTTCTTCGGCGGCGAGGGCGGCGTCTCGGGCGACCGCATGGCCGGCGAACCCTTCATGGGCATCACCTTCGGGCCGCAACGGCAGGTGTACTACCTGATCGCGCTCTACACCTTCGTCTGCGTGGCTGCCATGTATGCCTTCACGCGCACGCCGCTGGGGCGCATGCTCAATGCCGTGCGCGACAACCCGGAGCGCGTGGAGTTCGTGGGCTACGACACCCAGAAGGTGCGCTACTTCGCCTTCATCATCGCCGGCTTCTTCGCCGGCATCTCCGGCGGACTGGGCGCGCTCAACTTCGAGATCGTGACCGCCGAGGTGGTGAGTGCTGCGCGCTCGGGCGCCTACCTGCTGTTCACCTTCCTGGGCGGCGCCACGTTCTTCTTCGGCCCGATCATCGGCGGCGTGCTCATGGTGCTGGCCTTCGTGCTGCTCTCCGAGCTTACCCAGGCCTGGCTGCTCTACCTCGGCCTGATCTTCCTGTTCATGGTCATCTATGCACCGGGCGGCATTGCCAGCCTGATCATGATGAACCTGCGTGTGGCCGCCTTCGGCCGTCTGCGGGAGCTGACCGGCAACTACCTGGCGTTGCTGCTCACCGGTGTGCTCATGCTGCTGGGCGTGTCCGCCGTCATCGAAATGATCTACCACCTGCAGCTCAGCACCACGTTGGGTGATGAGCTCAACTTCCTCGGCATGACGCTGCACGCGCGCAGCGCGACGAGCTGGGGCGGGGCGCTGTTCGCCGCACTCGTCGGCTTCGCGCTCTTCGAGCTCGCGCGCCGCCGTTTCGCCCGCCGTTGGGGCGCCATCCAGGAATTCATCGAGAACGCCGTGAAGAAAAGGGAGAGCGCGTGAGCCAGGCCAACCACACCCCCGCACTGGAGTTGCGGGACTTGCGAAAGAGCTTCGGCAAGACCGAGATCATCCGCGGCGTCAGCATGGCCGTGAATCCCGGTGAGCGCGTCGCCATCATCGGCCCCAACGGTGCCGGCAAGTCCACGTTGTTCAACCTGATCAGCGGGCGCTTCGCCCCCAGCAGCGGGCAGGTGCTGCTCAATGGCCAGCGCATCGACGGCAAGCGCCCGTTCGAGATCAACCGCGCCGGCCTGTCGCGCAGCTTCCAGATCACCAACATCTTTCCCAAGCTCAGCGTGTTCGAGAACCTGCGCTGCAGTGTGCTCTGGAGCCTGGGCTACAAGTACACCTTCCTGCGCTTCCTGAGCAATCTGCACGATGCCAACGCCCGGGCCGAGGAGCTCATGCACATGATCCAGCTTGACCGCAAGCGCGACGTGCTGGCCATGAACCTCACCTATGCCGAGCAACGCGCGCTGGAGATCGGCATCACCATCGGCGGCGGCGCCAACGTCGTCTTGCTGGACGAGCCCACAGCCGGCATGAGCAAGAGCGAGACCAGCCGCTTCATCGGCCTGATCCGCGAGGTCACCGAAGGCAAGACCTTGCTGACCGTGGAACACGACATGGGCGTGGTGTTCGGCCTGGCCGACCGCATTGCGGTGGTGGTGTACGGCGAAGTGCTGGCGTTCGACACACCGGAGGCGGTGCGCGCCAACGCGCGCGTGCAGGAGGCCTACCTGGGCTCGCACGTGGCAGAAACCCAGGGAGCGGAGCACTGACATGTTGAACATCCGCAATCTGCACGCCTACTACGGCAAGAGCCACGTGCTGCACGGCGTCGAATTCGACGTGCGGCCGGGCGAGATCGTCGCGCTGCTGGGCCGCAACGGCTCGGGGCGCTCCACCACCGCCAAGGCCATCATGGGCCTGGTCGAATCCCACGGCAGCATCGACTGGAAAGGGCAGCAACTCGTCGGCCGCAAAGCCTACGAGGTGGCGCACCTGGGCATCGGTTACGTGCCCGAGAGCCGCGACATCTTTCCCGCGCTGACGGTGCACCAGAACCTGCTGCTGGGCCAGAAGGGCACGGGCAAGGGCTCGCGCTGGAGCTTCGACGACATGTACGCCATGTTCCCGCGCCTGAAGGAGCGCCAGCACACCGAGGCCGGCGTGCTCTCGGGCGGTGAGCAGCAGATGCTGACCCTGTGCCGCACGCTCATGGGCGATCCGGAGCTCATCATCATCGACGAGCCCACCGAAGGCCTGGCGCCCAAGATCGTGGAACTGGTGGCCGAATACCTGCAGAAACTCAAGGCACGCGGCATCTCGGTGCTGCTGATCGAGCAGAAACTGACGATCGCGCTGCACATCTCCGACCGCACGCTGGTGATGGGCCACGGCAGCATCGTGTTCGAGGGCACGCCCGAAGCACTGAAAGCCGATCCCGCCATCCGCAAGGAGTGGCTGGAGGTTTGAGAAGGTGTGAGCGTGCCGCCATGCCCGCTCGTTCCCAGCCTCCAATCCGCGACGGGGGGTGCTGGCCAGTCCTGCGGGCGACACGCGGGGCTTGTCGCGCCATCGGTCAAACCTAGAATCGAACGATCGTTCTTTTTCTGGCGGCTACCGGTCTCCGGAGCTGCCAGGCGCCTTCCAACACCCGAGGAGCATGCATGTCCGCTGAATATCAGGTCCACGGCGACGTGGCCGTCATCACGCTGAACAACCCGCCCGTCAACGGCCTGGGCCTGGCGACACGCCAGGGCATCACGGCCGGTCTGGAGAAGGCGCAGGCCGATCCGGCGGTCAAGGCCGTGGTGCTCACGGGCGCCGGCAAGGCCTTCTCGGGCGGCGCCGACATCAAGGAGTTCGGCACACCCAAGGCGCTGGCCGAACCCAACCTGCTGAGCGTGATCCTGGCGGTGGAGAACTGCAGCAAGCCGGTGGTGGCCGCGATCCACAGCGTCGCCATGGGCGGCGGTCTGGAACTGGCCCTGGGTTGCCACTACCGCATTGCCGCACCCGGCTGCAACGTGGCACTGCCCGAGGTGAAGCTGGGCCTGATTCCCGGCGCCGGTGGCACGCAGCGCCTGCCGCGTGTGCTGGGTGTGGAGGCCGCGCTCAACATGATCGTCAGCGGCGAGCCGGTCAAGAGCGAGATGCTGGCCATGCTGCCGGGCCAGAAATTGTTCGACAAGATGGCCAGCAGCCCCGAGGCGCTGGCTGCCGAGGCCCTGGCTTTTGCGAAGGAAGTGGCTGCGAAGCACGCCGACGGCAGCGCGCTGCCGCTGGTGCGCAACCTGCCGTGCAAGCACAAGGACGGCGACGCCTACTTCCAGTTCGCGCGCAACATGGTCAAGGGCATGGCGAAGAACTTCCCCGCGCCCGCCAAATGCGTGGACGCCGTGGAAGCCGCGACGAAACAGAAGTTCGACCAGGGCATGCTCACCGAGCGTGAGATGTTCATCAACCTGATGTGGACGCCCGAGTGCCGCGCGCTGCGCCACCTGTTCATGGCCGAGCGCGCCGCCAGCAAGATTCCGGACGTGCCGGAAGACACCCCGCAGCGCAAGATCGAGAAGATCGCCGTCATCGGCGCCGGCACCATGGGTGGCGGCATCTCGATGAACTTCCTCAACGCGGGCATTCCCGTGACCATCCTCGAGATGAAGCAGGAAGCGCTGGACCGCGGCGTCGGCGTGATGCGCGGCAACTACGAGGCGCAGGTCAAGAAGGGCAAGCTCAAGCAGGACAAGCTCGATCAGCGCATGGGCCTGCTCAAGACCACCGTGGACTACAACGACATCAAGGACGCCGACCTCGTGATCGAGGCCGTGTTCGAGGAGATCGGCGTCAAGGAAGCGGTGTTCAAGAAACTCGACGAGGTGATGAAGCCCGGCGCGATCCTGGCATCCAACACCTCCACGCTCGACGTCAACAAAATCGCCAACTTCACCAAGCGCCCTCAGGACGTGGTGGGCCTGCATTTCTTCAGCCCCGCCAACGTGATGAAGCTGCTGGAGGTGGTGCGCGGCGAAAAGACGGCCAAGGACGTGATGGCCACCGTGATGGCTGTTGCCAAGAAGATCAAGAAGACCGCCGTCGTCTCCGGCGTGTGCGACGGCTTCATCGGCAACCGCATGATCGAGCAGTACGGCCGCCAGGGCGGCTTCCTGCTCGACGAAGGCTGCACCCCCGCGCAGGTCGACCGCGCGATCGAGAAGTTCGGCTTCGCCATGGGCCCGTTCCGCATGGGCGATCTGGCCGGCAACGACATCGGCTGGGCGATCCGCAAGCGCCGCTACACCGAAAAGCCCGACATGAAGTACAGCAAGACCGCCGACCTGCTGTGCGAGAAGGGCCGCTTCGGCCAGAAGGTGGGCAAGGGCTGGTACGACTACGTGCCCGGCAAGCGTGACGCGATCCCGAACGCCGAGGTCGAGCAGATGATTGCCGAGCACCGCAAGTCGCTGGGCATCACGCCGCGCAAGATCTCCGACGAGGAGATCGTGCAGCGCCTGGTGTTCTCGCTGGTGAACGAGGCCGCGCACATCCTGGAAGAGGGCATCGCCAACAAGGCCAGCGACATCGATGTGGTCTACATCTTCGGCTACGGCTTCCCGGTGCACCGTGGTGGCCCGCTCAAGTACGCCGACGAGGTGGGGCTGTTCAACGTGGTGCAGGCCATGAAGCGCTTCCAGAAGAACCCGCTCGACGACGCGAAGTTCTGGGAGCCCGCGCCCCTCATTCAGCGCCTGGTCGCTGAGGGCAAGAACTTCAACGGCTGATGCAACGCACCGAATCAGGAGAAATCACATGAGCAACGCCGTCATCGTTTCCACCGCCCGCACGCCGCTCACCAAGAGCTGGAAGGGCGCCTTCAACATGACCCACGGTGCCACCCTGGGTGGCCACGCGGTGCAACATGCCGTGCAACGCGCCGGCATCGACGCCGCCGAGGTCGAAGACGTCATCATGGGCTGCGCCAACCCCGAAGGCGCCACCGGCGCCAACATCGCGCGCCAGATCGCGCTCAAGGCCGGCATGCCCGTCACCGTCTCGGGCATGACGGTCAACCGCTTTTGCTCCTCCGGCCTGCAGACGATCGCGCTGGCCGCGCAACGCATCATCGCGGGCGAGGGCAGTGTGTACGTGGCCGGCGGCGTGGAAAGCATCTCCTGCGTGCAGCAGGAGATGAACCAGCACATGCTCAAGGACCTCGCGCTGGAGAAGCAGAAGCCCGAGATCTACTGGAACATGCTGCAGACCGCCGAGCAGGTGGCCAAGCGCTACAACATCGGCCGCGACAAGATGGACGAGTACGGCGCCGCCAGCCAGCAAAAGGCCGCGGCCGCGCTGGAAGCCGGCCTGTTCAAGGCCGAGATTGCGCCCATCACGGTGACCGCTGGCGTGGCCGACAAGGTCATGGGCCTGATGACCAAGCAGGTCACGGTCGAGAACGACGAAGGCATCCGCCCGGGCACCACCTTCGACGCCATCCACGGCCTGCGCTCGGCCCTGCCCGGTGGCCTGGTGTCGGCCGGCAACGCCAGCCAGTTCAGCGATGGCGCCGGCGCCTGTGTGGTGATGGACGAGGCGCTGGCCGAGAAGAAAGGCCTCAAACCGCTGGGCCGCTTCCTGGGCTTTGCGGTGGCCGGCTGCGAGCCCGACGAAATGGGCATCGGCCCCGTCTTCGCGGTGCCCAAGGTGCTGTCGCGCCTGGGCCTGAAGGTCAGCGACATCGACCTCTGGGAGCTGAACGAGGCTTTCGCGGTGCAGGTGATCTACTGCCGCGACAAGCTGGGCATCCCGGCCGACCGCCTGAACGTCAACGGCGGCGCCATCGCGGTGGGCCATCCCTACGGTGTGTCCGGGCAACGCCTCACCGGCCATGCACTCATCGAAGGCAAGCGCCGCGGCGCCAAGCGCGTCTGCGTCACCATGTGCATCGGCGGCGGCATGGGCGCCGCCGGTGTATTTGAAGTGTTGTGACGCCGCGCGTTGCGCGGTCGCACAACACCCCCCGCGCCGCTTCGCGTCACCCCCCGGAGGGGGGCAATGCCAGTGGACCGGCAGAGCCGGATCCACGGCATCCTGGGTTCTGACACGCGCTCCGGATGCCGGTCCTTTTTCTGTCTGCGTGATGGAGCACCGATGAGCCTGCGCCCCACCGTCGACTTCCTGCTGCACGACTGGCTTGACGTCGGCTCGTTGCAGCAGCGCGAGCGCTTCGCCGACCACAGCCGCGAGACCTTCGATGCGGTGCTGGACACCTGCGAGCGCATTGCGCGCGAGAAGTACGCGCCCTTCAACCGCCTGGTGGACACGCAGGAGCCGCAGTTCGACGGCGAGCGCGTGATCCTGCCGCAGGCCACGCACGACGCGCAGAAGGCCTATGCCGAAAGCGGCATGCTGAGCGCCGCGCAGGATTACGACATCGGCGGCATGCAACTGCCCTACACGGTGGAGGCAGCGGCCAACGCCTTCTTTGCCATGGCCTCGGTCAGCATCGGCAGCGGCATGCTCACCACGGGCAACGCCAACCTGCTGATGGCGCACGGCACCGAGCCGCAGAAGCGCGTGTTCGCGCTCAACGAATTCGCCGGACGCTTCTCCGGCACCATGTGCCTGAGCGAACCGCAGGCGGGCTCGAGCCTGAGCGACGTGGCCACGCGCGCCGTGCCCGATGGCGACGACTTCGAGGCCGATCCGCTCGGGCCGCGTTTTCGCCTCAAGGGCAACAAGATGTGGATTTCCGCCGGCGAGCACGAGCTCACCGAGAACATCATCCACCTGGTGCTGGCCAAGATCCCGGGGCCCGACGGCAAGTTGCCACCGGGGGTGAAAGGCATCTCGCTGTTCATCGTGCCCAAGAAGCTGGTGGGCACCGACGGGCAACTCACGGGTGAGCGCAACGACGTGGCGCTGGCCGGCCTGAACCACAAGTGCGGCTGGCGCGGCACCACCAACACGCTGCTCAACTTCGGTGAAGGCAAGTACCCGGTCCGCGGTGCTGCGGGCGCCATCGGCTACCTGGTCGGCCGCCCCGGCGAAGGCCTGCGCTGCATGTTCCACATGATGAACGAGGCCCGCATCGGCGTCGGCATGGCCGCCACCATGCTGGGCATGGCCGGTTACCACGCGAGTCTGGACTACGCGAAGAACCGCCCGCAAGGTCGGCCTGTGGGCCCCGAGGGGAAAGACCCGTCGAGACCGCAGAGCCGCATCATCGAACACGCCGACGTGAAGCGCATGCTGCTGGCGCAGAAGAGCTACTGCGAAGGTGCGCTGGCGCTGGAGCTGTACTGCGCCCGCCTGGTGGACGAGCAGCACACCGGCACGCCCGAGGCCGCCGACGAGGCGCGCCTGCTGCTGGAGGTGCTGACCCCCATTGCAAAAAGCTGGCCCAGCGAGTGGTGCCTGGAGGCCAACAGCCTGGCCATTCAGGTGCACGGCGGCTATGGCTATACGCGCGATTTCCCGGTGGAGCAGTACTGGCGCGACAACCGCCTGAACATGATCCACGAGGGCACGCACGGCATCCAGGGCATGGACCTGCTGGGCCGCAAGGTGCTGATGGAAAACGGCCGCGGATTGCAGTTGCTGGCGGGACGCATCAACGCCACCATCCAGCGCGCCATTCAGGTGCCCGAACTCTCGGCCCACGCCAACGCGCTGGGCAAGGCGTTGCAGGAGGTGGGCGCCGCCACCAAGGCCGCCTGGGCCACGGGCAACCCGGCCGACGCGCTGGCCAACGCCGTGCCCTACCTGCAGGCCTTCGGCCACACCGTGCTGGCGTGGATCTGGCTCGACGTGGCGCTCACGGCGCAGGCATCGCCTGAGAGCCCCGCGCGCACCGGCCGGCTGGGCGCCATGCGCTATTTTTTTCACTACGAGCTGCCGAAAACCGGCGCCTGGCTCGCCGTGGTGAGCAGCCGCGACGCGACGTGCGCCGAGCTGCCCGAGGAAGCGTTCTGATGGGAGCGTTCTGATGCTGCGCCACATCGTGATGTGGAAACTCAAGGAAGAGGCCGAGGGCGCCGACCGCGAGCACAACAAGAAGAAGGCCAGGGCCTTGCTCGAGGCCTGCGCGAAGCTGCATCCCGGCACGCTGCATTTTCAGGTCGGCGTGGCGCAGGAAGGTCTGGAGTGCACCTACGACGTGGTGCTTGACAGCACCTTCACCGACCGCGCAGCGCTCGCGGCCTATCAGAACCACCCCGATCACGTGGCCATCAAGCCGTTCATGAAGGCCATCGTGGCCGAGCGGCAGTGCATGGATTTCGAGGTGTGACGCCGCGCCGCCGGCGCGACACACACGCCCCGCTCGAAGGGCCACAATGGGCCGATCGCTCCCCCAATCCAACAGCCATTCCAACCGACGAGGCAGACAAGACATGACCCGCACCATCTCCCAACTCTTCGACCTCAAGGGCAAGACCGCGCTCATCACCGGCGGCTCGCGTGGCCTGGGCCTCCAAATGGCCCACGCGCTGGGTGAAGCCGGCGCGCGCGTGCTGATCAGCTCGCGCAAGGCGTCCGACCTGGAAGAGGCCACCGCCGAGCTGCAGGCCGCCGGCATCGACGCGCGCTGGATTGCCGCCGACGGCCAGAGCGAAGACGAGTGCCGCCGCCTGGTCGACGAGACCCTGCAGCGCATGGGCGACATCGACATCCTGGTCAACAACGCCGGCGCGGCCTGGGGCGCACCAGCCGAGGACCACCCGGTCGAAGCCTGGGACAAGGTGATGAACCTCAACGTGCGCAGCTATTTCATCCTGAGCCAGGAAGTCGCGCGCCGCAGCATGATTCCGCGCAAGCACGGCAGCATCATCAACACCGCGTCCATCGCCGGCCTGGGTGGCAACCCGCGCGGCATGAAGACGATTGCGTACAACACCTCCAAGGGCGCCGTCATCAACTTCACGCGTGCACTAGCCGCCGAATGGGGCGACCATGGCATCCGTGTCAACGCCATCTGCCCGGGCTTCTTCCCCAGCAAGATGACGCAGGGCACGCTCAAGGCCATGGGCGAAGAAAAACTGGCGGCGCACGCACCGTTGGGCCGCCTGGGCGACGACGAGGACCTCAAGGGCCTGACCGTGCTCTACGCCAGCGACGCCGGCAAACACATCACCGGCCAGTGGATGGCGGTGGACGGCGGCGTCTCGATCATCACCGGAGGCTGAGGATTTGGAATTCTCGGTACGCATCCCCTTCGTCGAACTGCTTGGCTTTCGCCTCCTGCGCATGGAAGGTGGCGAGGCCGAGATCGCGTTCGACCCCGCGCCGGAGCACCAGAACTCGTTCGACGTGGTGCACGGTGGCGCCAGCATGACGCTGCTGGACGTGGTGATGGCCCACGCCGCGCGCTCGGTGCAGGACGACATGGGCTGCGTCACCATCGAGATGAAGACCAGCTTCATGCGTGCAGCCAAGGGGCCGCTGCTGGCGCGCGGCCGGTTGCTGCACCGCACCGCCACCATGGCCTTCACCGAAGGCAGCGTGTTCGATGCCAGCGGCAAGCTGTGCAGCCACGCCACCGGTACGTTCAAGTTCGTGCCGCGCCTGCCCGTGGGGCCGGGCAGCACGCAGCCTCTCAACCGCATCTCGACGGACTGAACCCATGAGTGATGAACTGCCCGTGGCCCTGGTGACCGGTGCGGCACGCGGTATCGGACTGGCCGTTGCGCGCCTGTTCCTGCAGCGCGGCCACCGCGTGGCCTTGCTCGACAACGACGAAGCCACGCTCGCCAGGGCCGAGGCCTCGCTGCGCCACGAAGGCTTTGCCGAATCGCTGGCCATGGCGGTGCCGGCCGACGTGTCCCACCCACAGCAGGTGGATGCGGCGGTGGCACGCACGCTGGCGCACTTCGGCCGCATCGACGCGCTGGTCAACAACGCGGGCGTGGCGGTGTTCAAGCCCATCGGCGAGACCACCTTTCACGAATGGCGCCATGTGATGGCGACCAACCTTGATGGGGCCTTCCTGATGACCCAGGCCGTGGTGCCGGTGATGCTCGAAGAGGCCGGTGGCGCCATCGTCAACATCGCGTCGATCTCGGGCCTGCGCGCCAGCACGCTGCGCGTGGCCTACGGCACCAGCAAGGCGGCGCTCATCCACCTCACGAAGCAGCAGGCGGTGGAATACGGCAACGCAGGCATCCGTGTGAACGCGGTGGCGCCCGGACCGGTGGAAACCGCCATGGCCGCCGCGGTGCACACGCCCGCCATCCGCGCCGACTACCACGACAGCATTCCGCTCGCGCGTTACGGCAGCGAGGAGGAAATCGCCGAGGCGGTGTTCTTCCTGTGCAGCCCGCGCGCCAGCTACATCAACGGCCAGACGCTCGCGGCCGACGGCGGCTTCGATGCCGCCGGCGTGGGCCTGCCGACCCTTCGCAAGACCTGAACCCGCACCCGGAGACACACCATGCCCACCAACCGCCAGATCCTGCTCGACAACCGACCCAAAGGCGAAGCCACCGTCGACAACTTCAAGCTGGTCACCACCGAGACCCCGGCGCTCAAAGACGGCCAGGTGCTGGTGCGCCACCACTTCCTGAGCCTGGACCCGTACATGCGCGGCCGCATGAACGACAGCAAGAGCTACGCCGCCTCGCAACCGCTCGGCGAGGTGATGATCGGCGGCACCGTCGGCGAGGTGTCCGAATCGAAGCACCCCAAATACGCCGTGGGCGACAAAGTGGTCGGCATGGGCGGCTGGCAGGAGTACAGCGTGGTCGACGCCAGCCAGCCCGGCGCATTGCGCAAGGTGGACACCACCCACGTGCCGCTCAGCCACTACCTCGGCGCTGTGGGGATGCCCGGTGTGACCGCCTGGTACGGCCTGGTGAAGATCATCAACCCCAAGGCGGGTGACACCGTGGTGGTGAGCGCCGCCACGGGCGCCGTGGGCAGTGCCTTCGGCGCGCTGGCCAAGGCGCGCGGCTGCCGCGCGGTGGGCATTGCCGGCGGGCCCGAGAAGTGCAAGTACGCGATCGAGGAACTGGGCTTCGACGCCTGCATCGACTACCGCGAGCACAAGGACATGTATTCGCTGGCCAAGGCTCTGAAAGAGGCCTGCCCGAACGGCATCGACGGCTACTTCGAAAACGTGGGCGGCATGATCCTGGACGCCGTGCTGCTGCGCATGAATGCCTTTGGCCGCATCGCCGTGTGCGGCATGATCGCCGGCTATGACGGTCAGCCGCTGCCGATGGCCAACCCGGCGCTGATCCTGGTGAACCGCCTCAAGGTCGAAGGCTTCATCGTGAGCGAGCACATGGAGGTCTGGCCCGAGGCGCTGACCGAGCTCGGCACGCTTGTGGCCACCGGCAAACTGCGCCCGCGCGAGACGGTGGCGCAGGGCATTGCATCGGCTCCCGAGGCTTTCCTCGGTCTGCTCAAGGGCAAGAACTTCGGCAAGCAACTGGTGAAACTGGTGTAACCCCCCGCGCCGCCTGTGGCGTCACCCCCGGGGGGCGCCACCAGCGGCCCGTCCTGAACTTGTCGAAGGGCGTTTGCGCGGTGGCCCGCAATAGGAGATGGCATGACCGTGACGCACGAGGTCTTCAACCAGCCCGCCCCGCTGGTGGACGTGAACCTGTTCGAGACCAACCGGGCGCTGCAAGCCGCGCTGGCCTTCAATGCACCGGGGCTGGACACAGCGCCGCTGCGCCAGCTCGGGCGTGTGGTCGGCAGCGGCGAGTACCAGACGCATGCGCGCCTGGCCAACGTGTTCACACCGCAACTCAAGACGCACAGCCGCTTCGGCCACCGCATCGACCAGGTGGAGTTCCACCCGAGCTACCACGCACTCATGGAAGCGGCGGTGGGCGCTGGTCTGCACGGCAGCGCCTTCGCGGCGCAAGAACAAGCCAGTGGCACGGCGCACTTGCGCCGCGCGGCCGGCTTCATGCTCTTCACCGAACTTGAGCCCTCGGTGTTGTGCCCGATCTCCATGACCTATGCGGTCACACCCGCACTGCAGGACAACGCCGCGATCTACCGCGACTGGGCGCCGCAGCTCACCAGCCGCGCCTACGACCCGGCGCTCAAGGTCTGGCGCGACAAGCCCGGCGTGACCATGGGCATGGGCATGACCGAGAAGCAGGGCGGCTCGGACGTGCGGGCCAACACCACCCGCGCCGAGGCCGATGGCAGCGATGCCTGGGGCCAGCGCTTCACCGTCACAGGCCACAAGTGGTTCTTCTCGGCGCCCATGTGCGACGCCTTCCTGATCCTGGCGCAGACGAAGAGCGGGCTGTCCTGCCTGTTCCTGCCAAGGGTGCTGCCCGATGGCGGCATCAATGCCATCCACATCCAGCGCCTGAAGGACAAGCTGGGCAACAAGGCCAATGCCAGCTCGGAGGTCGAGTTCCACGGTGCCACGGCCTGGCTGGTGGGCGAAGAGGGCCGCGGTGTGCCGCAGATCCTGGCCATGGGGACGATGACGCGGCTCGATTGCGCGCTCGGCACCAGCGGCCTGATGCGCCAGGCGCTGTCGATCGCGCTCAACCACACGGCCCAGCGCAAGGCCTTCGGCAAGCTGCTCATCGACCAGCCCTTGATGAAGAACGTGCTGGCCGACCTGGCACTGGAGAGCGAGGCAGCCACGGCGCTGGCGCTGCGCCTGGCGCGCGCCTTCGACCGCCCGGATGACCCGCACGAGGCCGTGATGGCGCGCCTGCTCACGCCGGTGGCCAAGTTCTGGATCTGCAAGCGCGGCAGCCACTTCGCCCAGGAAGCGATGGAATGCCTGGGCGGCAACGGCTACGTGGAGGAGGGCGGCGAGGGCGTCATGGCGCGCATCTACCGCGAGATGCCGCTCAACTCCATCTGGGAGGGCGCGGGCAACATCATGGCGCTCGACCTGCTGCGCGCCATCCGCAAGGGCGATGCCGCCGCCGCGCTGGCACACGAACTCGCACCCGCCAAGGGCATGCACGCCGCGCTCGACCATCTGGCGTCCCGCCTTCCGCTGCGCGTGGAGGAAATGGCCACCGAGATGGAGGCGCGCCGCCTGGCACAGGACGTCGCGCTGGCCGTGCAGGCCGCGCTGCTGGCGCAGACCGCGCCGGCCGCCGTGTTCCACGCCTTCTGCGATTCGCGCCTGGGCGGGCACTGGGGATACAGCTTCGGCTCGCTCTCGTCGGGCGCCGACGTGGACGCCATCATCGACCGGGCCATGCCGCGCTGAGCCGCAGGCGAACGGCCATGCACGCCACCACCATGCACGACCTGATCCTCCACCACTACCCCATGTCGCCTTTTGCCGAGAAAGCGCGCCTCATGCTCGGCCTGAAGGACCTGGCCTGGCACAGCGTGCACATCCCGGCGGTGATGCCCAAGCCCGACGTGATTGCGCTCACCGGCGGTTACCGCAAGACGCCGCTGTTGCAGATCGGCGCCGACATCTATTGCGACACGGCGTTGATCGCGGACGTGCTGGAACACCGCGTGGCCGAGCCGCCGCTGTTCCCGGCGCACGCGCGCGGCCTCTCGCGCACCGTGGCGCAGTGGGCCGATTCGTCACTGTTCTGGGCCTCGATGGGCTACACCCTGAGCCCCAAGGGCGCCAATGCACTGTTTGCCGACCAACCCGACCAGGGCCAGGCCTTCGCCAGTGACCGCGCCGCCATGCGCCAGAACATGACGCTGCTGCGCCCGGCCGACGCCACCAGCGCCTACCGCAGCTACCTGCGCCGCCTGGCCAACATGCTGGACGACCAGCCCTACCTGCTGGGTGAGGTGCCCTGCATCGCCGACATGGCGGCCTACCACCCGCTGTGGTTCACGCGCACGCTCAACCCGGGCATGTCCAGCATCCTCGACGCCGCGCCCGACGTGCTGGAGTGGATGGACCGCATCGCCAGCATCGGCCACGGCCACCCGCAGCGCATGAGCAGCGCCGATGCGGTGGGCATTGCCCACGCGGCCACACCGGAGCCCGTCAAACCCGACGAGGTATTCCAGGACGACCACGGCATTGCGCCCGGCAGCCGCGTCACGATCGCGGCGGAAGCCTTTGGCACCGAGACCAGCGAAGGCGTGCTGCTGGCCGCCACCCGCACGCGCTACACCATCGAGCGCCACGACGAGCGCGCGGGCACGGTGCATGTGCACTTTCCGCGCGTGGGCTACGTGCTGCGCGAAGTCAAGGCATGAGCCTCCCGCTGGCCTGGCGCTGCCTGCCCTTCGCCTTGCTGCCGCCACAAGCCCTCTATGACCTCTTGCGCCTGCGCACCGAGGTCTTCGTGATCGAGCAGAACTGCGTCTTCCAGGACATGGACGGCGCCGACCCGGCCTGCCACCACCTGCTGGGTGAACGCGCCGGCACCCTGCTGGCCTATGCGCGGCTGGTGCCCGCGGGCCTGAAGTTCGCCGAGGCCAGCATCGGCCGCGTGGTGAGCGACCCTGCTACCCGCGGCAGCGGCATGGGGCACGCGCTGATGCGCGAAGCGGTGGCGCAACTGCAGGCGCTCTGGGGGGTGCAGCCCATCCGCATCGGCGCGCAGGCGCACCTGCAGGGTTTCTACCGCCAGCACGGCTTCGAGCCTGCGGGCCCGATCTACATCGAGGACGGCATCGACCACATCGAGATGCTGCGCCGCTGAGCTTTCAACCAACGGAGACAGGCGAATGATCGACAACTTCCAGGGCAAGACGGCAGTGCTAACCGGCGCCGGTTCGGGTTTCGGCCTCGAATGCGCGCGCATCGGCGCACAGCTCGGCATGAACCTCGTGCTGGTGGACGTGCAGGCCGACGCGCTGGCCAGCGCAGAAGCCGAGATGAAAGCCGCCGGTGCACAGGTGCTCGCGCGGCGGGTGGATGTGTCAGACGCCGCACAGATGGAAGCCCTGGCTGCGGACGTGCAGGCCAGCTTCGGCGCGCCCAACTTCGTCTTCAACAACGCCGGCGTGGGCTCGGCCGGCCTGGTGTGGGAGAACTCGGTTCGCGACTGGGAATGGGTGCTGGGCGTGAACGTGTGGGGCGTGGTGCACGGCGTGCGCCTGTTCACGCCCATGATGCTGGCCGCGGCCAAGGCCGACCCCGCCTGGCGCGGCCACATCGTCAACACCGCCAGCATGGCCGGCCTGCTGACGCCGCCCAACATGGGCATCTACAACGTGAGCAAGCACGCGGTGGTGGCGCTCACGGAAACGCTGTACCAGGACTTGCGGCTCGTCACGGACCAGATCGGCGCCAGCGTGCTGTGCCCGTATTTCGTGGCCACCGGTATCAGCCAGAGCCACCGCAACAAACCCGCCGCCATGGCCGACGAGAAGCTCACCAAGAGCCAGCTCATCGGCCAGGCCATGACGGACAAGGCGGTCAGCTCGGGCCGGGTCACGGCGGCCGAGGTGGCGCAGGCGGTGTTCAACGCCCTGCGCCAGGACCAGTTCTACATCTACAGCCACCCCAAGGCGCTGGGCAATGCGCGCTCGCGCTTTGACGCCATCGTGGCCGGCACCAACCCGCCCGATCCGTTCGCCGAACGCCCCGAAATCGGCCAGCAGTTGCGCCAGGCCCTGCGCGCCGGCTGAACCACCCCGAACACAGGGCAGCGGCCATGCCGTCGCAGGAACCCCTCGGGCACACGTTGTTCGACACCGCCATCGGCCCCTGTGGCATCGCCTGGGGGCCGTCGGGCATCGTGGCGGTGCAATTGCCCGACGCCGATGCCACCGCCACACGGCTGCGGCTGTGGCGCAGCGCGGGGCGCGAACTGCCCGAGGCCGATCCTCCGGCCACGGTGCAAGCCGCGATCCGTGGGGTGCAGGCCTTGCTGGCGGGCGAGCACCGCGACCTGCTGGACATCGAACTGGACACCACACGCCTCACGCCATTCCATCGGCGTGTCTACGAAGCAGCGCGACGCATTCCGCCCGGACAGACACGCACCTACGGCGAGGTTGCGCAAGCCCTGGGCGACCCAAGCCTGGCGCGCGCGGTGGGGCAGGCCATGGGCGCCAACCCGTATGCGCCCATCGTGCCCTGTCACCGCGTGATGGCGGCGGGCGGCAAGCCGGGTGGCTTCTCGGCGCGCGGTGGCGCCATCACCAAGCTGCGCATGCTGGCGATCGAAGGCGCACTGGCGCCGGACCTGTTCGGGCACGGCTGAACCGGGCCGCTGCCCCCGTGTGGCAGACTCCGGCGCTTCGTTTTTGAGAGAGGCGCCGCGCGGCGCCCGGGTCTTTTCGTCATGCAGAAAATCATCGCGCAGATCGCGCAGGAAATCGGGGTGCAGGAGCGCCAGGTGCAGGCCGCGACCGACCTGCTGGACGGTGGCGCCACCGTGCCGTTCGTTGCCCGCTACCGCAAAGAGGCCACCGGCGGCCTTGACGACGCCCAGTTGCGCGAGATCGAGGCCCGCCTGGGTTACCTGCGCGAACTGGCCGAACGCCGCGAAGCCGTGCTCAAGGCCATCGACGAGCAAGGCAAGCTCACCGACGCACTGCGCCTGGCCATCGCCAACGCGCCCACCAAACAAGAGCTGGAAGACCTCTACCAACCCTTCAAGCTCAAGCGCCGCACCAAAGGGCAGATCGCGCGCGAGGCGGGCATCGAACCCCTGGCCGACAAGCTCTTTGCAGACCCCACACTGGACCCGCTGGCCGAGGCCGCTGCCTTCACGCGGCCACCGGAGGTGCTGGACGACGGCAAGCCCGGGGCCGACTTCTCCAGCCCCGCGGCGGTGCTGGACGGCGTGCGCGACATCCTCTCCGAACGCTGGGCCGAGGACGCGGCCCTGGTGCAGACGCTGCGGGAATGGCTTTGGAGCGAGGGCCTGCTCAGGAGCAGCCTGCTGAGCGGCAAGGACGCCAACCACCCCGACGTGGCCAAGTTCCGCGACTACTTCGACTACGACGAACCCATCGGCAAGGTGCCCTCGCACCGCGCGCTGGCCGTGTTCCGCGGCCGTGCGGCCGAGGTGCTCGATGTGAAGCTCGTGCAACCCGGCGAGCCCGTGGCGGGCCAACCCTCATTGGCCGAGGGCCGCATCGCCCACCACCTGGGCTGGCACCACCAGGCCCGCAAGGCCGACGACCTGATCCGCAAGTGCGTGGCCTGGACCTGGCGCGTCAAGCTCAGCCTGTCCACCGAGCGCGACCTGTTCGCGCGTTTGCGCGAATCTGCCGAGACGGTGGCCATCAAGGTGTTCGCCGACAACCTGCGCGACCTGCTGCTGGCGGCACCCGCCGGCCCCCGCGTGGTGATGGGGCTGGACCCGGGCATCCGCACCGGCGTGAAGGTGGCCGTGGTCGATGCCACCGGCAAGCTGGTGGACACCGCCACCGTGTACCCCCATGAACCGCGCCGCGACTGGGAAGGCGCCCTGCACACGCTGGGCCAGTTGTGTGCGAAGCACGGCGTGCAGCTCATCGCCATCGGCAACGGCACCGCCAGCCGCGAAACCGACAAGCTCGCAGCCGACCTGCTCAAGCGTCACCCGGGCGCGCAGAAGGTGGTGGTGAGCGAGGCGGGCGCCTCGGTGTACTCCGCCAGCGAATTTGCCAGCCAGGAAATGCCCGATGTGGACGTGAGCCTGCGCGGCGCCGCGAGCATCGCGCGCCGCTTGCAGGACCCGCTGGCCGAGCTGGTCAAAATCGATCCGAAGAGCATCGGCGTGGGTCAGTACCAGCACGATGTGAACCAGAGTTCGCTGGCCCGCACGCTCGACACCGTGGTGGAAGACTGCGTGAACGCCGTCGGCGTGGACCTGAACACCGCAAGCGTGCCTTTGCTGTCGCGTGTGTCGGGTTTGTCGGGCACGGTGGCCAAGGCGATGGTGCGCTGGCGCGAATCGCACGGCGCCTTCCGCAGCCGGCGCCAGTTGCTGGAGGTGAGCGGCCTGGGCGCCAAGACCTTCGAGCAGGCCGCGGGTTTCCTGCGCATCCGCGATGGCGACGATCCGCTGGACATGACCGGCGTGCACCCCGAGAGCTACCCGGTGGTGCAGAAGATCATCGAGACCACCGGCCAACCCGTGCAGGCGCTGCTGGGCCGCGCCGACATGCTTGGCGAGCTGCGCCCCGAGCTGTTCGCCAACGACACGGTGGGCGTGATCACGGTCAAGGACATCCTCAAGGAGCTCGAGAAGCCCGGGCGCGACCCGCGGCCCGACTTCCAGGTGGCGCGTTTCAACGAGGGCGTGGAAGACATCGCCGACCTGCGCGAGGGCATGGTGCTCGAAGGCACGGTGAGCAACGTGGCGCAGTTCGGCGCCTTCGTCGACCTCGGCGTGCACCAGGACGGCCTGGTGCACGTGAGCCAGCTCAGCCACAAGTTCGTCAACGACGCGCACGAAGTCGTCAAGACTGGGGACATCGTGAAGGTCAAGGTGCTCGAGGTGGACGCGGCCCGCAAACGCATCTCGCTCACCATGAGGCTCGACGCCGCCCCGGCGCGACGCGACGGCCCGCGCGACAACCGCTTCGAGCCCGCGCGTGGAGCCGGGCGTGGGCGGCAGGAATCGGCCGCGCCCACCGCGCTGGCTTCCGCTTTCGCGCGCCTCAAGCGTTGATAGGTGCCCCCCAGTAAAGGGGGTCAAGTTGCCGCAGCAGATGCCGATAAGGGGCACAGAACCCTTAGCTACATCCGCCCGCGTCAAACCATGGACCTACAAGCCCTGCTCAATTACCCGGGTGCCCTTCCCGCGATGTCGCGCACCGTCACCGACTTGATGGCGGAGATGAACAAGGACGATCCGGACCCGCGCAAGGTGGGGGAGCTGATCGCGCAAGACCCTTCGCTCACCACGCGGGTGCTGCGGCTGTCGAACTCGTCGTTCTTTCGCGTCAGCCGCAAGATCGGCGATCCGCACGAGGCCGTGGCCATGCTGGGTATGACGCATGTGCGCTCGCTGGTGATGGCGGCGGCCCTGGGTTCGAGCTTCAAGAACGTGCCGGGCGTGAACCTGAACCAGTTCTGGCGCTACAGCCTGCGCGTGGCCGACATCTCGAAGTCGCTCGGCGAGACCCTGCGCCAGAACACCGGCAACGCCTACACCGCCGGATTGATCCATGCCATCGGCGACCTGGTGATGCACATTGCCATGCCCGACGAGATCGGCCCGCTGGACATGGGCACGCCGCCGCTGGACCTGCAGCGCGCCGCGGCCGAGCGAAACCGCTTCGGCTACACCTACGCCGAGGTGGGCGCCGGCATGGTGGAGCGCTGGAACTTCCCGGAAGCCATCGTCAACGCCCTGAAGCACCAGACCGAGCCGTTCGAGGGCGACACCTATGAACCGCTGGCCGGCGTGATTCACCTGGCCTCGTGGCGCGCGCGTGCCGAGGAGATCCAGCTCGACGACAGTGGCTTGGCCGCGACCTTCCCCGACATGGTGGGCATTGCCCTGGGCCTGGACCTGGGCGTCGTGCTCGGCAAGGACCCCGAGGAATGGTCCTTCGAGGACGCGCTGGCCGCCTTCGTGGACTGAGTCCGAAAGTCCTCAAGTTCGCCCGCCAGCCATCGATATTTCAGTCAGCCATCCCGCCCGTCAACGTCGAGACCCGCCATGCATCTGGACAAGCTCCTCAAGCAGCCACAGGCCCTGCCGTCGGTGCCCAAGGTGGTGCGCCGCTTGATCGACACCTTCGAGCAGCCCGACGTCGATCCGATGATGGTGGCCTCGCTGATCGAGGAAGATCCGGTGATGGTGGCCAAGCTGCTCAAGACGGCCAACTCGGCCTTCTTCGGGCTGTCACGCAACGTCACCAATGCGCGCGAGGCAATGAACATCCTCGGCCTGATCAAGGTCCGTGCGCTCGTGATCGCCAGTTCGCTGGGCGAGGGCTTTCACACCGTTGGCGGTGTCAACCTGAACCAGTTCTGGCGCTGCAGCCTCAACACGGCGAACCTGGCGCGCTACATCGCCTTGCCGATCCGCATCGACGAGAACACAGCCTTCACCGCCGGCCTGATACACGGCATCGGCGAGCTGGTGATGCACGTCGGCATGCCGGAGGCCATGATCGAACTCGACCGTGCAGTACCCATGCTGGACCTCAAGCGCGCGCGCGCCGAGCGCAGTGTGTTCGGCTACAGCTACGCCGAGGTCGGCGCCGCGCTGGCGCGCGAGTGGAAGTTCCCGCGCCGCATGATCAACGCCATCGAGCACCAGTGCGCGCCGTTCGACAACGACGTCTACGAGCCGATTGCCGGCGTGGTGCACATCGCCGCCTGGCGCGCGCGCGCCGAAGAGCAGGACATGCGCGGTGAACTGTTGATCAACACTTACCCGGACCCGGTGGGCCTGGTGCTGGGCATCGACCCCGACACGGTGGTGGCCGAGCGCATTCCCTCGATCTCGCGCCACAACGATTTCGACGAAACCCCGGACCATGCCGAGGCACGGGATTCCCAGCCTTCGGATGACTCGGTGATGCACTGAGAACGCCCGCGCTGCGCCCAGGGGTGGGCCAGCCTGCGCATCACCGCCGGCCCGGGCGTGCAGGGCGGCTCACCGACAATCGGCCCATGCGAGCCCTGCGACTCTATGCCGGCCCCCGGGCCCTCCAGCACATCCGCGACCACGGTCTGCGCCCCGAACACGTGGGCGTGGTGCCCGCTGCCGCCGGCGGCCCCAAGGGCCTGATCCTCGGTCCGGTGGATCGGCTGCTGTTCGGCCAGTGGCTGCGCGAGGCGCCACAGACCATCCACCTGATCGGCGCCTCCATCGGAGCCTGGCGCATGGGCACGGCTTGCCTGGACGGCCCGGTGACGGCCTTCGAGCGGCTGGAGCACGACTATATCCACCAGCACTACGAACTGCCGCCCGGGCAGCGCCGGCCCTCGCCGCAGCAGATCAGCGACACCTTCGCCGCCAATCTGCAGGCCTTCTATGGCGGCCGCCTGGACGAGGTGTTGCACCACCCGCGTTGGCGGCTGCACATCGTCACCTCCCGCGGGCGTCGGCTGCTGGCGCGCGAAGGCCGCCTGCGCACGCCCCTGGGCTACCTGGGGGCGTTCACCGCCAATGCACTGCAACGCCGCGCACTGGGCGACTGGCTCGAACGCGTGGTGTTCTCCGCACCCGAGAGCGGCCGCGGCGGCGTGAGCGCGCTCCCCTTCGGCACGCAGGACCTGCGCACGCGCCAGGTGCCGCTGGGGTTGCACAACTTCATGCCGGCCTTGCAGGCCAGTTGCTCCATCCCGTTCGTGCTGCGCCCGGTGGCCGACATTCCCGGCGCCCCCAAGGGTGTCTATTGGGACGGTGGCATCACCGATTACCACATGCACCTGCACTATCACGCCGCCGCCGAAGCGCCGATCGTGCTGTATCCGCATTTCCAGAAGGCGGTGGTGCCGGGCTGGCTCGACAAGGCCTGGAAGCGCCGCCACCGCAGCAGCGACGCGCTGGATCACATGCTGGTGGTGGCCCCCGACCCGGCCTGGGTGCAGACCCTGCCCAACGGCAAACTGCCCGATCGCACCGACTTCGAACGCTACGGGCAGGACCTGGGTGCGCGCGTGCAGGCCTGGGGCGCCGCGGTGAAGGCGGCACAGCAACTGGCCGACGAACTGGGCGACTGGCTTGCGAAGCCCGATGCCACGCGCGTGGAGCCGCTCTGAGCGCACGGCATCCTCGCGCCCGGGGCAGGGCGGGATAATCCCCCCTCGATCCTGCCCTGACCATGCGCTTTCTCACCGCCGCCCTCTACAAGTTCGTTGACCTGCCCGACCACGCCGAATGGCGTGAGCCGCTGCGCACCTTGTGCGAGGCGCAAGGTGTGAAGGGCACCTTGCTGCTGGCGCGTGAGGGCATCAACGGCACCATCGCCGGGCCCGAGGCCGGCGTGCGCGAGGTGCTGGCATGGCTGCGCCGCGATGCGCGGCTGGCCGATCTGCAGCACAAGGAGTCGTGGGCCGACACGCCGCCGTTTCACCGCCTGAAGGTGCGCCTCAAGCGCGAGATCGTGACGCTTGGCGTGCCGGGCCTGGACCCGACGAAGACCGTCGGCACCTACGTGAAGCCCAGCGAATGGAACGCGCTGATCGCGCAGCCTGATGTGCTGCTGATCGACACGCGCAACGATTACGAGGTCAAGATCGGCACCTTCGAAGGTGCGGTCAACCCGGGCATCCGCAGCTTCACCGAACTGCCCGCGTGGCTCGCGCAGCAGCCGGCGCTGCAAGGACCGCACAAGCCCCGCGTGGCGATGTTCTGCACCGGCGGCATCCGCTGCGAGAAATCCACCGCGCTGCTGCGCATGCAGGGCTTCGAGGAGGTCTACCACCTCGAAGGCGGCATCCTCAAGTACCTGGAGGAAGTCGCGCCCGAGAGCAGCAGCTGGCAGGGCGAGTGCTTCGTGTTCGACGAACGTGTGAGCGTGGGCCATGGCCTGCAGCCGGGTGTTTCAGCACTGTGCCGCTCCTGCCGATGGCCGCTGACCGGGGACGACCGGCGCTCACCCTTGTTCGAGGAAGGCGTGAGCTGCCCCCACTGCCACGATCAACGCGATACCGCTGCGCGCGAACGGCTGGCCGAGCGCCAGCGCCAGGTGATGCTGGCGCGCGAGCGGGGTGCGCAGCACATCGGGTCGGCCGCGCCTCAGGCCGCCCAGAGCCAGACCGTGTCCGGGTCGGGCTCGGCCACGCCCTGAATCCCGGCCTGAGGCCTGCCCGCTGGTACGCGGTACGTGGCGGCCTCGCGCAGGCGTTGCCCCACCGGCGATCGGTGCAGCCACGCGCCGGCCTGCTCCAGCGCCTGTGCAAGCAGGTCTGCAGGCTCGGCCGGCGTCCAGCGCAGGGCAGAGGCCGCGGCCATCGCCAGCAGGCGTTTTGCGGTCGAGGGCGGTGCGCCACGCCAGGCCTGCACCACCAGCTGACGGGCGCGGGCGCGCTCCCCGTCGAGCTGCGCAATGGTCGCGTCGAGGGCGGCGAGCGTGGCCGAGCGAGCGCGTGCGCGGGGCAACGGGGGCGATGCCAGCAGCTCGCGCCAGCGCACGAGTGCGCTGCGTGAGCGCACGTGCATGGCGGTGTCGATCGCCATCAGCCAGGCGTCCTCACGAAACCAGCGGCCACAGCCCTGCAGCACCGGCAACGCCCGCTCCACCAGACCGAGCGCCGCGTGGTGCTGCGCGTCCATGCGCAGCCGTCGCGCCACCATCCAGTCGCGCACGGCCATGGTCCGTGTGTTGTCGCCATCGCGGCCGGTCTCGAGCATGGCGATGCAGCCATCCAGCGTGGCGCGGTCGCCCAGCCGCGCCGACAGTTCACCGAGGCTGAGCACACACAGCGGCGTCACGACGGTCCACGCGCTGTGCTCGGCCACGTCGGCGGCTCTGCGAAGCCGCTGCCACGCGCAATCCAGGTCGCCATCGCTCTCGCACACCAACCCGCTCTGGTTCAACAGCAACGCCTGCAAGCCATCGACCAGGCTTGACGCCTGGACCCATGCGTCGAGCCGGTCCGTATCGGTCAATGCCACACCGTCCTCGCGGTGCAGCCGGTGCTGCAGGTTTGCCAGCAACCGCCACCGCCAGGCGTTCGATTGGCGCGCGGTGTCCTGTGCCTGCAGTGGTTGCTGCCCGTCGGGTTCGTCCAGCGTTTCGCCAACGGCTGTCAACAGCAGGCCCGCAATCGCGGTGGCGCGGGTGGCCTGTGCGCAGTCCTTCGTGGTGCTCAAGAGGCCCCTGGCCTGATGCACACGGCCGCGGACCGCATCGGCGCGCGATTGGTGCCAGTCGCTCATGGCCAGCGCCAGTTCGGCCCAGCATCCGGCCATGGCGTCGCCTGCTTGCGCGGCCGCACGGCACAGCTGCCCGGCCATTTCGGGCACGGCCGGGTCGCCGCGCCAGGCCGCTTCCATGACCAGATCCGATCGCTGGTCGAGTGGAGCCACCTCGATCTGTGCGCGCCAGACCGCGGACAACAGAGGCCCGGACGTACCCAAGCCCGGAGGCGCCACGTGCGACAACGAGGCCAGGCGTTCCCAGCGCAGTTCGTCCTGTTCCCCCGGCCTGGCTGAAAACAGCTCGTGCAGCCGCGCAAGCCATGCCGCAGATTCGGTTGCCTGCCACACGGCCTGAAAGGGCGATGCGGATGACGCTCGCAACCGCACCGGCTGCGCTGGTTCGATGTGCAGGTCGACGCAGGCCTCGAAACCCGTGGGGGCGGGTGCGACCACGCAACGCGCCTGCGGTGCCGCTGGCCAGCGGCCCGGTGTCCACCGCGATGCCGTGGTTGTGCAAGGCCCAGGCACCGAATGCCCCCAGCGCCGGAGAGAGCCAGCTTGGGGCCTCGGGCATGTCATGCAGGTCGGGGGGCGCCCAGTGCCACGAACGTGCGCTTGCCCCTGCCTGCACTTGCGCCGGTGCCAGGCGCCGGTGCAGCACTTCGCCAACCAGGCGGTAGCCCACCCGGTGAACCGTGTGCAACGGGCCCTCGCGCCCGTCGGGCAGCCGCAGCGCCTTGCGCACCTTCAGCACGCTCTGGGCAATCACCGACATCGTCACGAACCGGTTGGTCCACACCTGTTCGATCAGTTCTTCCTTGCTGACCACACGCCCGGCATGCCGCAAGAGGTACGCCAGCAGGTCGAAGCAGCGGCGTTCCAGGGGGCGCGCAATGCCATCGCAACGCAGTTCCCGGTGGTCGGTGCGCAGCGTGAATGGCCCGAACCGATACTCCTCCGGCGTTCCGCTCGAATCGCGTTGTGCAGCCTTTCGGGGGGCGGACGAAGCTCCGTTGTGGTCCCCTGTGCTGTGCTTGGGCATGACGGCTTTCCTCACCTGAAAAGGCGATTAAAGCACTGCCAAAGTCGTCAATTTTTCGTGATTGATGAGGTCTTTGGTACCCGTTTTACCGGATGTCACTGGCTCGATGTGAGCAGCATCTCGCGGTAGTCGTCTGCGCTCGCCAGACGCGGGTTGGTCTTGTGGCAGTGGTCGAGCAACGCGCCTTCGATCACGCGATCGAACAGCGATTCCTCAACCCCCATGGCCCGCAGTCCGGGGGGCAGGCCGAGGCGCGCGCTCATGTCGCGCACGGCTTCGGGCACGTCACCGGCGGCGCCCAGCCCCATCGCCTCGGCCATGCGCTGCAGGCGCTGTTCCTTTTGCATGGTGTCGGTCTGCGCGTTGAAGCGGATCACCGCCGGCAGGAACACCGCATTGAGCGTGCCATGGTGCAGGCGGGGATTGATGCCGCCCAGGCTGTGGCTGAGGCTGTGCACGCAACCCAGGCCCTTCTGGAACGCCATGGCGCCCTGCATGCTCGCGCTCATCATGTTGAGCCGCGCCTCGCGGTCCGTGCCGTTCTTCGTGGCGCGCTCGATGTGCGCCCAGCCACGGCGAAGCCCGTCCAGCGCGATGCCATCGGCGGGCGGGTTGAAGGCCGCGCTCATGAAGGTCTCCATGCAGTGCGCAATGGCGTCCATGCCGGTGGCGGCCGTCAGCAGCGGCGGCAGGCCCAGCGTGAGTTCCGGGTCCAGCAGCGCCGTGCGGGGCACCAGGTGCCAGCTGTGAAAGCCCAGCTTGCGACCGTCGTCAACGATGAGGATGGCGCCGCGAGCCACCTCGCTGCCGGTGCCTGCCGTGGTGGGCACCGCAATCAGCGGCGGCACCGCGGCGGTGATCTTGGGCGAGCCGCCTTCGATGGTGGCGTAGGTCTTGAGCGGGCCCTCGTGGGTTGTCGCGATGGCCACGCCCTTGGCGCAGTCGATGGCGCTGCCGCCCCCGAGTGCGATCAGTCCGTCGCAGGCCTGGGCCTGGTAGATGGCGGCGGCCGCGCGCACCGCGGCTTCGGTGGGGTTGGAGGGCGTCTGGTCGAACACCGCCGGCTGCATGCCGGGCAGGGCGGCGAGCAGGCGATCGAGCAGGCCCGCCGCTTTGACGCCCGCATCCGTCACCACCAGGGGCCGTGCCATGCCCACGCGCTCGCACTCGGCCTTGAGCTGCGCCAGCGCGCCGAAGTCGATGAGGATGTTTGTCACGTAGAGGATCTGGGCCATGCATGTCTCCGGTTATGTTCTGGGCTTGCCGAAACTATAGGGCGCCCACCCGTGCGGGCGGTCGCCCAAAAGACAATCCACGCATGTCCGATCACCGCAACCCGCGAAGCCACCTCACACCGGCCATGCGCGGCGTCATCGACCGCATGGCCCGCGCCGGGCATCCGCCGTTGCACGCGCTCACGCCAGCGCAGGCCCGCCAGGCCTACGACCTCGGGGCGGGGGTGCTCGACATCAAACCGCATGCACTGACCCGTGTGCAAACGCTGCAGGTACCGACGCGCGACGGCACCTTGTTGAATGCACGCCTGCTCGCGCCCACGGCCGAAGCCGGGCTGCCGGTGCTGCTGTACTTTCATGGTGGCGGCTTCACCATCGGCAGTGCCGCCACGCACGAACCGCTGTGCCGCGCCCTGGCGCACCAGGCGCACTGTGCGGTGGTGTCGGTGGACTACCGGCTCGCGCCCGAAGCGAAGTTCCCCACTGCGGTTCACGACGCCTGGGACAGCCTGCAGTGGCTGCGCGCGCAGGCGGCCGCGCTTGGACTGGATGCATCGCGCATCGCCGTGGGGGGCGACAGCGCGGGCGGAACGCTGGCCGCGGTGAGCGCGATTGCCGCGCGCGACGCGGGCCAGCCGCTGGCGCTGCAACTGCTGTTCTACCCGGGCTGCGCCGGCCACCAGGACACGGCCTCGCACAAAACATACGCACACGGCTTCGTTCTGGAGCAGCCGCACATCGACTACTTCTTCGGGCATTACCTGCGCGATGCGCGCGACCGCGACGACTGGCGATTCGCACCGCTCGACGGCCGCGACGAAAGCGGCTACCCGAAAGACCTTGACGGTGTCGCACCGGCCTGGATCGGCCTGGCCGAGTGCGACCCGCTGACCGACGAGGGCATTGCCTACGCCGACCGCCTGCGCCTGGCCAGCGTGCCGGTCGACCTGGAGATCTATGCGGGGGTGGTCCACGGGTTCATCCAGTTCGGCCGCGCCATTCCCGAAGCCCTTACCGCCCACCAGCACGCGGCGCGCGCCCTGCGCCACGCCTTCGAAAGCCATTGACATGAGCAGCCACAAGCACCAACGCAAGGATTTCCGCTTCTTCCACCGCCTGCGCGTGCGCTGGGCCGAGGTGGATATGCAGAAGATCGTCTTCAACGCGCACTACCTGATGTACTTCGACACCGCCATCACCGACTACTGGCGTGCGCTGGCCTTGCCCTATGAGGCGGCCATGCACAGCCTCGACGGGGATCTGTACGTCGTCAAGGCCACGGTGGAATTCCATGCCTCGGCGCGCATGGACGACCAGATCGACGTGGCCATGCGCTGTGCGCGCATCGGCAACAGCTCGCTCACGTTCCACGGTGCCATCTTCCGCGGCGATGAGCACCTCATCAGTGGTGAACTCGTCTACGTGTTCGCCGACCCGGCCACGCAGACCTCGCGCCCCGTGCCCGAGCGCCTGCGCGCCGTGCTGCAGGGGTTCGAGGCGGGCGAGGACATGCTGGACCTGCGCGTGGGCCACTGGGACGAGCTCGGCGCGCCCGCGCGCCAGTTGCGCACCGCGGTGTTTGTCGAGGAGCAACGCATTCCGCTGGAGATCGAGCTCGACGACGCGGATGCGAGCGCGGTGCACGCGGTGGCCCGCAACCGCCTGGGGCAGGTGGTGGGCACGGGCCGGCTGCTGCAGCCTGCGCCGCGCGTGGGCAAGATCGGCCGCATGGCGGTGCACCGTGTGCTGCGTGGCGGCAACGTGGGCCGGCGCGTGCTGCTGGCCCTGATGGACGCAGCGCGTGCGCGCGGCGACCGCGAGGTGGTGCTGCACGCGCAGCGCAGCGCCGTCGGCTTCTACAGCCGCCTGGGCTTCGAGGCCCGCGGTGAGCCGTTCAACGAAGCCGGCATCGAACACCTGGAGATGTTCAAGCCTCTGTGAGGACCGTGAGTTCCTCGTAGCGGTGCCCGGCCGCGCCAAGTGAGGGCGACTGCGCCGGCGGCGTGTGCGTCCATTCGTCGAAGCGCACGCGACCGTCGGCACCCCAGCGCAGCACACTGCTGCACCGGGTTCCGTAGCCGCGTTGCGGCATCTGCACGAAAGGGCTGGAGAGCGCGCGCTCGAACTCGATCGGCACGCCGGATCGTGGCAGCGCGTCATCGTCCACGGTACGGGTGTCGGTCAGTGCCTGGGCCAGCAGGGCGTCGGCGCGCGTGTGGTCATCGAGGGCGCGCGCCAGCGCTTCGGCCAGGCGACGCGCCTTCGGCCAGGGGGTGTTCAGGCTGGCGTTGGACAGCGTGTGCAGGCCCGGTGGCACCGATGCCAGGTGCAGCCGGGCCGGCGTGGCCTCGTGGGGGCGCTGCGGGTCGCAGTTGCTCAACCAGTGCCAGCGTCGCCGGCGCAGATCACCCACCACCAGGTTGAACCCGCCGTAGTCGGCCGCGCCAATCTCGCCGGCAAAGCCCTCGGCGTCGCTTGCGCTACCGAGCCAGCGCGCCACCAGTTCGCCACGGCTGCGCTCTCCGCGCTCCAGGCTTGCCCGCCGCACGTTGGTGAGCCAGGCCACGCGACCGGTGGGCGTGAGCCCCATCCAGGTGCCGCCCTCGCGCAGGTCGCGCCCGCCAATGACCTCGGTGCCGTCATCCAGTCGCCAGCGCTGCAGCGCCGCGGCGGGCCGCTCCAGATACTCGTCGCGGTTGGCCGCCACCAGCAGGGGGCAGTCCGCGTGGGCATCGATCGCGAAGGCGATGAGGCACATCAGATGTCGTCGAGCAGCGCGTAGGGCAGGGGCAACAGCGACAGTGCGGCATCGCCGGCGCGCAAGGGCTGACCGTCGGCTGCGCTGGTCTGCATCGAGACGATGGCGCGCCAGCCGCCCGCCGGGTCGGCCGCAGCCTGCACCACGGTGCCCACGGGTTGCTCGGCGTCGGCCGGGTGAAACACCTCCTGGCCCACTTGCAGCACCGCGTCGGCCTGCGCCACGTAGGCACGCCGCTTGAGCGTGCCGCGGAACTGGCTGCGCGCCACCACCTCCTGCCCCGGGTAGCAGCCCTTCTTGAAATTCACGCCGCCCACCGATTCGTAGTTCAGCATCTGCGGCACGAAGGCCTCGACCACGGGCTGGGTGATGGTTGCCACACCGCTGGCGGCTTCGAGGAAGTCCCAGTCCGATGGGCTGAGCGGCGCACCCGATGGCGCCTGCCCCTCAGGGCCGACCCACAGGGCGCGCGGCGTGCCGGCACCGGGGTACAGGCGAACGGTGCTCGCGTCGCCCGCCGCGAGGTGGCTCCAGGGCGCCGCCGGCAGGTCGGCGGGCACGGCATCGCCGGCCAGACCGAACACGGCGCAGGCATCGCTCGCGTCGCTCAAACGGGCCTTGGCGCGCAGCACGAACATCTGCAGCCGCTTGAGCGTGGGCGCCAGCAGGTCGCGGCTGCACACCAGCAACAGGCGCTCGGGCGAGCGCTTGACGACAACGAAGCTGGCCTGCATGCGCCCCTTGGCCGAGCAGAACGCAGCCAGGCGCGCCTCGTGCGGGCCCATCAGGGCGACGTCCTGCGTGAGCTGGCCTTGCAGGAACTTGACCGCCTCTTCGCCCTCTGCGGCGATCACGCCGAGCGAGGGCAGGGCGCAAATGCCGTGCAGATCGTGAGTGGTGCTGGAAACAGGATGGGTGGTCATGCGGTCGATAAGGGGTGTCCGGCCCGGGACCGGAGGCGGTGCCGCGGGCCCGGCTTGAAAGAACACGCGAATTATCATGAGGGCCTAGCTGCGCCGTTGCCGCCCGGCGCTTTCACCCTGACGACAACAAGCTCTCGATGCGCGTTCTTCGATTATTGGTGGTCTACCCGCTGCTGCTCACCGTCACCGCCTTCATGGTGGGGCACTGGTGGGTGCACAAGCCCCTGTCGCTGCCAGCCACGGCAAGCGAGCAGGCGCCGCTGGAGTTCGAGATCCCACCCGGCAGTTCGGCCCGCACGGCGGCCAACCGCATCACCGCCGCGGGCGTCGATGCGCCACCGGAACTCCTGTTTGCATGGTTCCGCCTTTCGGGCGAGTCGCGTGGCATCAAGGCCGGCGTGTACGAGATCGCGCCCGGCACCACACCGAGAAGCCTGCTGAGCAAGCTGGTGCGCGGCGAGCAGGCCCTGCTGAGCGTACAGATCGTCGAAGGCGTCACCGCGCGCCAGGCGATCGACGCGTTGCGCGCCTTGCCCCAGCTCACACAAGACCTCGACGGCCTCAGCCCCGAACAGGTGATGGAGCGCCTGGGCATGCCAGGCGTGCACCCCGAAGGCCGCTTCTTCCCCGACACCTACCGCGTGGTCAAGCACGCCAGCGCATCCAGCGTGCTGCGCCAGGCCGCGCGCGCCATGGAGCAACGCCTGGCCCAGGCCTGGGATCAGCGCGATCCCTCCGTGCCGCTGCAGTCGCCCGACGAGGCGCTGATCCTGGCCAGCATTGTCGAGAAGGAAACCGGTCGCGACAGCGACCGCGGCCGGGTCGCGGGCGTGTTCACCAACCGGCTGCGCATCGGCATGCGGCTGCAGACCGACCCGACCGTGATCTATGGTCTGGGCGATCGGTTTGACGGCAACCTGCGGCGCATCCACCTGACCACCGACACGCCCTACAACACCTACACCCGCGCCGGCCTGCCGCCGACACCGATCTCACTGCCCGGCATGGCCTCGCTGATGGCGGCCGTTCAACCGGCCAGAACCAACGCGATGTATTTCGTCGCACGCGGCGACGGATCCAGCCAGTTCAGTGCCACGCTGAGCGAACACAACGCGGCGGTGCGCCGCTTCCAGCTGGGCCGCTGAACCGCATGTCCCTGTCCGACGGTCTGTTCATCACGTTCGAAGGCATCGATGGAGCGGGCAAGTCCACGCACATCGCGGCCGTCGCGCACGCCTTCGAAGCCGCCGGCAGGCGCGTCGTGCTCACGCGCGAGCCGGGGGGCACGCCGCTGGCCGAAAAGCTGCGCGCACTCGTCCTCAACGA
>VFQM010000405.1_pt1 | contig 48604 bp, 46 predicted proteins | sample 3512391 | NCBI WGS metagenome assembly VFQM01 (sample SAMN10412369, study PRJNA504923) | tailings metagenome | isolation source: Replicate 1 from Balatoc abandoned mine | place: Philippines | reverse complement strand
CGGTCAGCCGGAGAACACAACACCCGGACGGGCTGGTTTGCGATTTGCCTTGCGATCCAGCCTGAAACGCCCTCGGCGTGACAGGTGCAAAGCCTGTCGAGTATACATCGCCGGCAGCCCCCTCCCCACCAACAGCTTGCATACATGAAGATTGCCATCGTGGGCGCCGGCGTCAACGGCCTTGCCAGCGCGTACGAGTTGATGCTGTGCGGCCATGCCGTGACCGTGTTCGAGCGCCGGGCCACCGCCGCCGAGGCCGGCAGCTTTGCGCCTGCCGGCTTGCTGCACCCAGCCTGGGCACTGGCCTGGGCTGACCCCATGCCTCGGCTTCGGCTGCCCTGGTCCGCGCCGGGCCCGGGTGTGCGCTGGCGCAGCGGACTGCAATGGCCCGCATTCGCCTGGTGGGGCCAATGGCGATCGGCCAGGCGCCGCCGCACGGCAGACGCCCGCGCCGCGCTGATCGACCTGCTCACGCTCGGGCAGGAACGCCACGCCGCGCTGCAAGCCGAGCTGGAGCTCGACCACGACCGTTCGGATGGCTTTTTGGTGCTGGGGCCGGACCAACGCAGCTTCGACCGAGCTGCGGGCCTGGCGGTCACGCTGCGTGAACTCGGGCTGGGCGTGCGCCCCGTTTCGGCTGCTGAGGCCCGCGCGATCGAACCGGCACTGGATGCCGCAGCCCCGCTCGCAGGCGCCATTCACCTCACGGGGCCGGCGGTGGCCAATTGCCGCGAATGGACCCTGCTCATGCGGCAGGCGTTGCTGCGCAACGGTTGCCGCTTCCAGGCGCAGCAGGCAGTACGAGGGCTGCGGCCCCATGCTGGCGGGGTGGAATTGACCAACGATCGCACGGAGGAATCGTTCGACGCGGCGGTGCTGTGCACAGGCTCCGATGCCCCGGACCTGCTTCGATCGCTCGGGCTTCGCACGCCGTTCCAGCCCTGGTGGTCGCACTCGCTCAGCGCGCCGGTGCGCGAGCCCATGGATGCCCCCCAATCAGGCGTGATCGACCTCCAGACGGGCGTGACGATCACGCGGCTTGGGCAGCGCGTTCGCGCCAGCGGAGGCTGGGACCTGGGTGGCGAAGCCGGTGGGGCGCAGCGTCCCGCCATTGCACACCTGGCGCGCACGATGTCACACTGGTTTCCCGCGGCGGCCCGGTTGGGCGGTGCGCAGTCGGCGCTGCAGACGTGGCGCGGCGCCGCGCTGGTGTCGGCCGACGGCCTGCCCCTGGTCGGCGCAAGCCGCGTACCCGGGGTCTGGCTCAACCTTGCTCATGGCACGATGGGCTGGGCGCTGGCCTGCGGCGCTGCACGCCACCTCGCCGACACCATGGCTGGTGGATCGGTCGATGGGCGACTGGATGCATTGAGCCCGTCGCGCCTGGGTTTGTGACGGCTGGCGTGGTGAAATCCGCCGCATGAGACGGCTCGATCCCACGCGACTGGAGGCCCTGCACGACGTCGGCGCAACGCGCGCCATCGAGCAGGCGATGGCCGCCCCGCTGCCGCCCCACACCCTGATGGCGCACGCCGGAGAGTCCGTCGCGCGCCTGGCAAGGGCACTCCACCCGCACGCGCGATGCATCTGGGTGGCTTGCGGTCCCGGCAACAACGGCGGCGACGGCCTGGTGGCGGCTGTTCATCTGCGCGAATGGATGCTCGCCCGCGGCGGCACGCTGGTGGTTACGCTGGATGCCGAACCCTCACGCATGCCCGCCGATGCGGCCTGGGCGCTGGCGCTCGCTCAAGCGGCCGGCGTGCCAGTGGCGCCCGAGCCACCGCCCGATGCGGACCTGGTGGTCGACGCGCTGCTCGGCCTGGGTGCACGCGCCGGCCCCGATGGCCCCCTGACGCCACGGCTGCGGGCGGTCTTGAACCACCCCGCTCCGGTGCTCGCCGTCGACTTGCCCAGTGGCCTGGACGCCGACAGTGGCCACCATGCACTGGCCGAAGCTCGCTCCGCGGCGCCCCGCGGGCCGCGCCACACCCTGAGTCTGCTCACGCTCAAGCCGGGCTTGTTCACGGCCCTCGGACGCGACATGGCCGGCGAGGTGTGGTTCGATGACTTGCGGGCAGGTGACACGTCGGCAAGTGCCACCGCAACCTGGGGCGGCTTCGGGGCGCAACCTGACGTGAAACGGCTCGACCCGCACGCCGGCCACAAGGGGTGCTACGGCGACGTGGGCGTCCTCGGCGGACAGCTACCCGGCACGCAGGGCATTGCCATGGCTGGCGCCGCGGTGCTGGCTGCCCGCGCTGCGCTGCACGCCGGTGCGGGGCGCGTGTTTGTGGCCCTGGTGGGCGACGACCCGGTTCCCCCCCTGGATCCGATGCAACCCGAGCTGATGTTTCGCTCGCCCGCGCGGTTGCAACAAGCCCTGTCGGATCAGCCGCTCACCGTGGTGGCGGGCTGCGGCGGTGGCGATGCGGTGCGAACCTGGTTGCCGCGCTGCCTGGACCACGCACAACGCCTGGTGCTCGATGCGGATGCGCTCAACGCCGTGGCGCAGGACACCGCGCTGCAATCGCTGCTCGACGCCCGCGCCGCGCGCGGGTCCATCACGGTGCTCACGCCACACCCGCTGGAGGCGGCCCGTCTGCTGGGTTCCAGCACCGCCGACGTGATGGCCGACCGCCTGGGCCAGGCGCAAGCGCTGGCGCAGCGCCATCGCGCCATCGTGGTGCTCAAGGGTTCGGGCACCGTGGTGGCAGCCCCGGGCCGGCTGCCCTGGATCAACGCCAGCGGCAATGCGCGACTGGCCTCGGCCGGCACCGGTGACGTGCTGGCGGGCCTGATCGGCGCGGCATTGGCCCGCGGCGAGCGTGACCCCTGGACCGCCACGTGCGCTGCCGTTGCCCATCATGGCTGCCTGGCGGACGCCTGGCCTGCCAACCAGGCACTCACCGCGGACGCGCTGGCGCGTGCGGCACGGCCGTTCTGAACGGCCGGCTGGTCCGGGGCTTGCGACCGGCCTCAGCCCAGCAGCATCAGGCCGATCTGCAGCAGCACGATCACGATCAGGACCGACAGGTCGATCCCACCCACCAGCGGCACCACGCGGCGCACCGGCGCCACGATCGGTCCGCACAAGCGGTCCACCAGCCCCATGGCCGGCGCCCGCGGGTTCACCCATGACAGCACCGCGTAGACGATCAACAGCAGCATCAGACCCTGCAGCAGCGTACGCAGCAGAAAGCGCAAGGCCAACGGCACCCAAGCCGCTCCCGACCACTCGCCGCCAGTGGCAATCAGCAACCACACCGCGGCGTGCAGGGCCGCCAGCAACACCGCGGCCACCAGGCTGGCGCCGTCGATTCGCCCCTTGCCGATGGCGGCGGGCAGCACGCGACGCAAGGGCTGCACCAGCCAGTCCGTCACCGCCATCGCGAAGTAACCCGGCTGCGGCTGCATGGGCACGCGCAAGTGGTTCATCCAGGCACGCAGCAGCGCGGCGCCGACGAGGATGAAGAACAGGATATCGAGCAGGAAGAGCAGGATGCGCATGGCCGCGGAGTTTAGGCCGAGAGCAGCAGCGGCGCACTCGGGGCGCGCGGGTCGAGCTCCAGACCGGCATCGAAGCGGCGCATGGCCTCGGTGCGCGAGGCGCGCAGGAAGTCCAGCATGATGGGCGAGCTGTCCGCCAGGGCCTGTCGGCCGTGGTGGAACTCCGGGTGCCATTGCACGCCACGCGCGTAGGCCTCGCCCGGGCAGCGAAAGGCTTCCACAAGGCCGTCGAGCGTGGACACGGCCTCCACCTCGATACCCTTGCCGAGTTCGGCCACCGCCTGGTGGTGGATGCTGGTCACGCGCAGCTGCGTGGCCTTGGGATAGAGCTCGGCCAGCGGCGTGCCCTGGATGAAGGTCACATCGTGCTCGAACTGGTCGTAGAGCTCGACGTCGATGTGCTCGTGCGCGTTCGGACACTGCGTGGCAATGTCCTGGTACAGCGAACCGCCGAAGGCCACGTTGAGGAGCTGAGCGCCGCGGCACACGCCCAGCACCGGCTTCTTCTGTGCCAGAAAACTGCGCAGCAGCGCCAGCTCGTAGCGATCACGCACCACATCGCCGCGCCATTCGTCTTTCAGCGGCTTCTGGCCGTAGGTCTCCGGCGCCACGTCGGCCCCGCCCTGCAGCACCAGGGCGTCGAGCTCCTGCACCACGTGCTCCACCTTCAGGTGGCGGGCAGCGTGGCGGCTGTCGTGTGTCACCGCAGGCACCATGAAGGCCACCGCGCCGTGCGCCATGATCCAGTGCGCCAGCGACGACTCGATGTACTGCAGGTTCTTGTTGCGAAAGCCCAGTTCGGGTGGCACGTGATGCATCAGGCGTGCGGACACGCCAATGCGCAGCGGCCGCTCACGGGCCACCGGTTTGGCGCGGGGCTTGGCGGGCGCTTTGGTGGCCGTCATCCGCGACGGCCTCCCCGCTTGTTGGGCTTGGGACCTGCAGCGCGCGGCTTGCCCGAACCCTTTTTGCCCGCCGCCTTGCGCACCGCCGATTTCAGATCGGGGATGCTGGCGGCCACGCCGCTGGTGGCGTGTGTGGGCCGCTTGCCCTTGCGCGCCGCAGGTGCATCTTCGCGAGTGGTGGCACCGGTCTTGTCGCGCATGGCGCGCAGCACCACGTCGTCATTGCCGGTGACGAGCCGGAAATCGATGCGCCTGCCGTCGAGATCGACCCGGCTCACCTGCACCTGTACCCGCGAACCCAGGGCGTAGCGGATCCCGGTGCGCTCCCCACGCAACTCCTGACGCGCTTCGTCGAAGCGGAAGTACTCGCCGCCGAGCTCGGTGATGTGCACCAGGCCTTCGACGTACATCGCATCCAGCGTGACGAAGATGCCGAAACTCGTGACCGCCGTGACGATGCCGCTGAACTCCTCGCCCAGGTGTTCGCGCATGTACTTGCACTTGAGCCAGGCCTCGACATCGCGGCTGGCCTCATCGGCACGGCGTTCGTTGGCGCTGCAGTGCAGCCCTGCCGCCTGCCAGGCCAGGGTGTCCGCCGTGGGCTTGCGCACCGGCTGGGTCGGCGCCTTCACGCGTGAAGCGAGCCGCTTGCTCAGCTTGGCATGGGCCTCGCCCGGCGTGGGTAGCGTCGGCAACTGGTACTTCTGCTTGTGCAGGATGGCCTTGATCACGCGGTGCACCAGCAGATCCGGGTAGCGACGGATCGGGCTGGTGAAGTGCGTGTAAGCCTCGAAAGCGAGACCGAAGTGCCCGCTGTTGATCGGCGTGTAGATGGCCTGCTGCATCGAGCGCAGCAGCATGGTGTGGATCTGCTGCGAATCGGGCCGGTCTTTCGTGGCATCGGCGATCTGCTGGAACTCCGACGGCTTGGGGTCGTCGCTGATCGACAGGCCGACCCCCACCGCCTTGAGGTAGTTGCGCAGCAACTCCTGCTTCTCGGGCGTCGGGCCTTCGTGCACACGAAACAGGCCCGGGTGCTTGCTCATTGCAATGAATTCAGCCGAGCACACGTTGGCGGCCAGCATGGCCTCTTCAATCAGCTTGTGCGCATCGTTGCGCGTGCGCGGAACGATCTTCTCGATGCGACCGGATTCGTCGCAGACGATCTGCGTCTCCACGGTCTCGAAATCGACCGCACCGCGCTGGTTGCGCGCGGCCAGCAGCGCGCGGTACACGTCATGCAGATTGAGCAGGTACGGCACCAGTGCCTTGCGGTTCTGCGCCTCGGGCCCGCGGGTGTTCTGCAGGATGGCCGCCACTTCGTTGTAGGTGAATCGCGCGTGGCTGAACATCACGCCGGGGTAGAACTGATAGGCGTGGATCTCGCCCTTGGCGGTGATGAGCATGTCGCAGACCATGCACAGCCGCTCCACACCCGGGTTGAGGGAGCACAGACCATTGGAGAGTTTCTCCGGCAGCATGGGAATCACGCGGCGCGGGAAGTACACCGACGTTGCGCGGTCGTAAGCGTCCACGTCGATGGCGGTGCCGGTCTGCACGTAGTGGCTCACGTCGGCGATCGCCACCAGCAACCGCCAGCCTTTGGCCTTGCCCACGCGGGCAGGTTCGCAATACACGGCGTCGTCGAAATCGCGCGCATCCTCCCCGTCGATCGTGACCAGGGGGACATCGCGCAGATCGACACGGTGCCGCAGATCGCTCGCACGCACGTGATCGGGCAGCGCACGCGCCTGGGCCAGGGCAGCCTCGGAGAACTCGTGCGGCACGCCGTACTTGCGCACCGCGATCTCGATTTCCATGCCGGGGTCGTCGATCTCACCCAGCACTTCCTTCACCCGACCCACAGGTTGCCCGTAGAGCGCGGGCGGCTCGGTCAATTCGACCACCACCACCTGGCCCGGCTTGGCCGAGCCGGTGGCCCCTTTGGGGATCAGCACATCCTGGCCGTAGCGCTTGTCTTCGGGCGCGACGAGCCACACACCGCTTTCCTGCAGCAGGCGCCCGATGATGGGCGCGTCCGAGCGCTCGATGATTTCGGTGACACGGCCTTCGGGGCGGCCCTTGCGGTCCAGGCGCACGATGCGCGCTTTCACCCGGTCCTTGTGCAGCACCGCGCGCATTTCGTTGGACGGGAGGTAGATGTCGGGCTGTCCGTCGTCGCGGACCACGAATCCATGGCCATCGCGATGGCCCGAGACCACACCTTCGAATTCGGCCAACAGGCTGTTTTTATCGTTCACTGTTTCTCTGCTATACTGCTGGTTTCCTGAGATGCCCAGGTGGCGGAATTGGTAGACGCACTAGTTTCAGGTACTAGCGCCGAGAGGCGTGGAGGTTCGAGTCCTCTCTTGGGCACCAATCATATAAGGGCTTGCACGCTGAACAGCTGCAAGCCCTTTTCATTTGCGCGCGTGGCAAGCGCACGCTCGAACTAACGACGCTCAGACCGGCACCGCCACGAGGTCGTGGCCATCGGTGTCGACGATGCGGGCGCGCGTGAACTCCCCCACCTTGAGCGTCTTGCTGATTTTCTCGGGCGGCAACAAGCGCACCACACCATCGATCTCCGGCGCGTCGGCATAGCTGCGGCCCACACCGCCTTTCTTGCCCATGCCCGGGGCGCTGTCCACGAGCACCTGCATGTTGGCACCGATGCGTGAGCGCAGCTTTTCTGCCGAGACCTGTTCGGCCACCGACATGAAGCGGGCACGGCGCTCCTCGCGCAGCGCATCGGGCACCGGATCGGCCAACGCATTGGCCGCCGCACCGTCCACCGGCGAATAGGCAAAGCAACCTGCACGGTCGATACGCGCCTCGCGCACGAAATCGATCAGGTGCTCGAACTCGGCCTCGGTCTCGCCAGGGAAACCGGCGATGAAGGTGCTGCGCACAACGATCTGCGGGCAGATCTCGCGCCAGCGCGCAATGCGCTCGAGGTTGCGCTCGCCACTGGCCGGGCGTTTCATGCGCTTGAGCACGTCCGGGTGGCTGTGTTGCAGCGGCACATCCAGGTACGGCAGCACCAGGCCCTCGGCCATGAGCGGCACGATCTCATCCACATGTGGGTAGGGATAGACGTAATGCAAGCGTACCCAGGCACCGAAAGGCTGCGCCAGCTCGCCCAGGCTGCGCACGAGGTCGAACAAGCGCGTCTTGACGGGCTTGCCGTCCCAGAAGCCGGTGCGGTACTTCACGTCCACGCCGTAGGCCGAGGTGTCCTGGCTCACGACCAGCAACTCCCTCACACCAGCCTCGAAAAGCTTGCGGGCTTCGGTCAGCACGTCCCCGATCGGGCGGCTCACCAGATCGCCGCGCATGGAGGGGATGATGCAGAAGGTGCAGCGATGGTTGCAGCCTTCGCTGATCTTGAGGTACGCGTAGTGCCGCGGCGTGAGCTTGATGCCCTGCGGCGGCACCAGATCCACGAAAGGATCGTGGGGTTTGGGCAGGTGCTGGTGCACCGCTTCCATGACCTCGTGCGTGGCGTGCGGGCCGGTGACGGCCAGCACGCTGGGGTGCATTTCGCGCACCAGGTTGCCACCGCCCTCGCCTTCTCGCGCACCCAGGCAACCTGTGACGATGACCTTGCCGTTCTCGGCCAGCGCCTCGCCAATCGCATCGAGGCTCTCCTTGACGGCGTCATCGATGAAGCCACAGGTGTTGACGATCACCAGATCGGCGCCCGCAAACGACTTGGATGTCTCGTAGCCCTCGGCGCTGAGTTGCGTGAGGATGAGTTCGGAATCCGTCAGGGCCTTGGGGCAGCCCAGGCTGACGAAGCCCACCCTCGGCGCGGCAGCGCTCGGGGTGGCGGGATGGACGGTGGTGTCTGACATGTGGGCCCGATTGTCTCAGACCCGGCCCGACGGGGCGAAAGCGTCAGCGCTTGAGGCCGAGCGCCGCCAGCATCTGCTCGCTGTTCTTCTGCATCTGCTCCTGCATCTGCGTGAACGCCGTGCGGGACTGCTCCAGGTACGTGCCCATCATTCCCTGCATCATGGGCGACTGCATGTTCATGAACTGCTGCCAGGCCTCCGGGTTGATGGCACCGCCGCTTTGTTCGGCCATCTTGTGCTGCAGGTCCATGAAGATCTGGATGTTCTTCTCCAGGTAGGCACCCATGAAGCCCTGCATCGAGTGCCCGTAGAAGCGGATGATGTTGGCCAGCACCTGCTCGGTGAAGATGGGCGCTCCGGCAGACTCTTCCTCGAGGATGATCTGCAGCAGGATGCTGCGGGTGAGGTCCTCGTTGGTCTTGGCATCGCGCACCACGAAGGGCTCGCTGTCCATCACGAGCGCCTTCACCTCGGCCAGCGTGATGTACGAGGACGTGTCGGTGTCGTAGAGCCTGCGGTTGGGGTACTTCTTGATCACGCGCACGCCGCGCGCTCCCCCCGGTTCGGTCTTGGTTTTGGTGGCCATCCGCGCATTCTAGGAACGCACCGCGAACCCGCCGGGCATGGTTTTCCCTGTGCGGTGCAACAAACAAAAACCCCCGCAGGCCGGGGACCTGCGGGGGTTTGCATCTGGTAGGCGCGATTGGACTCGAACCAACGACCCCCACCATGTCAAGGTGGTGCTCTAACCAGCTGAGCTACGCGCCTTCGATCGATTCGAAGCCTCGCAGTATAGCAGCAGTCAAGGCCCTCACTTGCGGCGCACCGTTCGCACGCCGTTGACGTCGCCCACCACCGACATGGCGCGCGCCACCTGGCGCGCGTCGGCCACTTCGATGGTGAATGTCATCCAGGCCACCCCCTTGACCGACTGGGTCTGCACACCGATCACGTTCATCTTCTCTCGCGCAAACACATCCGAAATGTCGCGCAGCAACCCCTGTCGATCGAGGGCTTCGATCGCCACGTCCACCGGGTACAGGGCGGACTTGCCGTCGCGGGCGTCGCCGGCCCGGCCGCTCCAATCGACCTCGATGACGCGATCCGGGCTCTTGCGCCTGAGGTGGGCGAAGTCGGTGCAGTCGGCCCGGTGGATGCTCACGCCCTTGCCGCGCGTGACGAAACCGCAGATCTCGTCAGGCGGCGCCGGCTTGCAGCACTTGGCCAACTGCGTCATGAGCGAGCCGACCCCCACCACCAGCACGTCACCCGAGCGCCCCTCGGCGCCACGGCGTGGCTTGCGCACCCAACTGGTCGGCTCGGGGGCCGCTTCGGGCTCGGGCGGTCGAAGGTGGGTCTCGATCGCACGCAACGACAGTTCGTCCTTGCCGACCAGTTCAAACAACTCGTCGGCGCTGCCCAGGTCCATCTCGAGCGCCAGGTCCTCGAACTTCAACGCGGTGCGGCCTTCGCGCTGCAGCAGTTTTTCCACCGCTTCGCGTCCACGCGCAATCGTTTCTGCAAGCGCCTGCGCGTTGAACCACGCCCGCACCTTGCTCTTGGCACGGTGACCCACCAGGTAGCCCAGGTCGGCGTTGAGCCAGTCACGCGAGGGGCCGCCTTCCTTGGCCGCCGTGATCTCCACGGTCTGCCCGTTCTGCAGCGGCGTGTTCAACGGCACCATGGCGCCATCGACCTTGGCGCCGCGGCAGCGGTGGCCCAGGTCGGTGTGCACGGTGTAGGCGAAATCCACCGGTGTGGCGCCTTGCGGCAATTCCACGATGGCTGCGTTGGGCGTGAGCACGTAGATGCGGTCGTCGAACAGCCCCTGCGCCATGCCGCTCAGGTCGCGCTCCCATGCCAGCAGCTGACGCAGCACCGCGATCTTGGCGTCGTACTCCGAGTTGGCCGACACGCCGGCGTAGCCCTTGGCCCCTGCCTCCTTGTACGCCCAGTGCGCGGCGACGCCGTGCTCGGCGTGGTCGTGCATGGCCTGGGTGCGGATCTGGATTTCGAACGCCCTCCCCTGCGCATCGCGCACCACGGTGTGCAGGGATTGATAGCCGTTCGGCTTGGGCTTGGCGATGTAGTCGTCGAACTCTTCGGGCACGGGCGCGAACTGCGCGTGCACATGCGCCAGCACGGCATAGCAATCGGTGGCTTCGGGCACCACCACCCGCAACGCGCGGATGTCGAACACCTGCTCGAAATCGAGCGACTTGCCGCGCATCTTCTTGACGATGCTGTAGATGTGCTTGGGCCGCCCTTGCACCACCGCGGCGATGCCCTGCGCACGCAAGGCGGACTGCAGTTGCTCGCGCACCTGCTCCACGTGCGCCTCGCGCTCGGCACGCTTCTCGTCGAGCAGACGCGCCACTTCCTTGTAGGTCTGCGGCTCCAGGAAGCGAAACGCCAGGTCCTCCATCTCCCACTTGATCTGCCAGATGCCGAGCCGGTTGGCCAGCGGCGCGAACACGTGCAGCGATTCGCTGGCCAGCGCTTCGCCAGGCTCGCCCTTGCAGGCCGCGAAGTAGCGCAAGGTCTGCAGGCGCGAGGCCAGGCGCAGCATCACGACCCGCAGGTCGCGCGAAAAAGCCAGCAACATCTTGCGCACGTTCTCGGTCTGGCTCGCCGCCAGCTCCGACACCGGCGCCTTGGACAGCCCGGGCGCGGGTTGCCCTGCGTCCTGCGCCGCCTGGCGTTCCTCGAGCTTTTTCGCCTGCGCTTGTGCCGCCTTGGTGCGCGTCTGGCGCTGCAACTGCACCAGCTTGGTGGTCTCCAGTGCCAGCGCAGCATGCTGCTCACCGAAGGCCTTGGCGATGACCTCCTGCGGTCGGTTCAGGTGCTGGCAGGCGTACACCAGATACGTCACGGCCTGCATCGCTTCCGAGCCGCCGATGTCGGCAAGGATGCGGGCCACCGCATCGGCATGCGCAAGCGTGTTCTCCCCGGTGTCGAGTTGCTCGCTGGCCAGCAGCGGCTCGGCGAAGGCGCGCGCACGCGCCAGCGCGTTGGCCTGGTGCGGCAGGCCCGCCGCCGTGGCCGCCACGATGGCCGAGGTCGGCGCATCGGCGAGTTCGCCAGCAGACAGGGCGCGCTTCATGGCGACCACAGGAAATCGCGCACCGCGGCCACCTGGTCAGAGGCCATCAGCGTGGGCGCGTGGCCCACGCCAGCGAAGGTGATGCAGCGCGGGCGCGGGCCGCGCTGGCCCATGGCCTGTGCGGTCGTTGCGCTCAGCAGGTCGGACTGCTCGCCGCGCAACAGCAGCGTGGGGCAGGCGATCGCGTCGTACAGATCCCAGAGCGCTGCCTCGCCTTCGCGCACCGCCTGCTGCATGGCTTGCTGGTCCAGCTTGTCGAGCATGGCTTTCACGGGCACCGCGATCGACGGGTCGTAGTGCAGCCGATAGCGGCCGTCGCGCACCCGCAGCATGGGCAGGTTCAATGCGCGCCATTGAACCGGCGTGTGCGGACCGAAGCCCTGCGAGATGCTGGCCAGGTAATCGATGGCCGCTTGCTCCGTCTCGAACGCCGGGTCCTTGCCAAGGAAGTTGCCGATGCGCAGCAGTGCTTCCCACTGCACCACCGGGCCGACGTCGTTGAGCACCAGCCGCGCGGGGGCCAGCGTGGGTTGTGCCGCCACACCCATGCCGATCAACCCCCCCATGCTGGTGCCAACCCAGTCGATGCGAACCGCAGGGTCATCCTGGCGCAGGCGGGCGAGCAGCACGGCCAGATCGCCCACATAGGTGGGCACCTGATAGTGCATGGGATCGGCCAGCCAGTCGCTGTGGCCACGCCCGGCAACATCCACCGCGATCACACGGCAGCGCGGTTGCAGCGCGCGGGCCAGGGTGTCGAAATCGCGCCCCTGGCGCGACAAGCCGTGCACGCACACGACCACGTGGTGGCTGGTGGGATCGGCACTGGGCCAGTCCCAGAACGCCATGCGCCGCGCCATCCCGTCACGCGCGGCCGCTCCACTCACGGTGATGTGCTGGAGGACGGGTTCGTTCATGGCGTATCGGGGCTGGTCCGGTCCACCATAATCGGAAGGACCTTGTTCAAACAATCGTAATGGAACTGGAGAGACCCATGCTTGCCGGAAAAACCGCCCTCGTCACAGGATCCACCAGCGGCATCGGCCTTGGCATTGCCAAAGCCCTGGCGCGCCAGGGAGCCAACGTGGTGCTCAATGGCTTCGGCGATGCCGAAGGCCCGAAGGCGCAGGTTGCTGCACTGGGCGTGAAGGTGGGCTACCACGGCGCGGACATGAGCAAGCCGGCGGAGATCGAGGCCATGATGGCCTACGCCCAGCAGAGCTTCGGCCGCGTGGACATTCTGGTGAACAACGCCGGCATCCAGCACGTGGCGAAGGTCGAGGACTTTCCGGTGGAACGCTGGGATGCGGTGATCGCCATCAACCTCACGAGCGCGTTTCACACCAGCCGCCTGGCGCTGCCGGCCATGCGCGCGGCCAACTGGGGGCGCATCATCAATGTGGCATCGGTGCATGGTCTGGTGGGGTCGGCGGAGAAGTCGGCCTACGTGGCCGCCAAGCACGGCATCGTGGGTCTCACCAAGGTGACGGCGCTGGAGACCGCCACCACCGGCGTGACCTGCAACGCCATCTGCCCCGGTTGGGTGCTTACGCCGCTGGTGCAGAAACAGGTGGACGCCAAGGCCGCAGCACTGGGCCTGAGCAACGAGGAAGCCATCAAGCGCCTGTTGGGCGAGAAGGAACCGTCGATGCAGTTCACCACCCCCGAGGAACTGGGCGAACTGGCCGTGTTCTTCTGCTCGGCCGCCGGCAACAACGTGCGCGGCGTGGCCTGGAACATGGACGGCTGCTGGGCCGCCCAGTGATGCCGCCGCGCTGACGGCGAAGCCTCAACGCAACTGGATGGCGCCGGAGACCGTGACGCTCACCGTCGCGGTGCCGGCAGCGGTGGGAATGGCCATGTCGCTGGCTGCGGCCTTGGCCTCCATCGCCACCATGCGCGGCACTGGTCGCTCGGGCATGTCGGCCGAGCTGACCGACACCTCGCGCAACGTGTAGCCGGCGAACCCGAAACCCTTGGCCACCTCGGTGGCGCGGGCGCGGAAGCGCTCGATGGCTTGGGTCTGCACCTGCGATTCCAGCGCGAGGCGGGCCTCACGCGAGAGCGAGAAACCCATGCTTGAGACCGTCATGGACTGGATGCGCCCGGAGACCTCGCCGATGCGGGCGATATCGCGTCCCTCGATCACAACCTCGGCCTGGCCCTGCCAGCCGCTGATGCGGCCATTGCTGCCATAGCGCGGGAACAGACGCAGGTTGCCGGTGCGCACCTCGAGCTGCTGCGGCCGCGCCTGGCCCTGGGCGGCGGCCAGTGCCGAATCCACCGCCTGCTTGAGCTGGTTCTGCACCGTCACCGGATCGGCACCCTCCTTGGTGGTGCCCAGCACCACGGTCAGCCAGTCCTGCGGCACCTCCATGTGGCCGCTGGCGGACAGGCTCACGATGTTGGCGGGCACCTCGGCGGCCTGGGCCCAGACGGGCGCGGTCGCAGCACACAACAAGGCGGTGGTCGCGAGCGCACGGCGCCACGCGACCGGCACACGGCGGGTCGGCAGTGAAAGGGTCATGGGAAATATTGGGGGGTTCAGTGTTGTTTGCGGCTGGACTCGAAAGGGGGCTGTTCGCGCAACTGCTCGCGAAGGCGCTGACGCTCCTCCACGGACAGGCGAAACGGTTTGGCCCCGTCGTCCATGTCGTCAAACGGCTGGCGCAAGGCATCGCGCAAACGCGTGGGTGCGCGCGCATCGCCGCCGTCGACCGAAATGGGCATCACCGCCGCTGCATCGTGCGCCGGCACGCGAAACTCGTCGCGCGCACGTTCGGCGTTTGCGAGCGCAAGGCTGGCGCTCAGCATGGCAAGGGATCCCATCCAGATGGACTTCATGGTGCGGTCGAGTATGGCCAGACGGATCATTGTGCGAGTGACCTGCAGGTCAAGTCACTGACAGTGCAGGCAATATCTGTAACCACCTGTCAAGAAAACAAAAAACGAGCATTGACAAGCACTTGCCGCTGCCAGAATCGCGTTTGTTACATTTCACGGAAGTTGCACCCATGCCACAGAACCACTCGCGTCCGAACAAGGTGCTGGTCGTCGATGACGACGTACGCATCCGCGACCTGTTGCGCCGCTACCTCATGCAGGAAGGCTTCGAGGTCATGCTGGCCGAAGACGGCAAGGCCCTCAACCGCGTGCTGCAGCGAGAGGCCGTGGACCTCATCGTGCTCGACCTCATGATGCCGGGCGAGGACGGTCTGTCGATCTGCCGGCGCCTGCGCGCCAACGGTGATCGCACCCCCATCATCATGCTGACGGCCAAGAGCGAGGATGTGGACCGCATTGTCGGCCTCGAGGTGGGCGCCGACGACTATCTGGGCAAGCCCTTCAATCCGCGCGAGCTGTTGGCACGCATTCATGCGGTGCTGCGGCGCCGCCCGCCCGCCGAGGTGCCTGGCGCACCCTCGCAGGATGCCGAGGTCGTGAAGTTCGGACCCTACGAATTCGATCTCAGCCTTCGAACCCTTCGCAAGGATGGCCAGGACCTGCCGCTGACCACCGGCGAGTTCGCGATGCTCAAGGCGCTGGTGCGCCACCCGCGCCAGCCGCTGTCGCGCGAGAAACTGGCCCAGTTGGCACGCGGGCGGGAGTTCGAGCCCTTCGATCGCAGCCTGGATGTTCAGGTCTCGCGCCTGCGCAAGCTGATCGAGGAGGATGCCTCCTCGCCGCGCTACCTGCAGACGGTGTGGGGCGTGGGCTACGTTTTCGTGCCGGATGGCAACTCCTGAAGGCCTTGCATGGCAATGGACAGCGAATCGCGCGTCCCGTTCGAGACCGAACCCACCTCGCTGGAGACCGCGCCGGCGCCGCTGGAGGTGCGGCCCACGCGCGGCGTGAGCCTGTTCTGGCGCACCTTCTTCTTCCTCACGCTGCTGCTCACCGGTTGCATCGTGGCCTGGCTGCAGACCTTTCGCGCACTGGAGTACGAACCCCGGGCGCTGCAGAGTGCGCAGCAGCTGGCCTCCCTGGTCAACCTCAGCCGTGCCGCCCTGGTGCATTCGGACGCGATCGCACGCGTCTCACTGGTCAAGACGCTGGCCGCGGAAGAAGGCCTGCGCATTGCCCCGCGTGAGCCCAACGACACCTTCAAGGTCTACGACGTCGACGCCCTGAGTCGCAACGTGGCCAGCCAGTTGCAGATGCGGCTGGGCGCCGACACGGTGGTTGCGCGCGAGGTCAACGGACAGACAGGTCTGTGGATCGGCTTCACCATCGATGGCGACCAGTACTGGCTGCTGACCGACCCCTCACGTATCGGCCCGGTGGCCGGCACCACCTGGCTCATCTGGCTTGGCACGGCCGCCCTGCTCTCGCTCACGGGTGCCGCGCTGATCGCGCGCCTCATCAACCGCCCGCTCAAGAAACTCTCGTTCGCGGCCAGCCGTGTGCGCGAGGGCGACTTCAACGCCAGCCAGCTCAACGAGACCGTGGCCACCAGCGAAATCCGCGAAGTCAACATCGGCTTCAACCGCATGGCGCAGCGGCTGTCCAAGATCGAGCAGGATCGCGCGCTCATGCTCGCCGGCATTTCGCACGACCTGCGAACACCATTGGCCCGGCTGCGGCTGGAGACCGAGATGAGCGTGGCCGATCCGCAGGCGCGCGAGCACATGTCGGCCGATATCGAGCAGGTCAACGCCATCATCGACAAGTTCCTCGACTACGCGCGCCCGGACAACCTGCAGGCCACCGAGGTCAGCCTCAATGAGGTGATCGATGCCGCCGTGTTCTCGCTCGGCGATGACCCCAACACCATCATCAAGACGCGTATCGAGTCGGACACGCGGGTGATGGGCGATGCGGTGGAGCTCAAGCGCGTGTTCAGCAACCTGCTGGAAAACGCGGTCCGCTATGGCCGCAACCCCGACACCGGCGTGGTGCAGATCGACATCGCCGCCAAACCCAAGGACGATGCGGTGCTGGTGAAGCTGCGCGACCACGGCCAGGGCGTCAGCCCCGAACAGCTCACGCAACTCACACAACCCTTCTTCCGCGGCGACGCGGCGCGCTCGGACGCCACCGGCACGGGTCTCGGCCTGGCCATTGTGGAACGCGCCGTCGCGCGCATGGGCGGGCGCTTCGCGCTGGCCAACAGCAGCACCGGGGGGCTGGCGGCGCACATCAAGCTGCGCCGTGCGGGGTGACACGAACGACCCCGCGTCGCGCCGTCTGCGCTATCCGGCAATCAGCAACACCACCGCGCGCGCCTCGATCGCTTCACCCCGCCCCACCGGGCCCAGCTTCTCGGCCGTCTTGGCCTTCACGTTCACCTGCGAGGGCTGCAGATCGAGCAGCGCTGCGATGCGCTCGACCATGGCCGGGATGTGCGGCGCCAGTTTGGGCGCTTGCGCGATGACGGTGCTGTCGATGTTGCCGATCGCGTAGCCCGCCGCCCGCACACGACGCGCAGCCTCGGCCAGCAGCACGCCCGAATCGGCACCTTTGAAGCGTTCGTCGGTGTCCGGGAAGTGGCGACCGATGTCGCCCAGCGCGGCCGCACCAAGCAGCGCATCGGTGATGGCGTGCAACAGGGCGTCGGCGTCGGAATGGCCAAGCAGGCCATGCGTGTGCGGCACGGTGATGCCGCCCAGCACCAGCGGGCGGTCGGTGACGAGGCGGTGGACGTCCCAGCCTTCGCCGATGCGAAGCGTGCTCATGTACGGCTCCTGAGGATGGCTTCGGCCAATGCGAAGTCGTGCGGATAGGTGACCTTGAGATTGCTGGCGCGGCCTTCCACCAACCGGGGCTGCGCACCGCTGCGCTCGATGGCGCTGGCTTCGTCGGTGATGCCCGCAAAGCCGCTGGCGCGCGCAACCGCCAATGCGGCGTGCAGGTCACCCAGGCGGAACATCTGCGGCGTCTGCGCCAGCCACTTGTGCTCGCGGGGTACGGTCTGCTGCACGCGCCCACCGGCTTCGGCCTTGAGGGTATCGGGCAGGGGCAAGGCCAGCAGGCCGCCCACCGGGTCGTCGCGACAGGCATCGATCAGTGCGCCGATTTCCTGTGGGGTAACGAGGCAGCGCGCGGCGTCGTGCACCAGCACCCAGTCGTTGTCGGGCACACCCGACTCGCGCAATGCCTGCAGCCCGTTGAACACGCTCTCGGCACGCGTGGCGCCGCCGCGGCGAACCGCTTCGATGCCCGCCAGCTCGGTCCAGTGGGCGTCATCGGGTGCGATCACCACCAGCACGCGCTCGATGGCAGACACGGCACGCAGTGCCGCCAGGGTGTGTGCCAGCAGCGGGCGGCCCAGCAAGGACTGGTATTGCTTGGGCAGCACCGTGCCTGCACGCGAGCCACTGCCCGCCGCGGGCAACAAGGCATGGCAGCGGGCAACGGTGGAGGTCATGGCGGGAATTGGGGCGTTGGCAAGGCTCATAGGCGCTCGCCATTCTAGAATTCGCCCATCACACCCCCGGCTTCAAGCGCCCGGGGGTGTTTGCCATTGGTGCCCCTCAGGTGCCTCATCGGTGCTTTTTCAATGCCCTTTCCCCTGCCTTCTTTGAGCCCCGGCAAGCGCCACACCCTGCCCCAGCCCGTGGGTTCGGCCGATGCACTGTGGCTGGCCCGCCTGGCCGAACGCGAGCTGACCCAGGGCCGCCTGACCGCCATTTTCACGGCCGACGCCAACGACGCGCAGCGCCTCATCGACGAGCTCGCGTTCTTCGCACCGGCCCTGCGCGTGACGTTGTTCCCCGATTGGGAAACGCTGCCCTACGACACCTTCTCGCCGCACCAGGACCTCATCAGCGAGCGGCTGGCCACGCTCTGGCGCATCTCGCAGCGCCAGCACGACGGCGGCGCCGACGTGGTGCTGGTGCCCGCCACCACGGCGCTGTACCGGCTGGCGCCGCCAGCCTTCCTGGCCGGCTACACCTTCCAGTTCAAGGTGAAGCAAAAGCTGGACGAAGCGCGCCTGAAAAGCCAGCTCACGCTCGCGGGCTACAACCACGTGACGCAGGTGGTGAGCCCCGGCGAGTACGCGGTGCGTGGCGGGCTGATCGACCTCTTTCCCATGGGCAGCCCCGTGCCTTACCGCGTGGACCTGTTCGACGACGAGATCGACAGCATCCGCACCTTCGACCCGGACAGCCAGCGCAGCCTCTACCCGGTGAACGAGGTGCGCTTGCTGCCGGGCCGCGAGTTCCCGATGGACGAAGCCGCGCGCGCCAAATTCCGGGCCCGCTGGCGCGAACTGCTCGAAGGCGACCCGACCAAGAGCCGCATCTACAAGGACATGGGCAACGGCGTCGCCACCGCCGGCATCGAGTACTACCTGCCGCTGTTCTTCGACGACACGGCGACGGTCTTCGACTACCTGGGGGGAGCGGCCACCCTGGTGCTGCACGGTGAACTCGAGCCCGCGTTCCAGCGGTTCTGGCAGGACACGCGCGAGCGCCACCGCCTGCTGCAGGGCGACCCGGAACGGCCCGTGCTGCCGCCAGAGGCCTTGTTCCTCAACGCCGAACAGTTCTTCACCGCCGCCAAGGCGCATGTGCAAGTGGTGATGCGCCCGGGCGCCAACGACGTCACCGACAGCGCCTTCGCGCAAAAACTGCCCGATCTGTCCGTCGTGCGCGGCGCCGAAGACCCGCTGGCTCGGCTGCAGGCACACATCCGCGTCACACCCGACCGCGTGCTGCTGCTGGCCGAGAGCGACGGTCGCCGCGAGAGCCTGCTCGATTTCCTGCGCGCCAGCGGCCTGAACCCACCCGCGTTCGACGGCCTGGCCGAGTTCGAACGCAGCGACGAGAAGACCGGCATCGCAACCGCCGCGCTCAACACCGGCTTCGCCTGGGTCGACGGCGGCATCCACTTCGTCACCGAGACCGAACTCTTCGCCGCCGGCCCCACCGCGCGGCGGCGCAAGAAGCAGGAGCAGGTCAGCGACGTCGAAGCGCTCATCAAGGATCTGTCGGAACTCAACGTGGGCGACCCAGTGGTGCACACGCAGCACGGCATCGGCCGCTACCGGGGTCTGGTCAATCTCGACATGGGCGAGAAGAACGCCGACGGCACGCCCGCGCTGCAGGAGTTCCTGCACCTGGAGTACGCCGACAAGGCCGTGCTGTACGTGCCGGTGAGTCAGCTTCAACTGATCGGCCGCTACACCGGCGTGAGTGCCGACGAAGCGCCACTGCACAAGCTGGGCAGCGGCCAGTGGGAAAAGGCCAAACGCAAGGCCGCCGAGCAGGTGCGCGACGCCGCGGCCGAGCTGCTCAACATCTATGCGCGCCGCGCGGCGCGCCAGGGCCACCCGTTCCGCTACTCACCGCAGGACTACGAGGCCTTCGCCAACGATTTCGGCTTCGAGGAAACGGCGGACCAGCGCGCCGCCATCCACGCGGTCATCCAGGACATGATCAGCCCGCGCCCGATGGACCGGCTGGTCTGCGGCGATGTCGGCTTCGGCAAGACCGAGGTGGCCCTGCGCGCGGCCTTCGTGGCCGTCACCGGTGGCAAGCAGGTGGCCTTCCTCGCGCCCACCACGTTGCTGGCCGAGCAGCACTACCAGACGCTGGTCGACCGCTTCGGCAAATGGCCGGTGAAGATCGCCGAGATGAGCCGCTTCCGATCGCAGAAAGAGATCACGGCCGCGTTGAAGGGCATCAGCGACGGCTCGGTGGACATCGTGGTGGGCACGCACAAGCTGCTGAGCGAGAAGACGCAGTTCAAGAACCTGGGGTTGCTCATCATCGACGAGGAACACCGCTTCGGCGTGCGCCACAAGGAGGCTATGAAGGCCTTGCGTGCGGAGGTCGATGTACTCACCCTCACCGCCACGCCGATCCCGCGCACGCTGGGCATGGCGCTCGAAGGCCTGCGCGATCTCTCGGTGATCGCCACCGCGCCGCAGCGGCGCCTCGCCATCAAGACCTTCGTGCGCAACGAAGGCCAGGGCGTGATCCGCGAAGCCGTGTTGCGCGAGTTGAAGCGCGGCGGGCAGGTCTACTTCCTGCACAACGAGGTCGAGACGATCGAGAACCGCAGGAAAAAACTCGAGGAGATCCTGCCCGAGGCGCGCATCGCCATCGCGCACGGCCAGATGCCCGAGCGCGATCTGGAGCGCGTGATGCGCGACTTCGTGGCGCAACGCTTCAACGTGCTGCTGTGCTCCACCATCATCGAGACCGGCATCGACGTGCCGACGGCCAACACCATCGTCATCAGCCGGGCCGACAAGTTCGGGCTGGCGCAGCTGCACCAGCTGCGCGGCCGCGTGGGCCGCAGCCACCACCAGGCCTATGCCTACCTGCTGGTGCCCGAGATCGACGGCCTGACCAAACAGGCCGCACAGCGCCTGGACGCGATCCAGCAGATGGAGGAACTCGGCAGCGGCTTCTACCTGGCCATGCACGACCTGGAGATCCGCGGCGCCGGCGAGGTGCTGGGCGAGAACCAGAGCGGCAACATGCTGGAGGTGGGCTTCCAGCTCTACAACGAGATGCTGTCGGAGGCGGTGAGATCGCTCAAGGCCGGGCGCGAGCCCGACCTGCTGGCGCCCCTCTCCGTGACCACCGACATCAACCTGCGCGCCCCTGCCCTGCTGCCCAACGACTACTGCGGCGACGTGCACCTGCGCCTCTCGTTCTACAAGAAACTCGCCACCGCCAGATCCACCGACCAGGTGGATGCGCTGCTCGAGGAAATCGTGGACCGCTTCGGCAAACTGCCGCCGCAGGCGCAGACGCTGGTCGACGTGCACCGCCTGCGCGTGCTCTCGCAACCCTATGGCGTGGTCAAGGTCGACGCCGCGCCCGGCGTCACCACCATCACCTTCAAGCCGAACCCGCCCATCGAGCCGATGCGCATCATCGAGCTGATCCAGAAGCACAAGCACATCAAGCTCGCGGGCAACGAGAAGCTGCGCATCGAACGCGCGCTGCCCGAGGTGAAAGACCGCGTACAGCTCGTGCGCGACGTGCTGCGCTCGCTCGGCCAACCGATCAAACCCACCGAAACCGCATGACCACCGCCCAGAACACCGCCCGGACCATCGCCCCCGGCCTCACCACGCGCGGCTTCACGCCGCCCCTCAAGCTGCGCGACTTCAAGCTCATCGCCTTCGACATGGACTCCACGCTGATCAGCATCGAGTGCGTGGACGAGATCGCCGACGCCGTCGGCAAGAAGGAAGAGGTGGCTGCCATCACCGAAGCCGCCATGCGCGGTGAGATCGCCGACTACAAGGAAAGCCTGCGTCAGCGCGTGGCCCTGCTCAAAGGCGTGACCGTGGCCGACATGGAGCGCGTCTACGTCGAGCGCCTGCGTATCAACCCCGGCGCGGCGGAACTCATCAACGCCTGCAAGGCCGCCGGGTTGAAGGTGCTTCTGGTTTCGGGCGGTTTCACCTTCTTCGCCCACCGCGTGCGCGACACCCTCGGCATCGACTTCGTGCGCGCCAACGTGCTTGAAGTGGCCAGCGGCCCGAACTGCGGCGAACTCACCGGTCGCCTGGTGAACCAGCCCTGGGGCGACATCTGTGACGGCGTGGAAAAGCGCCGGACCTTGCTCGAAGTGGCTTCGCTGCTGGGCGCCGAACCGCACGAGTGCATTGCCATGGGCGACGGTGCCAACGACCTGCCCATGATGCGCGAGGCCGGCCTGTCGGTGGCCTACCACGCCAAGCCGGCGGTGCGCGAGCAGGCCATGGTGTCGATCGAGACCGGCGGACTGGACCGCCTGCTCGAAGTGCTGCGCTGAAGCCGCCGAACGCAAGGAAAAAAGCAAAGAAAAAGGCCTGCACCGGAGTGCAGGCCTTTGTGTTCTGGTGGGCGGTGCAGGGTTCGAACCTGCGACCCCTGCCGTGTGAAGGCAGTGCTCTACCACTGAGCTAACCGCCCGAACGGCGCTGGGTCAGCGCCGTCGGAAGCCTCGCATTATAGCCAGGTTTTCAGGCGTTTTCGACCAGGCGCCACACCGTCTTGCCCTTGCTCGATTTGTCGAGTTCGGCGAGCACGGTCTCGTGGGCCTGCGCCTCTTGTTCGTTGGCGCGCAGCACAGGCAGCTCGAAGCGGCGCAGGTCAACCACCTCCAGCGCCCCGCCCTCGCCGCCCGCCATGTCGGCGATGTCGATGAGCAGCGCGTCCTGCCCGCGCGTCATGTTGATGTAGACGTCGGCCAGCAGCTCGGCATCAAGGAGCGCGCCGTGCAGCGTGCGGCCCGAGTTGTCCACGCCCAGACGGTCGCACAGCGCGTCCAGGCCGTTGCGCTTGCCGGGGTACATCTCCTTGGCCATCACCAGCGTGTCGAGCACGTTGGCCACGATCTGCGTCACCGGCGGCAGGCCGAGGCGGCGGAACTCCATGTTCAGGAAGGCCACGTCGAACGGCGCGTTGTGGATGATGACCTCGGCGTCGCGCAGGTATTCGACGAGTTCCTCGGCGATGGCCGCGAACTTCGGCTTGTCGCGCAGGAACTCGTTGCTGATGCCGTGCACCTTGAGCGCGTCCTCGTGGCTGTCGCGCTCGGGGTTGATGTAGTGGTGCAGGTTGTTGCCGGTGAACTTGCGGTTGAGCAGTTCCACGCAGCCGATCTCGATGATGCGGTCGCCGTTCTCGGCGGAAAGACCGGTGGTTTCAGTGTCGAGAATGATCTGGCGCATCAGTGGTTCTCTTTGGCGTGGTTGATCGTGTACTTGGGAATCTCGATCGTCACGTCCTGCTGCGCGAGGATGGCCTGGCAACTCAGGCGCGACTGCGGCTCCAGGCCCCAGGCGCGGTCGAGCAGGTCCTCTTCTTCTTCCTCGGGCGCATTCAGGCTGTTGTAGCCCTCGCGCACGATCACGTGGCAGGTGGTGCAGGCGCAACTCATGTCGCAGGCGTGCTCGATGTTGACCTGGTTCTCGAGCAGGGCCTCGCAGATGGAGGTGCCGGCGGGCGCCGTGATGGTCTTGCCTTCGGGGGCGTACTCGGCGTGCGGCAGGATCTTGATGATGGGCATGGGGTTCAGACTTCTTCGAGTTTCTTGCCGGCCAGGGCCTGCTGGATACCGCGGTTCATGCGCTCTGCGGCAAAGTTCTCGGTGCCCTTGGCCAGGGCTTCGCTGGCAGCTTCGATGGCCGCCGCGTCGTCGCCGGTGGCGGCCGTGCGCAGCGCGGCCATGAGGGTATCGATCGTGGCGCGCTCGTCGGCGGTCAGCAGGTCGCCGTCGGCCGCCAGCGCTGAGTTCGTGGCGAGCAGCAACCGGTCGGCATCGACGCGCGCCTCCACCAGCGCACGCGCCTGCATGTCCTGCTGGGCGGTGGCGAAGCTGTCCTGCAGCATGGCGGCGATCTGCTCGTCGCTCAGGCCGTAGGCGGGTTTCACATCAATGCTGGCCTCGACGCCCGAGGTGAGCTCCTTCGCGCCCACGGACAGCAGGCCGTCGGCGTCGACGGTAAAGGTGACGCGGATGCGCGCCGCACCCGCCGCCATGGGCGGGATGCCGCGCAGCGTGAAGCGCGCCAGGCTGCGGCAATCGGCCACCAGGTCACGCTCGCCCTGCACCACGTGAAGGGCGAGCGCGGTCTGGCCGTCCTGGTAGGTGGTGAAGTCCTGCCCGCGCGCGGTGGGAATGCTGCTGTTGCGCGGCACGATGCGCTCGACCAGGCCGCCCATGGTCTCGATGCCGAGCGAGAGCGGAATCACGTCGAGCAGCAGCAACTCGCCGTCGCGGTTGTTGCCCGCCAGCGCGTTGGCCTGGATGGCCGCACCCAGCGCCACCACCTCGTCGGGGTTGAGGTTGATCAGCGGTTCGGTACCGAAGAAATCGCCGGCGGCGCGGCGGATCACGGGCATACGCGTGGAGCCGCCCACCATCACCACGCCCTTCACTTCATCCTTGGTGACGCCAGCGTCGCGCAGCACCTTGCGCACCGCCGTCATCGTCCGCGCGGTGAGCGCAGCGGTGCAGGCCTCGAAGTCGGCGCGCGACAGCGTGAGTTCGATGGCATGGCCGGCCACCCGGGCGGCAAAGACGGCACGGTCCGCGTCGGTCAAGGCCTCCTTCACCCGGCGCGCTTCCTTGTGCAGGCGCGCGCGGTCGCTGGCGTCCAGCGGTTGTTGCAGGCCGCGCTGCTGCAGCACCCACGCGGCCAGCGCCTGGTCGTAGTCGTCACCGCCCAGGGCGGAATCGCCGCCCGTGGCCAGCACCTCGAACACGCCCTGCGTGAGGCGCAGGATGGAGATGTCGAAGGTCCCACCGCCAAGGTCGTACACCGCATAGACGCCTTCGCTGCCGTTGTCCAGGCCATAGGCGATGGCGGCGGCGGTGGGCTCGTTGATCAGGCGCAGCACGTTGATGCCGGCCAGCTGTGCGGCGTCCTTGGTGGCCTGGCGCTGCGCGTCGTCGAAGTAGGCCGGTACGGTGATGACGGCGCCGAAGAGCTCGTCGTCGAAGCTGTCCTCGGCGCGAAAGCGCAGCGTGGCCAGGATTTCGGCGCTCACCTCCATCGGCGTCTTGCGGCCGGCCACGGTGTCGACCACCGCCATGCCGTTGTCGTCCACCACGCTGTAGCTGAGCTTGTCGACATCGGCGACCTGATCGCGTCGGCGCCCCATGAGGCGCTTGACCGAGCTCACGGTGTTGGCCGGGTCGTCCACCTGGGCCGTGAGCGCGTCCCAGCCGATCTGGCGGCCACTGCCGCCCTGGGCAGCATCGAGATAGCGCACCACGCTGGGCAGGATCACGCGGCCTTGCTCGTCGGGCAGGCACTCGGCCACGCCATGGCGCACCGCGGCCACCAGCGAGTGCGTGGTGCCCAGGTCGATGCCCACCGCCACGCGGCGCTGGTGCGGGTCAAGGGACTGGCCGGGTTCGGAAATCTGCAGGAGCGCCATCGGATCGTTCTTCTGTCGTGCGGAAGCGGAAAACGCCTATTGTCCCAGTTGATCGAGGCGCCCCTCCACATCGCGCGCAAAGCGCTCAATGAACATGAGGGCTCTGACCTGGCGCGCCGCCGCGGCCGCATCGCCCTGCTCGTCCAGCGCGGCCTGCAGCGCGGCGATGCGCTCACGCCGGGCCTGCAACACTTCGTCGGCCATGCGCTCCAGGGCTTCGGCCCCTTCGGCCTCGTCCAGGTCCTCGCGCCACTGCATCTGCTGCATCAGGAAATCGGAGGGCATGGCCGTGTTGTTCTCGGCCTCGATGGGCGCGCCACGCAACTCGCACAGGTAGGCCGCGCGCTTGATCGGGTCCTTCAGGCGCTGGTAGGCCTCGTTGATGCGCACCGACCATTGCATGGCCAGGCGCTGCGACGCGGCATCGGCGCTCGCGTGGCGATCCGGATGGGCCTGGCGCTGCAGATCCTTCCAGCGCGTATCGAGTTCGCTGCGCTCCAGCGCAAATCGCTCGGGCAGGCCGAAGATCTGGAAGTCGTTCGATTGCAGGTTCATGGAAAAAGAAAAACCGCCGAGGCGGTACGCCGGGCGGTTGTCGGGGTGAGATGGCGCTCAGATGCGAAAGCTCTCGCCACAGCCACAGCGATCGCGCTCGTTGGGGTTGTTGAACCTGAAGCCCTCGTTGAGGCCCTCGCGCACAAAGTCGAGCTGTGTGCCGTCGATGTAGGCCAGGCTCTTGGGGTCGACCAGCACCTTCACGCCGTTGTCCTCGAACACCACGTCCTCGGGCGCAATCTCGTCGGCGTACTCGAGCTTGTAGGCCAGGCCCGAGCAACCGGTGGTCTTGACGCCCAGGCGAACGCCCACGCCCTTGCCGCGCTTGGCGATGTAGCGCGTGACGTGACGGGCTGCGGCCTCCGAAATCGTGACAGCCATGGGGTCAGTTCGCGTGCTTTTTGCGGTAGTCATCCACCGCGGCCTTGATGGCATCCTCGGCGAGGATCGAGCAATGGATCTTTACCGGCGGCAGTGCCAGCTCTTCGGCGATCTGGCTGTTCTTGAGCGAGGCCGCCTCGTCAAGCGTCTTGCCCTTGACCCACTCGGTCACGAGCGAGCTCGACGCGATGGCCGAGCCGCAGCCGTAGGTCTTGAAGCGCGCGTCTTCGATCACACCGGTGCTGGGGTTCACCTTGATCTGCAGCTTCATCACGTCGCCGCAAGCGGGCGCGCCCACCATGCCGGTACCCACCGTGTCATCCCCCTTGTCGAAGGAGCCGACGTTGCGGGGGTTCTCGTAGTGGTCAACGACTTTTTCGGAATAGGCCATGGTTGTTCTCCTTCAGATCAGTGGGCTGCCCACTGGATGGTCGACAGGTCGATGCCATCCTTGAACATTTCCCACAGGGGTGAAAGTTCACGCAGCTTGGCGACGTTTTCCTTGATCGTCGCGATCGCGTAGTCGATTTCTTCTTCGGTCGTCCAGCGGCCGATGGTCATGCGCAGGCTGCTGTGTGCCAGCTCGTCGCTGCGGCCCAGGGCACGCAGCACATAGCTGGGCTCCAGGCTGGCCGAGGTGCAGGCCGAACCCGAGGACACCGCGATGCCCTTGATGCCCATGATCAGCGACTCGCCCTCGACGTAGTTGAAGCTCATGTTCAGGTTGTGCGGCACGCGCTGCGTCTCGTGGCCGTTGATGAACACCTCCTCGATGTCCTTCAGGCCGTTGAGCAGGCGATCGTGCAGGGCCCGGATGCGCAGGTTCTCCTCGTGCATCTCGGCCTTGGCGATGCGATAGGCCTCGCCCATGCCCACGATCTGGTGCGTGGGCAAGGTGCCCGAGCGCATGCCGCGCTCGTGGCCGCCACCGTGCATCTGCGCCTCGATGCGCACGCGCGGCTTGCGGCGCACGAACAGCGCGCCGATGCCTTTGGGCCCGTAGGTCTTGTGGCTGGTCAGGCTCATGAGGTCGACCGGCAGCGTCTGCAGGTCGATGTCGACACGGCCGGTGGCCTGCGCCGCGTCGACGTGGAAGATCACGCCCTTTTCGCGGCAGATGGCGCCCAGGGCCGCGATGTCCTGGATGACGCCGATCTCGTTGTTGACGAACATGACCGAGGCCAGGATGGTGTCGGGGCGGATCGCGGCCTTGAACACATCCAGGTCGACCAGACCATCGGCCTGCACGTCAAGGTAGGTGACTTCGAACCCCTGGCGCTCGAGTTCGCGCATGGTGTCGAGCACGGCCTTGTGTTCCGTCTTGACGGTGATGAGGTGCTTGCCCTTGCCCTTGTAGAAGTGCGCCGCGCCCTTGAGCGCGAGGTTGTTCGACTCGGTGGCACCGCTGGTCCAGACGATCTCGCGCGGATCGGCGTTGATGAGCGCTGCCACCTGTTCGCGCGCGGTCTCCACGGCCTTCTCGGCCTCCCAGCCCCAGGCATGGCTGCGCGACGCGGGGTTGCCGAAGTGCTCGCGCAGCCAGGGAACCATGGCATCCACCACCCGCGGATCGCACGGGTTGGTGGCGCTGTAGTCCATGTAGATGGGGAAGTGGGGAGTGCTCATGGGGTCGTTCTTTTGTGAATTCACTCGATGATGGGGGCGCCATTTGACGCGAGCGTCGAAGTCCCTGGCGGTGCCATGGGCGGCAGGCACGTGGCCTGGCGCGCCCGGCGGCTTACTTGGACAGCGCGCCTCCCAGGGCAAAGACCGAGTTCGGCGCGTTCACGCGGATCGGCTTGACCACCGGCTGGCTGGAGATCGCCCGCTTGATCAGCGGCGCGTTTTCCACCACCACGCCCTTGGCAAGCTGCTGGTCCACCAGCGATTGCAGGGTCACGGAGTCGAGAAAATCGACCATCCTGGCGTTGAGCTGGGCCCACAGCTCGTGGGTCATGCAGCGTTGGCCGTCGCCCATGCAGTTTTCCTTGCCGCCACATTGGGTGGCGTCGATGGGCTCGTCCACCGAGACGATGATGTCGGCCACGGTGATCTCGGCCGCCTTGCGGCCCAGCGTGTAGCCGCCGCCGGGACCACGGGTGGACTCCACCAGCTCGTGGCGGCGCAGCTTGCCGAACAGCTGCTCCAGATAGGACAGGGAAATCTGTTGCCGCTGGCTGATGGCCGCCAGCGTGACGGGACCGTTGTTCTGGCGCAGGGCCAGGTCGATCATGGCGGTGACCGCAAAGCGGCCTTTGGTCGTGAGGCGCATCGCAAGCTCCTGAAAAGTTGGCTTGACCGTCGTGGTTCGGCTCGCCGGCCCCTGCCGTTCGAACCCCTTTTCCACCCGCCCCAACCCCTGAGAGGGGTCTCCTTCTTCGCAGGTTCCCGACTGTTTTCGTCGAGTATATCTCAAAAGCTGACTGTTTCGGTCGGCATTGTACTGCCCCGGGGGGTATCCATCCGGCGAAACGCTTTGAGCTTGGCTATCGCATCGATAGATGCCGGCGCCGACCGAAGGTTCAGGCGACCTGGTCGTGGCCGTCGGCGCCGAACACGCGGGCCTTGAGCCTGGCCAGTTGGTCGCGCATGTGGGCCGCCTTCTCGAACTCGAGGTTGCGCGCGTGCTCCAGCATCTGCTTTTCCAGCCGCTTGATCTCGCGCGCCACGTCTTTCTCGCTCATCTCGTCGAGTTCGGCCCGGGCGGCGCTCTCGGCGGCCAGGCGATCGGCCTCCTTGCCCGCCTTTTCGCTGTACACGCCGTCGATCAGGTCCTTGATGCGCTTGTTCACGCTGCGAGGCTCGATGCCGTGCGCCGCGTTGTGCGCGATCTGCTTGGCGCGGCGCCGCTCGGTCTCGCCGATCGCTGCCTTCATCGAGTCGGTGATCTGGTCCGCGTACAGGATGGCCTTGCCGTTGAGGTTGCGGGCCGCTCGGCCGATGGTCTGGATCAGGCTGCGCTCGGAGCGCAGGAAGCCCTCCTTGTCGGCGTCCAGAATGGCCACCAGCGACACCTCGGGGATGTCCAGCCCCTCGCGCAGCAGGTTGATGCCGACCAGCACGTCGAAGGTGCCCAGGCGCAGGTCGCGCAGGATCTCCACCCGCTCGACGGTGTCGATGTCGCTGTGCAGGTAGCGCACCTTCACGCCGTTCTCGTTCAGATAGTCGGTGAGCTGCTCGGCCATGCGTTTGGTCAGCGTGGTGATGAGCACGCGCTCGTTCTTCTCGACGCGCGCACGGATCTCCTGCAGCACGTCGTCGACCTGGTGCGTGGCGGGGCGAACTTCCAGCTCGGGGTCGACCAGCCCGGTGGGCCGCACGAGCTGTTCCACAACCTTGCCCGCGTGCCGTTTCTCGTAGTCGGCCGGCGTGGCCGAGACGAACACCACCTGGCGCATGCGCTGCTCGAACTCCTCGAACTTGAGCGGGCGGTTGTCCAGCGCGCTGGGCAGGCGAAAGCCGTATTCCACCAGGGTGGTCTTGCGGGCGCGGTCGCCGTTGTACATGCCTCCCAGCTGGCCGATCAGCACGTGGCTTTCGTCCAGGAACATCAGCGCGTCACGCGGCAGGTAGTCCGTCAGCGTGGACGGCGGGTCGCCCGGGCGCGCCTGCGACAGGTGGCGGGTGTAGTTCTCGATGCCCTTGCAGTGCCCGACCTCGCTGAGCATTTCCAGGTCGAAGCGGGTGCGCTGCTCCAGCCGCTGCGCCTCCACCAGCTTGCCCATGCCCACGAGCTCCTTCAGGCGCTGGTCGAGTTCGAGCTTGATCGACTCCACCGCCTGCAGCACCTGCTCGCGCGGTGTGACGTAGTGGCTGCTGGGGAACACGGTGAAGCGCGGAATCTTCTGGCGCACCTTGCCGGTGAGCGGGTCGAAGAGTTGCAGGCTCTCGATCTCGTCGTCGAACAGCTCGATGCGGATCGCCATCTCCGAGTGCTCGGCTGGAAACACGTCGATGGTGTCGCCGCGCACGCGGAACTTGCCGCGGCCGAAGTCCATTTCGTTGCGCGTGTATTGCATGCGCACCAGCTGCGCGATGACATCGCGCTGGCCGACCTTGTCGCCCACGCGCAGCGTCATCACCATCTGGTGGTAACTCTCGGGCTTGCCGATGCCGTAGATGGCCGAGACGGTGGCCACGATCAGCACGTCGCGCCGCTCCAGGATGCTCTTGGTGCACGACAGCCGCATCTGCTCGATGTGCTCGTTGATCGCGCTGTCCTTCTCGATGAACAGGTCGCGCTGCGGCACGTAGGCCTCGGGCTGGTAGTAGTCGTAGTAGCTGACGAAGTACTCGACCGCGTTCTTGGGGAAGAACTCGCGAAACTCGCTGTAAAGCTGGGCCGCCAGCGTCTTGTTGGGCGCGAACACGATGGCCGGGCGCCCCACGCGCGCGATCACGTTGGCCATGGTGAAGGTCTTGCCCGAGCCGGTCACGCCCAGCAGGGTCTGGAACACCTCGCCGTCGTTCAGGCCCTCGACCAGTTGCGCGATGGCCTCGGGCTGGTCGCCGGCGGGCGGGTACGGCAGGAAAAGCTCGAAGGGCGAGCCGGGAAACCGCACGAACTCCCCTTCGGCGGGTTTCTCGGGCGTGACGTCTTGCAGCAAGGGCGTGGGCATCGCCGGATTGTGCCGGTTGCGCCCTGCCCCTGGCGGGTATGCTGCCAACCCATGACGCCGCGCGAGACCCAGCCCACCCCCAGCAAGGAGGCCATCGACGCCCTGCCGCCCTTCCCCCTGCTCGGGCTGGACCGCATCACCCTGGTGCACACCGGGCCGCAAGCCGTGGAGGCCGCGGCGCAGCTGCAGGACCACGCCGTCTGGGGCTTCGACACCGAGTCGCGCCCCACCTTCCTGAAAGAGCAGGTGTCCGACGGCCCGCACGTCGTGCAACTGGCCACCGAATCCCGTGCCTGGGTGTTCCTGCTGCACGAAGCGGGCTGCCGCACGCGCGTGGCCGAGCTGCTGGCCCAACCCGCCCACCGCAAGGCCGGCTTCGGCCTGCGCGACGACACGCTGCGCATCCGCGCCAAGCTGGGCGTTGAGCCCGAGGCGGTACTGGAACTCAACGCCGTGTTTCGCGAGCGCGGCTACCGCAAGGACATGGGCGTGAAGGCCGCGGTGGCGGTGCTGTTCGGGCAACGCTTTGCCAAAAGCAAAAAGGCCGCCACCAGCAACTGGTCGGCCCGCACGCTGAGCGAATCGCAGATCCTCTATGCGGCCAACGATGCCTGGGCCGCACGCCGGGTGGCTCAGGCCTTGGGCCTGGGCTGAGCCGGCCCCAGCAGCCAGTCCTTGAGGATGGCGTTGAACTCGGCCGGTTTCTGGCGCATGACCCAGTGGCCGGTGTCCAGCGAATGCGCCGCACAACCCGTGGTGCGGTTGAGCTGGCGCACCCAGCGGCTGGTGTGGAACATGAAGGGCTTGCGCCGGCCATAGACATAGAGCCCAGGCAGCTTCTCACCGATCAGCTTGTCCACTGCGGCCATGCGCCCGAGGCCACCGAACAACCCGAACCAGCCCATGGCGTAGGGGTAGTTCATCTCCCAGCCGATGAGTTGCGGGTCATTGCGGCAGCCGATCTGGCGCGCCATCCAGCGCGTCATGCGGTTGGCCAGGCCGGGCAGGTGTTCCCCCAACTGCCAGGCGACGGCGAGCCAGAGCTGGTAGCCGGCGATCATGAGCTTCTCGCGCCAACCCAGGCCCTGGCGGTACTCGGTGGCGTTGTGGTCGCCGATGTCGACCGCCACGATGCGCTCGATGCGCTCGCGGTTTCGCGCCGCGAACTCGTAGCCGAAGACGCAACCCCAGTCGTGCAGCACCAGCGTCACGGGCGCGTCCGGGCTCACGGCATCGACGACGCGTCGCAACAGCGCGCAGAGGTCGTCCACCGACATCGGCCGCGGGCCCTTGGCAAGGTCGAAGCCCGGCAGGTGAAATCGCACGCAGCGAAAGTGCTCGGCCAGCGAGGCCACCGTGGCGTCCCACAGGGCCGGCGTGTCGGGCCAGCCATGCACCATCACCAGGGTCTGGGCGCCGTGCCCGTCGATGAAGACGTCGACGTCGTCGATCACCAGCTCGGGCGCCGGCCCGGGCACGGTGTCTTCGTCGCCGTCGGCCGGCGCCTGCGAGCTCACAATGCGCGCCCCAACCGGGCAATGCCCTCTTCGATCTTGTCGATCGGCGCGGTGGCAAAGCTCAGCCGCAGCGTGGCGTGCACCGGGTTCGTGGCGAAGAACGGCGCGCCGGGCACGAACGCCACGCCCTGCTCGATGGCCTTCTTCGCGAAGGCGGCGCCGTCGGCCAACTTGCCGTCGGCGCCGGTGAGGCGTGCCCAGACGAACAGGCCGCCTTGCGGCTCCACGAAATCAATCGCATCGCCGAGTTCGCGGCGCAGCGCGGTCGTCATGGCGCTGGCCCGCTCGGCGTACACCTTGCGCACGCGCGCCAGCGTTGCCGGCATGCGCCCGGCCTTGAGGTACTGGGCCGCCGTGGCCTGGGCAAAGGTGCTGGTGTGCGCATCGCTGAACTGCTTGCACATGGTGGCCTTGGCCAGCAGCTCGGCCGGCGCCACCATCCAGCCCACGCGCAGGCCCGGGCTGAGCACCTTGCTCAGCGAGCCGCAGTGCACAAGCCGATCGCGCGCGCCCGCCACGGTGTCGGCCAACGCCAGCAGGCTGGGCGGCGGCGCGTCACCGAAATACAGGTCGCCGTACGGATCGTCCTCGACGATCAGCGTGTCGTGCTTGACCGCCATCTGAAGGATGGCCTGGCGCCGCGCCAGCGAGGTGAGCGCGCCGCTGGGGTTGCCGAAGGTGGGGATGAGGTAGACGAACTTCGGCTTGTGCTGGGCAATGAGCTTCTCGAGCTCGTCGGTCTTCGCGCCCTGCCCGTCCACCGGCACGGTGATGAGCTCGGCGCCATAGAGGCGGAAGCACTGGATGGTGGCGAGGAAGGTCGGGCCTTCGACGATCACCTTGTCGCCCGGGGAGATCAGCGTCTTGCCCAGCAGGTCCAGCGCCTGCTGGCTGCCGGTGGTGACGATGAGGTCCTGCGCGCCCACGCCGCGCACGCCCTTGCTGGCCATGAAGCCGGCGAGTTGCTCGCGCAAGGGCCCGTGGCCCTCGGTGGCGCCGTATTGCAGCGTGGCACCGGGCTCCTCGGTGAGGGCGGCATTCACTGCCTCGCGGATGCCATCGACATCGAACAGCGCGCTGTCCGGGAAACCACCGGCAAAGCTGATGATGCCGGGCTTGCCCAGCAGCTTGAAGAGCTCGCGGATGGCGGAGGTTTCGACGTTGTTCAGGCGGTCGGCGAAAGGCGTGGTGAAAGGCATGAGGCGTTCGGGGCAGATGCAGGGAAAAGCCGCATTGTCACCAAAGCCGATGCCACTTGCGCAGCCCGTGGCGCCGGGCCGACAGCGCCTGCCGCACCCCGCTAGACTGCGCGCCCATGAAGCGCGAGTACATCGAACCCTTCTTCGCCACCCTGGCTGCGGCCAACCCGCACCCGCAAAGCGAGCTCGAATACACCACCGTGTTCGAACTGCTGGCCGCCGTACTGCTTTCTGCACAGGCCACCGACGTGGGCGTGAACAAGGCGACGCGCAAGCTGTTTCCCGTGGCCAACACCCCGCAGGCCATCCTCGCCCTGGGCCTTGAGGGCCTGGAGGCGCACATCAAGACCATCGGCCTGTTCCGCAGCAAGGCCAAGCATCTGATGGAGACCTGCCGAATCCTCGTGGAACGCCACGGCGGCGAGGTGCCGCGCTCGCGCGAAGCCCTCGAAGCCCTGCCCGGCGTGGGCCGCAAGACGGCCAACGTGGTGCTCAACGTGGCCTTTGGCGAGCCCACGATGGCGGTCGACACGCACATCTTTCGCGTCGGCAACCGAACCGGGCTGGCGCCGGGCAAGACGCCGCTGGCGGTGGAACAGCAGCTCATGAAGCGCGTGCCAGCGGCTTACGCGGTGGACTCGCACCATTGGCTGATCCTGCTCGGGCGCTATGTGTGCCTGGCGCGCAAGCCCCAATGCCACCGCTGCAGCGTGGCCGCGTACTGCGATTTCAAGCCCAAGACGACGGGCTGAAGCCACGCAGCGTCAGAACACCAGCTCCATCCAGTCGCCCTGGGCCGGCGCCTCGCGCGGCCATTCGCTCGCCGACGCGATCTCGCGCGGGCCGTGAGCCTTGAGGTACTGTGCCGCGCGAATCACACCCGCATGGGTGACCCAGGCCGCCTCGCGCACCCCCGCGCCATGCAGCTCGACGATGAGCGAGGCCACGCGTTCGATGACCTGCTGGGTGCTTTCTTCGCCACCGAAGCGGTGCTGCGCGAAATCGGCCATCCAGGCATCGAAGGCAGAACGCGGCACAGCCGCCCAGGGCTGCATCTCCCAGCGGCCGAAATCCATCTCGTTGAGCCGGGTGTCCACGCGCGCTGCCCCCAGCTCGGGTCGCTCGCGTTGCAGGGCCGCAGCGAGCTGTTGCGCGCGCGTGAGGCCCGAGACCCACAGCGGCACGTGTCGCGGCAGCGCGCTGGCCACGCCGCGCGCGGCGCTCAGCGTGGCCTCGGCGTGTGCGGGTGCGTCGGTGATGCCGTAGCACAGGCCATCAGGCAAGGCCACGGCGGCGTGGCGGATCAACCAGAGCTTCATCTCAAAACGTCCTCGCCATCACAGCGGCGGGCGCTGCTGGCCCACCCATTGCTGCACGCTTGGCCGGTGCCAGTGATGCTCCGCATAGGCTGCGAGTCTTGGCGGCAATGCGTCACCGTGCAGCACCAGGCGATTGAGCATGAGCGCGAGGTCGACATCCGCGATGGACCACGGGCCGCACAAGTTCTGTGCGCCATCGGGCAGCAAGCCCATTGCTGCGTCGCACAGCTTTTGCGCAGCGGCCTGCGCGGCCGCTGACAGCGCAGGCATCTTCGCGCCGTAGAAGATGACTTCGGTCGGCCTCTCCACGCGAATGGCCAGCAGATCGCTGCGAAGCCAGGCCTGCACCTGACGCGCCCGTGCCTTGGCGCGCGCATCCGTGGGGTACAGCGCCACGCCCGGAAAAGCCTCATCGACGTATTCGGTGATCGCCGACGACTCCGACAAGGCGAAATCGCCATGAACCAACATGGGAACACGCTGGGTGATGGAGCGGGCTGCGAAGGCCGCTGTGCGGTTGTGTGCGGCCGCAAGGTCCACCGTCTGCAAATCGAATGGCACGCCCTTTTCGGTCAATGCAACGAAGACCGACATGGCATATGGGCTGGCGAACTGGGCGTCCACATGGAGGCAGAGTTCAGGGGCTTTCACATCAGGGTCCTCGAGAAAACTTCAGCGGCGCTCACTGGACGCCAAGCGCCAGAACAAAACCGAAGTAGAACAGCACTTCGCTCACCTGCTGTGTCGCGCCCAGGCCATCGCCCGTGAAGCCTTGCAGCCGGCGCATCAGCCAGCCGCGCATCCACAACGCGCCGAGCAAGGCGCCCAACACCGCGCCCCACCATGGGGCCCCCGGATAGAGCCACACCACGAGCAACATGGCCAAGCCAGCCCACAGCCCGCCCGCCAACAGCGCCGCGGTCGAGAGTTGATCGGCCAGCGGTTTGCTCTTCGAGCCATTCGCATCGCCCACATGGGCCATGGTGTAGATCAGCAGCAAGGGGGTGGCGCGCGAGATCACCTGCGCAGCAAACAGCACGAACACTGCACGCAGCGCGCCCGTCTGGGCCAGCAGCGCCAGCAGCCCTACCTTGCACAGCAGCGCCAGCACCAGCGCGATGGCGCCGAAGCTGCCGATGCGCGAGTCTTTCATGATCGTCAGCGCACGATCGCGATCCGCGCTGCCGCCGAGACCGTCGCACAAGTCGGCCAGGCCGTCCTCATGGAACGCCCCGGTGAGCAGCACGCCTGCGATGGTGGCGCCCATGGCCGCCACCCAAGGGCGCGCCGACACCGGCGGCAAGCACCACAGCAGCGCGAAGAACACGCCACTCATCAGGGCACCCACCAGCCAGCCCACGCCGGGGAAATGGGCGGCACTGGCGCGCAACATGGCCGGGCTGTAGCCCACCCAGTCGGCCAATCGACCGGTCACCGGCAAGCGCGTGAAGAACTGCACCGCGAGCAGGTAGTGGCGAACGAACTGGCTCATGGCCGCGCAGGCACCTCGCTGCCGGCGGTGGCCACGCCCGCACTCTCGAAGCTGGCCATTTCGTTGAGCACGGCGCAGGCGCTCACCAGCAGCGGCCAGGCGATCGCTGCGCCCGAGCCTTCGCCCAGGCGCAAGCCCAGGTCGAGCAGCGGCTCGGCCCGCAGGTGCGCCAGCATGAGCGCGTGGCCGCGTTCGCCGGAGCGATGTGCGAACACGCAGCGCTGCAGCACATGCGGCGCCAGCTTGCTGGCCACCAGCACGGCGCTGCTGGCGATGAAGCCGTCGACCACGATCACGCGCCGCTCGGCCGCGGCCTGCAGCACCGCACCCACCAGCGTGGCGATCTCGAACCCGCCGAAGGCCGCCAGTGCAGTCAGCGGATCGCGGGCATCCGCGTGGCGTTGCAGCACGGCCCGCAACACGCCGATCTTGCGCAACACCGCCTCGGCGTCGAGCCCGGTGCCGGCGCCCGTGACGTCGGCGACGTCGAAACCGCCCAGGCGGGCGAGCAGCAGCGACGCGGCCGAGGTGTTGCCGATCCCCATTTCGCCCAGCAGCAATGCATTGCCGGGCAGTTCGCGCACCACGGCCATGCCGTTGCCCATGGCCTGGTCGCGTTGGGCCGCGCTCATCGCTGGCCCGTCAAGGGCGTCGGCCGTGCCAGGTGCCACCTTGCACACGCGCAGGCCGGGGCGCGGCGCGAAGTCGTGGCGCACGCCGCAATCCACCACCGTGAGCGCCAGATCGTGCTGGCGAGCGAGCACGCTCACGGCCGCACCGCCGGCCAGGAAGTTCTCCACCATCTGCCAGGTGACGTCACTCGGATAGGCCGAGACACCCCGTGCGGCCAGGCCGTGGTCGGCGGCGCAGACCAGCATCTGGGGCTGCTGCAGGCGCGGCACAGGGGTGCCGAGGATGAGACCGATGCGCTGCGCCAGCCCCTCGATGCGACCGAGGGCACCCAACGGCTTGGTCTTGGCGTCGAGCAGGCCTTGCAGCGTGGTCGCCAGGACCGGATCGTGCAGGTCGCTGATGAGGGGTAGGTTCATGGGGCGATGAGCGCGTCCAGCGCGCCGGTGTCGAAGTGGGTGTGAATGGTGTCGGCAAGGCCGTCGAACACCGTCTCCAGCGTGGGCACCGTGGCGCCGAACAGCGCCTGCAGCACGCGCGGATCCTCGAACAGGCCGTGCAGGTACAGGCCGAGCACATTGCCCGCGTCGTTCTGCCAGGCCAGGCCCGGCATCGCCTCGCGTGCAACGGCCCCCGCAGCGAGCATCGCGGGGTGCGGCGCCGTCTGACCATGGTGGATCTCGTAGCCGCGTACCGACACGTTCGACAGCGCGGCCCAGGCGCCCGCGAGCGCACCGAAGCGCGCCTCGGTGCTGCGCACGGTCTTGTTGCGCGCGAAGGTGGTCACCAGCGGCAGCAGGCCCAGGCCGGGCGCGTTGCCGTCGATGCCTTCGGTGTCGATCAACGCCTCACCCAGCACCTGCAAGCCACCGCACACGCCGAGCACGCGGCCACCGCGCGCGGTGTGATCGGCCACCCAGGCATCCAGGCCCTGCTCGCGCAGCCAGGCCAGGTCGGCCGCAGTGGCCTTGCTGCCGGGCAGCACGATCACGTCCGGGTTGGCGGCGTCGGCCGGCGAGCGAACCCACTGCAGGCGCACGCCGGGCACGTTCTTGAGCGGCTGAAACTCGTCGAGGTTGCTGATGCGCGGCCACGCGACCACGGCGATCGTGGTGTGCACCGCGCCAGCGGCGTGGCTGCGGTCGTCGAAGACGCCGTCCTCCTCCGGCAGGCCATGGCGCCATTGCATCGGGATCACCCCGACCGTGGGCACGCCCGTGAGTTCCTGCAACTGTTGCGGCCCGGGCGCAAGCAAGGCCGCATCGCCGCGGAACTTGTTGAGCACGAAGCCGCGCAGGCGCGCACGGTCGACCTCCGGCAACAGCGCCCAGGTGCCATAGAGGTGGGCGAACGCGCCGCCGCGGTCGATGTCGGTGACCAGCAGGCAGCGCGCATTCGCCTCGCGCGCCACACGCAGGTTCACGATGTCGTTGGTCATGAGGTTGATCTCGGCCGGCGAGCCTGCACCCTCGATCACCACCACATCGTTCTCGGCGATCAGTTCGCGCAACGCCTGACGCACCACGGGCCAGGCGCGCTCGCCGCGCTCGCGCCAGGGCAAGGCGGTCAGCTCAGGGTCGACTTGCCCCATCAGCACGTACTGGCTGTGCGTGTCGGCCTCGGGTTTGAGCAGCACCGGGTTCATGCGCACCTCGGGCTGCGCGCGCGCGGCGAGTGCCTGGAAGTACTGCGCCGAACCGATCTCGCCGCCCTGCACCACCCGGGCGTTGTTGCTCATGTTCTGCGCCTTGAACGGCGCTACCTTGCGGCCCTGCCGCGCGTAGTGGCGGCACAGCGCGGTGGCCAGCCAGCTCTTGCCGGCGCCACTGCTCGTGCCGAGCACCATCACGCAGACCGCGGCCATGGTGATCAGCCCTGCCGTGGGCGCAGGCCGAGCTTGTGCAGCAGCGCCTGGTCGGCCGCCACGTCGGGGTTGCCGGTGGTGAGCAGCTTGTCGCCGTAGAAGATGCTGTTGGCCCCGGCCTGGAAGCACAGGGCCTGCACCGCTTCGCCCATCTGTTGGCGCCCGGCCGACAGGCGCACCTTCGCGCGCGGCATGGTGATGCGGGCCACCGCGATGGTGCGCACGAATTCGAAAGGATCGAGGTCGGGCTCATCGGCCAACGGCGTGCCCGCCACCTTCACCAGGTGGTTGATCGGCACCGACTCGGGGTAGTCGGGTTCGAGGTTGGCGAGCTGGGCGATCAACCCGGCGCGCTGGCGACGCGATTCGCCCATGCCCACGATGCCACCGCAGCAGACCTTCACGCCCGCGCCGCGCACGCGCTGCAGTGTGTCCAGTCGGTCCTGGTAGTCGCGGGTGGAGATGATGTCGCCGTAGAAGCCGGGGTCGCTGTCGAGGTTGTGGTTGTAGTAGTCCAGGCCGGCGTCGCGCAGTTGTTCGGCGTGGCCTTCGGCCAGCATGCCCAGCGTGGCGCAGGCTTCCAGCCCTTCGGCCTTCACGGCGCGCACCAGCTCGGCCACGGCCTCGACATCGCGGTCCTTGGGCGCACGCCAGGCAGCACCCATGCAAAAGCGCGTGGCGCCGGCCGCCTTGGCACGTTGCGCGGCCTCGCGCACCGCGTCCACGGCCATCAGCTTGCCGGCCTGAACGCCAGTGTCGAAGTGCACCGACTGCGGACAGTACGCGCAGTCCTCGGGGCAGCCACCGGTCTTCACCGACAAGAGTGTCGCGAGTTCGATCTCACGCGGATCGTGGTGCTCGCGGTGCACCGCATGGGCGCGGTGCAGGAGCTCCGCAAAGGGCAGCTCGAACAAGGCCTCGATGGCTTCCATGGACCAACGCTCCTGGAGGCTGGTTGCGTTGGCGCGCGGCACCAGGCGCACGGGCTGTTCGAGCGGGATGTCGGGGTTGGGGGATGTGGTGATCGTCATGCGAAAATCAACTCCGTGGTGTGGCAATGTTGTTGTCATGGGCGGCCAAGGTTGTGACGCGCGCGGTGGCATTGTCGCCGCGCGCGACGTGCGTCCAGGCGGCATGAAGCGCGGCCTGGTCCGCGGGTGGACGCACACCCAGCCGCACATGCCCAGGCAGGCCGAACGAGGTGGTATCGCGCAGCTTCACGCCGTGTTCTAGGCGCAACCGCGGCAGGTGGGCAAGGTCTTGCGGCGCCACGCGCGCAACCAGGTAACTGGCGTCGCCGGGCAGCACCGTCCAGCCGAGTGACTGGCACAGTTCGATCTGCAGCGCTTTCCAATCGCGCAGGGTGCGCAGGCTGTCGCTTAGCCAGTGCTGCACGGGCGGCGTGGGCCAGGTCTTCAGCAGCGCCACGCCATGCGCTCCGATGGGCCAGGACGCAGCGAGCGCATCGAGCGCAGACACCGCGTCCATGGCGTCCACGGGGGCAATCGCGTAGGCGGCGCGCACCCCCGTCAGGCCGAGGGCCTTGTTGGGCGTCCACAGCTGCCACGCCCGCTCGCACACCTGCGCGCCGAAGCTGCTCCGTCCGCTCAGCCGCAGCGGTTCGTAGGCGAGGTCGAGCACGACATGGTTGGTGCCACTTGCCATCACCGCCTGCGCTGCGGGTTCGGCCGCACCCAGCGGGCTGCTGGGTTCACACAGCCAGGCGAGGTCAGCCCGCGACGGCTCGGCCACCCGCGCGAGGCGCCAGGCGGCAGCGCTGCGTGCGTAGTCGCCGTAGGCGTGACGGGGCAACCACACGCGCTGGCCGCCTTCGCGCGCCACCCAGGCGGTGAACCGCGCGATGAATTCGCTGGCGCTGGCGGCGAGCGCAATGCGCGAAGCGTCCACCGCATGAAATGCCGCGAGCGTCTGGCGCAGTGCGTCGTACGTGGGGTCGGGGTAGTGGCTGGCGTCAGCCGCGGTCACTGCGGCAAGTGCGGCCGGACACGGGCCGCAGGCGTTCGCGTTGGTGGAGAAGTCGTGCGCGGGTACCCCGAGCGCGTCCGCTCCGCCGTGCCATTGCGCGCTTTGGCTCATGGGAACAAATGCCCGTTCCATCGCGACCACAATGCCCAAAGTCCCGTCAGGCCAGCCAGACCGGCAAGCGTGAACACGCTGCGGGCGGCGACACGCAGCGCGCGGGCAGTGTCTGCGGCCACGGGGGCCCGGCCACCGCGATTGAGGCTGTAGACACCAGGCTTGTTCAAGCGCACGCCCAGCGTCAGCGCCATCGCCGCCATGGGCCAACCGCTGTTGGGTGAAGGCGTGAGTCGCGCCTCGCCAGCCAGCGTGGGCCAACGCCTGAGCGCACCAAGCAGCACAGCGGTGAGTCGGGCCGGCACCCACGACAAAACGTCGTCTGCGCGCGCGGCCCATTTGCCCGCCCAGGTCCAGTCGCGGCCGAGGCGCTCGCCACGGTAGCCCCACATGGCATCGGCGGTGTTGGCAAAACGGTAAAGCGCGGCGCCAGGCAGGCCGGCAACCACAAACCAGAACAGCGGCGCCACCACCGAGTCGTTGAGATTCTCGGCCAGTGACTCGATCGCGCTCTCCCGCACCTGCGTTGCGTCGAGGGCTGCCACGTCGCGGCTCACCAGCCAGCGCAGCCGCTCGCGCCCGGCCTCGAGCGATTCGCCCAGCGCGGCCTCCACAGCGGCCACTTCGCTGCGCAGCATCTGCCACGAGAGCATGGGCTTGAGCAGCACACCCAGCACCAGGGCCTGTGCCCACCAGGCCCACGTGGCCATGGCCCGGACCAGCAGCAGCGCCAAGCCAACGACCAGCATTGCGCCCAGACACCAGGCCAGCGCGCCCGCGATGAAAGCGCGCGCCGGCTGGAGCCTGCCAGCGCCAAAGCGCGGCGCAACGTGCGGGGCCATGGCATTCAGGTATCGCCCCATGGCCACCACCGGATGCCAACGCGCCGGCGGCTCGCCCAGCGCAGCATCGAGCGCGAGCGCAAGCAGCACGGCCAGTGCGGACACCGGTGCGTCCATCAATCCTCGATACCTCGCTGTGCCGGCACGCCCGCTTTGAAGTGGTGCTTGACCAACGCCATCTCCGTCACGGTGTCGGCGAGCTCGATCAACTCGTCGGGTGCGCCGCGTCCGGTGAGCACCACGTGCACGTGCGACGGCCGCTCGCGCAGGCAGGTCAACACCGCGTCCAGCGGCACCCAGCCGTAGCGCAAGGGGTACATGATTTCGTCGAGCACCACGAGGAAGTGTTCACCGGCACGCAGCGTGGCCTCGGCCTTTGCCCAGCCCTCGCGCGCGAGCTGCGCCGAGTGATCCAGGTCACGGCTCTTCCAGCTGAAGCCATCGCCCAGGCCCTCGATCGCAATGCCGAGTTGCTCGAACACCCGGTGCTCGCCGAAGCGCGCCGAGGGCACCTTCATGAACTGGTAAATCTTCACCGGCTTGCCGCGGCCGTGTGCGCGCAGGGCCAGGCCGAAGGCCGCCGTGCTCTTGCCTTTGCCGTGGCCGGTGTGCACCAGCACCAAACCGCGGCGCTCGCCTTGCGGCTTGGGCGTATCGCGCGACACGGGCGGGGTCTCGATCTGCATGCGGTTCTCCTGTCTTCAGCGCGGCAATGCCACCCACTGGTCGCCCAGCGCGTGGATGGCGATGCGGTGGTCAAACACCGCTTCGAGCGCGCGGTGGGTGTCGGCGGCGTTGCACAGGCCCTGGTGCTGCACCCGGCCGTGGTTGACGATGAGCATTTCGTCGGCGTGCAACGCCACGCCGATCTCGTGCAGCACGCTCACCACCGTCTTGCCACGGGCCACGAGTTCGCGCACCAGCTGCATCCAATCGGCCTGGTGCGGCGGGTCGAGGTTGGCCAGCGGCTCGTCCATCAGCAGCACATCGGCATCCACCGCCAGCAGACGGGCCAACAGCACGCGCTGGCGTTCGCCGCCGGACAGTGCACCGAGCGCGCGCTCGCGCCAGTCCCAGGCCTGGGTGGCGCGCAGTGCCTGCTCCACCGCCGCGCGGTCAGCGGGCGATGGAGAGGCAAGCCAGGCCTGGTGAGGCAGACGGCCGAGCATGGCCACCTCCCACACACTGAGATCGTCGGCGCCGGACTCGCCCTGCCCGAGCCAGGCCAGGGTACGCGCGCGTTCGCGGCCGCGCCATTGCGCCAGCGGACGACCCAGCAGATTCACGGTGCCGCTGTGCGGCAGCAGCCCGGCAAGTGTCTTGAGCAGCGTGGACTTGCCCGCGCCGTTGGGGCCGACGACGCTGGTCCAGCGCGCAGCGGGAAGTTGCAGATCAACGCCGTGCAGCACGGCGGTGCCGCCGAGCGACACGCCGATGGCATGGGCCTGCAGCGCGGCGCTCATCGGCCAGCCCCCGGTGCCCGGCGGCGGTGCATCAGCCACAGCAGGTAGCTGCCGCCCAGCACCGCGGTGAGTACGCCCACCGGCAACTCCTGCGGCGCGATCATCCAGCGCGCCAGCACGTCGGCCGCCATCAGCAACAGGCCGCCCATCATGGCGCTGAGCACCACCAGGCGGCCGTGTGTGGTCTTGACGATGGAACGCACCAGGTGCGGCGCGGCCAGGCCGACGAAGGCGATCAGGCCGGTTTGCGCCACCGCCGTACCGGTGGCCAGTGCCAGCACCGCCACCAGCACCGCACGCACCGCCTCCAGCGGCAGGCCCAGACTGAGCGCGGTGGCCTCGCCCAGGGCCAGGCCATCGAGCACGCGGCCCAGCGCAGCGGCCAGCAGCACGGCGAGCAGCAGCATCGCGGCCATCACGCCGCAGGCCGCCCACCCCACGAAACCGGTGCTGCCCAGCATGAAGCCCTGCATGGCCTGCAGCGTGTCGGGCTCGGCGATGGTGACCAGGTCGCGCGCGGCGCTGAGCACCACGCCGACGATCACACCCGCAAGCAGCAGGCGCAAGGTCTGCTGCACGCCGCGCGCCAGCGCGAGGGTGAGCACCACGCCCAGCACCGCCCCCAGAAAGGCCGCGCCCGTGAGGCCCAGGCGCACCAGCCATGTCGTGGCCAACGTGCTGGTGCCCAACAGCGCCAGCGCCAACGCCACCCCCAGCGCCGCGCCGGAGGCGCTGCCCAGCAGGTAGGGATCGGCCAGCGGATTGCGGAACAGTCCCTGCGCCACCGCACCGGCCAACCCGAGCAAGCCACCCGCAAGCCAGGCACCCAGCGTGCGCGGCAGGCGGATCTCCCACAGGATCTGCCAGGCCACAGCGTCGTGCAGTGCGCCGAATACGCTGTCGAAGCCGGTGCTGCCGACACCCGCGCCGAGCAGCAACACCAGCGCAGCGGCCACCAGCAGCGCGGTGCCGAGCCAGAGGCTGCGTGTGCGGCCGTTCATGGCCTGGGCCCCTTCTCTTGAATGCATCGCACCAACAAGCGCGCAGCCTCGGCCATGCGCGGGCCGGGGCGCACCAGCACATCGGACTCGTCGGCGGTGAACACGCAAACACGCTGCTCGCGCAGGGCGCGCATGCCCGCCCAGCCGGGGCGCTGCGCCATGCCCTGGACATTGCGCGCGCCGATGAGGATGAGATCGGGGTCGGCGCGCACCACGTACTCGGGGTTGATGCGCGGAAACGGACCGAGCTCGGGCCCGACGATGTTCTGCACACCCAAGCGCGCCATGAGCTCGCCAATGAAGGACTGGGGCCCGGCCGCGTAGCCGCCATTGCTGACCTCGTAGTAAACGCGCAGCGGCCGGGCGCGCGTGGGCAGCGATTGCGCCGCCGCCGACACCCCGGTCTCGATGGCGCGCCAGAGACGATCGGCGTCGGGCACCTCAAGCACGGTGCCCAGCGTGGCCATCACGCGCCGCGCGCCAGCGCTGTTGCGCGGCTCCATGGCCATGACCTTGAGCCCGAAGCCCTCCAGCCGCTCCACGCCGCGTGAGGAGGTGGCCGCCAGCACCAGGTCGGGCTTGAGCGCAACGATGGCTTCCAGGTTGGGATCGATGCCGCCGCCGACCTTGGGCAGTGCCCGCACGCTTGCCGGGAAATTGGAGTAACGGTCCACACCCACCAGGCGGTGGCACTGGCCGAGTTCGCACACCGTCTCGGTGAGCGATGGCAGCAGCGAGACGATGCGCTGTGGCGAGGCCGGCAGCGTGACGGTGATGCCGCGGTCATCGGTGGCTCGGATCTCGCCCGCCTGGGCGGCCAACGAAACCAGCAGCCAGGCAGCCGTGCACAACCTTGGCAACAACCGGTGAAAGCGCTTCATGCCGGGGCCTTCACGCTCAGGGGCAGGCCCGCGGTCATCCACGTCACGCGCTCACATGCCGCGGCAACGGTCTGGTTCAGGCCGCCGAGTGCGTCCACAAAGGCGCGCGTCTCGCGGCCGAGGGGAATCACGCCCAGGCCGATCTCGTTGCTGACCAGCACCACCGGGCCGGCGGCCCGTTCGATGGCGCGGCGCAGGCCTGCCACGGGTTCAACGGAATCCCTCGGCGCACCGTCGGCGGGCATGAGCAGGTTGGTGAGCCACAGGGTGAGGCAATCGATCACCACCAGCGTGTTGGCAGCCGCGTGTGCGTGCACGGCGTCGGCCAGTGCGCGCGGTTCTTCGACGGTGCGCAGGCCGGGCACACGCCGGGCGCGCTCGCGCTGGTGGCGTGCGATGCGCTCGCGCATTTCCTCGTCCAGGGCCTGGCCGGTGGCGATCAGCACCGCGCGGTGCGTGGTGTCGGCCTCAAGCCACTGGCCCGCCAGCGCTTCGGCACGGCGCGACTTGCCGCTGCGCTGGCCGCCGAGGATGAGTTCGCTGCGGGCGATGCGCTCAGCCATGGCGCGCACTCCAGTTCATCACGATCCGGTGCAACTGCTCCACCCCATCGGTGAGCGCCGCCGGGCCGGGTTGCAGGATGTCGGCCGACTTGATTTCGTGCAGCTCGCCGTCGCGCACCGCGGGAACGCCCTGCCAGCCTTCACGCCCTGCCACACGCTCGGGTCGGAACTTCTTGCCGCACCACGAGCCGATCACGATGTCGGGCGCGCGCTCGACGATGCGCTGGGGCTCCCCGATGATGCGGTCCTTGCCCATCGGCATGGCGGCCAGTTCGGGAAAGCAGTCGTCGCCGCCGGCAATGCCGATCAACTCGGACACCCAGCGGATGCCGCTGATGCAGGGGTCGTCCCACTCCTCGAAGTACACGCGCGGGCGGCGCGGCAGCGTGCGCGCTGCCTGTTCGATTTCGGCAAGCCGCGCGCGGGTGCGGGCGATCCAGGCCAGCCCCGGCTCGGCCTGACCCACCATCGCCGCCACCTGGAACAGCATGTCGAAGATCTGCGCCACGCTGCGCTGGTTGAACACCGTGACCTGCACGCCGGCACGGATCAACGCCGCTGCGATGTCGGCCTGCAGGTCGGAGAAGCCGAACACGCAGTCGGGCTCGAGCGCCAGGATCTTGTCGATCTTCGCGCTCAGGAAGGCACTCACCTTCGGCTTCTCCTCGCGCGCACGGCGCGGGCGCACCGTGTAGCCGGAGATGCCGACGATGCGCGCCTCCTGCCCGAGCAAGTACAGCCACTCGGTGGTCTCTTCCGTGAGGCAGATGATGCGTTGCGGTCCCATGGGTGCGCGAGGTGGTTCAGCGGCCATCGTGCCGCACTAGCGAGGCGCCCAGCGCAAGGTGACGAACACGCCACGCCCGGGCTGGTTGTAGCCGCGAACCGTCTCGTACGCCTCGTCGGTCACGTTGCGCAATTGCGCCTGCACGGTCCAGTCTTTCGCGAGTTCGTGGTCGGCGTGCAGGTCGAGCGTGGTGTAGGCCTTCAGGGCAAACGCATTGGCGCTGTCGTCGAAGCGTTTGCCCACGTGCAACAGCGTGCCTCCGAACTTCCAGGCACCGACGGCGTAGTCGGCCCCGAGCATGCCCTGCACCTTGCTGCGGCGCGCCAGCTGCCGGCCGGTGAGCTCGTTGCGCGGGTCCATGGCTTCCCAGGATGCACGCAACAGCAGCTTGCCGATTCCGCCTTCATAGCCCAGCGTCCAGCCCTCGATGCGCGCGCGCGGCACGTTGGCTGGCAGTGGGCCCGAGGGGATGAAGCCGCGGATCTTGTTGTCGAACGCCACCAGCTTGAGGGTGTGGCCGGCCTGGCTCCAGCTCAGGCCGACGTCGGTGTTGCGGCCTTCCTCGGGTTGCAGCGTGGGCGTGCCGAAGCCGGGGAAATACAGCTGATTGAACGAGGGCGCGACGAAGCTCGTGCCGTGCGAGACGTGCACCCGCAGCGTGGGCGTCAGGCGGTGGCCGTAACCCGCAAAGCCGGTGCTGCTGTTGCCGAACTGCGAGTTGCGGTCGTTGCGCAGATTGAGCTGCCAGCTGTGCGGCCCCGCCTCGCCGTTGAGGCCGACGAAGGCGGAGTTGATGCTGCGCTGGCGCACGGCATAGGCCGTGGTGCCATCCACCTTCTGCTCCAGGCGCTCCAGCCCTGCCAGCACCACACCCAGCGGTGTGTCGATGTCGTTCTGCCACAGGAACTGGTCCTGTGTGGTGCGAAAGCGGCTGGGCAGGAAGGACGCGACGATGGAGCGGGAGTCGTCCAGGCTTTGCGCCACTTGCAACTGCGCCTTCCACCCCTCCCGCACCTTGCCATTGATGCCCGCGCGAGCGACCTGCGAGCGGAAGTCGTCGCGCGTGTCGCGACCGGGGCCGTCGTCGTAGTGGCTGGTGCCTTCGGAATACAGCAGGCCCAGGTCGAGCTTCCAGTCGCGCGCCAGCGCCACGCCGATCGAGCCATTGAGCGAGCGCTGCCGCAACGGGTCGCGGTCGGCGTTGAAGTTGCCGAACGGTACCGTCGGGTTGGTGGCCGAAAAGCCACGGTCATTGAGCGACGACACGTCCAGCGAATAGTTCACGCCTGCGTGGCCGCCGGCCAGGCCGGCGCCCGCTTGCGAAAAGCTTTCGCTGCCCAGCGTGACGAAGGCGCTCGGGTGAAAGCCCTCGCGGCCCTTGCGCGTGAAGATCTGCACCACACCGCCCACGCCGTCGCTGCCGTACAGCGATGAGCCCGGCCCCTTGAGGACCTCGATGCGCTCGATCGCGTCCAGCGGCAAGCTGCTCCACACCGGCGTGCCGGCCGTGGCAGAGCCATAGCGCACGCCGTCGATCAACAGGATGGTGTGGCGCGATTCGGTGCCGCGAATGAAGATGTTGCCGCTCTTGCCACGGCCGCCGTTGGTGGCCATCTGCACGCCCGCGGCGCGCACCAGCACTTCGGTCAGCGTCTGGCCAGCCATCTTTTCGATGTCGGTGCGCTCGATGACGGTGACGTCGCTCACCAGGCTATCCACCCGCGTGGGCGCGCGGCTGGCGGTGACGACGGTATCGGCGAGCGTGGGAACGGCACCCTGCGCAAAGGCGGGCGCTGTGGCAGACAGGCTCAGCAGGAGAGCGGCCTGGCGCCACGACGGGATACGGGTTTTCATGGACGAAACAAAGGACGAGAGCCCTCACCGCCTTCCCCGACGGTGCATGGGCGTCACGGCGGCGCCGCTTGCGCGGTGCCGCCACCTCGTTGGCCGGTATCCGGGCTGGCAGAGCGACCTCCATCGCCTTCCCGGTGCCGGACCCCTCGAGAGGTCGTTTGCACCAGTGGCGGTGTGATGGAAGCGGAGCATCCGGCGGCTGTGGGCCGCCGGCCGTCTCGTCTGCTTACCGTTGCGGGGGCAGCGCAGGTTAGGTTCGCCGCCATGAGCGGCTCGCCCTCCTGCTTCCCGTTGAACTGCGGCGCGTGAACCACGCCGCGAGCACCAACG
>VFQM010000404.1_pt1 | contig 48852 bp, 55 predicted proteins | sample 3512391 | NCBI WGS metagenome assembly VFQM01 (sample SAMN10412369, study PRJNA504923) | tailings metagenome | isolation source: Replicate 1 from Balatoc abandoned mine | place: Philippines | reverse complement strand
CAAGTCCGGCTTGAGTCTCAAGCCGATACCTGTCCGTGGAAGTGGGGTAAGTCCAATCTGCGGGCGTTGTGTGAACACGCTCAACGACTCGCCAGAGGTCGCCGAGGAAGCGCAAAGGCGCATTGCCGAGATGCTGGAGCGCGGCATGGTCAAGCGTGCGCTGGCAGGCCTCGAGTCACCCGAGGCTGCGATTCGAAGCCGGGCACGGTGGACGCTGGATCACCTGGAGCTTGCGCGAGAGCGCGCGCTACCGCGCTGGTTAAAGCGCCTGCTAAGTGACCAAGCCAACACCAGCAGGGACTTCAAGATGATGCGCGCAAACAAGCGCGGACTCCTGCACTTCGACCGGCCGCGGAGTTGGGGCTACCCAAAGAACTGGACCGAAGTCGCAAGCACCATTCGTCGCTTGGACGGCTACCGCTGTGTCGCCTGCGGTACCGGTGACCGCGTTCTCGACGTGCACCACATCGTCTATGTCTCGCACTTCGGCACGCACCAGAAGCCGAACCTGATCACGCTATGCCGGCCTTGCCACGAGGCTGAACACGCCCGGTCGCTTGACACGGGCGAGACGGCGGCATCGGCGTCAAGCGATCACGAGGGTCGTCCATCGACCGCCATGCCCGGCTGCACGAGAGAGTCGCAGCAGGCGGCCACCGTCGCCCGCAAGCAGGACCCAGCGAAGTCGCAGACGGACGGAGGAACTCGTAGCGGAGGGCAAGCTGCAACGTTGCCACTTGGAACGATGACACAGCGGCCTACCGAGGCTGGCCCAGGCGGCGTCACTGTCCACCCGGACAGTGTCAACCAGAGCACCACGACCGACTCTCAACGCTCCGGGCGGGTGCGCAACCCGAGCCGTCAGCCGGAACGTTACTGTGGCTACTGCCGCAACTTGGTCATTCCAGTGAAGCGGCTTCTGTGGTTTCGCTCCTGCCCTCGATGCGGCAGTAGCATCTGACCGACCGGGCCGGCGTCTTGACTCGCGAGATGCCCTCCCCTGCGCGCCTGGCGCCTATTCCCAGGTGAGTTCGTGCTGACCGAACCAGTCAGCGACAGGGACATCGTAGACGGGAGCAGCCATCCGGGACCAGAACCGCCGATGTAGGTCGCGCGACCCGACTTCGTCGTCCTGATCGCCCAGCACACTACCGTCCTGGACCAGAGCTGTGTACCTGTGTGCGTTCACCTCGCAGGTTCCCGCGGGCTCGCTGGTCCTTGGCTCATCGTCGCCGAAGTTCACACTCGATTCCTTGCGCTGGCGGTCCAGCCCGATATCAGCAGGGGTCGCTGCCGCAACGGTAGAGGCCCGGGCGCACTAAAGGTGCCTGGCGAAGTCCGGGCCTCGCACAGCGGCATCGTGGTGATCCCGACTTGCCTAGGCCCTCGCTCGCGGTGACCACTGCTGCCCCTCCAAGCCGGCGCATCTGTCGCCACCGCAATGATCACTCCGCCACGTCTTCTGAGCATCGGACCACCCTCCGAGGGCTGGTACGCCGCTCATCTGGTATCCGATGTGGTATCCGCACTGAACTCGCCTGAAGTCATGTGAGTGCACGCTATCGCGCTGATCACCGTATCGTTGGTGCCGGCTGTCAGAATCGAACTGACGACCTTCCGCTTACAAGGCGGGTGCTCTACCAGCTGAGCTAAGCCGGCGCGACGAAACGATTCTAGGCGCCGCGGCCGGGGTGCCCGGCGTGCAGCCCGGTGCGGCCAGGGGCAGCGACCTGCGGCGGTCACTTCACGCGCTTGAGCGCGGGGCGGCCGCCCGCGGGCGGCGAGTCGTCCGGCGGATCCTGCGGCAGCGTGGGCTTGGCGTCGGATGCCTCGGAGGCGGATTCGGCCGGTGGTCCGCCGGACAGTGCGGCGTCGGGCTGCTGCGCATCCGGGTTGACGTCGTCGCCGCGGTGCGCGAGGCGCAGGCCGCGGGGGCCGGGGGTCGGCGGCGCCGCCGCGGGCTCCGCGGGTGTGGTGACGTCCGTGGGCGCCGGGAACGCCATGCCCTGCCCGTTCTCGCGGGCGTAGATGGCCACCACATGGTCCACCGGCACGATGATCTCGCGGGCCGAGCCTCCGAAGCGCGCACGGAACTCGATGAACTCGTTGCCCAGCTTCAGGCCGGAGGTGGCCTCGAAGCCGATGTTGAGCACGATCTCGTTGTTCTTCACGTACTCCAGCGGCACCTGCACCCGACCGTCCACGTGGACCGCGATGTACGGCGTGAAGCCGTTGTCGGTGCACCAGTCGTGCAACGCCCGCAGCAGGTACGGGCGGGTCGAAGTGCCTTGGCTGTCGAGGGCCTGCGTCATCGCCGCCGAGCCTACTTGCGCATCACCTTCTCGGACGGCGTGAGCGCCTCGATGTAGGCCGGGCGCGAGAAGATGCGCTCGGCGTACTTCAGCAGCGGCACGGCGTTCTTGCTGAGGTCGATGCCGTAGTAGTCCAGGCGCCACAGCAGCGGCGCGATGGCGACGTCGAGCATGCTGAAGTCGTCGCCAAGCATGTACTTGTTCTTCAGGAAGATCGGCGCCAGCTGCGTCAGGCGGTCGCGGATCTGGCTGCGCGCCTTTTCCAACTGCTTGTCCGTGGCCTTCACGCCGCGGCTTTCCAGCAGGTTCACGTGGGCAAACAGTTCCTTCTCGAAGTTGAAGAGGAACAGGCGCACACGTGCACGCGCCACCGGGTCGCCCGGCATCAGCTGCGGATGCGGGAAACGCTCGTCGATGTACTCGTTGATGATGTGCGACTCGTACAGGATGAGGTCGCGCTCCACCAGGATGGGCACCTCGTTGTACGGGTTCATCAGCGCGATGTCCTCGGGCTTCGCGAACAGGTCGACGTCGCGGATCTCGAAGTCCATGCCCTTCTCGAACAGCACGAAGCGGCAGCGGTGCGAATAGGGGCAGGTGGTTCCGGAGTAAAGCACCATCATGGTGGGTGGCCCTTCTTCTATGCGTCGTCAAAGGGGCCAGGCGGCCCCGGAAAAGAAACGAACGCAGTGGGTGCCGGGCGGCGCCCACTGCGCTGGACGTGCGGCGCGTCGACCGCGCCGGTGTGTCGGGGACTTACTTGATGTCCTTCCAGAACGCTGCGTTCAGGCGCCAGGCGATGACGGTGAACACAGCCAGGAAGATCAGGACCCAGACACCCAGGCGCGTGCGGCTGTTCTGCACCGGCTCGCCCATCCACTGCAGGAAGGCCACCAGATCGGCCGTCGCGGTGTTGTACTCAGCCTGCGTCATGGTGCCGGGCGTGATCTGCTCGAATCCCTTGAAGACCTGCACCACCTTGGTCGGGTCGTGCGGATCCTTCTGTTCGGCGAAGACTGCACGCTGCTGGCCCTGCAGTTCCCACAGCACGTGCGGCATGCCGACGCCCGGGAAGGCCAGGTTGTTCCAGCCCGTGGCCTTGGTCTCGTCGCGGTAGTAGGTGCGCAGGTAGGTGTAGACGTAGTCGGCACCCGTGCCCTGGCCCGCGGCCGACCGCGAGCGCGCGATCAGCGTCAGGTCGGGCGGCAGGCCGCCGAACCAGTCCTTCGCGTCCTTCGGGTCCATCGGCACCTTCATCAGGTCACCGACCTTGGCACCGGTGAAGATCAGGTTGTCCTTGATCTGCTGCTCGGTCAGGCCGATGTCACGCAGCCGGTTGTACCGCATGAAGGATGCCTGGTGGCAGTTCAGGCAGTAGTTGACGAACAGCTTGGCGCCGTTCTGCAGCGCCGCCATGTCGGTCACGCGCTCGGTCGGGAACTTGTCCCAGGCGATGCCACCGCCGGCCGCATGGGCCGCCGTGCCGAAGATCGACAGGCTGGCCAGCAGGGAGAGGATCAGTTTCTTCATGTTGTGGACTTTCGCTGCCAGGCTCAGTGCGGCTGGAAGGTGACGCGGTCGGGCACGCGCTTGAACTCGCCGATGCGGCTCCACCACGGCATCAGCAGGAAGAAGCCGAAGTAGAACAGCGTGCCGGCCTGCGACACCAGGGTGCCGATGTCGGACGGCGGCTTGATGCCCAGGTAGCCCAGCACGAAGAAGTTGATGACGAACGCGCCGTACAGCCACTTGTTCCAGTTCGGACGGTAGCGGATCGAACGCACCGGGCTGCGGTCCAGCCAGGGCAGCGGGAACATGATCATCACGGCCAGGCCCATCACCACGACGCCCCAGAACTTGGCGTCGAAGGCCTTCAGCAGCAGGCAGGCGACCAGCGCGAACACCAGCGGCGCCCACTTCCACAGGCCCTTGAAGCCACCCTTCAGGAAGGCCAGCACGCCGGCCACGGCAATCAGCACGACGAACACGGTGACCATGTCGTCGGTGACGGCGCGCAGCATCGAGTAGTACGGCGTGAAGTACCAGACCGGGGCAATGTGCGCCGGCGTCTTCAGCGGGTCGGCCGGGATGAAGTTGTTGTATTCGAGGAAGTAGCCGCCGCCTTCGGGCGCGAAGAAGATCACCGCGCTGAAGATCATCAGGAAGACGCTGACCCCCATGATGTCGTGCACCGAGTAGTAGGGGTGGAAGGGGATGCCATCGAGCGGAATGCCGGTCTTCGGGTCCTTCTTGGCCTTGATCTCGATGCCGTCGGGGTTGTTCGAACCCACGTCGTGCAGCGCCAGCAGGTGCGCCACGACCAGGCCCAGCAGCACCAGCGGCAGCGCGATGACGTGGAAGGCGAAGAAGCGGTTGAGCGTGGCATCGCTGACGACGTAGTCGCCACGGATCAGCAGCGCCAGGTCCTCGCCCACGAACGGCACGGCGGCGAACAGGTTCACGATCACCTGGGCGCCCCAGTAGGACATCTGGCCCCAGGGCAGCAGGTAGCCGAAGAAGGCCTCGGCCATCAGCACCAGGAAGATCAGGCAGCCGAAGATCCAGACAAGCTCCCGCGGCTTGCGGTAGCTGCCGTAGATCATCCCGCGGAACATGTGCAGGTAGACCACGATGAAGAACGCGCTGGCGCCCGTGGAGTGCATGTAGCGCACCAGCCAGCCCCAGGGCACGTCGCGCATGATGTACTCGACCGAGGCGAAGGCCAGGTTCGCGTCGGGCTTGTAGTGCATCACCAGGAAGATCCCGGTCACGATCTGGATCACCAGCACCAGCAGCGCCAGCGAGCCGAAGAAGTACCAGAAGTTGAAGTTCTTCGGAGCGTAGTACTCCGACAGGTGCTTCTTGTATTCGGCAAACGCGGTCGGGAAACGGTTCTCGAACCAGACCGTGGTCTTCTCGACCACCGTGGCGCCCGCGGGCGCTTCCTTGAATTCAGCCATGTCGTCCTCTGAAGTCCGGTCCGGGTCAGGCCTGCTTGTCCTCGCCGATCAGCAGCACCGTGTCCGACAGGTACATGTGCGGCGGAACCTCGAGGTTGTCCGGGGCCGGCTTGTTCTTGAAGACACGGCCGGCGAGGTCGAAGGTGGAACCGTGGCAGGGGCAGAGGAAGCCGCCGGTCCAGTTGTCGGGCAGCGAAGGCTGCGCGCCCGGCTGCAGCCTGTCGCTGGGCGAGCAGCCCAGGTGCGAGCAGATGCCCACCGCGACCAGGAACTCCGGCTTGATCGAGCGCCACTGGTTCTTGGCGTACTCCGGCGTCGGGTACTGCGTGCGGTCGGAGTTGGGGTCGGCCAGTTCGCCTTCGGTCTGCTTCAGGCTCTCCAGCATCTCGTTGGTGCGGCGCAGGATCCACACCGGCTTGCCGCGCCACTCGACGGTGACCTTCTCGCCCGGTGCCAGGGCGCTGATGTCCACGCGCACCGGCGCACCGGCCGCCTTGGCCCGCTCCGAAGGCGTGAAGGTGCTGACGAAGGGCACCGCGGTGGCCACGCCGCCCACGGCGCCAGCGCCGCAGGTGATCGCGATCCAGGTCCGTCGGCTGCGGTCGATGGCAGCGTCGCTCATGCAGTTCCTCGGCGCATCTAGGGGGTCAGGGATATTCGGGACAGCCTGTGATTCTAGACCAGCCTGACAAGCCCACCTGACCGGGCACAATGCGCCGGGTCAGCAACCTCAGAAATCACCCGGGAGCCAGCCATGGGTTTCATGACCGAGTTCAAGGAGTTCGCGAGCAAGGGCAACGTGGTCGACCTGGCGGTCGGCGTGATCATCGGCGGCGCCTTCGGCAAGATCGTCGGTTCCCTGGTCGACGACGTCATCATGCCGATCGTCAGCAAGATCTTCGGCGGCCTGGACTTCAGCAACTACTTCATCCCGCTGTCCGGTCAGACCGAGACGGTGCTGGCCGAGGCCAAGAAGAGCGGCGCGGTGCTGGCCTACGGCAGCTTCATCACCGTGGTGCTGAACTTCCTGATCCTGGCCTTCATCATCTTCGTGATGGTCAAGCAGATCAACCGCCTCAAGCGCGAGGCGCCGCCGGCCCCGCCCGCGCCGCCGGCGCCGACGCCGGAGGACGTGCTGCTGCTGCGCGAGATCCGGGATGCGTTGAACAAGCGGGCTTGAGGGCCGTTTCCGCGGCCTTTCGGGGCCGGGCGGGCGCCGCATACTTCCATCCGCGCCCGTCCGCCCCATGAACCCGCCACCCGTCCACCGCCTGCACGCCCTGCTCGAAGCCGGAGCCCACCGGCTCAAGCAGGCGGCGCGCGCGTCGGTGGAACGCACCGTCGAGAGCCTGGGCCTCGCCGCCCTGGCGTCAGGCAGCGTGTTCCAGCGCGATGCCATGCTGGGCGCGCAGTTCGAGCTCAACCGACGCTCGGCGATGTTCGCGCTGGCCTTCGACGAGTGCCTCGACGACCGCCTGCGCCACGACAGCGCGCCGCGCACGCACAGCGGCGCGTCCACCGCCACCGCCTGGGACGCCCTGGGGCTGGTGGACGACAGCGAGGTGGAACGCAAGATCTCCGCCGACCGCTTCGGCATGGAGGTGCAGCACGCCTGCGAATGGGAGCTGCGCGAGCTCGAGGGCTACATCGGCTCGCTGCTCGGCCCCACCGTGGAACGCAACCCGCTGCGCCCGGAAACCGTGGGCCTGGCCCTGCTCAAGGGCATCGAGGCGGTGAGCGACCGCCCCGACGTGCGCACGCTGCTGCAGAGCGAGCTCGGTCGCGTGCTGGCGCTGGAGATGCGCACCACCTATGCCGCCATCGTGGCCGACCTGCGCAAGGCCGGCGTGCAGCCGGCCGGCCTGAGCGTGCGCCAGGCCGCCGGCGCAGGCCGCCGGACGGTGACGCAGCACGACTCGTTGCTCGACACCTGCCACGACCTGCCGTCGACGGGCAGCCGTCCGGGCAGCGGCTACGGGGCCAGCCGCCACGGCAGCAGCCATGGCGGCTATGGCAGCCAGCCAGGGCCCGGCTATGGTGCCAGCCGACACGGAGCCTGGGGCGGCCAGGGCGGCGGCCCGGGCGGCCGCGCCGGCGGCACCTTCGGCCAGGTCGACCCGCAGATGATGTCGCTGATCCGGCAGCTCGCCCACGTCGAGCCGGCGGGCCTGCACCATGCCAGCGGCGGCTGGGGCGACGAGCTGTCCGCGCCGATCCCGGCCAACCTGATCCGCGCCCACCGCGACGAGCTGCGGCAGGCCGCGCGGGGCGGCGTGGATCACATGGTGATCGACATCATCGGCACCCTGTTCGACCAGATCCTGGCCGACCCCAAGGTGCCGCCGCAGATGGCGCGGCTGATTGCGCGGCTGCAGCTGCCGGTGCTGCGCGCCGCCCTCGGCGACCCGAGCTTCTTCTCGTCGCGCAAGCACCCGGTGCGGCGCTTCGTCAACCGGGTGGCCTCGCTCGGTGCCGCGTTCGACGACTTCGCCGACGAGGCGGCGCAGCGCTTCCTCGGCCGCGTCAAGGCGCTGATCGACGACATCATCGACAGCGACTTCGAACAGATCGACCTGTACGAGCGCAAGCTCGTCGAGCTGGAGCAGTTCGTCGGCGAGCAGGCGCGCGAGGACGTGCGCACCCCCGGCCATGACCCGGCGGCGATGCTGGCCGACAAGGAAACCGCGCTGCGCCTGGGTCGCCTCTATGCCGACCAGCTGGCCGGCGAGCTCAAGAGCCTGAGCGGCCACGACTTCGTCCGCGAGTTCCTCACCGACGTCTGGAGCCGCGTGCTGGTGCAGGCGGCCCTGAAGCACGGCGCCGACGGCGAGCGATTCCAGCGCCTGCGCGGCGTGGCCCGCGACCTGTACATGAGCGTGCAGCCCAAGGGCACGCCGCTGCAGCGCAAGGAGTTCCTGGCCACGCTGCCGCGCCTGATGCAGGGGCTCAACGAGGGCATGGACCTCGTGGCCTGGCCGGAGGCCGAGCGCAAGGCCTTCTTCGGCCGCCTGCTGCCGGCGCATGCCGAGTCGCTGAAGGCGCCGCAGGCGCTGTCCACGCTGGACTGGAACCTGCTGGCCCGCCAGGTGGACAGCGCCTTCCAGGCCCCGCTGCCGAAGAAGGCCGACCTGCCGCCGGCGGCCGCCACCCTGCCGGTGCTGCACGACGCCATCGACGAGCCGCGCTTCACGCCCGAGGAGGCGCGCGAGGTCGGCCTGGTGGACGACAGCCGCATCGACTGGCGGGCCCCGGTGGACATCGACCTCGGCGGCGACGCGCCGCTGAGCGCGCAGGACGTGGGCATCGCCGGCCTGCCGCCGCCGGAGCCGCTGGAGCCCATGCTGGGCAAGTCGCTGGTGGAGCACGTGGAGCTCGGCTACGCCTACCAGATGCACATCGACGGCGCCTGGCAGAAGGTCAGGCTCACGCACGTGAGCCCCGGCCGCACCTTCTTCGTGTTCACGCACGGCAGGCGCCACAAGCAGACGATCTCGCTCACGCACCGCATGCTGGCCCGCCTGTGCGAGAGCCATCGCTTCCGCGCCTTCGAGAACGCCTACCTGCTGGAGCGCGCCACCGCGCGCGCACGGCGGCAGCTGGCCGGGGTCGGCGCCGCGGCCTGATCAGGGGCCGGCACCGGGGCCGGCCAGCGTGCGTGCCATGCGCAGCGCGGCCAGCAGGCTCGACGGATCGGCCACGCCGCGGCCCGCAATGTCGAAGGCGGTGCCGTGGTCGGGGCTGGTGCGCACGAAGGGCAGGCCCAGGGTCACGTTGACGCCGTCGTCCACGCCCAGGTACTTCACCGGGATCAGGCCATGGTCGTGCGTCATCGCCACGACGAGGTCGAAGGCACCGCGGCGCGCGCGCATGAACACGGTGTCCGGCGGGTACGGGCCGCTGGCGTCGATGCCCTCGGCGCGCGCGGCCTCGACGGCCGGGCCGATGAAGCGGATCTCCTCGTCGCCGAACAGGCCGCCCTCGCCGGCGTGAGGGTTGAGCCCGGCCACGGCGATGCGCGGCTGCGCCAGGCCCCAACGGCCGGCGGCGGCGTGGGCAATGCGCAGGGTGGACAGCACGGCGTCGAAGTCGAGCGCGGCGATGGCGTCACGCAGGGCCATGTGGATGGTGACCAGCACCACACGCAGCTCCGGGTTGGCCAGCATCATGCGCACCGGCGGCCGCGGCTGCCCCGGCACGGTGGCCAGGGCCTGCAGCATCTCGGTGTGGCCCGGCCAGGGCAGGCCGGCGGCGGCCAGGGCCTCCTTGTGCACCGGCGCCGTCACCACCGCCCGCCCCTGCCCGGCCTGCACCGCCGCCACCGCCGCCTCGATGCAGCAGGCCGCCGCGCGGCCGGCGCGCGCGTCCACGCGGCCCCAGGGCAGGGCCTCCAGCCCGGGCGGCAGTCCGGGCGGCACCACCACCCGCAGCGCGCCGGGCGGGGCGTCGTCGGACGGCGCCTCCAGCACCGCCAGCGGGCCCGCGCCGCCACGCAGCGCCGCCGCCCGCCGCAGCACGCCGACGTCCCCGACGACCACGGCATCGTGCAGCTCGCCGCGCTGGGCAGCGGCGACCACGATCTCCGGGCCGATGCCGGCGGCATCGCCCAGGGTCACCAGCAGGGGCGCGCCTGCGCTCATGCCGGGTTGCCGATCTCGATGAAACGGTGCGTGAGGCCGAACTGCGCGGCCACGTGGGCGGCCACGGCCGGGGCGCCGTAGCGCTCGCTGGCATGGTGGCCGCAGGCGAGGAAGGCCACGCCGGTCTCGCGGGACAGGTGGGCCTGGGGCTCCGAGATCTCGCCGGTGAGGAAGGCATCGGCGCCGGCGGCGATGGCGGCCTCGAACCAGCCCTGGGCACCGCCGGTGCACCAGGCCACGCGCCGCAGCGGTCGGCCGTCGCCGGGCAGCACCAGCGGCGCGCGCTGCAACGCGCCCTGCACGCGCGCCGCCAGGGCCTCCACCGTGGTGTCGGTCGCCGCACCGATGAAGCCCAGCGCCTGCTCGCCGAAGCGGCCGTCGGCCGCCAGGCCCAGCACCGCCCCGAACCGGGCGTTGTTGCCGAGCTCGGCGTGCGCGTCCAGCGGCAGGTGGTAGGCGAAGAGGCTGATGTCGTGCGCGATCAGCCGCGCCACGCGCTGGCGCAGCCAGCCGGTGAGCCGCCCGTCCTGGCCGCGCCAGAACAGGCCGTGGTGCACGAGGATGGCGTCGGCGCCGTCGGCGATGGCTGCGTCGATCAGCGCCAGGCTGGCGGTGACACCGCTGACGAGGTGGCGCACCTCGGAGCGCCCCTCGACCTGCAGGCCGTTCGGCCCATAATCCTTGAACGCCGCGGGCTGCAGCAGCCCGTCCAGCGCGGCCTCCAGCGTGGCGCGATCGACCATTGCGGCACTCCCCTTCTCGATGCGCAGACTCTGGCTCCTATTCTCGCAGGCGGTCACCGTGACGGTGGCGGTGCTGTTCGTGCTGGCCACGCTCAAGCCGCAGTGGCTGTTGGCCGGCGTGTCGGCGCTGCCGCGGCCGACGCTGACGGTGCTGGAGCTGCCGGCGCCCGAGCCGGCCGCCTCGGGCGCGGCCGCCGGCAGCGGCTACAGCGCGGCGGCCCGGGCGGCGGCGCCGGCGGTGGTGAGCATCGTGGCCAGCCAGGCGCGGCCCGACCCGCGCAGCGACGACCCGGCCTGGCGCCGCTTCATGGGCCCCAACCATCCGCGCGCCGGGCTGGGCTCGGGCGTGATCGTGGCGCCGGAAGGCTACCTGCTGACCAACCACCACGTGGTGGCCGGTGCCAGCGCCATCGAGGCGCAGCTGGCCGACGGCCGGCGCGCCGCCGCGCGGCTGGTGGGCAGCGACCCGGAGACCGACCTCGCGGTGCTGAAGATCGACCTCGACGGGCTGCCGTCGGTCGTCCTGGGCCAGGCCTCGACGCTGCAGGTGGGCGACGTGGTGCTGGCCATCGGCAACCCCTTCGGCGTGGGGCAGACGGTGACCGCAGGCATCGTGAGCGCGCTGGAGCGCACGCGGCTGGGCCTGTCCACCTACGAGAACTTCATCCAGACCGACGCCGCGATCAACCCCGGCAACTCGGGCGGCGCCCTCGTGGATGTGCAGGGCCACCTGGTGGGCATCAACACCGCCATCTTCACGCAGCAGGAGCGCGGCGGCAGCCTGGGCATCGGCTTTGCCATCCCGGTGGACACGGCCCGCGAGGTGCTGGAGGCGCTGATCCGCGATGGCGTGGTGCAGCGCGGCTGGCTGGGCGTGGAGCCGCAGAACCTGAACGCCGAGATCGCCGAGGCCTTCCAGCTGCCGGTAACGCGCGGCGCCCTGGTGGCCGGTGTGCTGCGCAACGGCCCCGCCGCGCGCGCCGGCCTGAAGCCGGGCGACGTGATCGTGCGCGTGGGCGAGCGCAGCGTGGACGACGCCAGCAGCCTGATGGCCGCCGTGGCCGCGCTCAAGCCCGGCGAGCCGGCCGAGCTGGCGGTGCAGCGCGGGCCGCAGGCGCTGACGGTGACGGTGGTGCCGGGCCAGCGGCCGCCGGCCGACGCGCAGCGCTGAGGCGGCTGGCCGGGCGCCGCGACACGCCCCGGCCCGACTGCCGTCAGGACGCCTGCGCGTCCTCCTCCGGCGCCTTGGTGTGCTTGACGAAGATGCGCGCGGCGATGATGCCCGCCTCGTAGAGCAGGCACATCGGGATGGCCAGCGCCAGCTGCGAGATCACGTCCGGCGGCGTGACGACAGCGGCGATGACGAAGGCGGCGACGATGAAGTAGCCGCGCCACTTCTTCAGCTGCTCGATGGTGACGACGCCGATGCGCACCAGCACGATGACGGCGATCGGCACCTCGAAGGCGATGCCGAACACCAGGAACAGCGTCAGCACGAAGCCGAAGTACTCCTCCACGTCCGGCGCGGCGGTGATGCTCTCGGGCGCCACCGACTGGATGAAGCCCGCCAGACCGGGGATGACGACGAAGTAGACGAAGGCCACGCCAACGAGAAAGAGGATGGTGCTGGAGATCACCAGCGGCAGCACCATCTTCTTCTCGTGCGAGTACAGGCCCGGGGCCACGAAGGCCCAGACCTGGTAGAGCACGTAGGGCAGCGCGATCAGGAAGGCCGCCATCATGGTGATCTTCAGCGGCACCAGGAACGGCGTGATCACGTTGGTGGCGATCAGCGTCGCGCCCTGCGGCAGGTGCTGCACCAGCGGCGCGGCCAGCATGTCGTAGAGCGCACCGGCGCCTGGCCAGAACATCAGCGCGCCGAAGACGATGCCGACGGCGATCAGCGCCCGGATCATCCGGTCGCGCAGCTCGATCAGGTGGGAGACGAAGGGGGCCTCGGAACCGGCCAGCTCGTCCTGGGTGTCGGGTTTGCTCATGCGCAGGGGCGGCGGGCCGTCAGCGGAGGCCCGGGGGGCGGAAGCGGGCCACCCGCGCGGCGCCGGACTGCGCCTTCGTGCGCACGCCGTGGCGCTGCTTGTACCACTGCGGCGTGGCGCCGCGCTTGAGGCGCCAGTTCTTCTTCGGCGGCCGGTAGGTCGGCGGCGGGCGCAGCGGCTCGTAGGGCACCGAGGCCTCGGTGCTGCCGTCGGCCAGGCCGGCGGTGGCCTCGCGCCAGTCGTTCTCGAACCCCTGCAGCGACTGGCTGGCCTCGCGCACGTTCTGCTCGACGCTGGTCTGCACGTCGCGCGCCGCGTCCTCGAACTGCGTCTTCATCTTCTTGAGCTCGTCGAGCTCGATCGAGCGGTTGACCTCGGCCTTCACATCGGCCACGTAGCGCTGCGCCTTGCCGAACAGGTGCCCCACGGTGCGGGCCACCTTGGGCAGCTTCTCCGGGCCGATGACGATGAGCGCCACCGCACCGATCAGCGCGAGCTTGTCGAAGCCGAAGTCGATCATCGCGGCGGGCGTGCCGGGTGCCGGTGCGCAGCCAGGACGGTCAGGTCTTGGTCTTGGCCTCGACGTCGACGGTCTCGGCCTCGCCGGACGCACGCTTGGCCGTGGTCACCTGGGCCGCCGGGCCGGCGGCCGCCTGCTCGTCGGCCACGTCGTTCGAGCCCTTGACCCCGTCCTTGAAGCCCTTGACGGCACCGCCCAGGTCGGCGCCGATGTTCTTCAGCTTCTTCGTGCCGAAGATCAACACCACGACCAGCAGCACGATGAGCCAGTGCCAGATGCTGAAGGAACCCATGACTATCTCCTTGAGGAACCGAGGATTCTAGGTGAGGGCCGCTCACCCGCGTTTCCAGGGCCTTGGCCCGCCCATCACGTGCATGTGCAGGTGGTAGACCTCCTGGCCGCCGTTAGGGCCGGTGTTCACCACGGTGCGGAAGCCGTCGTGCACGCCCAGGTCGCGCATCAGCCGCGGCGCCAGCGCCATCATGCGCCCGAGCACCGCCTCGTCGCCGGGCGCGGCGTCGTAGAGGGTGGCGATGTGGCGCCGGGGGATGATCAGCACGTGCACCGGCGCCCAGGGGTTGATGTCGTGGAAGGCGAGGAGTTCCTCGTCCTCGTGGACCTTCCTGGCCGGGATCTGCCCGGCGACGATCTTGCAGAAGATGCAGTTCGGGTCGTGGCTCATCTGTCCTGTCCTTGCTCGCGGGCGATGGCCTTGCGCGCGGCGAACTCCTCCAGCCCCGACAGGCCCTCGCGCCGCCGCAACTCGGCCAGCACGTCGGCCGGCCGCAGGCCGTGCGCGGCCAGCACCACCATGGTGTGGAACCAGAGGTCGGCCACCTCGCCGACCAGCGCGGCGGGCTCGCCGCCATGGTGGGCGTCCTTGGCCGCCAGCACCACCTCGGTGGCTTCCTCGCCCACCTTCTTCAGCATGGCGTCCTGGCCCTTATGGAACAGGCGCGCCACGTAGCTCTTGTCGGGGTCGCCGCCGCGGCGTGACTCGATCACGTCGGCCAGCCGGGCCAGGGTGTCGTCTGCGTTCACTTGTAGATGCGCTCCGGGTCCTTCAGGACCGGGTCCACGGCCTGCCACTCGTCATTCTTCCAGACGCGGAAGAAACAACTGTGACGCCCGGTGTGGCAGGCGATGCCGGGCTCGTGACCGTGCTGCGTCACCTTCAGCAGCACCACGTCGGCGTCGCAGTCCAGCCGGATCTCGTGCACCTGCTGCACGTGGCCCGACTCCTCGCCCTTGTGCCAGAGGCGGCCGCGCGAGCGGCTCCAGTACACGGCCTGGCCCCGACGGGCCGTCTCGGCCAGGGCCTCGCGGTTCATCCAGGCCACCATGAGCACGTCGTTGCTGCCCTGCTCCTGGGCAATGACGGGCACCAGGCCCTGGGCATCCCAGTGGACGGCGTCAAGCAGTGGTTCCATGGCGCCAGTCTAGTGGGTGGCGCCGGCAAAGCCGCGCTCGTCCGCCAGCCAGCCCAGCACGGGCACCGTGCCCGGCAGCACCGGGCCCACCGCCACCGGCAGCGTCTGCCAGGCCATGCGCTGGCCTTCGCGCATCTCGAGGTCGCCCTGCCACTGCCGCACCTTGCAGAAGTGCAGCCGCACGCGGGCGTGGGGGTAGTCGACGATCTCCACCTTCCAGGGCTCGGCCGGGCCGATGGTGATGCCCAGTTCCTCCTGCAGCTCGCGGCGCAGGGCCTGTGCCACGGACTCGCCCGGCTCCAGCTTGCCGCCAGGGAACTCCCAGTGCCCGGCGTAGACCTTGCCCTCGGGCCGTGACGTCAGCAGGAAACGGCCGTCGGCATCGACCAGCACGCCCACGGCCACGTCCACCGGCTCGCGCTCAGCCACCGCTGCGCCCCGCGAAGTCGCGCGCGAACTGGTAGGCCACGCGGCCGGAGCGCGAGCCGCGCTCCAGCGCCCAGACCAGCGACTCCTGGCGCGCCCCGGCGATGGCCGTCTCCGCCAGCCCGAAGTGCCGCAGCCACTGCGCCACGATGGCCAGGTACTCCGCCTGCGTGAACGGGTAGAAGCTGATCCACAGCCCGAAGCGCTCCGACAGCGAGATCTTCTCCTCCACCACCTCGCCCGGGTGCACCTCGCCGTCCTCCGTGTGGGTGTAGCTGAGGTTCTCCTTCATGTACTCGGGCAGCAGGTGGCGGCGGTTGCTGGTGGCGTAGATCAGCACGTTGTCGCCGCTGGCGGCCACGCTGCCGTCGAGCATGGACTTCAGCGCCTTGTAGCCGGGCTCGCCCTCGTCGAAGCTGAGGTCGTCGCAGAACACGATGAAGCGCTCGGGCCGGTTGGCGACGCGGTCCACCAGGTCGGGCAGGTCGGTCAGGTCGGCCTTGTCCACCTCGATCAGGCGCAGGCCCTGTGGCGCGTACTCGTTCAGGCAGGCCTTGATCAGGCTGCTCTTGCCGGTGCCGCGGGCGCCGGTCAGCAGCACGTTGTTGGCCGGCCGGCCGGCCACGAACTGCGCCGTGTTGCGCACCAGGCGTTCCTTCTGCGGCTCCACCTCCTGCAGGTCGGCCAGCCGGATCGCGGCCACGTGGCGCACCGGCTCGAGCACGCCGCTGCCGCCACGCCGGCGGTAGCGGAACGCGATGGACGCCCCCCAGTCGGGCTCGGCCAGCGGGTGGGGCAGGATGGCTTCGAGGCGGGAGAGCAGCGCCTCGGCGCGCGCGATCAGGGTGTCGACGGACATCCCGCCAGTTTAGGAGACTGGCGGGCGCGGGCGCTGCGGGCTCACGGCAGCGGCACCACCCCGGCGTCGTGCACGGCGTACACGCGGTCGCCGGCGGTGCGCACCACGGGGTGGGTGCCGGTGAAGGCGCCGAAGGCCGGCAGCACACCCACGTGCGCCCCGAAATGGAAGCAGGGCAGGCGCAGCCGGTCGTGCGCGCGGCCGCCCACCACCACCGCCGGGTGCAGGTGCCCGGCCAGCACGTAGGCGCCCGTCACCGCCACCGGGTGGTGCGCCAGCGCCAGCCCGGGCCACACCGGCCAGGGTTCGTCCACCGTCTCGATGCGCCACGCGGCCGGCGGGTCTCCGGCGTGACGGTCGTGGTTGCCGCGCACCAGGTGCAGCGGCAGTGCCGCATGGCGCTCGCGCCAGCGCGCCACCGCCGCCCAGGTGGCCGGGGCCTTCGAGCGTGCCGAGTGGATCAGGTCGCCCAGGAAGACGATGCCGCGCGCGCCGGTGGCGGCCAGCGCCGCGTCCAGCCGCGCCAGGGTGGCGGTGGTCGTGCCCTGCGGCACCGGCACGCCCAGGCGGCGGAAGCTCTGCGCCTTGCCCAGGTGCAGGTCGGCCACCAGCAGCAGGCCGGGGCCAGGCAGGAAGGCGGCACGCTGCGGCAGCAGGCGCAGCGGCTGGCCCGCGATCTCGATGTCCACGGGTACAGCGGTCGGACCGGGCTCAGCTCAGGCAGGCGAGCGCGGGCTCCAGGTGCTCGGTGGGCAGGCGCTTGAAGCCGGAGCGGGCGTAGCGGTGCAGCCGGCCCACGGCCAGCGCCGTGAGCGCCGCGGCGCGCACGTTGGCATCCACCGTGGGCGTGGCCGAGCCCCGGGCCTCGGCCGCCAGCCGCAGGCACTGGCGCAGCTGCGACTCCAGGCGGTCGAAGAACTGGTTCATCCGCACCGACAGCCGCTCGTGCTCGAACACCAGGGCGTCGCCGACCATCACGCGCGTCATGCCCGGGTTCTTCTCGCCGAACTGCAGCAGCACGGCGACGATGCGGCGCGCCTGCACGCCGCCGTCGGGCTCGCGCTCGGCAATCTGGTTGACCAGCGTGAAGACACTGCCTTCGATGAACTCGATCAGGCCCTCGAACATCTGCGCCTTGCTGGCGAAGTGGCGGTACAGCGCCGCCTCGCTGACCTCGAGCCGGGCCGCCAGCGCCGCAGTGGTGATGCGCTCCGCGCCCGGCTGCTCCAGCATGGCCGCCAGCGCCTGCAGGATCTGGATGCGCCGCTCGCCAGGACGGGGCCGCTTGCGCGCCGGGCTGTCGGGTGCGGCCGGGGCCGGGGCTTCAGCGGCGGGGGCGGCCGAGCGGGGTGCCGGTGGCTCGGTGCCCGCTTCGACGGCGGGCTCGCTCAGGGGGTCGGACATGGTGGGTGCCGGCACTCACTTGCAGGTCGAAAAAACATTCTGGCACACGGATCGCGGGCGCCGGCGCAGGTAAACACCGAGACCCGGGGGCCGGCGATGCGTCAACGCCGCGTCAGGTCGCGCAGGCGCGAGACCCGGCGGTCCACGTAGGCCGGCCGGCGCGCCACGCGCGTGGCCGCGGCCTGGCCCCAGCCGGCACGCCGTGTCCAGCGCTGCATCCACACCGTGTGCATGCCCAGCGCGTGCGCCGACTTCTGGTGCTCCAGCGTGTCCTCCACCAGCACCACGCGCGCGGCCGGCACGCGCAGGCGCGCCAGCAGGCGGCGGAACATGCGGCGGTCGGGCTTGGGCCGCCAGTGGCCGAACATGCGCATGTCCTCGATGGCCAGCACGCCGTGGAACAGGTGGCCGATGCCCAGGGCGCCGATCACGCGCTCGGCGTAGTCGCGCGGCGCATTGGTCAGGATGTAGCGGCGGCCGGGCAGGCGGGCCAGGGCGGCAAAGTCGTGCGCATGGCCGTAGACCCGCTGCTCCAGCCCGGGCAGCCGGTGGGTCTGGGCCAGGAAATGCGCCCCGCGCACGCCATGGTGCCGCACCAGGCCGAGCAGCGTGGCACCGTAGCGCAGCCAGTAGTCGCGCCGCAGCGCATCGGCACCGGCCTCGTCGACACCCAGGTGCTCGACGATGTAGTCGGTCATGCTGCGGTTGACCTCGCGGAAGGCCGACGCCGACGCGTCGTGCAGCGTGTTGTCCAGGTCGAACAACCAGACCGGTGACCGCGACGGCATGGACGTGTCGTCAGACACGTCCGACAAGCCCCGGCACGGGTCCGGCTCCGCCGGCCCGTCGCCGGACGCCCCCTCGGAGGGCAGCGACCGGGAGGGAGCGTGGGGGCCTCATCAATGCGACTTGATCATGGTGCCGTAGGCACGGTCGCTCAGCACCTCCAGCAGCATGGCGTGCGGCACGCGGCCGTCGACGATGTGCACCGCGTGCACGCCGCTCTTGGCCGCGTCGATGGCCCCGGCGATCTTGGGCAGCATGCCGCCGCTGATGGTGCCGTCGGCGATCAGGTCGTCGATGTCGCGCGCGGTCAGCTCGGTCAGCAGCTCGCCCTGCTTGTCGAGCACGCCGCGGATGTTGGTCAGCAGCAGCAGCTTCTCGGCCTTGAGCACGGTGGCCAGCTTGCTGGCCACCATGTCGGCGTTGATGTTGTAGCTCTCGTTGTGCTCGCCGAAGCCGATGGGGCTGATCACCGGGATGAACTGGTCGTCCTGCAGGGCCTGCACCACGCTGGGGTCGATGCCGACGATCTCGCCGACCTGGCCCACGTCGTGCTCCTTGCTCGGGTCGTCCTTGTCGGCCATCTTGAGCTTGCGGGCGCGGATCAGGCCGCCGTCGCGGCCGGTCAGGCCCACGGCCTTGCCGCCGGCGGCGTTGATCAGGCCGACGATGTCCTGCTGCACCTGGCCGGCCAGCACCCACTCGACGACCTCCATGGTCTCGGCGTCGGTGACGCGCATGCCCTGCACGAAGGTGCCCTTCTTGCCCACGCGCGCCAGCGCCTCGTCGATCTGCGGCCCGCCGCCGTGCACGACGATGGGGTTCATGCCCACCAGCTTCAGCAGCACCACGTCCTCGGCGAAGTCCTGCTGCAGCGCCGGGTCGGTCATCGCGTTGCCGCCGTACTTGATGACCAGGGTCTTGCCGTGGAACTGGCGGATGTAGGGCAGGGCCTGGGCCAGGATCTCGGCCTGCTCGCGCGGGGTGATGTGGTCCAGCGGCTGCTCGTGCGTGCTCGTCATGGGCGGGCCTCGGCGGTGGGATTGCCCGGCATTGTAGAAACGCGGCTGTTGCGGCGCAGCAGCACCCGGTCCACCGGTGGCGCAGTCCGCGCGTTGAAGGCACGAAAGGAGCACCGCATGAACCGACTGGCACTGATCCCCGCCCTTGCCCTCGCCCTGGCCGGCGGCCTGGCCACCGCGCAGAGCGTGGACGCCGAGGTCCGCAAGGTCGACACCGCTCAGGGCAGGCTGACCCTGAAGCACGGCGAGATCAAGAAGCTCGAGATGCCCCCGATGACCATGGTCTTCCGCGTGGCCGACAAGGCCATGCTCGAGGGCCTGAAGCCGGGCGACAAGGTGAAGGTCGAGGTCGACAAGGTCGACGGCCAGTACACCGTCACCCAGCTGGCGAAGTAAGGCTGAGCCGCCGGGCCGGCCCTGCACGGGCGGCCCGGGCCGGGGCGTCAGAAGTGGATGCCGCGCATCATCTGTTGCAGCGCCACCGCCTCGGCCGACAGCTTGGGCTTCTCGCCCTTGGCACCGGCCGCGGCCTCGCTGTCGGGGAACATCCGGAAGCTGGTGTTCATGATGATCTGCGCGACGCGCGGTGCCACCGCGTGCAGCAGTTCGCCGGTGATGCCCAGGCGCGTGGCAATGCGCACCGGCTTGGCGATGCAGGCCTGGGCGATCATCTCCGCGGCCTCCTCCGGGCTCAGCGTGGGCACGTTCTGGTAGATCTTCGTCGGCGCGATCATGGGCGTGCGCACCAGCGGCATGTTGATGGTGGTGAACGTGATGCCCTGGTCGGCGAACTCGCTGCTGGCGCAGCGGGTCCAGGCGTCCAGCGCCGCCTTGCTGGCCACGTAGGCACTGAAGCGCGGGGCATTGGTCAGCACGCCGATGGAGCTGATGTTGACCACGTGCCCCTTGCGCTTCTTCACCATGCCCGGCAGCAGGCCCATGGTCACGCGCAGGCACCCGAAGTAGTTCAGGTCCATCGTGCGCTGGAAGTCGTGGAAGCGGTCGTAGCTGGACTCGATGGCCCGCCGGATGCTGCGCCCGGCGTTGTTGATCAGGAAGTCCACGCCGCCATGCTCGGCCTCCAGGCGCTGCACGAAGGCGGCGCAGTCGGCCTCGCTGGCGATGTCCACGCTGTAGCTGTAGACCTTGGCGTCCTTGCCGGCGTGGGCCTGGATCTCCTTGACCGCCTCGGCCAGCTTGTCCTCGCCGCGGGCGCAGATGATGGTGATGGCACCGGCCTCGGCGAACTTCATCGCCGCGGCCAGCCCGATGCCGGAGCTGCCGCCGGTGACCAGCACCACCTTGCCGCCCACCGTGCCCTTGAGGCTGCGGTCGATGAAGAGGTCGGGGTCGAGGTGCCGCTCCCAGTAGTCCCACAGGCGCCACGCGTAGTCGTGCAGGTTGGGGCACTCGATGCCGCTGCCCTTGAGCGCCGCGGCGGTCTCGCGGCAGTCGAAGCGCGTGGGGTAGTTGACGAAGGTGAGGATGTCCTCGGGCAGCGCGAGGTCCTTCATCACGGCCGCCCGGATGCGGCGCACCGGCGCCAGCGCCATCAGGCCCTTCTTCACGCTCTTGGGGATGAAGCCCAGCAGCGCCGCGTTGACGAAGACGTTCATCTTCGGCGCGTGCGCCGCCTTGCTGAAGATGTCCAGCACGTCGCCCACCCGGTAGCCCACCGGGTCCACGAGGTGGAAGCACTTGCCGGCGTTGTCGGTCTTCGCGTGGCTGATGTGGTCCAGCGCCTTCACGACGAAGTCCACCGGCACGATGTTCACGCGGCCGCCCTCCAGGCCCACCGACGGGAACCACGGCGGCAGGATCTGCCGCATCCGCTGGATCAGCTTGAAGAAGTAGTAGGGGCCGTCGATCTTGTCCATCTCGCCGGTGCGCGAGTCGCCGACGACCATGGCGGGGCGGTACACCGTCCATGGCACCTTGCACTCCTTGCGCACGATCTTCTCGCTCTCGTGCTTGGTCAGGAAGTACGGGTGGTCCAGGCCCTCGGCCTCCTCGAACATGTCCTCGCGGAACACGCCCTCGTAGAGGCCGGCGGCGGCGATGCTGCTCACGTGGTGCACGTGCCTGGCCTCGATGGCCTTGGCGAACTCGACCATGTTGCGCGTGCCCTCGACGTTGACGCGCACCTGGCTCTCCTCGTCGGCCGAGAGGTCGTAGACCGCGGCGAGGTGGTAGACGGCGTCGATCTGGCCCTTCAGCGCCTTGAGGTCATCGGCCGACACGCCGAGCCGCCGGGCCGTCAGGTCGCCGCTGACGGGGATGGCGCGGGCCTTGGTCGTGCCCCAGTCCGACAGCAGCGCGGCGACCTTGCCCTCGCTGCCCGGGCGGACCAGGAAGTACACGGTGGCGCCACGGCGCGCGAGCAGGGCCTTGACGAGGCGCTTGCCGATGAAGCCGGTGGCGCCGGTGACGAAGTAGCGCATGCAGAGTTCCTCCAGTTCGACCAGCGCGCATTCTTGACCAGCGCCACCGGGCTGCCGATGGCGCTTTCCCGGGCCCGGCCTAGAGGGTTCTCACTAGGGTTCTAGGCTGCGTTCTCCAGCCCGCGGGTCTACAGTGCAAGCACGCTCTTTCCCGAGGAACAACGATGGTCAAGAAGCTCAAGCGCATCTCCGAGAACAAGGCGGCCTCGCCCGCCAGCCTGCTGGACGGCCAGCTCGCCGCGTCGGTCAAGGACTCGGCCCAGCAGATCTGGCTGGCCGGCATGGGCGCCTTCTCCAAGGCGCAGGAAGAAGGCGGCAAGGTGTTCGAGGCGCTGGTCAAGGAAGGCATGAGCCTGCAGAAGAAGACCCAGGGCATCGCCGAGGACAAGATCAGCGAGGTCACCGGCAGGATGAGCGCGATGGCCGGCACCGTGACGGCCAAGGCCGGCCAGAACTGGGACAAGCTCGAGGCCATCTTCGAGCAGCGCACGGCCAAGGCGCTGTCCAAGCTGGGCGTGCCGACCGCCAAGGACGTGGACGCGCTGGTCAAGCGCGTGGACGCGCTGGCCGCCCAGGTGGCGCGGCTGAACAAGGCCGGCGGCACCGCCGCCCCGGCCCGCGGCGTGGCCCGGAAGGCCGCGGCGAAGGCGCCGGCCAAGGCGCCGGCCAAGGCCGCCGCCCAGGTTGCGGTGAAGGCCCCGGCCGCCAAGCGTGCGCCGCGCAAGTCGGCCACGGCCTGACGGCGGGGGCGCCGGGCCCGCACCCGGCGCCGCCGCGCGGCCCCGCATCGGCCTGGCCCTGGCCGGCGGCGGGCCGCTCGGCGCGATCTGGGAGATCGGCGCGCTGAACGCCCTGGCCGAGGCCCTGCCCGGCGTGGACTTCGTCGCGCTGGACGGCTACGTGGGCGTGTCCGCAGGCGGCTTCCTGGCCGCGGGCCTGGCCAACGGCATGTCGCCGCGCCAGATGTGCGCCGCCTTCATCGAGGACGACGCGCCTGCGGGCGACCGCATCGACCCCGCGGCCTTCATGCGGCCGGCCTGGGGTGAGTTCGCCCGCCGCGGCGCCGCGCTGCCCGGCCTGGCGCTGCAGGTGGCCTGGCAGGCGCTGCTCGGCGGGCGGTCCTGGCTGTCGGCCGCCGAACGCCTGGGGCGCGCACTGCCCACCGGGCTGTTCAGCCACGGCCCCATCGAGGCCCAGCTGCGCCATGTGCTGAGCCAGCCCGGGCGCAGCAACGACTTCCGCAGCCTGCAGCGCCGCCTGGTGCTGGTGGCCACCGACCTGGACAGCGGCACCGCCGCCCCCTTCGGCATGCCCGGCTGGGACCACGTGCCGATCTCGGTGGCGGTGGCGGCCAGCGCCGCGCTGCCCGGGCTGTTCCCGCCGGTGCCGGTGCAGGGCCGCTGGTACGCCGACGGTGCGCTGAAGAAGACGCTGCACGCCAGCGTGCTGCTGGACCTGGGGCTGGACCTTGTGATCGCGCTGAACCCGCTGGTGCCCTTCGACGCCAGCCACCCGCAGGGGCGGCGCGTGCTGGGCAGCCCGGAGCCGGCCATCCCGCGGCTGGTGGAAGGCGGCCTGCCGGTGGTGATGTCGCAGACCTTCCGCTCGCTGATCCACTCCCGGCTGGAACTCGGCCTGAAGGGTTACGCGCACAGCCACCCGGCCACCGACATCCTGCTCTTCGAGCCGGACCACCGCGACCCGACGATGTTCCTGGCCAACACCTTCGGCTACCGCCAGCGGCGTGCGCTGGCCGAGCACGCCTACGAGCGCATGCGCAGCGACCTGCGCGAGCGCCGCACGGCCCTGAACCGTCAGCTCGCCCGCCACGGGCTGGCGCTGGACACGGCGGTGCTGGCCGACCGCCACCGGCGGCTGCTGGCACCGCGCGTGTCCGGTCGGCGCAGCACGCGCACGCTGCACCGCCTGCACGCGGTGCTCGACCAGCTCGAGGACACGCTGGCGGCGCGCTGAGCCCGGGCGCGGCGGACGTCGCGCGGCACGCCGTGGTGCGGCTCAAGTCCGGTGCCGGCTGGCCGATGTCCGGAAGATCGGCGGGCCTCCTGCCGCCCAGGACGCCGCCGCCATGCCGCCCTCCCCTGTTGCACGCCCCGCATCGCCGGCCACGCCGTCGGCGTCCGGCCGGCCTGCCGACCCGGCCCGCCAGGCCGGCCAGGCGATGGCCACGTCACTGAAGCGCCTGCTCGACCGCGTGGCCGGGGCGCGCGACGCGCTGCCGCACCTGGCCGCGCTGGAGCGCGCGCTGGCGGCCGAGGGCACGGCGGTGCTGGGGCGGGTGGCGCTGCCGGTGCTCAAGCGCATGGGCGCCCAGCTCGCGGCGCTGCCGCTGGACCTCGACGACCGTCCGCTGCGCGCGCTGCAGGTGCAGGTGCAGGCGGCCATCCTGCGGCTCGACGATGCGCCGCTCCGGCGCGCCGAGCCGGTGCCCTACCTGCCCAGTTCGCTCGACGGCGGGCGGGTGGAGGTGACCGAGGTCAGCGAGAGCGAGTGGGCCGCGGCCAGCCGCATCTCGGAGGAGGGCCCGGGCCGCGGGCCCTGAGGGGCCCTGAGGGGCCCGACAGCCCCGGTCAGCCCGTTCAGCCCAGGTAGCGCCGCTCCAGGTGGGCCCGGAAGTGCGCCGGGTTCAGCGGCTCGCCGCTGGCGCGCACGGCCAGTTCGTCGGTCGTCCAGCGGCTGGCCTGGGTCCAGATGTGGGCCTTCAGCCAGTCCAGTGCAGGGCTCAGGTCGCCGGCGGACAGGCGCGCGTCCAGGTCGGGCACGGCGCGGCGGATGGCGGCGAACCACTGGGCGGCGAACATCGCCCCCAGCGAGTAGCACGGGAAGTAGCCGACCAGGCCGGCCGGCCAGTGCACGTCCTGCAGCGGGCCGTCGGCGAAGTTGCCGCGTGTGTCCAGGCCCAGCAGCTCCATCATCTTGCCGTCCCAGAGTGCCGGGATGTCCTCCGGCTCGATCTCGCCCTCCACCAGCGGGCGCTCGATCTCGTAGCGCAGGATGATGTGGGCCGGGTAGGTGACCTCGTCGGCGTCGACGCGGATCAGCCCGCGCTGCACGCGCGTGATCAGGCGGTGCAGGTTGGCCGGCGCGAACGCCGGCTGGTCGCCGAAGGCCTCGCACAGCAGCGGCGACAGCAGCGCCGCAAAGCCCGGGTGGCCGCCGATCTGCATCTCGAAGCTCAGGCTCTGGCTCTCGTGCAGCGCCATCGAGCGCGCCTCGGCCAGCGGCTGGCCCAGCCACTCGCGCGGCAGGTTCTGCTCGTAGCGGCCGTGGCCGGTCTCGTGCACCGTGCCCATCAGGCTGCCGAGGAAGTTGTCGGCGCTGTAGCGGGTGGTCATGCGCACGTCCTCGGGCACGCCGCCGCAGAACGGGTGGGTGCTCACGTCCAGGCGGCCGGCCTCGAAGTCGAAACCCAGCAGGCGCATCACCTGCTCGCTCAGCCAGCGCTGGCGGGCCACGTCGAACGGCCCCGCGGGCTCGATCAGCGGCTCCTGCCGATGGCGCTCGGCCTGGCGCGCCACCACGCGCTGGATCAGCCCCGGCAGCCACTGCCGCACGTCACCGAACACGCGGTCGACGGTGGCCGTGGTCATGCCCGGCTCGTAGCTGTCCATCATGGCCTCGTAGCGGCCCAGGCCCGACTGGTCGGACAGCCGCGCCGCCTGCTCGCGCACGATGGCCAGCACCGGGCGGAAGTTCTCCAGGAAACCGGCCCAGTCGCCGGCCGGTCGCTGGCGGCGCCAGGCGTGCTCGCAGCGCGAGGTGGCGATCTCGCGCCGCTGCACCAGGTCGTCGGGCAGCGCGGTGGCGCGCTGCCAGTCGCGGCGGATCTCCCGCAGGTTCGCGCGCTGCAGGTCGTCCAGGTCCTCCTGCTCGGCGCGCTCGATCTGCGTGCCCAGCGCCGGGTCGGTGCGCATGCGGTGCATCAGCGCCGCCAGCTCGGCGATCGCCGCGGCGCGCGCCTCGTTGCCCTTGGCCGGCATCAGGGCGGCCTGGTCCCAGCCGGCGATGGCCCCGAGGTGGCCCAGCCGGTGCAGGCGCTGGTAGGTCGCGGTCAGGTGGTCGTAGGCGGGTGTCTTCATGGGTGCATTGTCGTGGGTCGGGCCGGGGCGCACGCCAGCCCGCGGGTGCACGGTCTGGGGGGTCAGACCTGCCACTGGCCCGGGAACAGCCAGAGCAGCGCCGAGGTCATGGTCACGTAACGGGCGAACTTGCCGATCGCCATGTAGAGCACGCAGGGCCAGAACGGCAGGCGCAGCCAGCCGGCCACCGCGCACAGCGGGTCGCCCACCACCGGCAGCCAGGACAGCAGGCAGGCCTTGGGGCCGAAGCGCTGCAGCCACTGCAGCGCACGCCGCTCGGTGGGCTTGCGGTGGGCCAGCTTCTCGTAGGCCCGCTCGGCGCCGTAGCCCATCCACCAGCTGATGGCCCCGCCCAGGGTGTTGCCGGCGGTGGCCACGGCCATGGTGGTCCAGAACAGGTCGGGCTCGAGCTTCAGGAAGCCCAGCACCACCCACTCGCTGCCGGCCGGCAGCAGCGTGGCCGAGACCACGGCCACCACGAACACCGTGGACAGGCCGAACTCCGGCAGGGCCAGCAGTTGCAGCAGCGATCGCAGCGCGTCTTCCATCGCGGCCGGATTATTCCGCCCACCTATAATTTCCGGCTCCCCGCCCCCGCATCCCCCCACGTCCTGACCATGAAGATCGGCGACATCGCGCTGCCGAACAACCTGTTCGTCGCCCCGATGGCCGGGGTCACGGACCGGCCGTTCCGCGTGCTGTGCAAGAAGCTCGGGGCCGGGTATGCCGTCAGCGAGATGGTCACCAGCCAGAAGCACCTGTGGGCCTCGCTGAAGACCTCGCGCCGCGCCGACCACCGCGGCGAGCCGGCACCGATCGCGGTGCAGATCGCGGGCGTGGACCCGGCCGAGATGGCCGACGCCGCGCGCCACAACATCGACCGCGGCGCGCAGGTCATCGACATCAACATGGGCTGCCCGGCGAAGAAGGTGTGCAACACCTGGGCCGGCTCGGCGCTGATGCAGGACGAGCCGCTGGCGCTGCGCATCGTCGAGGCGGTGGTGGCCGCCTGCGCACCGCACCGGGTGCCGGTGACGCTGAAGATGCGCACCGGCTGGTGCGCCGCGAAGAAGAACGCGCCGGTGCTGGCGCGCGCCGCGCAGGAGGCCGGCATCGCGATGCTGACGGTGCATGGGCGCACGCGCGAGCAGGGCTACGGCGGCCACGCCGAGTACGAGACCATCGCGGCCATCAAGGCCGCGCTGCGCATCCCGGTGGTGGCCAACGGCGACATCGACTCCCCGGAGAAGGCCGCCGCGGTGCTGCGCGCCACGGGCGCCGATGCGCTGATGATCGGCCGCGCGGCGCAGGGGCGGCCGTGGATCTTCCGGGAGATCGCGCACTACCTGGCCACCGGCAGCCACCTGCCGCCGCCACCCACGGCCGAGGTGCGCGGCTGGCTGCTCGAGCACCTGCAGGACCACTACGGCCTCTACGGCGAGGCCACGGGCGTGCGCACCGCGCGCAAGCACATCGGCTGGGCGGTGAAGGCCCTGCCGGGCGGCGAGGCCTTCCGCGCCGCGATGAACACGCTGGAGACGGCCGACGCGCAGCTGCGCGCCGTGGCCAGCTTCTTCGAGGCACTGGCCGCGCAGCACCCGCACTGGCCGGCGGCGCACGCCGCGGCCAACGCGGCGCGCATGCACGAGCAGGACGCGGCATGACGCTCGACCACGCGGTGCGCCAGGCCCTGGAGGCCTACTTCCGCGACCTCGACGGCGCCACCCCCCACGGCGTGCAGCAGATGGTGCTGCACGCGGTGGAGAAACCAATGCTCGAGGTCGTGCTGCGCCAGGCCGGCGGCAACCAGCGCTTGGCCGCCGAGTGGCTGGGCATCAACCGCAACACGCTGCGCCGCAAGCTGCTCGAGCACGGCCTGCTGGGCCTGAACGACTGAACCCCCCGGACCGCCCCATGACGCTTTCTGCCCTGATCTCCGTCTCCGACAAGACCGGCGTGCTCGACTTCGCACGCGCGCTGCACGGCCTGGGCGTGCGCCTGCTGTCCACCGGCGGCACCGCCAAGCTGCTGGCCGACAACGGCCTGCCGGTGACCGAGGTGTCGGAGCTCACCGGCTTCCCGGAGATGCTGGACGGGCGCGTGAAGACGCTGCACCCGCGCGTGCACGGCGGCCTGCTGGCGCGGCGCGACCTGCCGGCGCACATGGCCGCGCTGGCCGAGCACGGCATCGCCACCATCGACATCCTGGTGGTCAACCTCTACCCCTTCGCGCAGGCCACGGCGCGCGCCGACTGCACGCTGGACGACGCCATCGAGAACATCGACATCGGCGGCCCGGCCATGCTGCGCGCCGCGGCCAAGAACTGGGCCCACGTGACGGTGCTGATCGACCCGGCCGACTACGCCCGCGTGCTGGCCGAGCTGCAGACCGGCGGCACCGAGCGCGCCACGCGCTTCATGCTGGCCAAGAAGGTGTTCGCGCACACCGCCGCCTACGACGGCATGATCACCAACTACCTCACCGCGCTGAAGCCCGAGGCCGAGTTCGCGCCGGCCGAGGTGCCCGCGCGCGAGCCCTTCCCCGGCGTGTGGAACCTGCAGCTCACCAAGACGCAGGACATGCGCTACGGCGAGAACCCGCACCAGGCCGCGGCCTTCTACCGCGACGCCAGGCCCGTCGCCGGCACGCTGGCGCAGTGGGTGCAGATCCAGGGCAAGGCGCTGAGCTACAACAACATCGCCGATGCCGACGCCGCCTGGGAGTGCGTGAAGAGCTTCGACGCCCCCGCCTGCGTGATCGTCAAGCATGCCAACCCCTGCGGCGTGGCGCTGGGCGCCGACCCGCACGAGGCCTACCGCAAGGCCTTCCAGACCGACCCCACCTCGGCCTTCGGCGGCATCATCGCCTTCAACCGCCCGCTCGACGGCGAGGCCGCCGAGGCGGTGAGCCGCCAGTTCGTGGAGGTGCTGATCGCGCCGGCCATCACGCCCGAGGCGCGTGCGGTGTTCGCCAGCAAGGTCAACGTGCGCCTGCTGGAGGTGCCGCTGTCGGCCGAGATGAACGCCTGGGACTGCAAGCGCGTGGGCGGCGGCCTGCTGCTGCAGACGCAGGACGCGAAGAACGTGGCCGAGTCGGAGCTGCGCGTCGTGACGAGGAAGGCGCCCACGCCGGCGCAGATGGCCGACCTGATGTTCGCCTGGAAGGTGGCCAAGTTCGTCAAGAGCAACGCCATCGTGTTCTGCGCCGGCGGCATGACCATCGGCGTGGGCGCCGGCCAGATGAGCCGCATCGACAGCGCGCGCATCGCCGGCATCAAGGCCGGCAATGCCGGCCTGTCGCTGGTGGGCACCGCGGTGGCCAGCGACGCCTTCTTCCCCTTCCGCGACGGGCTGGACGTGGTGGTCGACGCCGGCGCGAGCTGCGTCATCCAGCCCGGCGGCTCGGTGCGCGACGAGGAAGTGATTGCCGCGGCCGACGAGCGCGGCATCGCGATGCTGTTCACGGGCACGCGCCACTTCCGCCACTGACCTCCCGCCCGCCGGGCACGCCGGGTGCGGTGCCCGGGCACCCGCCGGCGGCGGCTTCAGGCGGCCTGCGTGTCCAGCCGGGCGTCGAGCTCGGCCGCCATGCGGTCGCCCAGCTCGTCGCCGGAGCGCCAGGCGCCGTCCACGTCGCCGCCGGCCAGGAAGTCGCCGCACACGCCCAGGCCGCGGTCGCCGTCCCACCAGCAGGGCCGCGCGTCGGGCGGCGGGCAGTTGCTGGCCGCGTAGCGCCAGCGGTGCACGGCACGGTGGTGCCAGCGGACGGCGCCGCCGGCGCCCACCGGCCAGCTGGCCCGCAGCGCCGCGGCCAGCGCCTCGGCCACGTCGGCAGGGTCGTCGTCCAGGTGGCCCTGGCTCCAGGCGGCGTGCGCATGCGCCACCCAGACCGCCAGGCCGGGCCGGTACACGCGGCCGGGCCGGCGGTCGTTGCGCGTGATCCAGGTGAGCGCGCCGGTGGGCGGCTCGGCCGCGTCCCAGGGCCAGTCCACCTCGTCGGTGACGGCCATCAGCGTCCACACCGGCGTCATCGGCCAGGCCGACAGGGCCTCGCTCCAGAGGTCGTGGTGGCCGGCCAGGAGGGCCGCGGCCTGGGTGGGCGGCATGGCCAGCACCACCTGGTCGAAGCGGCCGGCCTCGCGGCCGTCCACCACCACCGTCCAGCCGCCGTCGCGGTGGCGCTGCAGGCGCTGCACCGCGTGGCCGGCGCACACGGGGGTGTCGCCGAGCAGGTGGCGCACGAACGCCGGCATGCCCGGCAGCGCCACGTGGCCCGGCCCGTGGCTGGGCCCGGGCCAGGGCGCATGCACGCGAGGCGCCCAGGGTGCCACCACCCCCTGCGCCTGCGCGCGCGCCAGCACCGCGCGCAGCCGCGGCGAGCGGGCCACGATCTGCGGCGCCCCGTGGTCGAAGCCGATCTCCACCGGGGCGTCGTGCCCCGGCAGGGTCACCGCGACCCGCCGCGTGGCCAGCCGGCCACCCACGCCGCGGGACTTGTCGAACATCGTGACCTGGACACCGGCAGCACGCAGGCCCAGCGCGCAGGCCGCACCCGCCACCCCGGCCCCGATGACCGCCGCCGTCACCGGAGACGACTCCCGGCGGGTGAAACCGTCAGACATCACGCCCATCTGCGCCTCCAGAGTCGGGACATGGCGGCTGCACCGCACCTGCAACGCGCCTGCGCCGCAGCGTACTACCGTTTGGTTCCTGAGTAAACCGTTCGGTTCATGTTTGAACGGTCTGGATCAGTCCTGGACAAACGGCCCTCACCCCGTGCGCGCGTCGTTGAGCGCCCAGTCGTAGTCGAGGAAGGCGATCTCGGCCTGGCCGGCCCGGATGCGGCTGCGTGCGGCCGCGTCGTCGGCCAGCACGTCGGCAAAGCCGGCCAGGTAGCCGGCCAGCGAGCGGATGCCGCGGTGGCCGAGCGTGAAGTCCTCGCCGTACCAGTCGAAGATCTTCGACACCTCCAGCCGGCCGCGCTGGGCGTTCCAGCGGTTGCGCGTGCGGTCGGCCAGGAAGCGCCGGGCCTGCTCGTCGAGTTGTGCGTCCAGCCGCTCGGCGGTGAAGGCCTCCTCGCGCAGCATGGGGCAGCCGATGCTGGCGCAGTTGACGGCGAAGTGGATGCGCGGGTCGTCGTAGCGGCCGCGGGCGCGCAGCATGGCGTGCTCGATGTCGTCGAGCGAGACCTTGCCACCCAGCAGCGGCACCCATTTCGGCTTCCACGGGCTGCTGAACAGCGAGCCCAGGTCCTTGATCGACGCCAGCGCCGGGTACTTCGTGAGGATCAGCTCGACGGTGAAGGCGTTGTAGGCGTTGATGAGGAAGGCCATCTGCGCGGGCCGGCCCCAGGCGTCGAACGTGGCCGGCGCCACCACCGACAGGCTGTCGAGGTAGGCCTTCAGCGCCGCGCGGTCGGCGGCGACGCCGGCATAGCGCAGCTGCGAGGCCTGACCACCGCGCAGCAGCCTCACGTGGCGCTGCAGCAGCGCCGTCCACGCGGCATGGGCGGTGTCGAAGGCCTGCGCGCGGGCGTGCAGCGGCCAGGCCAGCACCGCGGCGGTGCCGGCGATCAGGTGGCGGCGGGTGAGGGATGTCGTCATGGCGGTGGGTCGGCCGGCGCGGCCGTGTCTGACACGCGGGCGCTGCGGGCCTTCAGCGGCAGGCCTGGAGCACGTCCCAGGCGGCGTCGGCCATGCGGGCGTAGCCGGCGCGGTTGGGGTGGATGGTGTCGGACTTCAGCGTGTCGTCGGCCAGCACGCGGGAGACGACGTCGGGGATCACGTGCAGGTCGCCGGCGAGGTCGTCGAACAGCGGGTGGTCGCCGGGCAGGCCCACGGCCGCGGCCACGCTGGGCTGCGGCACGGCAAACACCACCGGCACCGCACCGGCATCGCGCACGCGGGCGGCCAGGGCGCGCAGGTTGGCCAGCGTGCGCTCCGGCGGCACGCGCCGCAGCACGTCGTTGCCGCCGCTGGTGATCAGCACCAGCGCCGGGCGGTGCTCGGCCAGCGCGGCGTCGATGCGGGCCAGCAGCCCCTCGCTGCGCTCGCCGTCGATGCCGAGCTGGACCACGTGCACCGCCTCGCCCGCACGCTGCTGCAGCTGCTCGGCGTAGCCCTCGCCGACGGCGCCATGGCCGCGGGTCAGCGAGTCGCCGATGGCCAGCACGGTGGCGCCCGACGGCAGGTGGCAGCCGGCCAGGGGCGCCTCGCCGCGCGAGCAGCCGGCCAGGGCCGCGGCCGCCAGCACGGCGGCCAGCAGGGCGCCGGCCCGCCTCATGCCCCGGGCCCGCAGTCGAGGCAGCGCTCCACCGGCGGCGGGCCCATGCGCAGTTCTCGCTGCAGCGCGCGCAGCGCGGTGCGCAGGCCTTCCTCGATCACCGGGTGGTAGAACGGGCTGTCGAGCATCTGCTGCACGGTGTCGCCGCGCTGTGCGCTCCAGGCCAGCAGGTGGCCGATGTGCTCGGCGGCCGGGCCGATCATCTCCGCGCCCAGGAAGCGGCCGTCGCGGCGGTCGGCATACACGTGCAGCGCACCGCGGTTGACGCCCATCACGCGGCTGCGGCCCTGGTCGGCAAACGAGACCGTGCCGGTGGCGAACGCGGTGCCGGCGGCACGCAGCTCGGCATGGCTGGCGCCGGCAAGCATGATCTGCGGGTCGCTGAACACCACCGCCAGTGGCGCGCGGCGCGGGCGCACGCGCAGGTCGGGCCAGCGCCCGGCGTTGTCGCCGGCGATGCGGCCGTCGTCCGCGGCCTCGTGCAGCAGCGGCCGGTCCTCTGCGGCATCACCCGCGATGAACACCGCGCTGTCGCCGATCTGCCCGGTGCGGCGGTCGAAGCGCGGCACGCCACCGGCGTCCAGCGGCAGCCCGGTGGTCTCCAGGCCGAGGCCGTCGACGTTGGGGCGGCGGCCGGTGGCGGCCAGCAGCCACTCGAAGCGGTCTTCGCGCGCCCGGCCCTGTGCGTCGGTGCAGCGCACGACCACGGTGTCGCCCTCGCGCCGCGGCGCGAGGTGGTGCGCGTCCTGCACCAGCGGCAGCGCGTCGGCGAACAGCTCGCGCGCCAGGGTCTGCAGCGCCGGGTCGGTGAGCGGGCCGATGCGGCCGCGGCCGTACAGGCACACGCGCACGCCCAGGCGGTGCAGCGCCTGGGCCAGCTCCAGCCCGATGACGCCGCTGCCCACCACCGCCACCGAGGCCGGCAGCGCGGCCCAGTCGAAGACCTCGTCGTTGACGATGAGCCGGTCGCCCAGCGCCTCGCGCCATGCACCGGGAAAGGCCGGGCGCGAGCCGGTGGCGATGACGACGCGACGCGCGTGCACGCGGGTGTGGCCATCGACGTCCAGCGTGTGGCGGTCGAGGAAGCGCGCGCGGCCGAGCACGCGGTGTTCGTCCGGCCAGCGGTCCACCGCATCGGTGACGAAGCCGACGAACCGGTCGCGCTCCGCACGCACGCGCGCCATCACCGCCGCACCGTCCACCTGCGGCGGCCCGGCGGCGACGCCGAAGCGGCTGGCGCGGGTCACGGCATGCGCGGCGTCCGCCGCGGCGATCAGCAGCTTGCTGGGCATGCAGCCCACGCGCGCGCAGGTGGTGCCGTAGGGCCCGTGCTGGATGCTCAGCACCGACGGCGTGTGCGCCAGCGCGGCCCGGTAGGCGCCCATGCCGGCCGTGCCGGCACCGATGACGGCGACATCGACCTCGCGCAGCGTGGTGCTCACGGCGCCTTGGCCCTGGCCGCGGCCACCATCGCTGCCAGCTCCTCGCCGCTCTTGTAGTGCGGCACGCGGAACACCAGGCGCTTGAAGCGTTGCACGAAGCTGTTGCTGCCGGCGATCTCGTCCTGCCAGTAGCGCTGGGCCAGGGCGAGGTTGCCCGGCACGTCGAGCAGGAAGGCATCCATCGAACCCTGACCGCCGAAGATGTAGAGCTTGCCGTCGATGATGCGCCAGGTGTCGGCGTCGCCGCCCCAGGGGATGCCGTAGGCGATGCCGTTGGCGCAGTAGCCGCCGTACTGCGGCAGGTACTTCGCCGGGTCGGCGTCGAACTGCGCCTTGTGCGCGGCGCTGGCGAAGTGCAGCGTCACGCCCTCGTGGCTGCTGCTGAACTGCGGGTTGCCGGGCTGGTGGCGGCCCTCGGTGAAGTAGGCCACCACGTCGGCGCCCTTGAGCAGCACGCGGTCCTGGCCGGCCATCTCGACGGCATTGACCGGGCTGTAGGCGCCGGAGGGGTTCTGGGCCACGACGGCGGCGCAGCCGCCGAGCAGGGTGACGGACAGGACCGCCGCGGCGGCCAGGGCGGGGAGTCGGGACACGGTCTTCATGGTGGGCTGGGTCGCAGGGGACAGGCCGAGCTTACGGCTAGCATGGCAACCATGTCGCGCGCCGAGTTGATGGGGGCGCTGCTGGCCTTCATCGCCCGCCTCATCACGGGCGCGCAGGGCCACTGGCAGGGCGTGCCGCCCAAGGCCGAGCAGCGCATCTACTTCGCCAACCACCAGAGCCACCTGGACTGGGTGCTGATCTGGGCCGCGCTGCCGCGGGAGCTGCGCGCCACGACGCGCCCCATCGCCGCCCGGGACTACTGGACCGCGGGCCGCTTCCGGCACTGGATCACGCGCGAGGTGTTCAACGCCGTGTATGTCAGCCGCACGCGCAGCGCCGACGAGGACCCGCTGGAGCCGCTGGTGGAGGCGCTGCAGAACGGCGACTCGCTGGTGATCTTCCCGGAGGGCACGCGCAGCAGCAAGGGCGAGCCGCAGCCCTTCAAGAGCGGCCTGTTCCACCTGGCCGAGCAGTTCCCGGGCGTGCCGCTGGTGCCGGTGTGGATCGCCAACGTGCAGCGCGTGATGCCCAAGGGCGAGGTGGTGCCGGTGCCCATCCTGTGCACGGCCACCTTCGGCGCGCCGCTGCACCTGGCGCCCGGCGAGGACAAGCGCAGCTTCCTGGCCCGCGCGCGCGACGCGGTGCTGGCGCTGCGGCCCGCGGGCTCGGGGGCCTGAGCCATGGGCCGCCTGCGCGACCTGAGCGTGGACCAGCAGGTGGCCCTGCTGTTCGTGCTGCTGTTCGGCCTGCTGGTGGTGGCCACCGCGGCGCTGCTGCTGTGGAGCGTGCGCCACGAGGAGCATCCGGCCGGGCCGCGGCTGCGGCGCGACCTGCGCGCGCTGTGGGTGGGCACCAGCGTGTTCTGGGCGGCGTGGATCTCGGGCGCGGCCGGCGCCACGCTGCTGTTCGGCGTGCTGAGCTTCCTCGCGCTGCGCGAGCTGATCACGCTGGTGCACACGCGGCGAGGCGACCACCGCAGCCTGATCCTGGCCTTCTTCGTCATCCTGCCGCTGCAGTACGTGCTGGTGGGCACGCGCCACTTCGACCTCTTCACGGTGCTGATCCCGGTGTATGCCTTCCTGGCCATCCCGGTGGCCTCGGCCCTGGCCGGGGACCCGCAGCGCTTCCTCGAACGCAACGCCAAGATCCAGTGGGGCATCATGGTCTGCGTCTACGGGCTGAGCCATGCGCCGGCGCTGCTGCTGCTGGACTTCCCGCGCCAGGCCGGGCGCGGTGCCTTCCTGGTGTTCTTCCTCGTGGTGGTGACGGCCGCGGCGCATCTGGTGCAGGAGGCGGCCAGCCGCTGGCTGCGCCGGCGGCCGGTGGCGCGCCGCATCGACCGCTCCTTCTCCTACCGCGCCTGGGCGCTGGGCGCGCTGGCCGCGGGCCTGACGGGCGCCCTGCTCTACTGGAGCACGCCCTTCAAGCCGCCGCAGGCGCTGGCGCTGGGCTTCATCGCCGGTGGCGCGGGCACGCTGGGCGATCTGGTGATGCGCGCGCTGAAGAAGGACGCCGGCGTGCGCACCTGGGGCAATGCCGACTCGCTCACCGGTGCCGTGGGCCTGCTCGACCGGCTGGCGCCGCTGTGCTTCGCCGCGCCGGTGTTCTTCCACGCCGTGCGCTGGTACTTCCATGTCTGAACCCCTGCGCATCCTCGGCATCGACCCCGGCCTGCAGCGCACTGGATTCGGGGTCATCGAAGCCTCGGGCCCGCGCCTGCGCTACGTGGCCAGCGGCACCATCGGCACGCTGGAGGCGCCGCGCGGCGACCTGCCGGGTCGCCTGAAGCTGATCTTCACGGGCGTGCAGGAGGTGGTGCAGGCCTATGCGCCGCACTGCGCGTCGGTGGAGATCGTGTTCGTCAACGTCAACCCGCAGAGCACGCTGCTGCTGGGGCAGGCGCGCGGGGCCGCACTGGCCGCACTGGTGGCCACCGACCTGCCGGTGGCGGAGTACACGGCGCTGCAGATGAAGAAGGCCGTGGTCGGCCAGGGCCTGGCGCAGAAGGCGCAGGTGCAGGCCATGGTGCAGCGGCTGCTCGGCCTGCCGGCCCCCCCGGGCAAGGATGCGGCCGACGCGCTGGGGCTGGCCATCACGCACGCGCACGCGGGGGCGTCGCTGGCGGCGCTGGATGCGGCATCGCCGCTGCGCCGCCGGCAGCACGCGCAGTACCGCAAGGGCCGCGCGTACTGAGCGCGACCCGGGTCAGAACGGGGCGTCGCCGGCCGCTGCGGGTGCAGCGGCTGCGGCCCCGGCCCCCCCGGCACCCCCGGCGTCAGCCGCCGGCTGGCGCTCGTTGACACCGCCCAGCGCGTCGATCAGGTCGGGCAGCAGCCGCCGCAGCTCGCCGGTGAACAGCGCCACGTCGGCGTCGAAACCCTCATCGCCGCCGGCCTCCGTCTCCAGGCCGTCGACGAACTGCAGCCGCTTGAGCGTCAGGCCCTCGGTGAGCACGAAGGACACGCGGCCGCCCCAGGTCAGCGCCAGCTGCGTGGGGCGCTTGCCCTCGCGGATGTGGGCCACCACCTCGTCGGTGTCGAGGTTGTGGCGGGCAAAGCGCACGCTGGCCTTCTCGCCCTCGGGCTGCCGGAGTTCGCAGTCGCGGTCCACCGTGAAGCCGCGCGGCGCCTCGCGCTCGGCCAGCCAGCCGGCCATCGCGGTGGCCGGCGACAGCGCGGTGTCCAGCGGCTCCAGCCGCAGGCCGCCGCCCAGGGCCTCGAGCAGCGGGGTCACCACCGCGTCGGCGCGCTTGGTGCTGGCGGTCCCGATCCACACGAAGCCGGCCTGCGGGTCCACCCACACCGTGGTGTCGGCGCGCTTGGGGAAGGCGCGCGGCAGCAGCGTGTGCACCAGCTCCTCCTTCAGCTCGCGCTTGGCCTTGCCCTTGGGGCGGCGGCCGGTCTGCTGCTCCAGCACGTCCAGCCGGGCCTCCAGTTCCTGGCGCACCACGCCGCCGGGCACGGCACGCGTTTCGCGGCGCTGGCGCAGCACCATCTGGCCGCCCACGGCCTCGGCCAGCGGGTGGTGCTCCTCGCCGCGCGGCGGCACCCAGCCGGCGCTGTCCACCGTGGTGGGCCCGCCCTCGACGAAGGGCGCCGCCTGCAGCCGGGCCTCGATCTCCGCCAGGCCGGGCACGGTCCAGTGGGCGATGCGATAGACGAGGGCGTTCTTGAAGAGCATGCGAGGCGGGCCGGAAGGACATCGGGGCCGCGAGTGTAGGCGCCTGGTGGCCTGGCGCGGTGGCGGTGTCGCGGCGCGGGGCGCTCACCCCAGCAGCCAGAGCTGGCCCGCGATCGGCCGCCCCTGCTCCTGCCGCAGCACCGTGTCGGACTGCGCCCGCACGCTGAACCCATGCGCCGCCGCCAGGGCGCGCACATGGCCCGCGCCATGCCGGTAGCGCAGCTGCGCGCCCAGCGCCACGCCCTCGTCGGCCTGCGCCACCTCCACGCTGAAGGCCAGCCGCCCGCCGGGGCGCAGCACGCGGCGCGCGCCGGCGAACACCGGCGCGAGGTCGGCCACGTAGATGAACACGTCGGCCGCCAGCACGAGGTCGCAGCTCGCCGGGGCACGGGCCCGCAGTGCGGCCACGGCATCGGCCTCCTCGACGCGGCGGTACAGGCCGGTGGCACGGGCCGCAGCCACCATGCGCGGCGCCAGGTCCACGCCGTCGATGGCCCGCACGCGGGGCCCCAGCGCACGGGCCACGAGGCCGGTGCCGCAGCCCAGGTCCAGCGCGTCGCCGAGGGCACCCGGCGGCGCCGCCGCCCCGTCGGCGTCCAGCATCGCCACCAGGTCCCGCGGCACGCGGTAGCCCAGGGTGCCGACCAGGTGCTGCTCGAAGTCGTCGGCGTAGCCGTCGAACAGCGCCTGCACGTAACGCGGCGGCGCCGCGGCCACGCGGCCCTCGACGGCGGCCAGGAACCAGCCGTTGAGCTCGACATCGCCGCCGTGGGCCAGCGCCTGGCGGAAGCTGTGGGCGGCATCGGCCAGCCGGCCCTGCTCGCGCAGCAGGCTGCCGCGCTGCGTCCAGGCACCCGCGTGCGCCGGGTTGCGCTGCAGCGCGGCGTCGAAAGCGGCCAGGGCCTCGGCATCCCGGCCCGCACGGCCCAGCCACTGGCCCAGGCGGTGCTGCAGCTCGGCATCGGCGGGATGCCGGCGGCACAGGGCCTGCAGGGCGGTGATGGCCTCGGGCGCGCTGCCGCTGGCCTCGGCCGCCTGCAGCAGCAGGCGCAGCGCGTCGCCGTCGGGCTCGGGGCCGGCCAGCAGCGGCGCCAGCGTCTGGGGCACCTGCGGCGCCCGGCCCCGCGTCAGCTGCAGCTGCGCCAGGTTCAGCAGCACCGACGGCCGGCCGGGGCACAGCGCCAGCGCCCGTTGGTAGCCGGCCTCGGCGGCGTCCAGCCGGCCGGCCTCGTGGTGGGCCACGGCGGCGAGGAAGGCCTCGCGCGCGGCGGCGAGGCGGTCCTCGGGCGCCGCGTCAGCGTTCATGGGGCGTGGCCACGCCAGCCGCGGGGGGGTGCAGCCGGCGCGACACCATCGGGATGGTCAGCATCGTGCTGCCCAGCGCCATCAGCAGCAGCGCGGTGAAGGCCGCCGGGGTGATGACGCCCCGGTCGAGCAGCACGTTGGCGAAGATGATCATGATCAGCGCCTTGGTCTGCAGCAGCCAGCCCACCAGACGCGCCTCGCCCGGCGGCCAGCGCAGCAGGCGGGCGGCGATGTGCACGCCCGCGAGCTTGCCCGCCACCGCCGCGGCCAGCAGCAGCGCCGCTGCGGCAAAGACCACCGGCACGCCCTGCGCGTCGGGCAGGTCCCAGCGCGTGCGCAGCCCGGTGGACAGGAAGAACACCGGCATCATCAGCAGCAGCACATGGTGGCGCGCGCGGTCCACGTGCTCGGTGCCGAACCAATCCCGGTCCAGCACCGTGCCGGCCAGGAACGCGCCCACCATGTAGTGCAGGCCGCTCCACTCCGCGCCCAGCGCGCAGGCCAGCAGCCAGCCCAGCGCCACGGCCCAGCGGTCGCCCAGGGTCAGCCGGGGCATCAGCGCCCGCAGCGCACGCGCGCAGGCCGCGAAAACGAGCAGGAAGGCGAGCTGCCAGCCCACCCGCGCCCAGTCCATCAGGATGAGCGCCAGCACGCCCCAGATCACGATGTCGTCGAGGCTGGCGTAGCGCAGGATGCGCTGGCCGATCGGGCGGCGCAGCAGGTCCAGCCGCTCCATGAACAGGATCAGGATGGGCAGCGCCGTCACGGCGCAGCTCATGCCCACCCCGAGCACGAACTGCCAGCCCTGGGCCTGCGGCCCCACCCAGCCGCGGCTGACCGACACCAGCACCAGCGCCGCCAGTGCCCCGAACAGCAGCGGCACGCCCAGCGCCAGGCCGGCGGTGATGCCGCTGTCCCGGCGCGAGCGCCACACGTCGCGCAGGTCGAGCTCCAGGCCGGCCACGAAGACGAACAGCATCACCGCCCAGGTGGCCAGCCCGCCGAGCAGCTGGATGACCTGCGGCGGGAACAGCGCGCCGTGCACGGCCGGCGCCCAGACGCCGAGCACACCCGGGCCGAGCAGGATGCCGGTGACGATCTGCACCACCACCAGCGGCGCCCAGCGCTCGGTGCGCCCGAGGCGCCAGAGCAGGAAAGGCAGCACGAAGACGACGAGCATCGCCGCCAGGAAGGCTTCGGTGGTTTTCATTCGAGGAGGTGGCGGCCCGTCCGCGCGGCGCGACTGTAGCGCGGCGGCGCGGCCACGGGCACGATGCGGTCAACGGCGGCGTCGGGCGGGCGCGGCGGCGGTCATCGATGCCGCGGGGGTCGTTCGCCTTCAGGAGGCGCCGGAAGGCGTTGCGGCCGCCAGGCGCGACGGCACGGCGGCGGGCTCCGGCGCCACGCTGCGCTGGCGTTCGAGCTCGTCGCGCAGGCCCTGGGCCTCGGTGGTGCGCCACAGGATCTCGGCGCGCAGGCGCATGGCCAGGCGCTGCAGCTCGTCGCGCTCGCGGGCGTGTTCGGCCGCCTGCTGGGCGGCACGGGCCTGGGCCTGGGCCAGCAGGCGGCCGAGCACGGCGTTCTCGTCGGCCAGTTCGTCCTGCCGCGCCAGGTCGGCGCGGCGGGCCATGCCCGGCGGGCCTTGCAGCCTGTGCACCTCGCCCAGCACGCGGTGCTCCAGCGCCGGCGTGCACGAGGGGTGCGTGAGCACGGCCCAGATGGCGCCGGGCAGCTCGGGGCCGGCACACTGCGTGCGCCACCACGCGGCCAGGGCGTCCTCGGTCCTGAGCCGTCCGGCGCGCTGCACGGCCAGCGCATGGCGGCTGTCCAGCGCCTGGTGCACGCGCTCGGCCAGCACGGTGCGCGTGCGGCACCGGGCGATCACGCTGCCGTGCAGGGCGTGATCGTCGGCCACGGCCTCGCCCGCCAGCCGGCGCAGGCTGGCGATGGGCAGGCACAGGCCGATCACCGCGCCCTGCGCAGGCGCGGCGAGCGCCCACAGCCGGCGGCGAGAAGCGCCGGCGCGCGGCGGCACGGGGTGCACGGGGGCCCCGAGGGTCGGGCCCCCGTCACCGGCCCGGCCGCGGACCACCCGGCCGGGCGGCGTCTCGCCGGCAGCGTTCAGCAGCTGCATGGCGCACCTTCCGGGTCGAGCCCCTGCCGCAGCTGGGTGGCCAGACGCCGCCAGGCGCACTGCTGCGCGCGGCTGGCGCCCGGGACGGGGCCGATCACCAGGCCGCTGTGGCTGGCGGCGGCCTGGGCCCCGAGGTCCAGCCCCACCGGGCTGCGCTCGTCGAGCCAGAGACACCACGGCCCGGCGTCCACGCGGAGCGCGTGGCCCTGCAGCCGCACCGCCGCAAGCGTGCCGGACCAGGCGACCGCCGGCGCTCCGCCCAGGCGCAGCGACAGGGGCAGCCGATGCGCGGCGGCGTGAAGCAGCAGGTCCCACGCAGCGCCGGCGGGCAGCGTGTCGTCGGTGCCCGGCCGCCCGGCCGGGACACGGGTGGCGCCCCACGGCGGCGTCACCGCGGCCGGCGCGATCTCCCGCCGGGCGGTGCTCGACGTTCCGGTCTCGGACATCCCGGGCCCCGCCTACTTGGTCAGGATCAGCTTGCCCATCGCCGTCAGGCGCAGGCGGTAGACGGCCTCGCCGTGGGCGATCTCCACTTCGCGGCCGCCGCCGAGCAGGGCGGCGCTGTCCATGCGCGGCACCGTCGACGGACGGCCGGCGGACAAGCCCACGGACGGGGGCAAGGACGAAGACACCGGCGCGGCCGCATGGGCCGCGGTGTCGGGGGCGGAGGAGCGGGATGGATGCAGCATGGCGCACACCATAATGCGAATGGATCGCATTTGCAATAGAGCCCAGGGCTGGCCCTGCGCAGCGCGTTAGCATCCGCCGCATGAGCACGCTGATCCAGAGCCATTGGGTGCCGCTGGGCGCCGGCGCCCATGAAGGCTTCGAGGGTTTCCTGGCCCTGCCGCCGGCAGGCCGCGGGCCGGGCCTGCTGCTGTGGCAGGAGATCTTCGGCGTCAATGCGCACATCCGCAGCGTGGCCGAGCAGTACGCGCTGGCCGGCTTCACGGTGCTGGCGCCCGACGTCTTCTGGCGCAGCGGCCCGCGCGTGGCGCTGGGCTACGGCGAGGACGGCATCGCGCGCGGGCGGGCGCTGATGGGCGCCATCGCCCCGGCCGACCTGCGGGCCGACGTGGAGGCCGCCGCCGCCGCCCTGCGCGCGCGGCCGGAAGTCTCCGGCGAACGCATCGGTGCCGTGGGCTACTGCTTCGGCGGGCGGCTGGCCTACCTCTCGGCGGCCTGGTGCGGGGTGGACGCGGCGGTGAGCTACTACGGCGGCGGCATCCAGGATCAGCTGGCGCTGGCCGGCGACATCCGCGGCGACCTGCTCTTCCACTACGCCGGCGAGGACGGCCACATCCCGCCCCAGGCCGTGGCCCGCGTGCGCGAGGCCACCTGCACGCCCGACCGGCCGGGCAGTGCCTGCCACGTCTACCCGGGCACGATGCACGGCTTCAACTGCTGGGAGCGCGGCAGCTACCACGCCGGCGCGTCGGCGCTGGCGCTGGGGCGCAGCCTGCAGTTCCTGGCCGAGCGGCTGTTCAGCGCGCGCTGACGGCGGCCTCGCGGCGGCCGCAGCCGCCGCAGACGCCAAGCGCCGCCTCGAAGACCTCGCGCGCGCAGTCGTGGCAGGCGCCGCAGGACGAGGCCACGCGGGTGTCGTCCTGCAGCTGCTCGAAACAGGCGGTGCCCGAGCGCACTTCGCGGTGGATGTCGCGGTCGGAGATGCGGTGGCAGAGGCAGACGATCATCGGGCGTCCCAGGGCTCATCGGAACCTGGGACGCATCGTAACTCAAATAGGAATCTGTCTTAATCCGATTTCCTTGACCCTGCGCAAGGATCGGCGCTCAACTGCCTTCGTGCATCTGAGACTGCAGCCAGTTCGGTTCGCCCACCTGGGCCACGAGGCCGATCTCGGTCTCGAGGTGGTCGATGTGTTCCTCGGTGTCGTCCAGGATCTCGGCCAGCAGGTCGCGCGAGACGTAGTCGCGCACGCTCTCGCAGTGGGCGATGGCCTCCTTCAGGTAGGCCTGGGCCGCCGTCTCCACCTTCAGGTCGCAGTGCAGCACCTCCACCGCGGTCTCGCCGATCATCAGCTTGCCCAGGTCCTGCAGGTTGGGCAGGCCGTCGAGCATCAGGATGCGGTCCATCAGCCGGTCGGCGTGCTTCATCTCCCCGATGGACTCCTGGTACTCGTGCCGGGCCAGGCGGGCGAAACCCCAGCTCTTGAGCATGCGGTAGTGCAGGAAGTACTGGTTGATCGCGGTGAGCTCGTTCTTGAGCTGGCCGTTGAGGTACTCGAGGACCTTGGCGTCGCCTTTCATGCGCACTCCTTGCGGGAAGTTTGTCGGGGGACCACGCCCGGGATTGTGCGCAGTCACGCCGGTGGCGCCAGCATGGCCGCACCGGCGGGCTCTGAAGCGCAATCGTTCTCGTTGCCGGGCGCGGCCCCGGGGCGCAGGGCCGGCCGCAGCCGGCGCACCAACGGGGCCACGAACGAGGCGCGAGAGCGCCCCCGCGGCCGCACAATCGCACGATGACGCGCCACCTGCCCACCGACGACCCGCAGCGCCAGGAACTGCACGACGAGGTGCACGCGCGCCCGACCGCGCGCATCCGCCTGCCGGCGCTGGTGGTCTACGTGGCGGTGCTCAACGATGGCATCGGCCGCGACGACGAGCGGGCGCACCTGCAGCGGCTGCCGGGCCAGGCGGGGCTGACCGCCGAGGACCTGGCCGGCAACTTCCAGCGCCTCAAGCTCGGCGAGGCCACGCTGAAGTGGGAGCGCCACAGCGAGTTCACGCGCTACACGCTGGTGCAGCCGCTGCCGCCGCGGGCGCAGCCGCCGGCCAGCGACCCCGAGCTGCTGTCGGCGCTGGTGCTCGACCCGGCGTGGCTGGCCGGCATTCCGGGGCGCACGGTGGCGGCCGTGAAGCTGGTGATGCTGCACCACGACCTGACCGACCCGCAGGCCGCGCTGGACGCGGCCCGCCACTGGTTCGGCGACCGCAACGTGGTGGCCTCGCTCACCGGGCGCGGGCACTCGCTGGCCGTCACCGACTTCCAGGTGCGCGACAGCGGCTTCGAACGCATGCTGCTGCTGGCGCCCGAGGGCACCACCGAGACCCGCGCCGGCCGCGTCTCGGCCCGGCTGCTGGAGTTCGAGACCTACCGCCTGATGGCGCTGCGCGGCCTGCCCGTGGCCAAGGGGCTGGGGCCGCTGCTGTCGCGCGCCGAGGCCGACCTGGCCGACATCACCGCCCGCATGGAGGCCGGCGGTGCCCAGGCCGACGAACACGCCGACCAGGCGCTGCTGGACACGCTGGTGGCGCTGGCCGCGCGCGTGGAGCGCGCCACCGCGGAGACGCAGTACCGGTTCGCGGCCACGCAGGCCTATGCCGGCATCGTGGACCAGCGCATCGCGGAACTGCGCGAGATGCCCATCCCGGGCACGCAGACCATCGGCGAGTTCATGCGCCGGCGGCTGTCGCCGGCGATCGCCACCGTGGCCGCCACCGAGCGGCGGCTGCGCACGCTGGCGCAGCGGATCGAGCGCGCCGGCGCGCTGCTGCGCACGCGGGTGGACATCGCCACCGAGGCGCAGAACCGCCAGCTTCTGGCCAAGCTCACGCGCGGCCAGGAGCTGCAGCTGCGGCTGCAGAGCACGGTGGAGGGGCTGTCGATCGCCGCGATCTCGTACTACGTGGTCAGCCTGGTGCTGTACTTCGGCAAGGCGGTCAAGGCCGCCGGCGTGCCGCTGAACCCGGAGCTGGCGGCAGGCCTGTCGATCCCGCTGGTGCTGTGGGCGGTGGCCACCCTCACGCGGCGCATCCACAAGCGCTTGCGCGGCTGAAGGCCCTGGCCTGCGCGGCCGGGGCCCACGCGCCCGTGGCGCGTCGCTACAGCATCACCGCCAGGCGCTCCAGCACCAGCACGGCAAAGAAGCCCAGGCCGGCCACCACCGTCCACTTCACGATGACGATGCCACGCCGGCGCCAGACCACCTGGCCGGTGCCCACGTACATCGCGAAGCACAGCAGCCCGGCGACCAGCAGGCCGCCGAAGACGACACGGAACATCAGCATCATGGCGCAGGCTCCGGGCGCGACGGCTACCAGGCCGGCGCCAGCTCGGCCATGCCGCGCGGGGCCTGGCGCTCGTCCTCGAAGGTGACGATGTCGTAGGCCGTCTCGTCGGCCAGCAGGGCCCGCAGCAGGCGGTTGTTCAGCGCGTGGCCGCTCTTGTAGGCCACGTAGCTGGCCAGCAGCGGCTTGCCGGCGATGTGCAGGTCGCCGATGGCATCGAGGATCTTGTGCTTGGCGAACTCGTCGCCGTAGCGCAGGCCGTCGGCGTTGAGCACGCGGTAATCGTCGATGACGATCACGTTGTCCAGGCTGCCGCCACGGCCCAGGCCGCGCGCGCGCATCATCTCCACGTCCTTCGTGAAGCCGAAGGTGCGGGCGCGGGCGATCTCCTGGCGGTAGCGGCCCGAGCCCATGTCGAACTCCACGCGCTGGCCGGTGGCGTTCACCGCCGGGTGGTCGAACTCGATCTCGAAGCTGAGCCGGTAGCCGTGGTACGGGTCCAGCCGCGCCCACTTCAGCGCCTTGCCCTCGCCTTCGCGCACCTCCACCGCCTTTTTCACGCGGATGAAGCGCTTGGGCGCGTCCTGCAGCGCAATGCCCGCGCTCTGCAGCAGGAACACGAAGCTGGCCGCCGAACCGTCGAGGATGGGCACCTCCTCGCCGGTGATGTCCACGGCCAGGTTGTCCAGGCCCAGGCCGGCGCAGGCCGACATCAGGTGCTCGATGGTCTGCACCTTGGGCGCGCCCGGGTCGCCGCCGGGACTGATGGTGCTGGCCATGCGCGTGTCGCTCACGGCCCAGGCGTTGACGGGGATGTCCACCGGGCTGGGCAGGTCGGTGCGGCGGAAGATCACGCCGGTGTCCGGCGGCGCCGGGCGCAGCGTGAGCTCGACCTTGTGCCCGCTGTGCACGCCCACGCCGACGGCGCGGGTGATGGACTTCAGGGTGCGTTGGCGCAGCATGCCGCCAATTGTCCTGCAAAGGCCGCGCTTCGTCGCATGGCCCTGGCCGGGCCGCCGCTATCGCCGCGATACTGTCGGCCTCGTTGCGCCACCACCGCCTGCCCGTGAAAAATCGAAGCGTCCCTGCCCTGCTCCTGACCGTCGTGACCGCCGCCACCCTCGCCACGCCCGCCCACGCCCAGCGCCCCGACACCCGCGAGCGCGCGAAGATCCCCGCCGAGTACCGCTGGGACTTCAGCGCCATCTACCCCAGCTGGGACGCCTGGGAGCAGGGCCTGAAGGACATGGAGGCGAAGATGGACGCCTTCGCCGCGCGCAAGGGCACGCTGGCCGGCGGCCCGCAGGCGGTGCTGGCCGCCTACCAGGCCTTCGACGAGATCGGCAAGCTGCAGTACCTGACCTACCGCTACCCCCAGCTGCAGCGCGACGTGGACACCCGCGACCAGGCCGTGGCCGGCCGCTTCCAGCGCGTGGGCGCGATGTTCGCGAAGTTCGACGCCGCCACCGCCTGGTTCACGCCCGAGCTGCTGACCATCCCCGAGGCCACGATGCGCGGCTGGCTCGACAGCACGCCGGCGCTGGCGCCCTACCGCTTCACCATCCTGGACGCCTACCGCAAGCAGCGGCACGTGCTCGACGAGAAGGGCGAGCGGCTGCTGGCGCTGGCCGGCCGGCTGAACCAGGCCCCGCGCCAGGCCTACAGCGAGCTGTCCACCTCCGACATCCAGTGGCCCAGGATCACCACCGCCGACGGCAAGGAGGTGGTGCTGACCCCCGGCAACTACCGCCGCCTGCTCGAGGACAGCCCGGTGCAGGCCGACCGCGCCAAGGCCGCGGCGGCGCACGTGGGCACCTATGGCGCCAACGCCAACACCTATGCCGCGCTCTACGAGGGCGTGCTGCAGCGCGACTGGTTCCTGGCCCAGGCCCGCAACTTCCCCACCACGCTGGACGCGGCGCTGTTCGACGACGCCGTGCCGCGCAGCGTGGTGGAGACGCTGATCGAGACCACGCGCGCCGGCACCGCGCCGCTGCAGCGCTACATGCGCCTGCGGCAGCGGCTGCTGGGGCTGGAGCGCTACCACCTCTACGACGGCTCGGTGCCGATCTTCCGCGTCGACCGGACGTGGCCCTACGACACCGCCAAGGCGCAGGCGATGGCCTCGGTGGCGCCGCTGGGCGAGGACTACGTGGCGCGCTACCGGCGCTTCGTGGGCGGCGGCCGCATCGACGTCTTCGAGAACGAGGGCAAGCGCAGCGGCGCCTACAGCGCCAACGTCTACGGCGTGGGCCCCTACCTGCTGCTCAACCACAACGACACGCTGGACGCCATGTTCACGCTGGCCCACGAGGCCGGCCACGCGATGCACAGCGTGCTGTCCAACGAGCACCAGCCCTTCGTCACCAGCAGCTACACCATCTTCGTGGCCGAGGTGGCCTCGACGATGAACGAGCGGCTGCTGATGGAGCACCTGCTGCGGCAGACCACCGACCCCAAGGAGCGGTTCCTGCTGCTGCAGCACGCGGTGGACCAGATCGTCGGCACCTTCTACACGCAGGTCATGTTCGCCGACTTCGAGCTGCAGGCCCACCGCCGCGTCGAGCAGGGCCAGCCGGTGACCACCGCGGTGCTCAACGGTCTGTACAAGGACCTGCTCAAGACCTACTACGGCGACGCCGTGGCGGTGGACGACTTCTACCAGTGGACCTGGGCGCGCATCCCGCACTTCTTCAACTCGCCCTACTACGTCTACCAGTACGCCACCTGCTTCGCGTCGTCGGCCGAGCTGTACCGGCAGATGACCACCGGCGACGCCCAGGCGCGCGAGGCGGCCCGGCAGCGCTACCTGACGCTGCTGTCCTCCGGCGGCAACGACCACCCGATGGCCCAGCTGCAGAAGGCCGGCGTGGACCTGTCGCGCCGCGCCACGGTGCAGGCGGTGGTCGACCAGCTCGACGAGCTGGTCACGCGCATGGAAGCCGAGGCGGCGAAGATCCGCTGACGCGCGGCCTGCGGCCGCGCCGGGCCGTGCCCCGGCCGGCCGGCCATGCCGCGCTCAGCCGCGGCGCAGGCGCAGGGCCAGCACACCCAGGCCCAGCAGGCCCGTGGCCAGCGAGGCCGGCTCCGGCACCGCGGCCACGCGGAAGTTGTCCAGGCCCGTCTCCTCGCTGTAGCCGTCGAACTCCAGCGGCTCCACCCAGCGGATGCCGGTGATGGCCTGGCTGGCGGCGATGCCGAAGAAGACGGGGTCGCCTGCCGGGTTCCCGTCGATCTCGAACTGCACGCTGGTGGCGTCGGCAAAGGTCACCGTGAGCGTGCCGGGGCCAGCGGCCGTGCTGGGCTGGCCGGGGTCGGCCTCGAAGGACACGATGTCGAAGGCCACCGCCCGGTAGGGCTGGACCAGGCTGACGTCGTACTGGGCCACGCTGCCCATCTCGGTGCTGCCGAAGCGGAACAGGAACTTCGAGCCCAGGTGGTTGGTGTAGACACGCAGCGGCTCGGCACTGGTGGTGGCGCTCACGCCGGGCAGGAACTCGACACCGCTCATGAACGTGCCGTCGCCGTAGCCCTGGAAGTCCTGACTGCTCACCAGCCCCCCGACTGCCGCCTCCCACGCGGCCAGGGTGTCGAAGGTGGCGTGGGATGCCGCCTGTGCGCCGGCAGCGCCGGCCAGGGCCAGGGCGGCCACGAGGGAACGGGACGAGGCTGTGCGCATGATCGCCTTTCGCAGGGATGGCCAACGGGACCGTGGCATCTGAGCACCGCCCGGACCCTGGCGCAGTGATGGAGATCAATCAGGCCATGCCCGCGGGAACCGTACCCCCTGAGGCATGGGGGTCTCGCGCGCGTGGCGGGGTGTCACCGAACTGTCACGGCGCCAGCCTATATTTCGACACTCGTCAAAACATCGCAGCATCAACCTTCAAGGGCACACGATGAGAGTCGGCATCAACGGCATGGGCCGCATCGGGCGGCTGGCACTGCGCGCGGCCATGGGGGCGGCCGAGCGCCCGGGCGACGATCCGCGGGGGGGCAACCGCCTGGAGGTGGTGCACGTCAACGAGCTCAAGGGCGGCGCCGCGGCCACCGCGCACCTGCTGCAGTTCGACAGCGTGCAGGGCCGCTGGCGGGCCGACATCTCGGCCCGCGGCGACGACGCCATCGCCATCGACGGCCGCGAACTGCGCTTCACCGGGCATGCCACCGCGGCCGAGATCCCCTGGGGCGACCTGGGCGTGGACGTGGTGCTCGAGTGCACCGGCAAGTTCCTGACGCCGGAGAC
>VFQM010000402.1_pt1 | contig 48934 bp, 49 predicted proteins | sample 3512391 | NCBI WGS metagenome assembly VFQM01 (sample SAMN10412369, study PRJNA504923) | tailings metagenome | isolation source: Replicate 1 from Balatoc abandoned mine | place: Philippines | reverse complement strand
TCCTTCAGATTCCACCTCACGATGGACACCCTTGCCTTGAGCTAGTGGTTGGCGACTACAAACCCCCACAGTGGACTTGCACCACCTAGTTGATTGCCATGCACGGCACACCAAAAAAACCCATGCCTCACGACATGGGTTCATTTTTGAAATTTTTCTGGATTAAAAATATTTGTATCGGTAGTCTTTTACATCAGCGAGATCCTGCAGCGCCATCATCAGCTGATAGGTCATTCGCTGAGATCCACTTTGACTCAATTGAGATTGATAGGAAGTGTAATCACCGATTTCAGAGGCTGGGGTTAGGGTATTCAATCGGGCTACCAAAACTCCAATATCTTCTTGTACTGGCATGGTCAACTGACCGGAGGATTTCAAACCGAAGATCGTTCCAACCAATTTTGGAGCAAAACCAACTCCCGGGATCACTGAAGCGCTCAATCTCAACCCTGGAGCTTCATTGATCGACGCATCTGGGAAAACGGCCTTCATATCTTCCAAGGTTGTTTTGCCAGCCAGTTTTTCTTTGATCATTTCAGCTTTTTTCTCATTCATTACCAGTTGACGCACTTGATCTTTGACGTCATCCAGCTTGGCTTCGCCTTCTTCTTTTCTGCTAACCAAAGTAGCTACTACATACGCATTGTCCAGCTCATATACCGGAGAGACTTCTCCAGCTGAAGCATCACTAAATGCCCAGATGACCACTTCTCTTGCGCTAGTCAGATTATTTAGATTTCTGGAGCTAGCATCTACATTGTTGGCTTGAAGGATGCGGTATCCCTGCTCAGTGGCATTTTCGGTAAATTCATTTCTATTACCGCTTTCTGCTGCGAAAGAGTCCGCATTTCTGAAGGCCTCGTTACGAGTGGCATCGGATGCCAAAAGCTCGAGTTCCAAGGTGGCCAATTTGGTGTAGGTTGACTTTGGCATTTCGGTCACCTTGATGATATGATAGCCGTATTCAGTTTCCACCACGCTCGGAAGCAAGCCCGTGCCTTTAGCTGAGTACACTGCATTGGCAAATGGCTCCACAAAGTCCTCTTTGGCAAACCATCCCAAATCCCCACCATTTTGAGCAGTACCGTCCTGACCATATTGTCTGGCGTTGATTTCGAAATTGTCATTGGCTTTGATATCGGCAAGCACTCGCTCAGCTTCTGTTTTCACAGTCGCTTTGCCTGCATCATCCATGCCTTCGGTACTGAAGAGAATGTGAGAAGCTCTCATGCGTGGAGTACCTTCATACTGCTCAGACACTTTGTAAGTCACATAAGTAGAATTGGCCGTGATGAAAGGTCCATAGGTCTGACCTACTTCTGGATTGCTGACGTTATTGGTCAGATTGGCTGGCAGGTTGTCCCCAGGGGCAAAAGTCACATACGGAAATTGCACTTCGGAATTTCTGCTCACAAAAACAGAGTCATTTTCGGCAGTTTTCAATTCCTCGGTCAATTGGGTAATTCTGGAAATCACTTCAGTGGAATCCTGTCCACTTGGCAAAATACTGAAAGACACGTACTCCAGATTGGCTGAATTGCCTACGGTGAATTTTTCTTTGTGCTTATTGAAATAGGCAGAAAGATCGGTATCGGTGATGGTCACTTCAGAGTCTGCAATCGCAGAAGCATACGGAATGAACAGTACCGAAGCATCCGCGATGGTGTTGGCAGATTTGTGCTCCAACTTACCTTCTGCTGTAGTCGCGTACTCAGATGTAGCGAGGAGATTGTCGTATTTCACCCGAAGTCTAGCCTGGGCAAACAGCTGCTCTTGCTGAGCCCATGCAGCCTGCTGTGCAGGATCTGCAGTCTCAAGAGACTGGAGAAACGTGATCAATTGAGACTTGTCAAACTGGCCAGTCTGAGGATTGACTAGCTGTGCCCGGAGTTCGGGAACGATATTTTTTCCCTGAACCATATCCACAAGCTCTGCCGGAGATACGGTCAAGCCGAGTTTTTCATATTCCTCATCAAAAACCTTCTCCACGATCAGGGCCTGCCAAGCCTGCTCTCTGACAGAAACCATCTCTGGCTCTGAAGGCACCCGGCCGGAACGCTGCTGAAAGGAGAGTTTGAACTCTTCCACTTTGGCGGAGTATTCCTCGAGGGTGATCTCCTCTCCGGCGATTTCTCCGACGATGTTTTGGTTAGAGTTGAGTAAGGATGAATTTGGGCTCAGGAGGTCGCCTCCCAAGAGGAATAAAATCAACCCGCCGGCAATTACGCCGATCGCGAGACCCGTTCGCTGTCTAATTTGCTTAATTAACGCCATTCTAGTTTCTACGCTTTTTTAGAAGTGTCGCAAAATAATAGCATTAGGGGCGAAATTCAAAATTTACTTCAGAAGTAAAGGCTATTGCTAAAAAATATCTGAATCGTTGATTTTCAGTCGGACAGTATCGATGCGCTGTGCCTGCTTGGCCACCACGGTAAAGGTATATCGCCCCAAAGCGATGGTGTCACCCTTGTTGGGGATGTTTTCGGTAAGGGACAAAATCAAGCCCGAAAGTGTCTCAAAATCTCCGTAAGGCAGATTCCAGTTGTACCGATCGTTGAGATAATCGATTTCATGCCGGGCACTCAGGAGGTATTCTGATTCGGAAATTTTCTGTTCGATCAGGTCATCATTGTCGTATTCATCGTCGATTTCGCCAAAGATTTCTTCGATAATATCTTCCATAGATACGATCCCGCTTGTCCCGCCAAATTCATCCACGACGAGTGCAAGACTTTTCCGCTCTTGGATAAATTGGATCAGGAGCTCATTAGCCAGGGCGGACTCAGGTGCGATAATTATAGGTGTGAGGATATCCTCAATGGATTTGGGCTTTTTAAACATTTCCAATTGATGACAATACCCAATCACCTCATCGATGGTCTCTCTGTAAATGATAACCTTGGAGTGTCCACTGGTTTCGAACACTTTTCTGAGCTCGTCCATCGAATCGTCCACTTCCACCGCCACGATATCTGTCCGTGGAATCATGCACTCTCTCACCCGCACTGTCTTAAACTCCACAGCATTGTCAAAAATCTTGGTATCGATCTCCACCTTTCCCGATTTATCTGATTGGCGAAAGTGCTCTTTGATAAAAGAATTGAGATCAGTCACGGTGAAAACGGGTTTTTCTTCGTTGTACTCCTGTCTCAGGATGTGGATGATAAACAGTTTGGACATTCCGACCACCAGCCAAACCAAGGGATACATCAAGTAATAAATCACCAAAAATGGAAATGCAAAAAAGTTAAGTCTTGCGTTCGGGTTGGCCATAAAAATGCTCTTGGGTAAAAATTCTCCAGTGATCAGGACTACGATCGTGGAGAGCACCGTTTGCACGACCAAAATTACCCCTTCGTTGGTCAGAGCCGGAGGCAGTAGGTTTTTGATCGGGGCTTCCAATAAGAAGGCCATATAGATACCATACAACACGAGGGTGATCGTATTGCCGATCAGGGTCGTGCCGATAAACTGCCCCGGATTCTGAACAAATCGGCTAAGAATCTGACCAGTCAATACTCCCTGTTTATTTTGGAGCTCGATCTGAAGCTTGTTGGACGAGATGTAGGCGATCTCCATACCGGAAAAAAATGCCGAAAAAATCAGCGTCAGGACGACGTAGGTCAGAAAGGTGATATCCATAGCTTAGCTTTTCTTTTTCTTGGGTTTGGGTTTGGATTGGATGTCCGATTTGTTCTCGACAGCTTGGGTTCTACGAAGTTGAAACCAAAATAACAAACCCACAGCCATCATCAAAAAAGCATAGGATCCGGTGATTCCGACTGTGATCGTCTGATGGATTCCGATGACGATCAGGGCCAGGGCTAGAGAAAGGATCAATGCGTCTGTTAATTTCATTTACTGGAATTAGAGGTGGTACTCAGTCTTTATGAGCGGATAGTGATGAGATGATTTAATTAGATTCTTCGGGGGCATTGAGATTTCTTTCCGTATTCGTTCCCTCCCCAGGCAAAATAGTCCGGCTGTCTCTCACTTTTTTTAACTTATAATTAGCAAAGCTGTCATCCGCTTCCATACCTGTGCCATTGAACAGGGTCTGTTTTTCCTGAATAGTCACAAACTTCTCGGTGTAGATCTTCTTTTCGACTTGATTCCAAAAAATCTCCTCGGTCTTCAGACTTTGATCCTTGATCAGATTACGGATTTGTACGTTGCCTTCGCCGCGATAGAGGTTGGTTTCTTTGATAAAGTAGCCCCGGTCAGCCCGCATTGTCGTCTCCAAGCTGCCATCGGGGGCATACATTTCGATTTCGATCCCTTCGGGAAATTCTTCATTGCCATTGGCAAATTTGAGCTGATGGGGAGCTTTGAGCTTGGCGCGGAGTTTAGCAGAGTCACTTTGCACCAAATTGACATTGAAAGCCTCGTTGATAGGGCCTTCGTACACCAAAATCGCATCCGGATCTGCGTCGGGCGTACAAGAACCCAATACCAACCCAACAAAAACCATAAGAAATAACCGATGCATTAATTGATGAACCATGACCCAAAGTTAGATGAATACTCGATGTAACGAAAAAAGGCAGCCTTTCGACTGCCTTTTATAAAACCTAATGGTATGAAAATTAATCTCTGGTGGCCAAAGTAACGGTCTCACCTACCCAACATCCAGTACCTATAGAAGAACCTGCTTGGAGTCCTTCCACAAATAACTCCTCTTTAGAAGGGAAATAGGCTCTAGCTTTAGCCATTCCAGCAGAGTTCCCTGCTCTTTGGTAAGCTGCATAGGCAGCAATATAAACAGAATGGTCTTTTGCTCTGCTTTCTCCACCCTTGCAATCATTGAAAGCTGACATATACAAGTCACCGATCAGGGAATAAGCAGATGCAGTCAATTCAGGGTCTAAGCTTGCTGCTTCACGGGCTGCGTTACGAGCCTGAGCTTTTCTACCGGCTTGGGTGTGCACCTTAGCCAATTCCATCATGATTTCGCATTTTTGCTTATCACCCTCTGCCAATGTCAATGCTTTTTCCAAAACAGGCTGTGCTTTGTCAAAGTCACCTGAAGCCATATAACGCATCGCTCTTACCTGAGAAGTAGCAAAAGTTGGGTTTTTAGAGTCAATCAATTCAAGCGCCGCCAAGAAGGAATTCGAGTTGTAACACTTGTATTGTACAGAATACTTAAAGATCTGATTTGCCAAGTCTTCATTGGTTGGATCTGCTGCTAATTTTGGACCCATGGTATTCTCGATAAAGTCGCAATCGATCAATTCCATGGCAACCAGCAGCATCTCACAGGTAGACTTCTGGTTAGTTACATCTGTACCACCAGCTGCAGCTTTGTCCAAAAGGCCATTTGATTTTTCATACAAGGCAAGAATTTCTTCTCCAGTGTATGCTTTATTATAGGCATAGTTTCTATAAATCAAATCAAAATAAGCAGCAACTAACTGATAGTTGATTGTTCCATTCAATTCGAGCGCTTTTTCAAAGTCTGCGATTACTCCTGGAATTTTCTCTTTGTTTGACTTGTAGAATTGATAACCAAAATAGGCTTTGTTCTCAATCCACTTAGGTGCATTATTATAGATCTCACCTCTTTTTTCATAAATCAACATCACGCTATCCTGATAAATAGCTTTCTGTGCTGCATCTTCTGTTTTATCGGCAGCTCCTTTATAAACGTTCACACCGTTGATATATAAGGATTCGTTCAATTCAGGAACATTCACCAATAACCAATTCAAAGGCTTGGTTGCTTCTACAAATTGCTCGGATTTCATGTAGTCTGTATAGGCTGCATTCAATTCGCGAGCTTTTGCTTCTTGAGCAGGATCAGCAGGCCAGTTCCAGTCTTGAGCCTGAGCGAAGCCAGCCAACAGCAAGGCTCCGAGGGCGAAAAGAGTTGATTTAATTTTCATCGTCGTTTAGGTTTTATTCGGTTTTGGACTTTGTTTTCTGTAAGGCCTTACCCTTATTTGGTTAATCGGTTAATACTCAGTTTTGTTTATTCAAAGACTCGCTTGTAGAACCAGCTGTTGTCGTTGAGAGAGAGACCGAACGTGAAATTTACATAATTTTCACGAATCAGTCCGTTATCCAGCGTACCTCTTTGTCCCACTTGCACCGAAAGGTTAATCAAAGAAAGCTGGTTTACAGGAATGGAAGTTCCAAAGTTGATGCCAAGATCATTGATCTGTGTCTGGTTAAAGTAGTAGGGGGTTTGCTTAAATTCCACTCCAAATCGATAGGTAGATCTCAGGAATCTGCTGTCAAATGACAGGTAATCAGGCACAAACTGAAATCCAAGTCCGATTTTTCTGGATTGCTGGAGGTCCAGCTCCTCGCCAAAGAAATTCTTAAATTGTGTGAAATCCTGAAGTTGAGTCTCCAAACCCACCGCATACTTGTTGGCTTTTTCATAAGTGAGGCCAAATCCATAGCGATCAGGAATATAAATACTACCTCTTACGTCATTGGCAATCAGGTCACCGTCTGTGTCCGGGTTGCTAGCTTGGCCAATTGCGCCAAGTTTTGCAAAACCGATTCCATTAATGTCCCCAAATTTCTGATAAATGGCTCCTAGGTGGAGGTTTGATTTATCAGAAAGCTTCAATTGGTAATGTGCGCCTACCTTAAATCCCACATCAGAAACTGCCAAACGCTCAAAATATTCCGTACCGCTTCCCACTTCCTTGTCTTCGGCATCGAGGACCAACAGCTGATTGGTGCGAATGGTGGAGCCAAATAGGTAAGATGCTTGGGCACCGATGCTAAAATTTTTGAAAACCAACCAACCAAAGTTGAGATAGGCTTCGGAGATCCCTCCGCTCCCTTCCAGAAAATTATTGGCGGTAAGCTCAGAGTTGGTTACCTGAGATTCCACATTGAGCCGGTAGTTGACACTGGTGATCTGCCCGAGGCCGATTCCTGCGGTAAATTTCCCTGGCTTCAATGGAAGCGAGACGGCTAGGTAAGAAAGTCCCCCACCATCTACCAGCGAGTTTTCCTGCCCGTTATTGACATCATTTCGCTTGTAATTGAAGGCCGTCTGAAAGTTAAAAATGGTGTTGCGGGTGCTGAGCGCAGGATTGACGACATTGGCATGCCAGCCTGTGCCATAGCTGATTCCCAATCCGCCCATGGCCTGATTCTGAGTGAGTCCTGAATAATTAAACTCTCCGATTCCCAAGGCGCTGTACACCGAGGAACTGGTCTGTGCTGTGACCTGTGTAGAAAAGAAAAGGGTGCTCAACACACCCAATGTGATCAACCCGAATTTATTCAACATTGTGGTTTAGAATGGAATTCAGTCCATACAGGACCAAATTTGGGACTACAAATATGTGGTCTTTTGCTATTGATTCAAAAGATTGGGCATCGCCTCCACAGATAAAAACCTTTATTTCAGGAAATTTAAGAGAATAGGCCTCCATAAATCCTTTCATTTCAAACTCGACGCCTTTCCGAATGCCGACCTGCAGGCAGGATTGGGTGCTGTCTCCTACGTCAGGCAGGTCAGATTGGGGAACAGCCACTTCAGGCAGCTTGGCCGTAAACTGATGCATGGCTTTGGCACGCATGGCCAATCCCGGACTGATGGCTCCGCCAAGATAAACTCCACGGTCATCCACCAATTCGTAAGTAATACAAGTGCCCAAGTCGATCGCCAAAACAGGAGTTCGACCGGCTAGCTCCCAAGCACCAACAGCAGCACAAATCCGATCCAAACCTAAGGAATGGGGTGTACCATAGCCATTTATCAAAGGAATGGCAGTCTGGTGACTGAGAAATTGAAAGGGAAAATTGAGCGCTTTACTCAACTCCTCCCCATCGATTTTGACCGAGCTGATCAAGCACTGGTCAAACTTCATCCCGCTCCAATACTCGCGGCCTTGATCCAGATTTTCAAACACTACCTCCTCCAAAAGCGTATTGCCTTCACATACCGCAGATTTGATTCGAGTGTTTCCAATATCGATGACAAGATTTCTCATTTCGCCTGCAAAATACCCAATTCTAAAAACCTCCACTTTCAAGTCTTAAATTTACCTTTGGTAATCCCTCTTGCTTAACAATCTTTAACCCATGCATACTGATCGCTATTCCCTCATCGGACTGATGTCCGGCACATCCGGAGACGGACTTGACTTGGCTTATTGTCAGTTTGAATGGCTCGAGGGCTGGAAATTTGAAATTGTGGAAGCAGAGACCATCCCATTTCCGACAGATTTGGGGAAAAAGCTCGCCCAGGCTCACCTTCTTTCAGCCTTGGATTTGGCTATCCTCGATGTGGATTTTGGGAGATGGATGGGCGAAAAAGTCAGGGATTTTTGTCAGGAAAAGGAAATCAAGCCCATGGCTGTGGCCTCTCATGGCCATACTGTTTTTCACCAACCGGAAAAAGGACTAAGCCTCCAAATCGGAAATGGATGGGCGCTTCATCAGGCTTCAGGACAGAAAGTGATCAATGACTTTCGGATGAAAGATATCCAACTTGGTGGCCAAGGTGCTCCTTTGGTACCGATCGGTGATCGACTGCTTTTTCCTCAGCTTGACTTTTGTCTCAATCTGGGCGGCATTTCCAATATCTCCATGGAATATGAAGGCAAGCGAATCGCCTTTGACACGAGTCCATTTAACCTCCTCCTGAATGCCGAAGCTGCCAAACTTGGCCTCGCCTACGATGCGGGAGGAGAAATTGCCCGGAGTGGTCGAGTAGATGCTTCACTTTTGGTGGCCCTGAATGCACTTCCATTTTATCAAAAATCTCAAGCAAAATCCTTGGGAAGAGAGGATATGGAGCAGGTTTTTTCACCGCTGATCGGCTCATTTGGACTAAATCCTGCGGATACCATGGCCACTTTGGCAGAGCATTATGCAATTCAAATCGCCAAAGTCATCCAGCAATTCAGGAACCAAAGCAAGCCATCGGTTTTGATCACAGGCGGGGGAGCTTACCATACCTATTTTATCGAGCGGCTAGATGCACAGTTGAATTCGGATTGGGAAAAATTCAATGCTTCGGCTGAGCTGATCGAATTTAAAGAGGCGCTGATATTTGCCTTTTTGGGAGCTCTAAGACTGCGAGGTGAACCCAATGCACTTGCCTCGGTAACCGGAGCCCGAACTGACAGCTGCGGAGGTGTCCTCTATCGCTGACCGATCATCCCAAGGTGCTTGAGGACTGCATGGTAATTTTCCTATTTTTGGGCCCGAATATAAACCCAAGGAATCATGCAGGATCTGCTGAAAAAATTTGAGAATAAAAAACCCGAAATCGTCTTTGAGTGGAGCGACAGCGAGACCGAGGCCGAAGGATGGGTAGTCATCAATTCCCTGCGCGGCGGAGCTGCCGGCGGAGGCACCCGTATGCGCAAAGGCCTAGATAAACGTGAAGTTGAATCTCTGGCCAAAACCATGGAGGTGAAATTCACTGTTTCTGGTCCGGCGATCGGCGGAGCAAAGTCCGGGATTAATTTTGATCCTTCTGACCCAAGAAAGTCCGGCGTATTGGAGCGCTGGTACAAGGCTGTCATGCCTCTTTTGAAAAATTACTACGGCACAGGCGGGGATCTAAACGTGGACGAAATCCACGAGGTCATCCCGATCACCGAATCCTATGGACTCTGGCACCCACAGGAAGGCATCGTCAATGGACACTTTCACGCCAACGAACCTCAAAAAATCCGAAAAATCGGCCAACTCCGCCAAGGTGTCTCCAAAGTGCTCGAAGATCCCAAATTCACGCCAAACGGTCCTAAAAAATACACAGTGGCTGATATGATTACCGGCTATGGGGTAGCAGAAGCCGTGAGACACTACTACCAAATCTGGGGTGGACAGCTGAGCGGAAAGCGGGCAATCATTCAGGGTTGGGGCAATGTAGGCGCTGCCGCTGCTTGCTTTTTGGCAGTGGAAGGGGTCAAAATCGTCGGCATTATTGACCGGGAAGGTGGACTGATCAAAGAAGAAGGATTCAGCTTGGATGAGATTCGCGAGCTATTTGTCAAGCGAAAAGGAAACAAACTCGAAGCCGAAAATTTGATCCCATTTGACGAAATCAATTCCAAAATCTGGGATCTACCTAGTGAAATATTCATTCCTGCTGCGGCATCCCGATTGATTACCAAAGATCAGGTATCACGAATGGTCAATGCCGGTTTGGAAGTTATTTCCTGCGGAGCCAATGTACCTTTTGCCGATCCGGAGATTTTCTTTGGACCGACAGGTGTCTGGGCTGATGAACGGATATCGGTTATTCCTGACTTCATTGCCAACTGCGGCATGGCTCGGGTTTTTGCCTATCTGATGAGCGATACGGCCGTGGTGACGGATGAGGCGATTTTTTCGGATGTGTCTCAGACGATCCAAAAGGCCTTGGAAAAAACCCATCAGGAAAACCCGGGGAAAACAAACCTTGCTGAAAGTTCCTTTAAAATAGCCTTGACACAACTCGTGTAAAAGGAGTCGTTGGAATTCCCCTGTCCATGTTATTTTTTGGAAAAATTTGGCAGGGGAGCTCCACGCTTTGGTGAGTTTGGAGCAAAATCAGTAGTTTAGCGAGGCGTTAATCACCTTTTCAGACCAAGCAAGCTTCTGAAATCTGCCGAAAAATAACCCCCAGCACAACCCAACGACCCGATGAAAAAATATATTGTAGGCTTTATACTGATTTTCGGAATAATATTTTTTGGAGCTTCTGCTCTCAATGAAAGTTTTGCTTTTTCGTCAGAAATCGCCTCTGATATTCTGGCTCAGGCAGACCAAACTTTAGATACCGTCGGGGAAGGCAGCGTAGATTCATCCCATGATGGAGAACACGGCGAAGCGCACCACAGTGCACCGGCTTGGCTGGTGATTCCATTTATCACGCTGCTATTGATGATTGCCACAGGCCCTTTGTTTTACGAGCATTTTTGGCATCACAATTACCCCAAAGTGGCTGTTGGTTTTGCCGCGCTTGTGGTCATGTACTATTTATTTGTCTTAGACAATGTCCTTGGCCCGGTTCATGCCTTGGCCGAATATGTTCAATTCATCGCGCTTTTGGCCTCCTTGTATGTCGCATCAGGAGGCATTTTGATCGAAATTGACAAAAAGGCGACGCCCGTAGCCAATGTGGCTTTGCTGGTGATCGGAGCTATTATTTCCAACTTGATCGGGACCACTGGAGCTTCCATGCTTTTGATCCGTCCATTTATCCGACTCAATAAAGCCAATATTCAGCCCTATCATATTGTCTTCTTCATCCTGATGGTCAGCAACGTCGGTGGTTCACTCACTCCGATCGGTGATCCGCCTTTGTTTTTGGGTTTCTTGAAGGGCGTTCCGTTTTTCTGGACTATCGAACACAACTGGCCTGCTTGGGCGATGGCTTTGACGCTCTTGGCGTTGATTTTCTATGTAGTGGACAAAAAATTCGGACGTGCTGGTGAGGATGAATTCACTGAAGAGATTACTTATTCCAATAAATTCTCCATGGTTGGCACCAAGAATTTTGGCTGGCTACTAGTGGTGATCTGTGCAGTGTTCTTAGATCCAAACGTGATCGAGGGAGTTCCGGCAATCGTCTATGACGGTCAAAAATTCTCTTTCCTAAGAGAGATCATCATGCTTTCGGTGGCATTTTTCTCTTACAAATTTGCCGACCAGCGAGCACTGAAAGGTAATGAATTCAACTTCGAACCCATTCGAGAAGTGGCTTTTATCTTTATCGGTATTTTCGGCACCATGATGCCGGCTTTGGAGCTGGTAGGCAACTTCGCCAAATCACCTGAAGGAGCAGCATTGATCACACCAAACACGCTTTATTGGGGTACCGGAACCTTATCTGCTGTATTGGACAATGCGCCTACTTACCTGAATTTCCTTGCTGCTGCTATGGCTTCTGAAGGATCGGATATAGGCAATATAGCTCAGGTTCGTGAGTTTGCTGCCAACACGATGAATGACTCGGATACCACATTTCAACTATTGGCCATTTCGATTGCTTCCGTATTCTTCGGCGCGATGACCTATATCGGTAATGGCCCCAACTTCATGGTAAAGTCCATCGCAGAGCAAAACGGCATCAAAATGCCTTCTTTCTTTGGCTACATCATCCGATTCACCATTCCGATTCTACTTCCAATCCTTTTCTTGGTTTGGTTGGTCTTTATCGCTTTTGTCTAAACTTTCACTTCTTCATACCTAAAGCAATCCACCAGATGATCATTGATCAATCCGGTGGCTTGCATATGGGCATAGACAATCGTGCTCCCCAAAAATTTAAATCCCCGCTTTTTGAGGTCTTTGGCCAAAGCATCTGACTCGGGTGAGGTAGCAGGATATGGCTGCCCGCGCTGAAGAGAATTTTGGATGGGTTTTCCACCTACAAAACTCCAGATATAATCCGAAAATGACCCAAACTCCTGCTGCACTTCCATAAATCGCGCGGCATTGTTGATAGCGGCCCTTATTTTTTGAGCGTTACGGATGATACTGCTATCCTGTAATAGTTCCTGCACATAGGACTCTGGAAACTCAGCCACGACTCGGTAATCGAAATCTGCAAATGCCCGACGGTATCCCACTCTCTTTTTCAAAACCGTAGCCCAACTCAAACCTGCCTGAGCACTCTCCAACACCAAAAACTCGAAATGAACCTGGTCATCATAGACTGGCACTCCCCATTCAGTATCGTGATAGGTGATGTAGTCATCAAAGCCCAAGCACCAAGGGCAGCGGTTTTTCTGGTCTATTTCCATTTGATCAAAGAGAAAGGAAGGGAAAATCAGTCCTAAAAAAGCTTAATTTTTGGGATTCACAGCCAAAAGACCTTACTTTTTGCAGCTCATCAACTTCGAAGAATCCATGCGTTACACCTCCCGACTGGAAATCAGCGCAGAGGCCTACCGTCAAAATTTACAGTTTATCCGCTTTTGGATCGGCCCAAAACCTGAAATTTCCGCTGTAGTCAAAGGTAATGCCTATGGACACGGAATCTCCGAACTCGTAAGGATCGCCGAGCAAGCGGGTGTACGACACTTCAGCACCTTCAGCTCAGATGAGGCCTGGCAAGTCAAGACCGCTTCGAATCAAGCCTCCACGGTGATGATCATGGGAATGCTTCATTTGGAGGAATTGCCGGAATTGATCGGAGCGGGTATCGAATTTTTTGTTTTTGACTTCCACCGGCTGGAGGCGGCTATTCTTGCTGCCAAATCTATCGGCAAACCTGCCCAAATTCATCTGGAAGTGGAAACGGGTTTTCATCGGACAGGCTTCGCTGAACCTGATTTTGAAAAGCTAAGTGATATTTTACTTCAAAACCAGAAACATCTAGAGATCAGGGGACTTTGCACCCATTTTGCGGGAGCAGAAAGCGCCCAAAATCATACCCGAGTCAGGCATCAAATCGAGCGTTTTCAGGCAGCTAAAGCCTACTTTGAATCCCTGAGTATTCAACCCGAAAAAATTCATAGCGCCTGCTCAGCTGCCACCTTACTTTTTCCCGAAACCCACTTCGATCTGGTGAGGATCGGTATTTTGGGTTATGGCTTTTGGCCTACCCGGGAGACGTTTGACCTAATCAAAGATCAAATCGGTCCGGACCAAAACCCACTGAGAAGATTGCTCACCTGGAAATCCGAACTGATGAGTTTCAAGCCAGTTAGGAAAGGCGAATATGTCGGATATGGTAAGAGTTTTCAGGCCACTGAAGACATGACACTCGGGATCGTACCTGTCGGCTATTCTCATGGATATGGCAGAAACTTGAGCAATCAGGGACAAGTTTTGATCCATGGGATATTTTGTCCAGTGATCGGCACGGTAAACATGAATGCCATCGCTGTGGATGTCAGCTTACTCACCCAACCCAAACCCGGTGATGAAGTAATCCTGATCGGAAATCAAGGCCAGAATGAAATCACCGTGGCCTCCTTTGCTGAGACTTCCCATTTGGTCAATTACGAAATGCTGACCCGACTGCCCAGTGAGATTCCGAGAAGGGTGGTCGATTAGTAAAAAATGACGGTCTTATTTCGGACTGCGAGGACTTTTCGGTTTACATGATATTTAATCGCTTTGGAGAGGGTGACTTTTTCCACATCCTGTCCGATCTGAACCAGGTCGGCAACTGTATTGTGATGGCGAACACGGGCGACTTCCTGCTCTATGATCGGGCCTGCATCGAGCTCCTCGGTAACGTAATGAGCGGTGGCACCGATGATTTTCACTCCCCGCTCATAGGCCGCATGATAAGGTCTTGCCCCAACAAAGGCCGGAAGAAAAGAGTGGTGAATATTGATAATCCGATTTGGAAAACGCCGAATAAAATCACCTGACAAAATCTGCATATACCTTGCAAGGACCACAAAATCAACTTGGTATTCTTCCAAAAGACGAAGTTGTTCAGCTTCAGCGGTTTCCTTTTGAGCAGCACTGACTGGAATGTGGAAAAATGGAATCCCAAATGCTTCCACCACACTTTTCAAATCCTGATGATTGGAAATGACCAGCGGAATATCTACCTCCAGCTGCCCTCCATGATAGCGCCCTAAAATATCAAAAAGGCAATGGGAAAGTTTGCTCACAAAAATGGCCATACGAGGTTTTGGGAAATTAAAATGAAGCGTAAACTCCATTTTAAACTGATCTGCAACTTCTGCCTGAAATCGATCGGGAATCGCGGATTTCTCCAAATCAAACGAGTCCAATTCCCAAGCTGCCCGCATGAAAAAACGGCCTATTTCCTGATCGACATACTGATCGACTTCGAGGATATTTCCACTGTACTCGTAAAGAAATCGAGATACAGCGGCAACTATCCCTTTTTGATCGGGACATTGGACAATGAGAATGGCTTGGTTCATGGCTATAGGTTTGGAAGCCTTAAGTTAGGCATTCCAGATTTTCCACGCTGCTTCAGCCTGCAATTCAAGCATATCCTGCCCATTTTTGGCTTTTCCTCGTCGCTGAAGACAGGCTTGCATAAGCCTGGTCACAGGAGGATTATAGACCAAATCATAGACCAGGCTTTGATCGTTCAGTTGATCCACAGGAATGTCGGGAATTCCCTCCGTTTTGGGGAAAGTACCGAGTGGAGTGCTATTGATAATGAGCGGAAAATCACGGAGGAAATCCGGATTTTGGGCCAAATCCTGATACGTGATTTGTCCTTCGCTGGCTGCCCGAGATACAGACAAAAAATCAACATTGAGATCCCGAAGTGCCTGTTTCACTGCCTTAGAAGCTCCTCCGGTTCCCAAAACGAGCGCTTTTGGGATGGAAGTGCCTAGCCAAGCTTGAAGCGAATGTTTGAAACCGATGTAATCTGTGTTAAAACCGGTTTTCATTCCGTTTTTGATGCGTATGCAATTGACCGCACCGATTGTTTCGCAAGCGGGGTCGAGCTCATCCAAGAATGGAATGACTTGCTCCTTGTAAGGAATCGTCACGGCCATGCCTTCCAATTCGGGATTTTCATTCAAAGCGCCCACAAAATCTTCGATTCTTGGAAGTTCATACAGATCAAATTGGCAATCGAAGATTTCTTCCCGCTCAAACTTAGCGGTGAAGTACTTCTTGGAAAAAGAGTGTCCTAACGGAAAGCCGATCAGTCCAAATTTTCTCATGATTCCTGAAGTTTGGATGCCAGCCATTCGATAAACAAAACCAGTCCAATACCAAAAGCAAATGCTGCCAAGGCAGAGGCAATCTGAGGTGCTTCACCTACCTGTGCCAGATAATCTGTCGGCAAGATATTTTCGGTCAAAAAGGGCTTTTGCTCACCGCTGGATGAGGTTCGCCAAGCCGTGACGATTTTCCAAGGCCAAAGTTCATTGACCGAACCCAGCATAAAACCCGAAAGCAGACCGATCGTGGCAGAGTGAAATTTGCGAAGCAAATAAGAAACTACCCGGCTGAAAGAGAGGATTCCGACCACACATCCAGAAGCAAAAAGTGCTAAGGTGAAGATGTCCTTTTCGGATACGGCTTTGAGAATCGTCTCGTATTTTCCCAAAATCAATAGAATAAAACTTCCGCTTATCCCCGGAAGGATCATGGCACAAATCGCGATGGCACCTGACACGAAGATAAACCATTTGGCATCCGGAGAGGAAGTAGGAGGCAGATTGGTCACCCACCAGGCGATCGCTGTACCGATAGCTACGGCCATCACCACTCCCAAATGCCACCGTTTGATATCTCTGAGGATCATAAACGCACTGACCAAGATCAGTCCGCAGAAAAATGACCAAAGGGGAATTGGATGCTCATTCATCAAAAAAGTAATCACCTTAGAAAGCGCAAAAATACTGGTCAAAATTCCCAGCAAAAGGCTGGCTAAAAAGGTCCCGTTGACTGCTTTGTAAAACTGCTTGAATTCCAGTTTGGGAATGAGTCGCAGGTTTTCGAGATTGAATGAATTGATGCTATCGAGAAGCTTCTGGTAAATCCCGGCGATCAGCGCAATCGAGCCTCCGGATACACCGGGAACTATATCGGCAGCACCCATGGCCATGCCCTTGAGGTACACCAAGCCATATTTTTTGATTGTTTTCATAGATAAAAGTAAAGGCTGACCGAATTGTCGATCAGCCTCCAAAATTACGTTTTTGACTAATTAAAGCTTGATTTCTCCCAGAAAGTGGTCGAAAGTATCTCCCCGAAGTCCGAGACGGATCGTTTCTAACGGGATAATCTCCGATGGACTGATATTACCGAGGTTCACATTTGCACCCAGCAATTTGATAAACCAGACCTGCTGGGATTTTTGAGGAGCCTCCCAGATGATCCGCTCCTCAGGCACCTGAGTAAGAATCTCCTCAACCAATCCTTGGCGCACTTCACCTGAATCACGGAATAAACCCACATTGCCTCCCTCACGAGCTTCGCCGATTACTTTCCATGCACCGGCACTGAGCTCGGTCTGCATCTGCTCGATCCACTTATACGGAGGTATAATCTTCGCTGCGTCTTTGGAACCGACCTCAGAAAGGACCGTAACCTGCTCAGATAGCGTGCGAATGTATTCGCATTTTTTATCATGGTTGAGCGAAATGGAGCCATCTGAGACCTCGGCATGCTCCAATCCAAATTTGTCCAAGACCTTGCGATAATCCTCAAACTGACCTCGCACGATGAAGGCCTCAAAAAGAGTACCTCCAAAATACACAGGAATACCTGCGGACTTGTAAATGGCTATTTTTTCCGAAAGGTTTTTGGTCACATAGGAAGTGGCCCAGCCAAACTTGACAATATCTACAAAATCTGAACAGGCGGATACAAAATCTTCTGTCTCTCTTAGGCTTAGACCTTTGTCCATCGCCATAGTAAATCCCGTGGTACGAGGCTTTTCAGTCCGTACGGGGAGATTCTTCAGCACATAGTTCATGTGGTTATTATTTGATTTTTAAGGCCATATGAAATCTCGCATGAAGGGTACTCATCACCCTGGGTGACTTTAAAGTTATGCTCGACTCCATTTGCTAGGTTTTAAAATTTAGAGTTCAGATTGCTCATCCCGATATTGGGCTATTATCTTATAGATGGCTTTCTGCTTTTTCAATTCTGGCATCAATTCATACAATATCGTATGCCTGTCAAAGTCCAAAGTTAATGCATTTTCCAAATAAGTGAAGGCATCTTTGTACTTCCCCATCTTGATTAGGTACACCACCATGCGGTAATAAAGCTCTGCTTCCTCGGGGAGTTCCTCGAGTCCCTCGTTGATGACATCGATGGCTTCCTCAAATCGATTTTGCTCAAAATAGATCACGGAGAGATTGACATAAGTCTCCATGATGCCGGGCTCCAGGTTGATCGCTTCCTCGTAAGCCTCTGAGCTTGACTGGAGATTGCCTAGATTAAATTCTGCATCGGCCAGTCCTACCCAGTAGTTGGGATTGCTTTTGGTCAGCTGAAGCGCTTTTTTGAAATAATGGATCGCTTCAAAGTATTTTTCCTTTTTCAGCATACACATTCCCAGACCAAACCAGGCATCATCGTACTCTTCATCCAGCTTGGCGGATTTTTTAAAGTATTTGAACGCCTCGTCGATTCTGCCCAGCTTCTCATACGCTGCACCTAGATAGCAGCAGTTTTCGGCATTGGCACCTTCACAGTTGATGGTATTTTGATAGGCTTCCAGAGCTTCCTCATACTGATGGGTATTCATCAGGGAATTGCCCATATTAAAGTATGCCGAGGCAAAAGCATCATCGATAATCAGCGCATATTCATAGGCTTGGATAGCTTCCTCAAACCTCCCGAGTCGATTATATACCACGCCCAAGTTGTACCAAGCGCCAGCAGAATAGGGGTCTTGGTCGATAAATTCCTGATAAAAATCCAGGATTTCATCAAAAGAGCCCTCCTCTTCCGTGATCATGGCAAGCTGAAAAAGTGCATCCTCATGGTTGATCCTACTTTTGACAGCCTCTTTGAAGTAGTAGCTCGCCTTGGTATTGTCACCCTTTGCCCGGTAGAGATTTCCCAGTGAATAAAAAACTTCTGCTTTATCTTCTGCCATGGGCAGAAAATTCTCCAATAGCTCTATTCCTTCGGCAATATTATCTGCCAAAATCAACGCATTGGCTAAAGCCAACACGATATCCTCATTATTGGGAGAGAGATTGTTAAGCTGCTCTAGGATATCCAAGCCCTCATCAAGCTCATCGTTGAAGATGAGACACTGGGCTTTGAGTAGCCGAATTTCGACAGAAAAGGGAAATTTCTCTAAGGCATATTCGGAAGCTCTCAGGGCTTTGAGAAACTTCTGCTGATCAAAGTAAAACTGAATAATGTCTTCCAGTTCTTCTTCTTCGAAATAGAGGTCCATGTTGGACTTCAGGGAATTTTCAAATCGCTCAACGAGCTTCTTGTCTGCTTCCCAGTCGTGATCGTGATCTCCGGTCATTCGAATGTGATATGGTTTTTTTAAGATACCAATTATTCAGGTATCTCAATAGTTGGTTCAATTTTTTTTAACGGGATAATCTGAAATTTTTATTTCCGCTTTGTCTGCTTTCGGGGGACTAACGATCCAATCGAAAAATAAGTTTGCTTATGGAGTTTTGGCCCACTCCAGGGTCTCCTCAAGCGAACGGTATCGAAATCCCAGCTCTTTCGAAATTTTTCTGTTCGAAAAGGTGATTTTTTGCTGAGCTAGTTTGGCTGTCTGCTTATTCAGTGGGCTTTTGGTCAAGCCCAATACTTTCAGGATCGCGGTGCCAAAACTTGCCACTTGGATCATCCAGGCCTGCAATGGCCTGGCAGGAGCTTTTTTGCCGAAGGCTTTTGCGATAGCCTGAAAAAATTCCCGGTAAGAAAGGCTCTCCTTGTTGAGTATAAATCGCTCTCCCCAAAGTTGCTTTTGGACCAAGATTCGGGTGATTTCGGCAGCATCTCTGACATCAATGTAGTTGATATCGCCTGCTGGATAATAGGAATTTTCCTCGGTGACATAAGAATAGATCGCTGAGCTGCTTTTCCCATAGCTGGCTTTACCAAGCAAAATCGAGGGGTTCACAACGATCAGGTCAAGGTTTTCCTGCTCTCCTCTCCAAGCTTCCAGCTCCCCAAGATATTTGGACAGCGCATAATCAGTCGTAAGCGGCGAATCGATCCACTTGAAATCCTCGTCGATAATCGGATGCTCGGCGCTACGACCAATGGCGGCGACTGAACTTACATAAAGCAATTTTCGGACTCCAGCGTCCAGCATGGCATTGACTAGATTGGCTGTACCGTCGCGATTGACGTGATAAAGTTGATTTTGGTCACGGGATAAAAAGGAAACCAATCCTGCCGCATGAATGACCAGGTCGATCCCCTCAAGGCATTCTCTCAGAGAGTCCGGATCATCCAGACTTCCTGTGCGCCAGATCACCTCCAAATCTTCCTTGATCGCGAGTTTGGGAGTGGACTCAGGCCGATGAAATCCATAAATCGATCCGATTGCGCTGAATTCTTTGGCCAGATAGCCTCCAAACAAGCCCGTAATACCGGTGATCAAAATATTCATGAATGATTAGAGATGGGGGTTCTGAAGATCCATTTGACGGATTTTTTGGAAGGCTTGGACATTTTTAGGCAGCGTCTCGAGCATGTCGAGATAGCGCTCATTGTGGCAATCTGTGCCCAAAAATGCAACAGCTCCTTTGTCCAAAAGGTTTTCAGCAAAATCCTTGACTTGCTTAGAGTAGAAACCTGTCAAGGATAAAAGATTGATCTGGAAAGCAAGTTGACGATCGATCAATTCTTGCTGGAGATTTTTGTCAGCGATAAGGTATTGATAGCGCTCCGGATGAGCCAAAATGGGCCGATATCCGGCCATTTCGAGGTGAAAAATAATATCCAGCAGCATTTGAGGCTTGTTGATAAATCCCGTCTCCACCAAAATATTTGAGTCTCCAAAGGTCAGTAGCTTTTCACCTGACTTGACTTTTTCAAGGAAAATCTCATCCATATAATATTCGGCTGCCGCATCTATCTGGATAGTAAGACCTTGATTACTAGCTGATTTTCGAAGATCCTCAAGCCCCATCTGGATGATCTCAGGAGTATTGCGGTAGTACTCCGACATGATATGCGGTGTCGTGATCACCTTTCGCAGGCCATATGACTGCAATCGCGCCAGTAGAATGAGCGATTCCTCCATGGTCTTTGCCCCATCATCTATGCCTGGGATCAGGTGAGAGTGCATATCCACCTCCAGCCAGTCCAAAGAAAAAGGCGGTATATCCACCTGCTGTCTCTTAAAGAAATTCATCAATCCCATCAAAGACCTCCTCCGGATTCAATGACAAACTCGCTTAATGTAGACCACAATTTATCTTTTTCCGAGATGATCGGCTCTGACACACCCCAATCGATGGCTAAAGCGGGATCGTTCCAGTGAATGCCTCCTTCGGAAGCTTTGTGATAATAATTGGAACATTTGTATGAAAAAATGGCATCCTCAAGAACCGAGAAGCCGTGGGCAAAACCCGCCGGAATATAAAGTTGATTATTACGCTCTGCATCCAAAATCGTAGAAAAGACCGCCCCGAAAGTCTTGGACCCCTTTCTCAAATCGACTACCACGTCCAAAACTTTTCCAGAAATTACTCTCACTAATTTCGCCTGAGCAAAAGGAGCTCGTTGGAAGTGCAGTCCCCGTACTGTTCCTTTTTGGGAAAAAGACTGATTATCCTGTACCCAGTTTTCTTCAATTCCCTGATTGGTAAGCCAATCTTGCCGGAAAGATTCAAAAAAATAGCCACGACTATCAGGAAAGACTCTTGGGAAAATCTCTAGCAAACCCGCTATTGGGGTACTTCGCAATTCAGCCATTTGGGGGGTGGATGTTGGTACTGAGGCGCTAAAATAACCAATAGGCCCTGCACTATCCTAATCAATTCTAAGGAATTATGACCAAATTTGCTGGAGCAAACCACCATAACAATCCCACACTGAGTAATCGGCTGATTGATCAACCCGGGAATAATTTTTCCCGAATCCGTGTTTCACACTTAGAATAACCTGATACCATGAGTAAAATTTCCAGAAAACTCCAAAAACTTCACGATACCGCACCGAAAATTGAAACGGCTGTTTTGGTCACTTTGATCCGACAGCAGCAGTCTGAATTTGAAGTAGAAGAACATTTGGAGGAATTGGCATTCCTAGCCGAAACACTCGGGGTAAAAACCGTCTATCGATTCACCCAGCGGATGGAAAAGCCCGATATCCGGACTTTTGTGGGAAAGGGTAAACTGGAAGAAATCCAGTCCTATGTCGAGCACTTTGCCGTGGATATGGTCATTTTTGATGAAGACCTTACTCCCTCGCAAATGCGAAATCTGGAGAATGAGCTCAAGGTCAAAATATACGATCGGTCCTTACTGATCTTGGATATTTTTCTCCAACGAGCTCAAACTGCCCAAGCCAAAACGCAAGTTGAATTGGCTCGATTCCAATATTTGTTGCCCCGACTGACCAATATGTGGACTCACCTCGAGCGTCAGCGCGGTGGTACGGGTACCCGAGGCGGTGCCGGTGAGAAAGAAATCGAAACCGATAAGCGAGATATCCGCAATAAGATTTCGCTCTTGCGTGACAAACTCAAAGAAATAGAAAAGCAGGGAATCACGCAGCGAAAAGGCCGAAAGGGTATCGTCCGGGTAGCCCTAGTCGGCTACACCAATGTCGGCAAGTCCACGCTGATGAACCTGATCACCAAGACTGATATTCTTGCTGAGAATAAACTCTTTGCCACGGTCGACGCAACTGTCCGAAAAGTGGTGTTGGAAAACGTCCCCTTTCTACTCTCGGATACGGTCGGATTTATCCGAAAACTGCCCACCCACCTGATCGAATCCTTCAAATCTACTCTCGACGAGATCCGCGAAGCCGATCTGCTGATCCATGTGGTGGATATTTCGCATCCTGCCTTTGAGGACCATATCGGTGTGGTAAATCAAACGCTTCGAGAAATCAAAGCTGGTGATAAGCCAACCCTGCTTGTTTTCAACAAGATCGATTTGGTGCAGCAGATGCCCTCGGAGGAGGAATCCATGCACATCAGCGAACACGAACTCCAAGAAACACGCTACTTGGACTTCAAGGCACTCTCCGATGCCTATGAAAAGAAAAATGGAATCAAGCCCGTATTTATGGCTGCTGCATCAGCCGAAAATGTGGAAGAATTCCGGACTGCTTTGGTAGCCGAAGTGAAAAAACAACATCGAAAAATCTATCCACACTACCTGGAAGACGAAGTGGTGGATTGGAGCGGAAAATGGGAGGAAGGCGAGTAATTGTCATCGCGAAGGAGTTAGCATTACAGCTTAGCTATTTTCTAGCTTTTCGAAAGTAAAGCGATCTGTTGTTAGGAATAAGATCACTTCGAGGCAGTCATCACCCAGAAAAAAGAAGGTTTCATTTTTCTTCTCGAGATGACGTGCGCGCTATTTGGCCTTTTCCCAAGTCACCTGATAAATAAAGCTTCTGGAGTCAAACTCATCCCTGATTCGGATAATTTCCCCCTGTCCGGAGGAATTAAACTTTTTGATGAAATTGGAACGGGCTCGTTTCTGTGATTCTATCGTTTTTTGAGTAATCCCCAAGATTTCATCAAGCTCCAGGCGGGAAAGTTGATTGGTATTTTTTTGGGTTAAAAAAGTCCTGAGGGAATCATATTCATTCTCATCGTCTGGCAAGGCCGCGGGATCTGATGATTTTCCCTTTTTCCTGATCAAAAAAACACTTGCTCCAAGAATCAACACCGCAAACAAGTAGAATAAAGGCAGTAGTCTTTTCCAAAGAGGTTCCTTCTCTGTATTCCATTTGGGGCTTTTCAAAGGAGAATTGGGAGAAAAATCTTCAGGGGCTATTTTGATCAGAGGAACCTCCCAAACAGAAAGGTCTCTTTTGAAATTGACCGCATTGCGAAACATATTGGTCATCACCTGCACCTTGCGCACATCCCACATCGTGATATCCTGGTCAAAGCTGATCGCCTCGGCAAACATCCCGCCCATATCCTCTACATTAGAGGTGTTCCACTTGTCTAAAGGCTGATTAAACTGCTTGGCATCATCAAACATGCCGCTCATAATTTTGGCAGAGGACATATCCCAGTCGTTAAGATACCCATTGAACTCGGTTTCAAAAAACATCCCGTTGAACCGCTCTCCCGAACTGGTGTCCCACTTAGAGATATCACCCTGGAATTTTTTGGCACCGTTAAACATATCCGAAAAATCCACCACCGAACCCGTATCCCAATGCGACAGGTCAGGGTTTATGATAGGCGCCAATCCAAACATCCACGTCATCGTCTTCACATTGGACACGTCCCATCCTGAGATCTGAGGATCCTTGAGCGGTGACATGTAAAAGAGGTAGCTCATGTCCGTCACCTTGGTCGTGATCAGTCGGGAAAGATCCGTCTCGGTCTTGATGGCCTCGCGGAGGAGGCTGTCATCCACTACGAGGTAGCGTTTTCCCTCAAAGGGGTACTCTTTTCCGACTACAGCCTCTTCAGTCGCCTTGAGCGTCACTTGATTTTCTGCACGATAGATAGGCCCTTCCTTCTGGAAAAAGGAAAGAAAAAGTAAAAGTGCCAGTTGGGTAAGTGTCATCGGTGATAAACGGGTTGGGGCAAATGAACACTGGATGCGAAGGATGGTGTCAAAACTGCCTTCTCTTGACGCAAACATACGTTTAAAACCAATTTCGACCTAAGATTGATTTTATATAAAAACAAGAATTCATTAGCAAAGTAATATTTTGATAATGAAGGGTAGGACACTGAAAATGAAATAACTACCTAAAATAATTTAGTGCAACACCTATCTCACCTATTTTTTATTTCGATCAAGAAGAATTTTCTCCAACTATAGGTCAATTTCGAAAGAAATTTTTTGCTTGACTTTTTCTGTACTTTAATTTTTAGGCCTCAGTTAATTTTTAGAATGAGGCTCTTTTCCTTTAAAATTTAATGGGCAAAAGGATCATTCACCTGATAGACCGGGTAATAGTTTACGTTTAAAAATATCTTCCTCACCCCCCCGGAAAGGATATCCCCTTCACCCTCCGATACAGATTCAGCGCATATTTGTCCGTCATGCCGGAGATAAAATCCACCAAAGCCCGAAGCATGGGATAAGGATTCACCGCTGCGCCCCAGCCTTTCATCGGAAAGTCTTCAGGTAGTAATCTGAGAATGCTTTTATCTTTTCCCGAAAAATACTCAGGCGCATAGAAGTGGTGATAAAGTGCTGATGAAAACACAGAAAGCAAGCCCTCTATAACCTGGAATCCGGCAGCCTCTTTTTCCAGCACAACCTTGGAACGATAAATCTTCTGAACCGAAACCTTGGAAATCTCCGCCAAAGCCTTAGCCGATGGGATCATGTCCGTCAACGCTTTGTCAAAATTCCCCTTGCGCATACTTTCCTCAAACTGTGCAAAAACTCCCACAGTTTCTCGAATCAATTGCCCAATAGTCAAGGCTCTCAAAGCTCCCAAATTTTGCGCTTGAGTTCGATCTTTCAGCTTTTCTTTGTCAAACTTATCTCCCAGGATCGGCTTGAGCAGCTTCAGTGTCTCCTCAAAAGTGACCAACCCCAGAGTACAACCGTCCTCCAAATCGATGATGCTATAGCAAATGTCATCGGCCGCCTCCACGAGGAAGGCCAGGGGATGCCTGACCCAAGTATCCATGCTTATTTTTTCGATTCCGAGCACTTCGCTCATCTCCTCAAAGTCGGATAGCTGATTGATAAAAAAGCCATATTTCTTCTGACTTTTGCGGGCAATATCCCGCTGCACAATCAGACTGGGTCTGGGATATTTGGTAAATGCTGCAAGCGTAGCATAGGTAAGTTTAAGTCCAAACTGTTTGGATACTAGCATGCGATACCCTTGGGCATTGCCTTCAAAATTGACTAGGTCAGCCCATTGATCAACTCGCACATGCTTTTCCCAAACTCTACCATCGGGATGTAGTCTGAAAAAATCCGAAATCGCTTCCTCTCCGGCATGTCCGAAAGGGGGATTTCCGATATCATGAGTGAGCGCAGCGGCAGCTACTATTGACCCAACCGAGGAGGAACTGATGCCTAGATTTTGAAGGTTGGGAAACTTTTCGAGGAGAACCTCTCCGGCTCCTTTTCCCAAGGATCTTCCTACACTGGACACCTCCAGGCTATGGGTGAGGCGGGTATGAACAAAAGCCTGGTCGGGAAGCGGAAATACCTGGGTTTTGTCCTGAAGATTGCGAAAGGGAGCCGAAAAAATGATTCGGTCATAATCGATTTCAAATTCACTTCGCCCGGTTTCCGGCTGATTTACCGCCTTTGGACCATCGCCAAATCGCCCAGAGGACAGCAGTTTTTCCCATTTCATCATGGGACCAAAATTAATACGCTAAAAGTACATTTGGGGAAATTCAAAGAAAGATTCAGCTATGGCATGGACATTGAATTATAACAGGTTCACCAACAATCAAAACTACTATGAAAAACACAACAATACTTTCGAGCTTCTTGTTGATGCTATTTTTGGCATTTGGATGTGAAATGAACGATGAGCCTAATTCCAACGAAGCGAGAGTCAATTTTCGATTAGTGGATGCTCCGGGAGACTTTGATGAAGTCTGGGTAGAGGTGATTGCACTGCGCGTCAAGGCAGACTATCCCGGAAGCGAAATGAATGAGGAGGAGACTACCTGGCGAGAAATCGAATACAATGGATCTCAGATGGTCAATTTGCTTGATTTGACAGGTGGAAACTCGATTTTGCTGGGTTCAGAAGAATTGCCAGAAGGTAAAATCGATCAGATACGCCTAGTTCTCGGTGATAATAACTATCTGATGAAAGGAGAAGTCCGAACCGAACTCAAAACTCCCAGTGCCCAACAAAGCGGATTGAAAATACAGGTAAATCAAGAGATCGAAGCAGGTAATACCTATGATTTGGTCATTGATTTCGATGTAGCGAAATCAATCGTCGTTGCAGGCAATTCCGGTAATGTAATTCTCAAGCCTGTACTGAGAGCTTATCTGGAAGAAAGTCAAGGAATCCAAGGTCAAATCAATCCAGTAGATGTACAGCCTGTTCAAATCTTGATCCGTGGAAACGGAACAGAGGCGAGTACCTTTACCAATGCAGAAGGCAAGTTCTCGATTTTGGGTTTAAATCCTGGAACCTACACCGTGTCCATAATTCCCGATGAAAGCTATAGTCCTCAGACCATCACAGATGTGGTCGTGGAAGAGGACAAGATCACGGTGATCCCTACTATCACTTTGGTACAACCCTGATCAAACTTCCCAGTCCAATTATTGATGCCCCTGTGAAAATCCCATGCTCCCAGGGGCATTTTTATTACCCTTATCAGGAAATCAAGTGTGAAGAATGAGAGGAATTGACCTAAATTTACTCCGTGAAGAAATCCCTATATCTTTTTTTTGTCCTTCTTTCTATCCTTATTGGCTCGGCTTGTGAAAGTCCTGACACCAGCCCAAAAGCGCTCATTAATGTGTTTTTGGTAGATTCTCCGGCAGTATGGGATTCGGTCGTGGTCGAGATCGAGGGCGTAGAACTCGAATACATCCGCAACAATCGCGAGGGACAGGTTCAGCGCATTTTTATCCCTTACGAATTAGCGGACAAGGAGATTAACATTTCCCAACTCGTAGGCGGGGTATCACTTCCGGTAGGAAGACGAGAGCTCGATCTCGGGGCGATCACTTCGGCTACTTTGAGATTGGGGCAGCGGCATACACTTTTTCAGGGTGAAAGAGGCTATCCGCTTAGTATTCAAGGTGGAGAAACTGATTTTCCGGGAGAACTTTCTATCGACTTGGAGGCAGGAATATCCTATGACATTGTGGTGGATTTGGATTTGGAAAAATCCATAACCCAAACTGCAAATTCCCCTTTGACTTTTGATTTTGATCCATCGATACGGATTGTTTCGAGCGTCGGCAGTGGTAGGATTCGAGGTTTAGTCGGCCCCAGCAGTAGTCTGCCAGTCATATATGCGATCCAAGGCCCTGATTCCATTTCCACACACACCAACGCCACTGGACAGTTTGAGTTTCGCCTGACTCCAGGTGCTTACACCATCTTCATCCAACCCAAAGACGAAAAATATCGATCAGATACGCTTTTGAATGTTCAAGTTCAAGAGGCAGAGCTAACAACTCTTGAACGAATCACACTTAGTACACAATGAACCACGATCCAATCCAGTTCATGCGTCGAGCCATAGAACTTGCCGAGTGGGGCAGAGGCTATGTCAGTCCCAATCCCATGGTAGGTTGTGTGATCGTGCATGATGATCGGATCATCGGAGAGGGGTGGCATCGAGAATATGGCGGTCCACATGCTGAAGTCCACGCAGTGAATTCAGTTGAAAATCAAGCCCTCCTTTCAGATTCGACCGTTTATGTCACTCTCGAGCCTTGCGCTCATTGGGGAAAAACGCCTCCCTGTGCCAATCTTTTGGTGGAGAAAAAGGTCAAAAAAGTAGTTATCGCAGCTTCAGATTCTAATCCCTTGGTCGGAGGAAGAGGAATAGATATCCTGAAAAATGCCGGAATCGAAGTAGAAACAGGAGTCTTGGAAAAAGAAGCCCGCTGGCAAAACCGCCGCTTTTTCACCCAAATCGAAAAGGAAAGACCCTATGTGATCCTCAAATGGGCCCAGACTCAGGATGGATTTGTAGCCAGGGAAAATTTCGATTCCAAATGGATCAGCAATTCCCACAGCCGACAGCTCGTCCACAAATGGAGAGCGGAGGAAGATGCGATTTTGGTCGGAAAAAACACCGCATCCTACGACAATCCACGACTGGATGTCCGGGATTGGGTAGGTAAAAATCCAATTCGTGTGGTACTTGACTCCAGGTTACTCCTTCCCAATGGATTGAATCTTTTCGACCATTCTATTCCTACTTTGGTTTTCAATACACTTAAATCAGAAACTGAAGAAAACCTAGAACTGATCCAGGTCCCCGATATCACTCCTGAAACAGTTTTAAAAGAACTTCATTCACGCAAAATCCAAAGTCTCATCGTGGAAGGAGGCAGCCAAGTAATCCATCAATTTATCCAATCCGGACTCTGGGATGAAGCAAGGATTTTCACAGCTCCGACTCAATTTCGTCGTGGAATTTCCGCTCCCGAACTGAACCAAAACCCATCCGAAACTCTTTCTATCGGCACAGACCGACTTGATATCTATTACCATGGCTGAAACTTTATTTCTTCCCGAAAACGCCACCAAGGCAGAATCCTACGGGGCGCTTATTCCACAGATTGAAGCCTTGATTACCGGTGAGCCCGATCTCTACGCCAATTTGGCCAATGTAGCCGCCGCGTTACGGGAAGCCTTCGGTTTTTTTTGGGTAGGATTCTATCTGGTGAAAAATGAGCAGTTAGTTCTTGGGCCTTTTCAGGGACCGATCGCCTGTACCCGGATCAATTTCGGAAAAGGGGTTTGCGGCACCGCTTGGAAAGAGAAGAAAACCCAATTGGTACCCGATGTGGATGCTTTTCCGGGACATATTGCCTGCAGCTCGGCTTCCAAGTCGGAGATTGTAGTGCCTGTGTTCAAAGGAGAGGAAGTCGCCATGGTACTCGATGTGGACAGTGACAAGCTAGGGGACTTTGACGAAACGGATCAGAAGTACCTGGAAGAGCTGATGGGGATCCTGGGGAAAACCGTGTAAGCTAGACCCGAATTTTTTAACTTATTGGTTTATACTAATACATATGCCAAAGATTTTTGAATACCTAGGGATAATCTTTTTCTTTTATTCAAATGAACATGAGCCGATTCATGTCCACGCAAGGAAAGGTGAATTTGAATCTAAAGCCGAGTTCCAGATCATCGAAGGGAGAATTGAAAAGATAATTATCAGTCAGGTTTTTGGAAAAAAGGCACTGAAAGACAATGACTTAAAACATTTTCAAGAATTTTTGGATAAGTTTGGACTGAAAATCGTTGAAAAGTGGGTGGATTACTTTGTTTACCACAAAAAAGTCGAATTCGAAAAAATAAACTCAAGATTGAAATGAAATTCCAAATTGAATATCCTGATTCAAACAACTTTCTACTAGAGATTGTGAAAGCTAATCAGGTTTCTGATTACATCTTGGAAGTGACATTTAGTGATGGGAAAACAAATCAGATTGATTTTAAGGAATTTTTATCGAAATCCTCGCACCCAGAAATCAGAAAATACCTCGATCAAGGACTTTTTTCAACCTTTGAGATTAAAGACGGAAATGTGATTTGGAATGACTACGATTTGATTTTTCCTATCGCAGACCTCTATTCAGGTAAGATTAGCTGAAAAACAAAACTCCCTGACCACTTCCACCGTCTTCTCTCTTTCCTCCACCATTCCCATATGGCCGACCCCTTGGAGTTCGATGTAGTGAGAAAAGGCATCTTGTTGCGCCCGGCTGGCTTCTATTTTCACCGCACCGTCTTCTGTGCCTGCAATCAGAAGTTTTGGTCCGGCATAATTTCTCAGGATTTCTACCCGATCCTTTCGATCACGCATCGCTCCTGCAAAAGCAATCAAACCATCCAAACTCGCTCTCCTGGCATCTTCGATCGCCGCTTGGATTTCAGATGCTAATTCTTCCCTTCGATTTTCAGGAAAAAGTGGAGGAACAAAAGAAGTGACGAACTTTTCCACTCCATTTTTCTGTAAGAATATAATCGTGCGATTCCGCATTCCCTTTTTTTCCTCATCATCGGGAAAAGCCGTGGAGTGAAAAAGCCCGATAGCTTTGAGTCGGCTGCCCATCAATTCCAGCAAGGCCAAGGCCACATAACCTCCCAACGAATGACCGATGACAATCGGATCCTGGATTTGATTTTCAGCCATCCATTCTTCGAGTTGCACGGCCACTTCCTCCAAGGTAATCTTATCTCCTGCAATTGGAGAATCTCCAAAACCCGGAAGGTCAGGACAAATCACTCGAAAATAGTCAGAAAGCTCATCAGCAAAGTAATTCCACATTCTTCCACTTTCGCAGAAGCCATGAAGAAGCACCAAAGGCTGACCTGAGCCTTTTTTAAAAAAATGAATCATTCGAGAATTGATTTTTAAGAAACGAAAACCTGCTCTGCAAGGCTTTTTACTGCAGCTGCAATTCCTTCTGGATCGAAACCACACTCACGATGAAGCTCGATCTGCTCTCCATGCTCAATAATATCATCGGGGATACCCAAGCGCTTTACCTGCGCCTGATAGCCATGATCCATCATCCACTCGAGTACGGCTGACCCGAAACCTCCCATGAGACAGCCATCCTCCACGGTGATTATTTTCTTGAATTTCGAAAACACCTCGTGCAATAAGTCACCATCCAAAGGCTTGACAAATCGCATGTCGTAATGAGCTGGATTTAGGCCTTCTTTTTCCAAGGTCCTACAGGCTTCCACCGCATAGTTTCCAATAGCACCTAAAGATAGAATGGCTACATCCTCACCTTCCCGTACAATTCGTCCCTGTCCAACGGGGATTTCTCTGAGTGGCGTTTTCCACTCCGGCATCACCCCATTTCCTCTCGGATAACGGATAGAAAATGGACCTCCGTATACCGAACCAGTGTACATCAGGTTTCGAAGTTCTTCCTCATTCATCGGTGCAGAAACTACCAGATTTGGCACGCATCGGAAATATGCAATATCATAGGCCCCATGGTGAGTAGGTCCATCTGCACCGGCAAATCCGGCTCTGTCCAGACAGAAGACCACAGGCAAATTCTGCAAACAAACGTCATGGATCACCTGATCATAGGCTCGCTGCATAAATGAGGAATAAATATTACAGAATGGAACCAGTCCTTGAGTGGCCATACCGGCAGAGAACGTGACCGCATGCTGCTCGGCGATCCCGACATCAAAAGCACGGTCAGGCATGGCTTTCATCATGATATTGAGCGAAGATCCCGAAGGCATGGCAGGAGTCACGCCCATGATTCTAGGGTCCTTTTCCGCTAGCTCAACCATCGTGTGGCCAAATACATCCTGGAATTTGGGTGCTTGAGGCGTAGTGGGGACTTTTTTGAAAATCTCACCGGTAACCTTATCAAAGGTGCCCGGTGCATGCCAAGTCGTTTTATTTCCGCTTTCGGCAGGTCCGTAGCCTTTGCCTTTCACGGTGACACAATGGAGAATTTTTGGACCAGGAATATCTCTCAAATCTTTAAGAATCTCTACCAAATGATCTACATCATGACCATCGACCGGACCAAAATACCGTAGGTTGAGTGATTCAAACAGGTTGCTTTGCTTAAGCACCGCAGACTTGATCGCTCCCTCAACTTTAGAGATTACCTCCTGCGCACTACTTCCGAATTTGCTAAGCTTACCCAGCATTTTCCAAACTTCATCTTTGACCTTGTTGTAGGTATGGGAAGTAGTGATATCGGTGAGGTAATCTTTAAGTGCACCGACATTTGGGTCGATGGACATGCAGTTATCGTTGAGAATGATAAGCAGGTTGGTATCACTGACACCGGCATGATTCATGGCTTCAAAAGCCATCCCTCCGGTCATGGATCCATCTCCGATCACTGCCACATGCTGAATCGGATTGTTTTTGTATTTGGAGGCAACTGCCATTCCTAAGGCAGCCGAAATAGAAGTACTGGAATGACCCACTCCAAACGTATCGTATTCGCTCTCTTTTCTTTTTGGAAAACCTGAAATCCCACCATATACCCGATTGGTATGAAATTTCTCTTTTCTACCTGTCAAAATCTTGTGACCGTAGGCCTGATGACCCACATCCCAAACAAGCTGATCTTCAGGGGTATTGAGCACATAATGAAGCGCTACTGTCAACTCGACAACTCCCAAACTAGCACCAAAATGACCCCCATAAACGGAAACATTATCTACGATAAATTGGCGTAGTTCTTCGCAGATTTGAACCAACTTATCTTTGGAAAACTTTTTAAGATCCTCTGGAGTGTTTATTTGGGCAAGTAGTGGTCCGGGTGTGATCTGCATGGTGGTTCTATTAGTGTCAGAAAAGGATAACTGGAAGTTGGCTGGTTTGTTTGTAATACAAGCAATATGCTCAAGTCGCCGGATTTTCCATTATTTCCCTCATCTCCAATTAATTTATCTTAATTGAATATCTTTGGCTACGAGCTGGCAAAATTAACCCAATAATTTAAATATCCGGTGAGTTTCGAGATCAAATTACCCCTGTTTGAAGGCCCTTTCGACCTGATGCTGTTCTTCATTGAGCGGGATGAATTGGATATTTATGACATTCCGATCTCCAAGATTACCAATGACTTCCTCGATTATATACATCAAATGGAAAAAATGGAAATTGAGATCGCCAGTGACTTTATCCTCTTTGCCGCCACCCTGATGAAGATCAAATCCAGGATGCTGCTGCCCCGACCGGAAATCAACGAACAGGGCGAAGAAATAGACCCAAGAGAGGAACTGGTCCGGAATCTTTTGGAATACAAAAAGTACAAATCCGTCATCGAAGAGCTCGGTCAATTGGAGTTTGACAGGATGTCCCGCGAAAAACGCGGAAATCTCCTCAAAGAACTTCAGGAGCTCAGCAAGTTAGATGATGTGGACGCAGAGATGCAGCATGTGGATCTCTACAAGCTCCTGAAGGTATTTCAAAAATGCATGTCTAGGCTTGCTACCCGGTCCGAGGAAACCAAACACACCGTAATTCAGTATCCCTATACTATCGAGCAGCAAAAGGACTTTGTTTTAGAAAAAATAAGCTTCAAAAAACAAGTGCCCTTTTCTGAGTTTATTACCTACAAACCCGACAAAATTTTCGTGATTTATACCTTCTTAGCGATCTTAGAACTCCTCCAACTTTCCCAAGTCACCATTATCATCGGTGAGGGCTACAACAATTTTTGGGTAGAAAAGACTGAGCCAATTGCAGCAGCTTGAGCATGAAGGTAGATAACAAGAAAATTTTCCAAACCCTCAATCCCAATAAAGTTTGGGTGCCCGTACTCATTGGCCTGGGAATCGTATTCGCCATGTTTTACATGGATCCTAATCTGACTACTGCCAACCTAAAAGTGGTCGTGGACGCCTCACCTATCTTTATCTTCTTGGCCATTTTGGTGATTTTTTTTAGGGATTTTGGCTATGTCTATCGGATACGTGAGATCACCGATCGCCAACTCACCTGGACACGGGCTATCTATGTGATTATACTTTGGGAATTTGCCTCGGCGGTGACTCCCTCGGTGGTCGGAGGTACTGCTGTAGCCATGTTTATCCTGAACAAGGAAGGAATCAAAATGGGAAAAGCTATCGCATATGTGATGGTGACGGCCATCTTGGACAATCTGTTTTTCGTGATCGGTGCACCGGTGATTCTCTATTTTGCAAAAGGAAATATTTTCCCCAACAGTAAACTCCTGGAATCCCAACTGGGAGATAGTCTGGAGGCTATTTTCTGGTTGAGTTATGCACTCTATGCCTCTTACAGCGTGGTGATGGCGGCGGCATTATTCTACAGACCGCGAGTTTTCAAATGGATATTGATCAAACTCTTTTCCATCAAATTTCTCCGTAAGTGGAAACATGACGCACAAGAGTATGGCAATCAGATCATCGAGGCTTCGAAGCAGCTCTCTGGTAAATCCTACCGCTACTGGCTACCGATCATCGGCGCCACGATTTTCATCTGGTCCTCTAGATACCTGATGCTCAACGCATTGATATCGGCATTTGTACCTTTGGATATTTTGGATCACGTGATCGTTTTTGCACGACAGGTGATCATGTGGATCGTGATGATGATCTCTCCTACTCCGGGAAGTAGTGGAACTGCTGAGTTTTTCTACGGGCAGTTTTTCACCCAATTCCTAGGACAATACACCTTTGTGACCAGTATTGTCTGGAGATTGCTTTCGTACTATCCTTACTTGATTTTGGGGGCAATTTTCCTTCCTCGCTGGATCCGTCAGGTATTTTTCAAAAAGAAAACCGGACAAGTCTAAATGCTAACGCAGCTTACTATAGATCAGGTCAAACAGATCACGGGTGGCGAGGTCCGTGAAAAAGTCGTACAGCAGCCAATCACCCAAATCAGTATAGATTCCCGACAGATTTTGCATGCGGATCAAACACTTTTTGTGGCCCTCCGGGGAGCCAAAGCAGACGGTGCAGACTTTATTCCCGAGTTGATTAAGCAGGGAGTCAGTATGTTTTTAGTCCATCAGGATTGGGCTGGCGAGAAAGTCTACTCAGATCAAGCCACCTTCATTTTGGTGTCGGATACCCGAAAAGCGCTCCAGCAAATTGCTACTTTTCTGCGGTCTCAATTTTCAAAACCCGTAGTGGGCATCACCGGAAGTAATGGAAAAACCATCGTCAAAGAATGGCTGGGACAGGTCTTGGGACAAAGTTTTACGGTAGCCAAAAGTCCAAAAAGCTACAATTCCCAAGTGGGTGTTCCTTTATCCATTTTTGGAATTCAACCCTATCATCAGGTAGCGATCTTGGAAGCCGGTATATCCCGAAGCGGGGAAATGAAAAGTCTCGAATCGATGATCAAGCCGGACCTGGGGATTTTCACCACGATCGGTTCTGCCCATGAGGAGGGGTTTGCGAGTTTGGGTGAAAAAATCCAGGAAAAACTCCGCCTTTTCCAAGACACCAAGCTTCTGATCTACTGCCAAGATATGGTAGAAATAGCCAAAGAAATAGAAGCCTCCTTTCCAAAAAACCGATTGGTCGCTTGGTCAGTGAGTCCTGGATCAGATTTTACCGTTTCCCATAAAATCATTGAATCCAAAACACGCCTCTTTTTGGTCGCCCATGATCTGAGAGCCTATTCTTTCTTAGTTCCCTTTACCGATAAGGCTTCTTTGGAAAATGTCACTCATGTGATTGTGGCAGCATTGACTTTGGGACAAGATATGCCGGATATCCAAGAGGGACTGGATCATCTCAAGCCGATAGATATGCGGCTGACACTCAAGCCCGGAATCAACGATTCCCTGATCATCGACGACACCTACAATAATGACTTGGCAGGGCTAAAAGTAGCCATGGAATTTCTCAGCCAGCAACGGCCCAAGCGATCAAAAATCCTGATTCTTTCTGATCTTCTCCAACAGGGACTTCCGGAAAAAATTTATTCTGAAGTTGCCGAATTGGTTAAATCCTATGGAATCGATCAGCTTATCGGTGTAGGTCAGGACATCAAACGATTGGAGGACTTTTTCCCCGGAAAAACCCACATCTATCCAAGCACCGAGGCTTTTCTTCAGCAACTTGACCCTGAGAGCTTCCAAAATGATCTAATCCTGATCACGGGAGCCCGATCGTTTGCCTTCGAAAAAATCGTCAACCGACTTCAGCAACGCATCCACGGCACCACCTTGGAGATCAATCTGAATGCCTTGACGCACAACTTCAATTTTTACAAAAGACAGATCAAACCCGGAACCAAAGTCATGGTCATGGTGAAGGCGTTTGCTTACGGAGGAGGGGCTGCGGAAATCGCAAACCACCTTCAGACAATGGGAGCAGACTATCTGGCGGTGGCGTTTTCAGATGAGGGCGTAGCGCTTAGAAAACAAGGAATCCGCTTGCCAATCATGGTGCTCAATCCGGTAGAGGAGTCATTTGACCTGCTTCGCGAATACAATTTGGAGCCAGTAGTCTTCAGTCAGGAATTTTTCAAGAAACTGGGGCTTTTTGCGAGACATCATGCGATCCAGATACCCATTCACCTGGATTTGGACACAGGAATGCATCGATTGGGTTTTGAACCCAAGCACCTGACTGAGCTGAAAAAATTGATTTCAGCCTACCCTGAGCTGAAAATCGCCAGTCTCTATACCCATCTCGTCGGGGCGGATGAGGAAGTTCACCATGATTTTTCTATCCAGCAGCTGGATCAGTTTATGGAGATGAAGTCACAAATCGAGGCAGTTTTAGCTTACAAGCCGTTGATTCATGCGTTGAATTCTGCCGGAATCGTACGCTACCCAGACTACCAAATGGATATGGTTAGACTTGGGATTGGGCTTTACGGAGTAGAAGTGACCGGAAAATTCGACGCATCACTTAAGCCGGTCAGCACGTTGAAAACCACAATCTCCCAAGTAAAAGAATTGCCGGCGGGAGCGACTGTAGGGTATTCCCGTAAGGGGGTATTACCCATTGGTGGCAAAATCGCCACCCTCGCGATCGGCTATGCGGATGGATACGATCGCCGATTTTCTCAGGGCAAAGGATACGTGATCATCCAAGGGAAAAAAGCTCCAGTGATCGGCAATGTCTGTATGGATATGATCATGGTAGATGTGACGCAACTTCCTGATGTAAAAGCAGGAGAGGAGGCGATCATCTACGGAGAGCAAATTTCACTCAAGGAACTCGCTGATCGGATAGGGACGATTCCTTATGAGCTATTGACCAATATCAGTACACGGGTCAAGCGGGTGTATTACCTCGATTAAACTCGATTTTTCTTAACTTCCCACATGAAGTTGAGTAAAAAACAGTTAGCCCATATCGTTTTTGAATCCAATGATCCGGCGTCCAAAACGTTTGATATTGTCTTATTGGGGATCATTTTCGGATCGATCATCGTGGCTATATTGGATTCGGTCCAGAGTCTTCATGAAGCCTACGGGAAGTGGTTTTACATCCTAGAGCTTGGGTTTACTTTTCTTTTCACCTTAGAGTATGCACTACGGATCTGGCTGACCAGCAAAACCTTAAAATATGTAACCAGCTTCTACGGCATCATCGACTTATTGGCTATTCTACCGGTTTACCTGAGCTTTTTCATCGCCAATACCCAACTTCTGTCAGTCATCCGAGCCTTACGCCTTCTTCGAGTAATCCGAATTTTGAAATTGGGTAGGTACTTGGCTGAGGCAGATTTTCTTCGAGAATCACTCAAGGCTTCGGCTACCAAAATCCAACTTTTCCTCTTCACCGTTTTGACGATTGTGTTGGTGATGGGTACGCTGATGTTTGTCATTGAAGGACCATCAAGTGGGTTTACCAGCATTCCAGTGGCCATGTATTGGGCTATCGTGACCTTGACAACGGTGGGTTTTGGGGATATCACACCAGTGACTCCACTAGGTCAACTGATGGCTTCCCTGATTATGCTTCTAGGCTATGCAATTATTGCTGTGCCTACAGGTATTGTGAGTTCTGAAATGGCTCGAAGAAGAAAGCCAGAGCACTTCGAAAAGCTCAAATCCTGTACATTTTGTGGTTTTGAGCGAATAGAAGAAGGAGACAAATTCTGCCGCAAATGCGGAAATGAAGTCAATTAGGGCAATACTTTTTTCCACCCGATCTGCTGGGCTGAATAGATACTTCCCTTCCCGCTAAAGAAAAACGCTACCAAGCACGCCAAGCCCAAATAAATCCCGGCCTCATAGCCAAAAAGCTCCATTCCCATCATGGTACAAGCCATGGGTGTATTAGTTGCACCAGAAAAAACGCCAACAAATCCACAGCCGGCCAATAAGGCCAAAGGCAGAGGAATCCAAGCCGAAAGCGCATTTCCCAAGGTCGCTCCGGTGAAAAAAAGCGGAGTTACTTCCCCACCTTTAAAGCCCGAACCCAAAGTCAATCCGGTTAGTCCAGTTTTGGCCAAGAAATCATACCAAGGCAATGGCGTCTCAAAAGCCTCCACGATCCTCGGTACTCCCAATCCGATATACGTATAAGCCTCTGTGAAATAAACGATCAAAGCCACCAAAAATCCCCCAATCACAGGTCGAAGTGGAGGATACGCAATGTGTTTTTTGAATACTTCAGCCACACCGTGGCCCGTCTCAGCAAAAAGTCGGGCAGCCAAACCAAAAGCAATTCCAGCCGGAATGATCCACAACAGGTTGGTCAAGGTATGTGGGGCAATTTCGGGAATGGAATATGCTGTATGCCCGATTCCCCATCCCAATTCACAAACCCAATGCGCGACAAATGCCGCCCAAAAAGCCGGAAAAACAGATTTGGGTCGGAATTTCCGGTTGAGCATCCACTCCAATGAAAATATCGCTCCCGCCAGGGGAGTTCCAAAAACAGAGGCAAATCCCCCGGCTACCCCGCAGATCAAGATGATCCTTCGAGCTTCTGAATCCAGGGAAAACCATTTGGTCAGCTGATCGGCAAGGGATCCACCCATTTGGACAGCGGTACCTTCCCGTCCTGCCGAACCTCCAAAAAGGTGTGTGAAAATGGTCCCAAAAAGCACTAAGGGAGTCATCCGAAGCGGAATCGGATTATTGCTTCGGTACAGTTCTTCCAGCAGCAAATTATTCCCTTTCACCGAATTGGCCCCATAATGGTGATAGATATACCCGATACCAAATCCAGCTAGTGGCAAAAAGGCCAAAAGCCAGAGATGTGCATCCCGGGTTTTGGTAGCCAAATCGAGAAGGACTAGGAATCCGGCTGAAGCCGATCCGGCAAGAATACCGACCAGAGCGCCTAAAACCAACCAAATAGCTATGTATCGCAGATAAGGAATCAAATAGAAATCGAATTAGTTTTCCTAACTAGTAAGGAATAGTCAAATTAACCGAAACTAAATTAGAATATAAACCCAAACCCAACTGATCGGCCGCTTGTATCAAATCCGTACAAGCCAACCAAAACTGATTATTCGGGTTTTAGCATAAAAACATCCATGAAAAACATTTTGATATCCGGCGGTTCAGGACTAGTCGGTCAGCGAATCACCGAACTACTAGAAAAGAAAGGATACGAAGTAGCCTGGCTGAGCAGAAGTCGGCAAGGCCGAAAGTCATTTTTGTGGGATGTAGAAAAACAGGAAATCGATCCACAGGCCATCGAATGGGCTGATGCCATCATTCATTTAGCAGGTGCTGGTGTGGCAGAAAAGCGATGGACTGCCGAGCGGAAAAAGCTCATTTTGGAATCCCGAACGCATAGCACTCAACTGCTATTCTCTGCTATTGAAAAGTCAGTCAAAAAGCCGAGTACATTTATTTCAGCCTCAGCAGTGGGATATTATGGATTCAACACCGGCACTAACTTGATCGATGAAAACAGCGTACCGGGGGATGATTTTTTGGCGCAGGTAGTCATTGCTTGGGAAAATGAGGTAAAAAAAATGGAGTCTCTTCACCTACGAACTGTGCTGCTCCGCATCGGAATTGTCCTAGATGCGGACGGTGGGGCTTTGGGTGAAATGTTAAAACCACCGGTAGCCGCACCCTTGGGCTCGGGTGATCAATGGATGAGTTGGATTCACATCGAGGACTTGGCAAATATGTTTGTTTTTGCTCTCGAGAAGACCACCCTTCAGGGCGTGTACAATGCCGTTGGCCCTAATCCTGCAACTAATCAACAGCTTACCAAAGAGGCGGCAGCGGCAAAGGGGAAGCCGTACGTGGGAATCGGGGTACCGGGTTTTGCTTTAAAATTAGTCTTGGGAGAGATGGCCGCGATGGTCTTGGGTGGTAATCGTGTGTCAAGTCAAAAAATCCAAAAGGCAGGGTTTGAGTTTGAATTTCCAGACTTGAAGGGGGCATTGAGGGATATTTTCTCTAAACCTTAGTCTTCATTTAAACTGAGAAAGATTTAAAATTCTTAGGCCTTTAATCTTGGAGAAATCCCTCATATTCTTTGTAATCAGAATCAAATTTTCTGTGCTTGCTGTAGCTGCGATTAGAGCATCTGGAATTTTAATGGAATAGGATCTCCTGAATTGCACACATCGATGAACAATTTCTTCATTAAGGTTAAAAATTTGTGTGTTGTCAAGAAATTGCTTGATCAGATTTTCAACACTTGGGTCTGTTTTCCAAGACAAAAGTTCTATTTGGGTAACAACTGATAAACAAGGTTGACTTTCAAAGATTGGATCTAAAAAATCCAACAAAGAGTTATCAAGATTTTCAGCTAAATAATCTGAGACAATATTGGAATCAATCAGATATCTCCCCATTCATTTCTTATTGTTTCAATGTGGGTTTGAAGTTTCTTTCCCTGCTCTTTGGTGATTGCCCCTCGAAAATTTCTTTTAGAAGAGGCCGGAATTCTCAAGGTTGGGTCCTCCAAAACTTTTATCCAATGCAAATCCTCCAACTGCTGAAGCAGGTCTTTTGCTTTTGGGTTGGTTATTTCTATGACTAACGTGTTGGACATATTGTAAAGATCTGATTTTTATTGAATAAGATAGATACGCTCAGAAAAGTTCTCCTTTGAAACATTATTCAAACCCTCTTATTCCTCCCTATTACAAACCACAAAATCGTCCCCAAAAAGGGTAACAACAATACAATCAGAATCCAGATTAGCTTATCGTTCTGATTGGCAAATCGACTCGTCACCACATCATAAATGGTGTAGGCATAAACCAGAAATCCTAGAACCTTCCACATATCAATAGGAGACTTTTGAGCTTTTTCCTAAAAATAAATAAGCTAACGGGCCGATGACCTGTCCAAACAATATCACGATAATCCAGATCAGCTTCATATTCTGGTCTTTGAAATCAGACCGAATCACATCCACCAAGCAGTACACCCACAGAATAAAATAGGCTGCAGAAAACAAAAACAAGATTAATACAAATCCTCCTCCCATGTTTTGAATAAAATTTAATGTCATCTTTTATTGGTTTTGTTAGTTGAAAATCGATAAAAATCAGGCTGAAATCTTCGCTTCTCTTTGGCCCTTCTACTCATGCTGAGATAAAGAAAAATGCCTACCATAGGTGCGAAAAGTATCAGAATGATCCAAATGAGTTGCTGATTGGTCCCACGAAAATCACTTCGAAGGCAGTCAATCAACGCATAAACCCAAAAACCGAGGTAGATTAAAATAGGCAACTGCCAAAAAATTAAGCTACTTGAAGGTGCTATCAAATCCATATCGCTTCTTCCATTATTTTTACCATCGATCCAAAATAGCTTTTTTTGTAGAAACTAAGTAAGAATTTAGTCAAAAGTTTAAACTCCGTCTGATGAAAAAGTACACCCTAACCGTACTATTAGCACTGTTTTCCATGCTCACTTTTGGGCAGGATTTGAGCTATTATTTACCCAAAGGCTACACCTATAATCCTGCAGTTCCCACGCCAAAGGAGGTTTTGGGCTATGAAGTAGGCGAATGGCACGTCACCCACGATCAGTTGGTCATGTACATGAAAGCTGTCGCTGCGGCATCAGATCGGGTGAAATTTGAAGAAACCGGAAGGTCTTATGAAAAGCGCCCGCAGACACTTTTGACGATCACTTCTCCCGCCAACTTGGGCAAACTGGATCAAATCAAAGCTGAACGGGCCAAACTACGCGAACCCGGTTCTTCAGTAAATATCCAGAATATGCCTGTCGTCATGTTTATGGGCTATTCGGTCCACGGCAATGAACCTAGTGGTGCCAATGCAGCTTTAGTTGCGGCGTACCATTTCGCAGCTGCCAACGAAATCGCAGCTGATCTGGAAAATATCGTTCTCCTCCTCGATCCGGCCATCAATCCCGACGGGCTGAATCGATTTGCTTCTTGGGTCAATTCCCACAAAGCCTACGCGATGAACGGTGATCCTCAGCAACGGGAACTTAACGAGGCCTGGCCAAGAGGCAGAACCAACCACTACTGGTTTGACCTAAATCGTGACTGGCTTCCGGTACAGCATCCAGAATCCAGAAACCGGGTGAAAGTCTTCCAAAGCTGGCTGCCAAACATCCATTTGGACTTCCACGAGATGGGCACCAATAGCACATTCTTCTTCCAGCCGGGCGTTCCTTCTCGAGTTCACCCGCTGACCCCCAAGAAAAACTTCGAGCTGACCGAGAAAATAGGAACCTACCACGCCAAAGCATTGGATCAGATTGGTTCGCTGTACTACAATCAGGAGAATTACGATGATTTCTATTACGGAAAAGGCTCGACTTATCCCGATGTTCAGGGTTCAATTGGGATTTTGTTTGAACAGGCGAGCTCCAGAGGCCACTTGCAGGAAAGTGCCAACGGAATGCTGAGCTTCCCATTCACGATCAGAAATCAGTTTACCGCCAACCTTTCCTCTTTTCAAGCGGCCAAAGAAATGCGTGTAGAACTCAATCAGTGGATGAAGGATTTTTACACCGAGATCAAAAACGAAACTACTGCCGATGTCAACAAAGCCTACATTTTTGGAGCCAAAGAGGATGATGCCCGAAGCTATCACCTTGCTGACTTAATTCTCCAACATGACATTAAAGTTTTCGAGCTCAATGAAAACATCACGGTCAATGGCAAAGAATTTAAGAAAGAATCTTCCTACATCATACCAGCGGATCAGCCTCAATATCGCCTGATCAAAGCGATGTTTGAAACTCGAACGACCTTTGAGGACAGCTTATTTTACGACATTTCAGCTTGGACTTACCCGATGGCTTTCCATTTGGATTATATGGCGCTCAACAGCCGGATTCTGAATTTGGCCAGTGTGACGCAAGTGGATAAGAACAACTTTGCCCAAGCCCCAGGAAAGGTAATCGGTCAGCCGGGAGCTTATCAGTATGCGTTGGAATGGACGGATTATTATGCACCAAAGGCAGCTTATCAGTTATTGAAAGCAGGATTTTTGGTGCGAGTTGCCAATACGGAGTTTTCCACTAAAGAGGGAAAAACCTTTGGTCGTGGTACCATTCTGATCGATAAAGGTGAAAGTGGATTGGACAATCAGGCCTTTTTTGCGAAGCTTCAAGAAATCGCTCAGGCTGCCCATGTAGATATCCATGCCCTTACGACTGGATACACGGCTGGCGCAAACCTTGGCTCAACTTTTATGACTCCTTTGCAAACTCCCAATGTTGCTCTTTTGGTCGATGGAGGAGTGGATAGCGGTGAAGCTGGAGAAATTTGGCATCTGCTCGATCAGCGAATGAATATGCCAGTCACCTTACTTCCTATCGATGCGGTAGCCGGAGCTAATCTCGCTCGATACAATGTTATCCTCATGGCTGATGGAAACTATGGTCGAATCGGACAGGCTGGAGCTGCGGCCATCAAAAACTGGGTAAGTCAAGGAAACACTTTAGTAGCAAAAGGTGGAGCCATCCGCTGGCTCATTCAAAACGAGATCGGAAATTTCAGTCTCCGAAGTGTGGACAATGCAGAGAAGGGACTCCAAAAAAATTATGCTGACTTCGAAAACGCCACCGGAGCAAAAGGTACGTTTGGGGCCATATTCAAGGCTAATTTGGATACCACACACCCTGTGGGATATGGTTATCAAGAAAAGGAAATATTCACGTTCAGAAATGACAATTTCTTCCTCGAGCCATCAGCAAATCCATATGCAAATCCATTAGTTTATACCGCAGATCCTCTCGCATCAGGCTATTTACATCCGAGTAATCTGCCAGGGGTGAAGGAGAGCGCCGTCATCCGAATTTCGGGTCAAGGACGAGGCAGAATCATAGGTTTTGCAGACAATATGAACTTCCGAGCATTTTGGTTTGGCACAAATAAACTCTTTATGAATGCCATCTTCTTCGGTCAGGTAATCGACGGAGGCACGACCCGATAAACATTAAAATCCCGGCTTTTCCACCGGGATTTTTTTTTTCCGCTCCAGGAAAATTCAAATCCATTCTGTCAAGAAGTATGTTTAATCGCTCATGAAGAAAGCACTTTACCTTTTCGCAACTCTATTCCTGACTTCAGGAATTCTCACCGCTCAAGAAATGAGCTTTGAGGAATACAATCCGCCATCCACGCTCAAAGTCCCCCAAAATCCAGTGACCCGAGCCAAGTTTCCCTTTATCGATATCCACAGTCATCAAGGCGGAATTAACAAGGAAAAAATCGACAGGCTCCGCTCCGAAATGGACGAGCTGAATATGGGCATCATGATCAATCTCAGTGGAAAAGGATTTGGTCAGGGAAATAGCAATGCTCAGCAGGAATACATCCGCAACATGATGCAAGAGTTCAAAACCCACGCTCCTGGCCGATTTATGGTCTTTACCAATCTCAATTTTGCGGGTTTTGGTGACCCAAAGTGGACCGAACTGGCTGTAAAAGAGTTGGAAGAAGATGTCCAAGCTGGAGCAGTTGGACTAAAAATCTACAAAAGTCTTGGACTGACTGCGAAAGACAATCAAGGAAACCGAATCCCGGTGGATCATCCTGACCTTGATCCGGTGTGGGCAAAAGCAGGTGAGCTTGGAATCCCGGTGATTATCCATTCTGCCGATCCAGCTCAGTTTTGGCAACCTATGGATGCCAACAATGAACGCTGGCTTGAACTCAAATTGTATCCTAATCGTCGCCGATCCGATACTGATCCAGCACCTTTTGAGCAGATTATCGCTGAGCAACACAACGTATTTGCAAAGCATCCCAAAACCACCTTTATCAATGCTCATATGGGTTGGATGGCCAATGACCTCGATAAAGCAGGCGCTCATTTGGAAAAATATCCGAACGTGAATTTTGGAATCGGTGCAGTGATTGCGGAATTTGGACGACTGCCAAAGCGCGCCAAGGAGTTTTTTACCAAATACCAGGATCGGCTGCTTTTCGGAAAGGATGCCTACAATCCCGAGGAATTTCATACCTACTTTCGCGTGCTGGAGACCGAGGACGAGTATTTTCCCTACTATAAAAAATATCATGCCTTCTGGGCAATGTATGGTTTAGGTCTTCCTGACGAGGTACTGAAAAAAGTGTATTACAAAAACGCACTTCGAATCGTACCTGGGCTGGATAAGAGTCTTTTCCCAAATTAAATCGATTTGGGAAGCTTTGATCAAATATGAGCTTATGAAACTATTGTTTCCCAAAAATCCTTAATGATTTATCTTTTCACCATAAAAACCCTTTAATCTCATGATCAGAAAAGCAACCGCCGTATGGAACGGAAGCGGCAAAGAAGGCAAAGGCCACTTGACCACCGACTCTACTGTCCTTAATCAAACTCAATATTCATTCAACACCCGATTTGAAGACGGAGTGGGTACCAACCCAGAAGAACTGATCGCTGCAGCTCACGCAGGATGTTTTGCGATGAAGTTGAGCTTTAACTTAAGTGGCGCCAATTTTCCTCCACAAGAATTGGACGTGACTTCTAAGATTACCTTTGAAGATGGTACATTGAAAAAATCTCACTTGGTGCTAAAGGCAAAAGTAGATGGCATCTCCGAGGAGCAATTTGCCGAATTGGTAAAGGATGCGGAGAAAAACTGTCCGATTTCTAAGGCTTTGAATATGGAAATCAGCTCTGAGTACACGTTGAATTCTTAATTAAAATTGGTCTGTGATGACAAAGACCAAAGCGAAGTGTTGAATAAACTCTGAATTAATAGAACATGAGGTTTGTGTCCTCACAAACCTCAGCTTTAGAAATTTAACCCTCCATGGAATTCAAAACCCTTGGAGGGTTTTCTTATTTCCATCTGTAATTTTTCCAAGCAGTCTGCTGCTTTTCAGTAAGAAAAGTCCAGGCTACAAACCGGCTTTTCTTATTTCCTTGGGACATCTCAACGACTTTTTGATGGAATACCCCCACTTTTTGAAGCTGGACTTGGATCGGCTTGAGATTTTCGGATTTCGAAACCAACGTGGTAAACCAAAAGACTTGATTTTTGAAGTGGAGACTTTCGGCGATCATTTTTCGGATAAAGGCCAATTCACCCCCTTCTGTCCAAAGTTCAGCAGCTTGTCCACGAAAGTTTAATTCTGCTTTCTGTACTTCCTTTCCCGTCAGATTCCGGACTTTTCGCTGACTGCCTTCCTGAGCAGCTTGGGCTGATTCATGGAATGGAGGATTGCACACAGTCAGGTCGAAAAATTCTTCAGGATAGATGATGTGGGAGAAAATTTTGGAGGAATCAGGCTGCTCTCTAACCTCTATTTTCTCCAAAAATTTTGGATTGTGTTTGATAATTCCCTGTGCTGATTCGATCGCTCTTGGATTTAATTCCGAACCCACAAAACTCCAATCGTAGATCGATTTTCCCAGAATCGGATAGATCAGGTTGGCGCCTGTCCCGATATCCAAAACATTGATTTTGGAGCCTTTTGGACTTTTGCCGCTATTGCTTTGCGAAAGCAAATCCGCCAAATGATGGATGTAATCCGCCCGACCGGGAATGGGTGGGCAAAGAAATCCATCCGGAATATCCCAAAACTCGACCTGATAAAAATGCTTCAAAAGCGCTTCATTGAGCGATTTAACTGCCTCTGGATTGGCAAAATCCAAGGTCAGATTTCCATAATCATTGATGAAAAGGAAGGATTTGAGCTCGGGCAAAGTCTCCGAAAGTGCCTCGAGATCGTAGCGGCCTTGATGGAGATTGCGGGGGTGGAGATTGTTTTCAATTTTCACGATTACCCTCAATATTCCTGAACCAAGACATCTGTGGGAATATTGAGGTTGGCATGAATCTTCCGGATCATGTCTAAGGTCAGTTTGCGCTTTCGGTTTAGAATTTCGCTCACTCGACTTTTATACCCTATCAAATCAGCCAAATCCTTGGGTTTCATCTGTAACTGCTCCATCCGAAATTTGATCGCTTCGATCGGATCAGGAAGGTCAATCGGGAAATGGTCTTTTTCATATTTATCAATCAAAATCAACAGCACTTCCAATTCGTCTCCCTCCGAAGTTCCTTTTTTAGAATCAAAAAGTTCTTCGGCCCGCTGAAGGGCAATTTTATATTCTTCCTCGGTATGAATCGGCTTCATCTTATATGGTGTTTGCGTTGATTTTATCGTATTCAGCATGCGTTCCTATAAATCTTATCCAACCCGTTTGATATTCCAGGTTGAATTTGACGATCAATCGATAATGATTCCCTTTGATGTTGAATACCACTCGATTGTCTCTCAGAATACTTGCCGATGGATAGTCAACCTTCAATTCATTGTAGGTAGTCCAGGTTCCAAGCTCCATTTCACGAAACCATGATTTTAAAACTTGCTCTGAATCTGCATGGCGTTCCCAAAACTCTCTAAGTGTACTTTTGGCAATGATTCTCATTCTGAAAAAGTAAAGGTAAATAAAAAGTTCCCAAATCGGTAACTCAATCCACTTCAAAACTCAGCTTCATGGTAATCGAAGCCGTTTTGTTTTTGGCGGATGTATTGAAAGCTCCGCCCCAGGAGTAGTCTTCGCCGGAATTTTGTCCGGTGATTTGGAATACCCCCATGTTGGCTGTGATCAGATCGCCCAGTTTGGAATTGGAGTTTTCGGCGATGCGCTCGGCTCGCACCCGACCATCTTCAGTGGCTTTGGCGACCATTTCGAGTTTGAGCGATTCCAGTTGGGTGTAGTAGTAGCGAGGTGGTTGAGAATACAGCGTGATCCCCTGATTAAGCAGCTCGGTGATTTCGCGGGAGATTTTTTCCACTTTCTCCACTTCTTTGGACTCAATGACGAAAGTTTGGCTAAGCTGATAACCTGTAAAAGTCTGTCCTGCATAATTTCCCGATGCGGTATAATTCTGCTCAAATTGAGGCAGGGTGGAAACTGCATTGAATACAAGTTCATTTTCTGAAATACCTTTATTCTTCAGGTAATTGGTCACTGCTGATCGATCTCGCTCAAGATCAGAGTAGGCAGCCTTAAGATCTTTGCTATCTCTTGTAAAATTCCCTTCCCACACGATGAGGTCTGAGGTGAAGTTTTGTTCACCAAGCCCCGTCACATGAATAGTGCCTTGTGGACGGTTTCGGTTGATTACGGCATTGCCGAGAAGATAGGCTGAGATGATAATGGCAATGGCAAAAAGAACGGGGGAAAGATTGTTTTTCATAGCGCTTGAAGGAAAAGTGAATGGAATTTACCTGAATTTCTGTTGGGATCAAATGCAAAAAACCCGCCGAATTGGCGGGTCTTGGTTATGTTTAGGTGATTTAACAATCAAAACACCCGATTTCTAATTTCCTGCCTTTTGGGGTTTTCCAAATCGATCAGATACCCATTGAGGATCGCATACCTCGGCTTGCCCTCTTTGGCTAAAAAGAAATTGGTAGCCGAACCGGTCATCCACCCGCTGGAATATTTTTCAGTAGATTTTAAAACCAAAATCGGCAGACTGTGCACTTGCCTGGCTTCCCCGTTTTTCACCTTGACCGCCATAAAACCCTGTCGAAGTAATTCGATAGCTTTTTCCTCCGAAATATCCTTGACCGATTCAAAAGCGGTGGAATACACTTTTCCCTCAAGGTATTGTAGTCCTGTGGCATCCAAGGTCTCAAAACCAAAGAAAATCTGCATATCACCGAGATCTTCCACCGATGCGCTCATGAAATAGCCGGCTGCGTTTTCGGTTTCACGTCTGCGAATGGCGATATCCAAGGGATACCATTCTCCTTTCACCTTGACCTGCATTTCGTTGATGATCAAGTCCATCAGTTGGAAGCCATTGTCGGGAATCGCGAAATACTGCTCGGTGGTGTATTGCTCATAGCCTCGGGTAGCAATCTGATGTAGGGCGTTGAGGATGATCATGAAGTT